>Ga0065711_1032032_pt1 | contig 28181 bp, 12 predicted proteins | sample Hoacrofraction12_FD_59098 | JGI IMG/M metagenome (GOLD analysis project Ga0065711, IMG submission 59098) | Hoatzin crop microbial communities from Cojedes, Venezuela - Epithelial fraction 12 v2 (version 2) | ecosystem: Host-associated > Birds > Digestive system > Esophagus > Crop | place...
TTCCTCATGTTCAGATGGAACTTCCTGTGCCTCAGTTTGTGCCCATTGCCCCTTGTCCTGTCGCTGGGCACTACTGAAAAGAGCTTGGCCCCATCCTCCTGACACCCACCCTTCAGATATTTATAAGCATTTATAAGGTCCCCTCGCAGCCTTCTCTTCTTCAGGCTGAACAAACCCAGCTCCCTCAGCCTCTCCTCATAGGAGAGATGTTCCAGTCCTCTCACCATCCTTGTAGCCCTCCGTTGGACTCCCTCCAGTAGCTCTTCATCCTTCTTGAAGTGGGGAGCCCAGAACTGGACACAGTACTGCAGATGAGGCCTCACTAGGGCAGTGTAGAAGGGAAGGAGAACCTCCCTTGACCTGCTGGCCACAATCCTCTTGATGCATTCCAGGATCCCATTGGCCTTCTTGGCAGCCAGGGCACACTGCTGGCTCATGGTTAACCTGTCGTCCACTAGGACACCTATCATTTTAATACCAAAACACACCTCCACCCCGAAGGCTACCTGCCTCCGAGGTGCAACCACCCCTCTTCGAGTCTGCGCTCTCGATTTTTCGTGAACTATACCTTTAAACGTGAAGCGAGAGAATTTTACACCAATCTGCAAAGAGAATAATATTGAATATTCATAAATAAAATAAATACGTATATTTTTTATTTATATAAACTGCATGGAAGGGGTAGGAGGTATGCACGTTCGGTGGAATTATCCCCCATGCATCCAGCGCTGCAATAAAGAATGCCTGCCTTTTAACACTACATTGGTGTTACGAGGTTTTATTCCCGGATTTTTGGTGACACTATCACCTTCTTATTTGTAAGAAACAATTCCATATTTTCAAAATAAAAGTAATCTCATTATATCACTTTGCATAATAAAATTATACCAATATTTTATATCTATGTACTCATATGGTCCTCACCATTCTACCTGATTACTTTTCCCACCATCTGGCCAAAATGAACAGCAATTTTTTAACAAGACCAGAAATATCTCATGAAGCGCATGCTGCATATCACCCTCCATGCCTGATGCAGAGAAAGAAAAGTTGTTACAGAGCTCAGCCAGAGGCTGGTTCTCAAGCTGAAGTTGTAAAGGCTGCTCTGTCCGATATGGAGACCTGAATCAAAGCTGCAGTGCAGCTGTAACGTGTTAGCTGTTGCAGATAGCAAGTACCATATAAGTTTATCCCCAGAGTACAAGTGAATAGATGTTGTGAAGAAAAAAAAAGAAATAAAAGTCCCATTAGCACATGCTGAAAAGGCAAAAAAACTCCTCACAATTCTTCCTTTGTGATTTCTTGCTCTTTTCAAATAGCAGCGGGCGGGGGAGAAAGTGTTTGCAAGCTTCCCCTGGCAGATACAGATTTTTCATTAATGTCTGTAAGCTAACGTGGATATAGTTACCATCTCTAGACATCTTAGTAACTTTAAATTGGCCCTAACATACTGATAATCTACACTCACTAGCGAAGCAACAGCCGGCACCATTTGTCATAACATTTTCAGCAGATTACCCCAAACTGTTCTGGTTGCCTCAGGTAACTAAGAGGCCACAAATGTTTGCCCTGAAGCATTTACCACCAGTGTTAGGAGGATAGTAGCAGAATTACTGTAAAGAGCTAGGCAAAAGAAGTACATTACAGCAGCAAAAGCTTTTGATTCCATACTTGAAGCTATTTTGCCATATATAGAAGAAACTTAAAAATAGACAACCTAAATGTCATTCATTTCTTATAATTTCAGGAAAGGAGGTTGTCTTCAGCAGAAATACTCAGACTACCAGCTCTGGTGAAGTTTAAAGTGAGCCAGATCATGAGCCTTCTCATACAAATGTCTTCTGTTTGATGCTTCTGGGAAAATGTGAGATTACTTGGCACATAGTTTCTTGTTCAGGCGTCACTGACACAATTACTCATGTGACAAGACAAAAGAAAGGCTGCACAATAACATTTAGCATTTTCAACTCTAGCTCCCCTTAAACTTCCTTTAAGTAAATAGGAACCTTTTATTTGACTTTAGCAAGCAGAAGTGCTCAAGAAGGAACGAAAGTATTGACATAATGACTGAGAATAATATGGTAACTCCGCTATAGAATGGACTCATGCTGCTTCCTTCCACTGGTCCTAAATCAAAACATAGTTCTAAAAGAAATGCAATCTTGATATCAGCAATGTTCACTGGAATTAAGACAAAACTATGATTTTTTTTAAACAACCACTATTTCATTACAAATCAGTAAGATATCTATCAATATCAAAACAGCACAAAAAAGTGTCTACCTAAGGGCATAATTAGATTAAAGCTGAAGGTCATCTAGGCCTTCAACTTTGGTTTTCTTTCTCCGGGATCACAAACTTGAAGGATTTTAGATCTACCTTAGTCAAAATAGCAATTTAAGCCTAGACACTATGTTTCCCATCTCTACAATTTTAAGTCAGATCACTAATTTTACTTTAAAATTTTTGTTAACCCTTAAGTAATTCCTTATTATTCAAATTTAATAATTCACATTATATACCATACGTTTTTACACAAGAGACTAAAACTTTACAAGAATCACTGTGATCTCTAATAGTCATTCAGTTATTTTTAAAATATTCTTAAAGATTTCTTGTTTTCAATACATGGTAGGTGTTTCAAAGCCAGTACATTGTCCTTTAGTCACTGATAGAAAAAAAATGGTAAAAAAAATTGAGAGACAGACCAAGAAAACACGCACTTACGCATCTAACCTTAAAGACCAGATACTGGTAAATCACAGCATCAATACATATGATTCAAGCACCAAGTGTAAGCTTACCCTTTTCTCTCATAGACTTACCTTCTTTCATTCTCCTTGTGCATCACTGAGACTGCAAAATTAAGCCTCGCCTTCACATAAGTGTCTTCGTGTTTCGTGAGCTGTCAGTTCTTTTGTGTGCATATTATGGAGCGTGTGCCTTCCCTTTTCTTTGGCTACACACAATCAGTGTGCAAATGCAGCCCAAGCATAATGCCTACAGCAGCTCCAGTCAGTCTTTTTATGCTGCCCTTCCATTATAATACGTCAAACATTTAATGTAGTTTTGCCTGGTGTGTGGGCTGATGACACCTAAGTGCTGGGCTATGAGGATGTGAAACATGAATAAGCACTAACAGTTACTTGGGCACGCAGTCTCTTTTCATTTCCTACACTGTAACTCATCGCAATCTACTACGTTAGTGCTGTCCTCTGACCTTTACCATGCCATCCACTAGCTTTACAAAGCGTACAAAAAAAATATTTTCTCCTATGAAAAACAACATTGAAAATAAATCTTTTTTCTCTTCCTTTTTCAGAAGTTTGATGTGGAGTGGTGGGGCCAACAAGTCACCAAGGAAGAGTCTCAGTCTCAGCTTCTATGCTGAGTGTGCCAAGTCTTTATTACCTTACTAATGGAACTGTTCACATTCTTCTCCTCTCTTCCTTTCAAAAAAGCATAGATAAAATATCTGTTTTCAATGAATTTACCACATCAATAAAAATTCACTATGAATTAAAGACATGGCATTCAGTTACTGAATGTGATAAGCATTATTTAAATTGAAGGGAAAAAAAAAGAAAGAAAAAATCCAAACCCTATCAAAACTGTTCCATCATACAGTGAGACTAAGAGTTAGTATTTTGTAAGGAAACAATTAAAAAGATTGTTTGATCTCAGTTTGAAAAATAGGCTGAACACAGTGCTAAAATAACTTTAAAAATTATTTTTAAAAGTAATTTGCCAATCTCAAAATATTACCAGAAAATAGTCTGCATTTTGATAGAAAATGTGCTTTAAATTTTGATGTTTCCATAAACAAATTTTTTTTTGCTGCCTACAACCATTCACCAAAGATACTTTGCTACCTTCAAAATCTCTACAGTCACAAAACAGTAAGAGAAAGATAAGAACAGACACGTGCAAGTCTTACCTTTGCCAAACTTCAGGACTAATTTAACCTCACAGTTCTTTTCTGCATTCTTCCAATTTCCCTATATAAATAAAGCAAGACAATATTATTTTAAAAGTGATGTCGTTTAAGCAATTCCAAATAAGTTAATGGAAGTAATAACAATTTTGACTTCATAAAAACAATCTTACTATTTATTGCAGTATCTATTAGCAACAGCTGGCTCTCCTCAGTTACAAAATTTCCAGAAAATACAAGGAAAAAAGCTGGAGTCAAATACGAATATAAGGCAATATAGCTTGTAACCATGTAGCCCTGCAGTACAGTACTGTAGTAGCTAAAAGCAGGCTGTAAGCTTCATACTAAATTAGCGAGGCCTCAGGACTGAGGCTTGTCAGATCTGCTCTGTCTGAACTTCTCTTGACCTTCTCCAGCTTTGCTTCACTTGGTCGAGCTGTGACAGCAATTTCTCTAACTGACCAGCTGTCAATGGTTAATTCATACTACTTGCGTGTATCTTTTATGGTACAGCCACAGGATTACACAGATAGCAGTTACAAGCAGTTATTCTGCACAGCGTGGGATACTTCTGGAGCTAGCAAAACGCGGCAGTGCAAAGAAATACAAGGGAGCAGCCTTGGGACATGGGCACACAGGACACAGCACAGAGGAGTACAGGCATGGGAGATCCGACAGCTATAAACACCTCCCCACAGTCAGTCAACAACAGGCAGACCTAGACCTGGACACATCTGGTTTTAGGGACAACAAAGAAACCACAGAAATCATATCTAATGTAAGCATAAGGCAAAATACACAGTAAATGTGGATGATAGGTAGAGCTGTGGACCAACGAAGAAAGAGCGAGGTGCAAAAGTGTGTTAGTGAACATAAAAAAAATGACCCTCATTGAATCCTAAAGGGAGAAAGAACAATTTCTTGACATGCACATCATACTCCTCGTGCTGCAGGACTTCATGTGTTCCCAGCTTGCTGTCTACCAGCACAAAACCTGCAACCTTATGGCCCAGAGGACCTGGAAAAAGGTGAGCTTAGCACCAGGAAAATGGGTAGAAATTCAGTTACCAAAATATCTTCTGCATAGATGTGTTCTTTCTCCTTCACTTGCAATTGTATCTGGACTAATAATATTCTAATGCGAGAATAGTAAAGGCTTCAGTTCATTTATTTTCAGTAAATTATTGGGTTTATGTGGTACATGTGTTTCCTGTGTTACACGTGTGCCCAAGCTTCATGGGAGAGGGGTAATCTGTATTACACAGACATCATTAAAGAGCTTTTTATTTATAATTTAAATTCTCACACTTAATATTGAGAGGTTCCATGAGACTGCAAATGGTCTGGCTTCACATTTTTATGGCAGTCGCCTCTTGAATCTAACATTTCCTGCAGCACTAGACTAAAAGGGGATACTTCTTAAAGGACACTGGAAAGATCTTTGCAATTTTCCTTTATTGATCACTACTAGAAATTTATCTATGGAGCTAAGACAATACAAAAGACCATTTTCTTTGAAAACAGAGACTTCAAAAGGTCTTTTCTGATTAAAGTATCTCTGAGGCCAGAGAATGCCAAATGCTTCTGTAGCTCACTTTGACTTCACAGAGATGCATTTTTATAACAGAACAAGCTCAGCATTTAAATTCCAAAAAGGATGAGGAAATGAAGCCCATCTGAAGTACCCCTATTTTACAGAAAAATCCATATGCACATAAACTAACGAGGATTGCTAAGCTAGACATTTTTATTTAAAGATCTGGGCTATACTAAAATAGGGGCTACTTTGGAGAAGGAATAACTAATGTCATTAATTGTAATTGTAAGAGTACTGGGCGGGGATAATCAAAACACAAACACAATGCTGTTCTTTACATAAGTGCTCTCCAAAATACGACTCCACAGTTAGACAGATCAGAAAAAAGGACTGAATATGTCAGGAAAGGTGGCAGCACTGCAGAAGTTAAATTCTGACATATATGTCACGATCATGTAGGATTTGTAGAACGCATAAGCCTCAAGGTGATATCTGCTTGTAACTCAAGTCTGTGTAAGATGAATATTGTGGCATGGTGGGACTTGTTAAGTCAAGTTCAATATGTTCACTTTCATGATGCTCAAGTAAGACATTTGAAAGGACTCAGCACAGATCATAGGCATAAGAATACATCAGTGTTCTCAACATGTTAAAAAAAAAGCTGCTTGCACTTGGTGATTAAAGTCTTCAACATACATTCTCAGTATTTGATCAAGTTTTTATCTTAATTTCTAAGATGAGCATGGCTAGCACAAGCTACTATACAATCGACTCACATAAAATATGACACCATTAACAAAGCATGACAGAGAATGCAATATCTTAGTGTTTGGAGAGGTACAAGTTCTATTGACATGTCACTTGTGTACTGGAGTCTCACAAAAATGACAGAAACAATATTTGAGAATTCTCACATTCTATGTGTTATCACTGTGCAGGACATCCATATCCTTTTGTGCTTGAATACAACAGAAAGCCATTTGGCCTTGTTTTTTGATGAAGTATACATAAGAACAGTTTTACCAAAGCAGGCCAAAGGTCCACTGAATCCACTAGACTACAGCAGCCATTGGAAGATCCTAAAAGCAGGGTATTCATACAGAGAAACTGCTCCAGCATATTTTCCCAGTCTCTAATGTCTCCAAATTCAAGATATCTTCAACCAGAGGTTGGATTGTGTAAAAATTACTATATTTAATGAAACAAATACGCACTTTGAGACATTCTATTATCTAAATATTTCTCAGATTTAACTTTATCAATGGGGTGTAAGTTAAAATAGCAAACCAAGAACAACTGCTCAAAGAAGCAGTTGTCTGATACCAAAGAAAGAATGTTTGGTTTTAATGTGTTTCTTCTCTGCATTTCAGTGAATTTTAATTTTCATTATGCAACACACACTTCATAGGCTTTTTTCACTTGTGCAAATGTAATACCCAGTCTAGCAAAGCACTTATAACACACTTAAATCTAAGCATGTTCATATACTTGCTTATATTAAATCTTGAAGTTAACTTGCTTAAATAGTTTCCTGAACTAGGTCCATTCTAAAGTATCTGGATGACAAAAAACATCAACATAACACCAAATCATATGCAGCTGCAAGCTAAAAACGCATGGGCACAGTAACAATAAAAATAAATAAAACTGAAAAAATACACATTTTTTGCAGATAAGAGAAGAAAATGCAACACAGGTTGAAGGTTTTGGAATTCTGAAGGGTATTTCAAAGTAAAACACCTTTGACGATTATTTTATTTAGATACCCAGTTCTCTTGTCTCATTTGATCCAGCCTCTTTCTTTCCTGTGTCTACACCGTTTATCTTAAAATCATACAAAATTATTACCTTGTTAAAAGGCACATTTTAAAACAATCCACAATAATCAGGTCTATGAATTATTATTATTTTTTAAACTCCATCCTATCTTTTTTAAAGTCAATAACAGAGATTCAATTTATTCCAGGGGAGTGGGAGTGAGCCCTTCATTCATTCATTTGCATATAATCTGACAGAGATACATGCTTTTGAACATAAAGTAAAATAAATCTGTTTTTCTTTGCAGTAACACAGGATGAAGGACTCCCAGGGCAAAGAACTGATAAATAAAGTTAGTTTGTGAAAAATTAAATTAGTACTGGAAAATAAAATCTCAAACTTTTGAAGAGTGCAGTCTAGTACATTTTCTTTATGAATTCCAACTTTGTAGTTTGTGTAAACAAAGTTTCCTAAAGTGATTATTGGTGTGATACAAATAGCTTATGACCCGTTTGCAGATATGAAAGTATTTTGTCTATTCTGTGGTCCAATAGAACAGAAAACACTGTTTAGAAGTAATAACTAAAACAATATAAACTCAATGCTCTCTTTTTGAAAACTTAAAACTAGATCAAATCAAGTTTGGGTATTCCATTGTTTAAATGTGTGAATGAAACCACAGAATCTACAGAGTGGAATACCCACTATTATACTGAAAACAACTCAAGTAAGTACGAAGAGCTTATCTTTTAGTGTGTGAATGAAGCTACAGAGACTGAAGTTAGCCTCTTGCATAAACATCTGTCTCAGTCACATCTTAAAAAAACCCACAAAAATTAGGTGCAGGAATAGTAGGTCTTTATGACTTTTTCATAAAGCAAATGAGAAAGAAATGGAAGTGCATGTATGTGTGTATATGTGTGTGTAATTCATTTTTCAGAAAGCAACCCAATATAAGAAAAAGACACATAAGTGGATGTTAGTTTTACTTAACTTCAAAATAAGAATGGTACTAAGGTCATAGGAACTTGAAAGCTACACAGATTAATACCTATTTTTCAATAGCTGTCTGGTTCCACTTCCTAGACTGGCACACTTAATTTTAAAGTAAGAAATCTCTACAATAGGGATCAGTAAAGGATTCCACATTGCCTTTTATTAGAAAAAATTTAACTGCCAAATTTAAAAAATAAAACAAAACAAAAAAAAAAAAGAAAAAACATTTCTATTTCATTTCTTTATCTGGGATTTCATAAATAGCAGTAAGTTAAAAAGTGGTTTTAAAAGCAGAAATGTAATGCAACATATTATCAGCAGCTGGAAATCTTATCAAGTCCAATTGATTCCATTCCTCACATCTGAAAATATTCTCTGCCTTTGAGATATCAAGCACATGCTCCGTCTTTTCAAAGAGCACTGGAGGATATCATACAGATGAGATACTCACTGATATCCTGGACAAGTTCCATTGATTTTTCCAAATACTCTGTATTAGCACTGAAGAGTGAAGGAAAGTCTCTATATCACTGCTAGTTTTTCCAGTGTCCTCTGAAAAAATTATATTATTTGTCCGCTGAAACATCACAATAGAAGGAAGACTGAATCTACCAAGATACTGATGTCAAGTGTCTTATACACAACTTATTGAACTTTAAACCCAGCACTCTAAGCTTTATTACTGTTAAATATAAATAAAAAATGCCAAAACAGGTGTTACCTTGCCTAGTAATATTCGTAAGAGTCCACATTTTATCAGTTTTACTTCGACACAGAAGTGTGTGAGTTACATCTAAATGGTGCAGAGGTAAATGAACATAGTTCTGTCCTGGCTTCCAGCAAACCCTTTCTATGAGCATCCCTTCTACATCTGTTCAGACAGTGTCTCCTGACTGCCTCTAGCAAACTCCCAGCCCCCCATATTTTGCATCTATTTAAAGCTTTTAATCTTCATCTCTGAAAGACTCTGAAGCCCACTTGACTTTATTTCTGTGTTAAACTCCTGCATCTTCTCCTACTTCACATATTTACTTCTACCCAGCTAACCCTCTTGAACAACTTTGCATCCTCTTCCCATTCTTGTATTTGTGCCTTGTGTGTCAAATAAACACTACAAATCTTTTTTTTTCTCAAAATGTATTGGTATGCTATGTAACCCACTTGCAAAGAAGCGTTGTTAAATCTGCATGTACAGACATACCTATATAATACTTATACATACACAGACACACGGATGTTCATAAATTATCAGTCTCCTGTAGATTCAATGCATTATGTTCGAACATTATTGACAGATTTATAGGTATGCTCGTGGACAAAGAATTTGTCTCCCCATTCTGTGCAGAAATAAAATTTCCAGTAGCATTCAATTGATAATTATGTACCGAATTTAAAAGTAATAACCTCAATGTGCCCTAGAAATTACTCATGAAAAGGATTATTCATGTATTGCCCTAACACTTGTCACTCAGCCAGAAGTGATGCCTGACTTAGCTGAAAGTATCGATCTGCTACCCTGAAATTTAATTTTTTTCAGAAGTCATTTACAATGTATTCCACAGCACCAGTCACAGAAACTAGAGCATTTGAGCTTTAATCAGCACTTAATTCACCCCTGCTCTTCTGTTCTTCTTACATTCATAGACATATGAAGATGAAGACGTTTATTTCATGAGCCCTTGAGGATAGCATCACTGTGTCACTGTGACTTTTAGAGTCTGCTCCACAGGGAAGAGTAGCTTTTAACTGAGTGAAACATGTGAGGATATCTCAGGCATCACTGAGGCAAAGTTTCAGCAACAGATCCAATAACTGTTCAAGAAATTATCAAGAAAACACATGAAGAATCTGGAACACAGGCAGAGGTTCCACATAAGTCTACACGTGGTAAAATCATTTTGTGAAGAGAAATCTGCTTCTGTATAGGACTAAATATTTTTTTTGAACTAGGACCCCTGGGGTCTAGACAGACTGATGACTACATTGAACGATAATAAATTATTCAAACTAACTCCAGGATACTGCTGCTGTTAGTGATTTACTAGGTAACGAAATGAATTCAGTGTTTAAACCTTGCTTTCCTTTTAGGTTTCTAATATCCAAACTTGCAATCTTCAGACCAACACACATATGAAGTTAAATTCTCCCTACAGCGTACGGGAAGCCTAGATACCTAACTTTGGGCTTTGCAAAAATTTTAAAGTAGGTATTCTCTGTAGCACTCTCTCCCAAGCTCTGGTCTCCCACTCATACAAATAGTATGCCTAGTGGTAGAGTGCTGTGGATTCCAACTGCGGAATCCAGAAATTGCAGATTTTGTGAATATCACAAAATTCCTGAAAAAGACTGAACTCCTGGTAAAGTTTGCACTCCCAGACAAGAGAGTACTTGAACTCATGGGGTGGGGGAGCGGTGGGGTGGGGGGGGTGTGAAGAGAGATTCCTGCCCCCCAGCCAACGCGCATTCACAAACTGAGCATGACATCTATGGTATGGAACATTTCCATCTGCCAGCTTGGGCCAGCTGCCTGGCTATGCTCCCTCCCAGCTCCAGCACACCCACTCACTAGCTGAACATGGGAGACTGGAAAAAGTCCTTGCTTTCTTAGCAGCAGCTAAACCCATCAGTGTTATCAACATTCTTCTCCTACTAAATCAAAAACGCAGCGGCTACTGGGAGGGAAATTAACTCCACCCCAGCCAAAACCAGGACATAGCTCTGGCTTATTACTGCAGTGAGAACAGGCATTTTGGGAGCATGGGAGACAGCTGAGAAAGCCTTTGTCTTCGCTTGCCCGATCACTCAGATCATAATCTAGAGTTAGCAAACATGATTTTAGCTTGTCATCTACCAGAAGCTGAAAGCTGATTTAACAGACTGTGTGTTACAGTCAGCCATTTTTCTCATGGCAAGGAAAACTTACAAGAACTCATATACTTTGGAATGGTCTCATTCTGGACATATATCAAGTGTTTCTGGATCGTGGAGCTGTCTACAGTGATAATACAGCAGCACTCACCAAACAAGGAACATACTCAGCTGATGCATGTATGTCGTAACAGCTTTGAAAATAAACCTCTGATACTAATTTAAAGTACTTCTTTCCTATGAATATTTGCTCTGTGGCAATGCATATCATGCGGATGAGACCACTATTCAGTCATAAACTGTTTCCTTTATCACAATAATAGAAGTACAGATCACAGTTGCTTATAAAGAAAATTAAATTTCTTATATGATGTAAACCCAAATGACAACTTGTTTAATGAAGTAATAAAATTAATTTCCAGCTTAACTACCAGCTTTTTCTTAGTCATTCTGAAGTAGGACAAAATCATGAATTAAAGTAACATTAGCAAAATTATCCAACACAAGTATACTTCCTTACTTCCCTCGTACATCTTCACCTGTTCCCAGACACAGACTCCCAGGTGAGATTTTTATCACTACATACTGAAGTTTCCACTTTCCATTTTATTCAGTAAGAGACAGATGTGAAAATCTTTTCAGTTCTCACCTGATGATTGACAGACATTCTGAGTCTGAGTAGATCCATCAACAACATACAATGATCTATGAAATCAGTTTGTGGTATATACATTCAAAACAATGAAAAAGAATCTATGTCATTTTAAAAACACCTAAAAGAGAAAAAGAAAAAAATAATTGTTGCCATGCTTGAGAAAGATGTGTGAATACTATACATTAAGCTCATATGTGAAACTGGGCTTTGTATCATCCATATCCTTAGTCTGGTCCACAGTTGTCCTGATTCTGGATTTCACAGTTTGCTACTAGTCAAAGCCAGTACAGGGACAGCAACGCAAGATAAGAACACGACCGTCATAAGCAACCACTGGAGAAATTGCTCCTTAATGCCACTCACGTCCTGGTTACTTCCCACCCAAGAGTGGGCTCAATTGCAGATTCCTCTGTCAGTTCCACAAAAAACAAGTATCAGCAGTTTTAGTGTGGATTTCCTTGGAGGCAAACTGAACCAAGATAAGCTTCAATCACCACTTTCAACCCCAGCTGTGGTAGCAGCAGGTCGTTAGGTTTAGAGGTTAAAGCCCAGCACTTTAACATCTAATATATACATAGCACAGGCATAAGCCAGAGAGATTTAAATAAACATGCATCACATTCTCTTTTTATGTTTTGAAACACTCTCCCAAAGCAAACAAAAAACCCCAGGAGATACAAACAGGCATGCCACAGAAGCCTGATTTTTAAGCTGTATTTTTACACAGTTAAACTCATAAAATAATACAGTCAGATCGTGCTTTTACTTTTTTTGTTTGTCTGGGGTTTTTTCATTACTTTTTTTCACTGCAGTAGATAAGCACACAAGTGGATTTCCACACACAAACTGTATATTTTCTGATTGGGACACTTTTATATATTCTGGAGGGCTGGCAGGCAAAGACAGAAACTGAGGGAAGGGAAGAATTTCTAATGTAGCCTAACATGAAATCATTTACCACTTACTTCAAATTTTCAACTTACTTGAAGAAAACGAACAGTGTCTGATCATTCCTAATGACAAATGATTCTGTATCACTGAAAGAAAAATGTAAAAGCACAGGTAGGTAATTATTCCCTAAAAGCAATCCAGACTCACATTTATAAGTGACAGCATTAATCACGTGTATTTGCTATCAGCAAAAAAAACGTGATGATCCAGAGCATATGTTTTTTATGCATGTGGTTACTGAGTCTGCAAGCAGAAATTTTAAGAGCACAACTTCTTATTTACAATTGCATAGCTATCCACTTCTTGTTAGCTCTAAATGCTTTCAACTGTCTTTTGAATTTCTCCAACCAAGTGCCACTTCAAGAAGATTACACTCCTTTCTGGCAGTGAAGATTTGAAACTTTACATGGCTTCCAATGCAACCTTTAGGAACTTGACTTGTTTCCAGATATTTACATTCTTTAGATAACCACTGTCATATAACAGGTTTAAAAAAAAAAAGAGTAACCCATATACAATATAAAAGATTTTTTTCATATCAGTGTTTTCTCCCCCCTCTTTTTAAATCAAACGAACTTTGGCATTTACACCTACTGCGCTGCAGGGAAGGTTGGGTATATAACTAACTATAGACCAGAAAATCCTCCAGTTAAGCAGCAAGTTTTCACTTACGTTGTTTTCATAATAACTCTATTTTGGCAGACGTGTCGATCTTAAAGCTGATAGTTTCACAGTTAAGAAAAGCAAATTGCAGAAGTTCAAGCATGTGTAACAGAGATGAGGCAACCCACCACCAGCAGTCTTCATTTATCTCATCATTGCTGGATAATCATCATTACAGAGGATCTTTATTTCAAACATTCAGAAAACACGCAGTTTCAAATAAAATTGTACTTACTGACAGAAATTTTGCTGACAAAATGCAAAATTCTTGTGTGAATTTTTAATAATTTCAATATCGATACTTAAAAAACCAGCCCTATCAGCTTTCCAGCTGTTTTGGTTTAGCCTGGATAAATACCAGGTAACCACCAAAGCAGCTATATCACTCCCCCTCCTCAGCTGGACAGGGGAGGGGAAATAGGATGAAAGGCTCGAGGGGCAAGACAAGGGCAGGGGGAGATCACTCACCAATTACTGTCACAGACAAAACAGATTGAACTTGGGGAGAAAAGGGAGTTTAATTCATCACCAATCAAATCAGAGTAGGATAGTGAGAAATACAACTAAATCTTAAAACACCTTCCCTCCAGCCCTGCCTTCTTCCTCAGGCTTAACTTCACTCCTGTTATTCTACCTCCTCCCCCCGAGCGGTGCAGGGAATGGAAGTTGTGTTCAGTTCATCACACGTTGTCTCTGCCGCCCCTTCCTCCTCAGGGGGAGGACTCCTCATACTCTTACCTGCTCCAAGGTTAGATCCCTCTCACAGGAGACAGCTCTCCGCAAACTTCTCCAACGTGAGTCCTTCCCAAGGGCTGCAGTTCTTCACAAACAGCTACAATGTGGGTCCCTTCCACGGGGTGCAGTCCTTCAGGAACAGGCTGCTCCAGCGTGGGTCCCCCACAGGGTCACAAGCCATGCCAGCAAACCTGCTCTGGCATGGGCTCCTCTCTCCGCAGGTCCACAGGTCCTGGCAGGAGCCTGCTCCAGCTCAGGCTTCCTACGGGGTCACAGCCTCCTTCAGGCATACATCTGCTCTGGCATGGGGTCTTCCATGGGCTGCAGGTGGATATCTGCTCCACAGTGGACCTCCATGGGCTGCAGGTGGACAACCTGCCTCACCACAGTCTTCATCATGGGCTGCACGGGAAAAAATCTCTGCTCCAGTGTCTGGAGCACCTCCTCCACCTCCTTCTTCACTGACCTTGGTGTCTGCAGAGTTGTTTCTCTCAGACAGACTCACTCTTCTGTCTTGATTGCTGTTTCACCGCAGGTTTTTTTCCCCTTCTTAAACATGTTATCACAGAGGCGCTATCACCGTTTCTGATTGGCTTGGCCTTGGCCAGCAGCGGGTCCGTCTTAGAGCCGGTTGGCACTGCCTCTATCAGACATGGGGAACCTTCTCACAGAAGCCACCTCTATAGCCCCCCCTGCTTCCAAAACCTTACCGCGCAAATCGACAACACCAGCACTTAAAGCTGAAAAGTTAGTAAGCAACATAAAGCTGTTTATAACAGAGCTTCTACCAGAATGGCACAGGCAGACTTTGCAGTAAGAGTGTGGATTCCATGCCCTTAAGAAAACTAAAGGACAGCAAGTATTTTTTATGTGCTTTGCACGTGAAGTGACACAGTTGGAGCCACTGCATTTGCAGGGAGAAAAGGACCACTCCAGACAAACTAAACAAGTTTTCATATATATTCATGTATCTTTAGGGACATAGAATTCTAAAAATAAATGACAAAGTGACTGAGAGTGTCTCTGGAAATATCTATCTATTTTGCCTGCATGCTCATCCAACCAAGAACAAGAGAGTTGTGAATCAGAAGCTATGAAACTGCAGTTATTTTAAGCAGGGTGTTAACCACTATCACAAAGCCTCTGCGATACATTCAGCTTGTCTGCAGCAGCCTTGCATGAGCTCCTGGCTCCTATAATCTTGCAAATGCCTGGGTCACACACTTACGCAAGTCAAGCAGACCTGCCAAAACTAGAATGAATTTGTTTAATCACACCCTACTTCATGGATTTTCCACCTCTCTAAGCAACACAAAGACAGGCAGAACTCCAGGCAACACAAACTTCTATTTATATTACCTGAATTGTAGAATTAGTCCTAAAACATTTAGCTTGGCATAAGATCTGCATCCCAAGTAGGTTAAGAAGTAGTAGAAAGGTATGAAAATGATAGAAAAACCAGTCCTATAAAGGAAGACAACAGATGGTTTATTTAAAATAAATAACCAGACTATATATTTAGATTACATATACACACCAAGTTATAGCTATGTACTGCCATTGATCTGTTTGGCAGGAAATATGGAGAGACCAAATGAAATTTCAGATAAAAGTCCAAAATGCAAATGAGGAAAAATCAATAGGTGCACTAGGTACTTCCATCAAGGATGAGGTAAGTAACCATTCTGAATAATTTATCATTGTGAGAAGAGTCAGTTTGAAATAAAACACAGCACATTTCACTAAATGGTAGGAACAGCTAACTGATTAATTGTTCCTGCTATAACTATTTTATTTTCTGGGATAACTAAATGAATACAGAATCCTCAGTCTTGACTAATACTACTTTTAGTAAGTGAGAAAACAGTATAAATCGAGAACTTGTAGGGGGCACATGCTGTATGTCAAGTAATTAAAGACTACTCTATCTTTCATTATAGGTTCTGAGAAAGGAATTACTGAAGTTAGTTCTTTATTTAATATGAAAATTCTGGTCAAATAAGTTAACACGTAAGGAAAATGTGATTCTGACATTAAAAATTTGTTGCATAGAAGTGTTGTTTTATTCTACAGTTATGCATGAAGTGCCATATGTAGAAAAATATTTTAGCATATAGCTGTGGTAAGATAGCTGTAGTTACTTTAGTGCCCTGAAGGCATGAAGGCTTATAGCTGCCACAACTGATATCTGTTAATGATAATATCTTAAAAACAACAATGAGCTTTTAATTTTTTTGTTGTTTGTTGTAGAGAAGTAGCATAGCTGCAGAAGAAAAAAATATGATTCTTCAGCGCAACTGGGAAGTTTTGATAACTTCACATGCAGAAATCCACTGAAGGAAATAAGGCGTAAGACAGTTGCCATTACTAGAGCATAACTAAAGGCATCTTTTTTTGCAGACTTTTGGTCTAAGATCACAGATTACTTTTTCGATTTCAAGTTAACTTAGATCACAAATCTTTGCTCTTTCTAATCAAGACAGATTTTAAACAAATGTCCATATGAGACAACTGAAAACTCAAGTCATTGTCCTCAGAGTCAATATTCAGTGTAGAACAATACTTGACAGTAATTGAAAGCACATATTTTATTTGATGCTGGACTGTCACTGGATATGTGAACGTAAGATGGAAATTGATTTTTTTTTTGTTGATATATACACTGCAAATGTTAGGTGTACGTTTACACTTCCTACGCTCTATCTACTGTTTCCATTCAGCATTAATGCATATTGAGTAAGAATACCTGTCCAAAACAGAAGGTGTTGACTTTACCTTAACCTCAAATTCAAGAATAACTTTGACTATTTAGCCATGTGAAGAGGAAGGGGAATTGTTTGTAAATGATTACAATGAGGTAAAGAACTTCCTAGCCTGCTAACAATAAAGTCTGCTGATTAAATCAACGTGTATACTTGCTAAAATGTATCTCCAAGTGACATCCCTTCAAAAATCACCACAGTGCTCTTTCACTGTACCAGCAGAGAAGACAAGTGTGCTCATAAAGGACTTATGTTGTACATGGTAATATCTGTGTTAGGTCAAATCCAGTTAACACACAGAAAAAAACTCCTCAGCAGTGCCACAAACTGTGAAAGGAAAATGTGATAGAAGATATTCAGTATCTCCACTGGATCAATTTCTGGGTCCGTTGTTTGTCCTTTAAAAATGTCAAAGCAAGACAAATGTTCACAACTGTAGTCCTTTTAAACAATATGCTACATCTGAAACCTAAAATATGCCTTATTGTAGCTTCTGAGATTAGTTTGAGTTTGTCCAGTGTGAGAAGAGAAATGTAAAATAAAAATACAGAGTCCTCAGATACTGTGGCTCTAACACACATCATGTACTGCAGCAGAAATATCACTAGTGATTTCACATTTTCAAGGCAAATATTTAGAGAATCGATTACATCTACCTGTTTCTTTAAACTATGCAGTAGCATACAGAATGAACGGTAGAAGCAGAGCTTTCATCCATTTAAGGAAGTAACTCCATCTGCAATCACTTGCAAAACAGGTAACTTGAACTTTATTAGTTTTTTGCAGGAATTTCCTTTGCTTGCACAGGAGCTAATTAGTTCAAGTCCTGAAACAATATGGAGCGAGACACAGAAGTTTGTCGTTGAGGAAGAAGAGCATTTTCTTTTGTGCACTCTAAGCGCTCCATGAAGTTAAACAAGGTTGGGCTTCCACTAAAGAAGGCAGGTTCTTCTTTGAGAAACTTGGATACAAAGTTCTGAAATACAAATACAATTTGAGTGAGGTAATTCAAGCCAGATGCTACAGAGTGACAGTTCTGTTGTCATGGTATTAGCACATACCTAGTCCTTCAAGGATTAATGAGACCCTTGAGAATGATTCTTTCCATGTAGTATTAAACAACCTCACTCTCACAGATGCCAAACGTCCTACTGACCTAACAAAATGCTTAGCTTCTTTCAGCATTTCACATTATTCATTTTAACTGCCTTCAAACTGAGCGATACAGTACATTTAATAAATACTTGCACTAAAAGCCACTTTTCTCAGCCTCATGATCTTTTCTTTTATTTTCTTTCACGGTAATCAGCAGTTTGCATTGGCTTTTACCAGGAGAGAGTTAACGCTTTGGGCCACATTTTCTCCCACCAGTCACTGCCTATGCAAAGCTGATCCATGCACCCAGCTTCCATGAGGATCATCCCAACATAAGGTACCACAAAGTACATACAAAACTTACTTTAAACGACTTTTTATGAAATAGTATGTCCATGCAGCGACAAAAACTCAGCATCTGACTTGAGAAAGGAAAAAGAAAAAAAGTACACTGCATAGCAAGGTAGACCAAGTGACACAAAAGACATGTTTTAATCTCTCTGAATGGTTCTATACCAAGAGAGATGTGGGAAGAGCTGGCTCTTAGGATTGCTGTTGCTGGACAGAAAGCGGACAAAAATAAGCACTGTTTTACTCTGCATTACTTTTTCATTGACCAATCCATTAAACACCGACTTAAATACTGAATTTATAACAAAAAAGGTGTGTATTAATTCAGAGAAATAAAATGTCAAGCACCAAGTTGTGCTTGTGTCAGAGCCAGCTTACAATAACTCAGTCTATTGTCTATGCACAGTGTAACATTTGGATCCCGAAACTGATACGCTTCTCCACCCCAAACATGAATGACATCAAGTAGGAAGGATGATGATTAAACAATGAAGCGATATTGTAATATAAGGTTACTGTGCCATAGGACAATATCAACAATGCAAGCATACTTGCAAAATAATTTACATGTGTAATTAAAGTTAAGAAATAGTATTACCTTTCCATATTTAAAAAAGAACAACAAACAAACCTTAGCTCTGTTATTCAGATAGAAAAAGGAGCAAACCACAAATATTCTGATCAGTTTCAAAAATCGGCATGTTGTGAAAAACTGTTGGAATCGCAGCCTTGAAATTTTTACAAACAAAATGGAGCTAGAAATGTTCTGTTGTCCCTTTTGACTTCTGATAACAAACTGGGCATCAGCAATGCCAAAGTTGGCAGAACAACAGATCCTAACAAGAACTGTGAAAAGGTCAAAACTGACCCATCTGTCTTAAAACAGAATGAAAAGGATATTTGATGAAAGCTGTTAACACCTACACACAGGAGTCTTTGAATATGTTATACAGCAAAAGAATAAATAAAAATATATTCTTAAACTGACAGTTTAAGAAGAGTTCTAGTTTATGAATATCCTTTATTCCGGTTTTTCATTGGCTTTTTGGTTAGCATCTGAATTTGAATGAGAAGTACACTGCATTTCTCCAAATCCTAGCTGTTCAGGAACTAGGCTGTTCATGCAGACTGAACAGTTTGTGAACAATGCATTGCTAATAACTAGAACAAGAAACTTTAAAGAAAAAAAAGCAATCAATAAACGGTGCATCCAAGATTCGCTACAAAAAAAAAAAATGCAAGCCTTGCTAAACTCTATGGAACATGACTTTACCAGCCACTTTAGCAGTCACATGGAATATTTAGTATTTTAATGTTTTCACTACGTTATCCCATTTCCTACATCCTACTTCAATATAGTATCACCCACTAATGAGCTGAAAGAAAAAAAAAAATCAGCTCTGTAAACAAACAGGATTTGCTCTAAACATGCATCAGCTGGAGGAGAAAAAAAAAAATCTAGTTTCAGTTACCTCTGGATGTGAACATGAGATTGTATCTTTATAGTGTTCTTCTGAAAATCTGGCCTTTTCAGGATGGGATGCCAGCAAAATGTTTTTGTGGAAGCTGTGGGTATAGGCAGGGTCAGACTTAGGGAGCACAGAAAGACAACAACTGGACAGCTCTACCACAAGACCCCTTCTCAGAAACTCTCACCCAAAGGACAGCAGAAGAAACACACTGCTCTTACTCTGCCCCTGGTGTGAGGAAGCATGCTAGATGCCCTTGTCATCTCCTGTCTCCCTCCCTCCTTGTTTACCTGCAGAAGTTTCTCTTCCCCCACCCACGAACATAGCTGTGACACTTTGCAGGTGAAGTCAAAACCACTTGTTTTGTCTTTGGGTTGGCAAGAAACAAACTTATCCCTCATTTTCTGCCATGCAGGCCTCTAGTATCGTCATCAATATGCTGCCCCGTGAAAATATTTGCCTGCTGTCAGTCAACTTACAACAGCTTTGCTTTTTGCATTTTAAGATTCTTTGGAATATAGGATATCATTAAAATTATTCTAGATCCTCTTCGTAGCTACTTATTGCAATTTAAAACTGTGGGTCAAAGTATGCTTGGCTATATTAAAAATGAACTAAAGCTGTCTTAATCCATCAATTAATTCATCTTTGTTATTATTCTATCCCATTTTTTACATATTTTGACATCTCTTCATTTTTTCAACTTAGAAAGGCTTTGCAGCATGTGGATGTACTTCGTATCACAAGAATATGTTAATTAACAAAAACATTTTATAAAAAGTTTAGCATATCTTCCTTTTTTATTTTTGACATTTGACTGAAGGTGAAATACATAGCTAGGAATAGCATATTGCATAAGATACATATGCACATAACATAAAACAGCATGTTGTGATAAAGACCACAGAGTATTATTAGATCCCTTTCTTCAGCCCCTTTCTACTTCTCATGGTACCCTATCAAACAAAACTAGTTTTCAAGCAGTATGGTGTAAAAAATAATTACTTAGTTACAAAATTGGAGTTTATTTGAAGTTTATATTTATCCTAATATTTATTTAAGCACATTTAACTTTCCTAGATAACTCCGATTACTACTTTCTATAATTGGGTGTAGATACCCAAGTTTCTACAGCTTTATGCCCCAAGATCATGAACTGTAATATTTACAGTTATTTAAATATGTTACAGTTCTTTAAGTATGTAAATATCTCTTTGAAAGTTGTACTTTGTAACATTCTAATAACTGAAATTAATTATTCAATGTCAAATCTGCAAGCCCTCCTACATTAGCACATACATCTACAGTGCTCATATCCATGCAGTTTTCTCCAATGTTTTACAAAGAATCCTTCTGGTTCAAGAACATCCATGGAAAAAATATTCTTCCAGACTTAGGTTTGTTAGGGTAATTTAAGGCCTCTGGATTAATCTCTATTAAATTCTATTAGACCTTTTCCTAAGGGTAACGTTTTCATATAATGAAATCCTGTAAACACAAGGTCAGGCAGTGAACAATGGTTAAGCTGTGCAAAATTAAATTCAGGAAAGACTACACGCAAGATTTTCCTTTTTGTTCATCTAATCCTTGAATAACTCATGGTCAATGCTACAGAGGAAATACTTAGCAGACTTGTGCCCTTACATGCTTGTGCAGCAAAGAAACTGCAATTCCATCTAGTTGGTCGTGAGGGGACACTCGCCCCTTTTGACAAAGTTCCCTTTCAGTCTTCACATCCAAGCTCCTTCAAGAAAAACAACAGGGCTAGAGAGTGGGAGGGTCACCACCGATGCATCTCTGGTCTTTCCTTGACAGGGGTGTAGAGAGCAGCTAAGACTGAAAAGTCCACCATTTTAGCCCTGGCCTCAAAAACAGCAGAATGTACTAATTACCAAAAGTACGATACACCGAGCATGAATACAAAGCAGTTACTTATGATTTAAATATAATTTTTTAAAACACCTAACATTAACACTGACGATCAACCACTGTAAGGTCAGTGGGTACCACAAAAGAAATCATTGCAGAATCAGTGTCTGAAGCTCTCTGTTTCAGCTGCCTTTGCTAAAGAATGAAATTCTCCAAGTTTTAGAGAATGAAAGCATTTAATGTGTTAATATGGTTCAATTTGGTGTGAAAACTGGCATTTTCACAATGATGGTAGTAATCCTAGCTGGAAATAGTCCTCCAGGTTTTAACCTTTCAAGAGTAGGAGTAATGGTAGTCCTCAGAACTAATCCAGGAAAGCAGTGTACTCTAGTTTTACTACACGAGTAGTATTTCAAAAACCAAATGGAACAACTTCTGTACTTAGAATTCTTCATTTCAACAGTGCCGTTCCTGGATGAACTGAGGAACTCTGCCATTTTTCACATACATGCCATACTTGGCAGAAGTGAAAAGGGCATAGTGAACTGGCAAAGAGCAGCCTCAGATTTTTTCCTGCATAGCTAACTAAAATAAGCATTCTGAATGAAATAGCCACAAGAATCTAAATGCAAAATTCTTCTCAAAATTAAATGCTTTAGGACAGACTTTTCTCACTTTCCTTAGTTTCTTTGAACAAGTACTCAAAACAGTTCCAGATGCTCTGATCTGTTAACATAAAAATGATCTTTTTATTTCTTAAAGGTTTCTCTACTCATGACATTGCAGATGAAAGAATGAAGTCTTATCTTCTGAAATGGGAACAATATTTTGTCTGTATTAGGAAAAACAACACTTGGAATGGTAAAACAAAAGAATTATAAAGCTTTGCACAAAGCTTCCAAGTTTTACCTCTCCTGACTTTTCTAGTGGCTAGGAGGGCAAAGAAAAAAGTCAGTGTTGTACATTAAACAACTTGGCAAAAGGCACTTTAACCTATTGAGTCATTTATGCTGTTCTGAAAGGCAATATATCCGGTATCACTGAACAATGAACTACCTGCATTATAAAGTAGATGCAAACAAACCCATGTTCTCATCAGATGTTTTGTACCTTTGTTCAACTAACAGTTTCGAACTTCAGTTTGGTCTTGGGCAGTCCCTGTTACTCTAGCATAGAGAAATAACCGTCATGGCTCAACTAGGTAAAAGTGCATGTGGGTGAAAATGCATTTTTGGCATTACTATTCAAATACAGATGAGACATCTCAGAGATCCCTAGTGAGAACTACAGTCACATTTTTCTTACCTGCCTTTCAGAGAGAAGGGACAACATGCATTGACCCACGGGTGCCACGACAGTTTCAGCGAGAGGGGAGCGCCAGATCTGGTGGCCTCTCACCAGGAAGGCCACTCTAAATCAGTTTAAAATGGGAAACCTGGCGTGGGATGATCGAATACTCCTCTAGCACATTTTGTGGTGCAACCATAGATAGGTTTGGGTTTTTTTTTTTCTTCTAGGGGGAGACAGAAATTGAGGTTATGTGTCTTCTCCAGGACCTTTATTTACTATTAACTGAACTTTTCTGAAAATACCACATTACAAGTCAGGTTTGGAGTAGAGTTTTCCTCCACTGGCAAGTAAAGGAAGCACACGGACAAAATTGTACATGCTCTAAGAGACTGATATTTTGCAAGTACTCGAGTTATCCAAGCAATGCAGCTGCAAACCATCTAGCAGACATGTTTTTGATAAAGCTAGCATGCTTTAGACCTCTCCTGCCTGGTAAACTGGCTGAGGCTGAAGAAAAGCGTACTTTTTAGTAACAGATAAATAGTGTGAATACTTGGTCCACCCAGATGCACTGACTTCTTAGCAAACCAAAATTAGAATTTTTTTCAAGGGAATGCATCTCCTAAAACACTAACAGCCAAAGCTAGAATCTAATTTCTGGAAGTGTGAGGAAGCTCCAAGGAGCCAGGAACACTCACAGCAGAACTGAAAGAAATAAGTTACTGGTACTAAGAACATAGGACCAACTTTGCAGGAGACAGAATCTGACCACAAGGAGAGGGGGTGGGGAGAGGGCTGGTGTCCTAACAGATCAAATCAGTAGCAAAACAATAGTTGAAAAGTACAAGTTACTGCCAAACAACTCCTTGACCCGTTAAAAAAAAAAAAAAACCAAAAAAAAACCACCCTGCAGACTGATTAAATCTCATATATTCCCACAAGTCTGAGACAGCAAGAATTAGTCCAACACTGCCAATTATGTTATATAGTATCTCTTTTTCCATAGAGGCAATTGTGAGGTCAGTACAAATAATTAAAATGCATTTTAAACTGATTAAAATATGTATTTTATGCAACACCCACACAACGAGAAACTTTGCTTCAGTAGAAAAAGGGCAATTCAGCTGTAGGCTGTTTTCATGTGTGTAGTATGAGTTGGCAGTAGTCTTTGATCCCTACCCTTTGGGCAAATTTGACATCTATTTCACCTCAGGCAGGCACAGATCCTTTGAAGGATATTTCTACATAATGAATGACTGACTGCTAGAAGTCATGTCATTGTCCTCCTCCGCCTCTTCAGATCAGATTTGCAGGCCAGGTGAATCTCATGACATAACTCCTAGTAAATCAAGCAGTGAGAAGGAATGCCTGAAATAGTCCCCATCATGCTGACACCATAAAATCTAGATGATGAGTGATTTTGAGAGTCTGTGGAGAAACTCAGCTTACCCTTATATTCATTTCAGAATAGGGCAGCAATTTCGAAGAAAATTCAATCTTTCAAATAGCACATTTAGATTCTGTGTGGAAAAAATCTTTCACAACTTCAAATAAAAGCTATTTTTCCTTCTTAGTTCTCTTATCTGTTTGTATTCACCTGTTGTATTTCCCTTCAAAAAATAAACTGCTATGACATTAGAGAAATGCTTTAAACTATGAAATATTTAGTTCTATAGCAAATAATTAAACACTAGTCTTCTTACTGCACATTCAAGTTTCCTTCAAAGAAGGCTGTGTGACCTGTTTGTGTACAATGATGGACATTTTCTAAGTGCCTAGATGACAAAAGTAAATCATGGACATAAAAAAAGGACCCCTACCAGAACACCTGTGAGCTAACCATTCCTAACTGCCACCTGAGCAAAGTTCTCACTATGGATGTCTCTTCTGGTGACTACAGGGTGAACTACTTATACTATTTATTTTTTCTCTCATTCCACACATTCTACAGTAGCAAAAAGCCTCTGCCTATGAGGAAAAGATAATATTCCTGGAGGCAAACAATCCACAGCAAATAGAACCTGCCCTTTCCCCACGCGATTTGATTTGCTAAACATCTGAAAACATTTCCACACACAAGTCTGCTACAGCAATTTGGATCCTATTTATCTTCCAAGGAGCAGCTGTGCAAGGTTTTGTTTTGTGCAAAATCAGCATAAAACCACAAAATGAGTTATCCACCTACAAACATTTTTTTGTTTTTGATGAACAGTAGATGCTTTTACTAGTTGTCATCAGGAGGTAGGAATATGGCCAGATATATATTTAAATACCATGGCTCTGCAGTACTATTAAATGGAAATAGAGAGTTACACTTTTACGTTGCTCATCTCCAGCTTAATTTTACTGATCTTTGTTTTGCCAAAACTGAAAATTCATTAATTTTAGCCAGACTGAAATAATGTACTTGATTTGCAGTGATGACATTTCATGCTGTGCTTACTAATGAATATATGACTGCTTATGAAACACACAGCAAGGTAGCTGATCACTTCATGCTGAAGAATACCTAGGACAGGAAAGTTTCTTCATAAACTTCTACGTAACATGGAGTTGTTCTGGAAGTTAGTTTCTCCTAACATATGCAAAAAAAAAAATTCCATCAAGAAGACTAAATTTTATACAGACATATAGACATACAAACACATACTCTCACACACATACACATATGTATAGGTATAGATATATACAAACCTATGTTAAGAAGGTCCAGAGCAAGATTACACAGATGGTTAGAATTACAGAGTAGTCACAGGTATTAAAAGAGATTTCTAAACAAATATGTACTTACCAAAGAGCATATTAAATGTGCCTTTAGGGCTGTGAACATACGTCCTTGTTATAATGCAGTATTAGGAAGGTGTATGTGCAACAGCTTCCTTAACACCTATCAGGAGAACATCAAAGACTTTACATAATTAAAGAGTCTCTGAAAAAATAAAGGCGAGAGAGTGGACAAACAGGCAAATTATATGTTAGCAAGGAGAAAGACCTTGTCTCAACACTCACACCATACATCTTAAATGAAAGAGGAAAGCTACAAATTTAGCAGTAAACTGGTATTAGTAGATTCCAAAAGAGAATAGCCGTTATCTTTTCCATGGAACTCTAGTGAAAGAAAAATGTTTAATAAAATTCCAGGGCAATATTAAAAATCCATTTTTAATGCACCCAAATATATTAACTGCATTTTTCTTCTTCTACAATATGATAACCCATTGATTTGCAATAGGGATTCCCACTTCTTCAGCCATAATGGAAAAATCTCCATCTTACAGAAAGACAAAATTTGCTCAGTCACTATCCTTTTGACCAAGATATATTTTCTGTCCCACACAATTTCAGTTTATGTTCTAAATCCTAAAACAAAAAAGATAAACCAAAGGCAAAACAGCAAAATGCACTCTGAAGCAAAATCTGAAGGTAACCTTTTTTATTTTTTATTTTTTTAATAAACATACTTGTATCTTTTCTCCCTCTGTGTCCTGACTAGGGGAGTTATCTTTCTGCTCTGAAACAGCAGACTCATGAATTCGGTGAAAAGACACCGAGTAACATCTGAAACAGTGCCAGAAGTTGAATAAAATAAATAAATAAGCTTAAGCAAACCACTCTGTTTGTGTCTCCACACAGCGTTGTGGATTAACCTTGGCGAAGGGACAAAATCCCACAGAGCAACTCTCTCGCTCCCCCTCCCCACCCCGACAGGGGAAGAAAGTGAGATGGAAAAGCTCGTGGGCCAAGCTAAAGCCAGGGAGATCCCTTACCGATCATTGTCATGGACACCAAAGGCTCGACTTGAGGAAAATCAATCTAATTTATTGCCAATTAAAACAGAACCGGATGGCAGCAACCAAAAGCTAAAACTAGAGTACTTTCCTCCCGCACCTTCCCAGGCTCAACTTGACACCCTCGTCGCCGACCCCCACCCCAAGCGGCGCAGGGGGAGAGGGCCGAGACCGAGGACTGCGTTCGGTCCGACGCAGCTCCCCCAGCCGCCCCTTCCCCCCCGCCCCAGCGCGAGCCCTTCCCGCGCCCTGCACGCCGCAAAATCCGCTCCCACGCGGAGCCCCCTCGACGGGCCGCAGCTCCCGCGTTGGGCCCTCCGCCGGCCGCGGGGAAAACCCTGCTCCCACACCAGGAGCACCCTCGCCTTCTTCACTGACCTCGGCGGCTGCACAGCTCTTTATTACTCTTTTTTTTTCCTCCTTTATCTGGCTGGGCGGGGGGGAAGGGAGGCCTGGGCCAGGCGGGACCGGCTGTGTCCGGCGCGGGGTAGCTCCGGCCGCTCCTCCGGCCGCCCGCGCCCCCGCCCCCGGCCGCTAAACCCCGCAGCAGCCGTAACAGATAGTCACAGTTCGGGCTGGAAAAGAGCTGTTGTTTAGGGGTTAGTTTATTTTGGAGGGAGTGGCGTACACTCAGTTTAAGAATTGTGTTTTCTGCTTTTCAGTTTGGCAGCCACTGCTCCGTGCAGACGGAACAGCCTGGGAAGCGATGGCAGAAAGCGCATCCCTGTCACACCCACCGAAAGCAACCATACCCTGAAAACTGATGTGCTTGGCTACGGTTTGCACCAAGTGTCAGGTAGGAAGCCAGCACAATTAGCTTATACAATCAGCGTAATTTTCTTTTAACATTTACTTGCTTTATGGGAAGTTAAAACCTGTCATGTTCTGTTGGACACAGTTGAAAACGCTTAATAAAGTACCCAATTGTTCATCAAGCTGGTTTTTTGGCTGTACCGAGGGGGTCCCTCCCTTCGGTAGTGCTGAAACCTTCACGTATCTCACAAGATACGATCGCTGAGTAGCAGATGAACAACAAGCAAGGCTATCGACAGTGTCTCCCATGTCATCCTCGTAGAGAAGCTCAGGAAGTGTGGGCTGGATCAGTGGTCGGTGAGGTGGACTGAGAACTGGCTGAATGGCAGAACTCAGAGGGCTGTCATCAGCAGCGCTGAGTCTAGTTGGAGGCCGGTAACTAGTGGTGTCTCTCAGGGGTCAGTACTCGGCCCACTCTTGTTCAACTTCTTCATCAATGACATGGATGAAGAGTTAGAATGTACCCTCAGCAAGTTTGCTGATGGCACGAAACTGGGAGGAGTGGCTGATACACTGAAAGGCTGTGCTGCCGTTCGGTGAGACCTGGACAGGCTGGAAAGTTGGGCAGAGAGGAACCTGATGAGGTTCAACAAGGGCAAGTGCAGGGTCCTGCACCTGGGGAGGAACAACCCCATGCACCAGTACAG
>Ga0065711_1032034_pt1 | contig 28178 bp, 22 predicted proteins | sample Hoacrofraction12_FD_59098 | JGI IMG/M metagenome (GOLD analysis project Ga0065711, IMG submission 59098) | Hoatzin crop microbial communities from Cojedes, Venezuela - Epithelial fraction 12 v2 (version 2) | ecosystem: Host-associated > Birds > Digestive system > Esophagus > Crop | place...
CACCCCAAGGTCCTTTTCCACCAGGCAGCTTTCCAGCCACTCTTCCCCAAGCCTGTAGTGTTGCATGGGGTTGTTGTGACCCAAGTGCAGGACCCGGCATTTGGCCTTGTTGAACCTCATATGATTGGCCTTGGCCCGTGGATCCAGTCTGCCCAGATCCCTCTGCAGAGCCTTCCCACCCTCCAGCAGATCGACACTCCCACCCAGCTTGGCGTTGTCTGCAAACTTAGAGGGTCCGCTTGATCCCCTCATCCAGATCATTGATAAAGACTTTAAACAAGACCGGACCCAAAACTGAGCCCTGGGGGACATGACTCGTGACTGCCCGCCAGCTGGATTTAACTCCAGTCACCACAACACTCTCGGCTGGCCATCCAGCCGTTTTTTTACCCAGCAAAGAGTACACCTGTCCAAGCATGATGGAAGCCAGTAACGTCTTAGTGATAGATATTTCTATGAAGTAATTACTTCAGTAAGGTCTTCTGCTTGGGTAAAGGAAATATTAAGTAATTTTTAAATTTAATAGCGTGTATGAGCTATAGTAAAATAGACCTTGTGATTGATTTTAGGAGATTTTAGCAGTCTACAGAGTCTCTGTTTCTTTTGTAAGAAAGAAGATAAAAGAGGGATCAGAAGATAACAGCCAGTAAGGGAAAAGATGCTCAGTGTGAATAATTGATAGTTATTTCTATGTATGTTACATACTGCCTCCAAGCAGATCTGTAAGAAATGCTGATTTAAACATAAAACCTTATTAGAAATTCAGTTTTTACCCTACAGCATGCAGTAAAGAAGGCATCTCTAAACTCTTTGGCTCTGTAATGGGCAAAGCAACCAAGCTTCTGGGTTTGGGGTTTTTTTTTAATTTATTTTTGAATACCTGCTTTCAGTTTCCTGTACACAGACTCTGAAGTGCCAGTCATTCAGCTTGAGGAGAATAATTTTGATATTGTTCCAGCCCTAGTAGCTGCTACTAAACTTACTTGGCATGGGAAGCATTGCATAGAGAAAGGAACTGGCTTTGTCACTTTTGTTGAAGATTTTTTGGACAGCAGCGGTTACTATAGCTCTTACCCATAGAAGTGCCCTGGTTTCTGTTCTTTGTGCAGGATATCACCCACAGCTCTATAGGTGTAATGGATAGATCCCATAGCAGGGGGGCTCAGCACGATAAAGACTGTTTTTCAGTCATGTGCAAATGCATCGGCAGTCTGCTGAGGTGCAGTTTCCTTTCTTGCTGTGAGCTAAACTATTTTTCTGAGTTTTTGAAGTGCATGCTAATATTTTAAAAACTCTTCTGCCAGTTATAGCAAAAGGCTTCAATGAGTGTCCCAAAACACTGCTGGTATTTTTATTTAGTGAAGGTTAAGCAATGTCTAGCTGAATACCATGAAATTTTATGGGTACATTTTTTCAAGGCTGCATCTGTTCCTTCTTTTCAGTTTTTTTCAATTGCCATCATCTGGCGTAAGAGGCTTCATCTGCATATTTTTAGCAACATCTGGTTTAATGGATGAGTTATTTCTCCGTGTAAACTACAAAGTCAAAGCTGTAGACGCAAACCTCTCCAGAGAGGCGTGGAGCTGCAGTGCATCTTCCCTGAGGCACAGAAGCCAGTAGCTAGGGAACGGTGAGAAAGCTTAGCAAGTATTGATTCAGACATTAGTCAGGTTTAAATTAATCTGTTCACCTTCAGGAGGAGTTACGCTTTGCTCGATACTTCAGATAGCATCTTACCGTATGTATATGTAAAAAGTAAGCACTGAAAGGAAGAGAGATTTTTCTTTGAATCAGAATACACTGATTGATAGTGAAATTATATCTTATGATTTCACTGGTTTCTATGGTTTGTGCTAATGTAACTATTTTGAATGTCTATGGGTGGATTAGAGAGGCTGCTTGATGGACAAGATAGAGGCGGTTTCCAAAGTTCTCGTTTGTTACACGTCTGACTACCACTAAATTATTAAAAGGTTAATCTGGTACTTTGCTAAATTCTGTCCTTTAAGTAATTCAAGGATAGTTAGGGGTCTGTTCAGACAACTAAATATCTTTAGGAGAAAAAGAGGAGCTTGAAGTTGTGAGAACCAAACCAAATGTCAAGGTCCAGATTCTTCCACAGGACAAGTAATTGCTTGTGGGTAAATAATCTTAGTCGTTCCCAAGCATCTTCCACAAAAATCTTACTCAGTCCAAACAGCAACTACTCTGTGTCTGTTTGGTTATCTGTCCTTTCCATGACCAGACTTCAGGTGAAAAGATGAGTCAGTAGGCCTGGCATAAATGTCTATTTTTCAGTTTGATTGACATCATATAAAAGCATTCTACACAGGAGACTTTAAAAATATTTTTAAAGCAGGTTGTTTTTTTTAAAATCCAATATATGTGTGTTACACTAGAGACTAAATTGGTAATTGTAGATTATCATCATCTTGATAACCCAGACATAAAAGTATGGCATAGGAGCCATCCTTAAGTAGTTTTACTCTTGCTAGAACAAAGAAATAGGGGATTAGTGAAACTGAATTAGGTCTAAAATCTTTCTGTACCACCAGCAACTGATGTTAAAGTTTATCTTGAAGCAGAAAGTGTATTTTTAAAATAAGTCTGTTCTAACAAGCGTTTTAAGGAGATGAATGATCACATTAGTGATTTCCTTTAGAAGTAATTCATTTCCTTAGCCTGAGTTGATTTGAATTTTGACCTTTTAAGACTTTTGACCTAAATCCATTTAAGATGCTTCTGAAGGGCTTAAAAGACAATGAGAAGTCAGCAGCTTTCATATTAAAAACATATGAACTGTTCAGGATGAAACATTTAATTCCCAGAAAAGCCATATGTTTAGAGCTACGCAGTCCTCACTCTACAGCAAAGCGAAAATTAATGGAAATTTGAGGAGAAAATCATCTGGGTCTCTGTCTTGTGCTGTGCTTGCTTGCCTGTGCTATGGACTCTCTTGCCATTTCCCTATCTGTTGTTTTCAGTGTTGGGCTTTAGCATTATCCTACAGCCAAATTGCCTCAAGTATTAGGAAAATTAATTATCAAGGAAATGGTCTTACTCTGTTTCATCCTCTTGTTATTAGCAATAACATTTTAGTCCACCGATGCCAGCTTTTCTTCTCTTACCTTCTTTTATGTGCAGTATGAAGGTAATTTAAGGAGGTGGGGAGCAAAGCTTTAGATCTTCTGACCTACAGACCATATCTGATAAGGGATGGACTCTGTGATATGAAAGCAAGCATATAATGCCTGTAATTTAGAAATCTACTGCTATTCTGGTTTATTTCCAATCTGTCGAATAGTTCACGTCAATTGTTGGAAAGTCAGGTTTTCACTGATTGGAACAGATGTGCATCTTCAATTATCTGTGGAAAATCAATAATGAAAGAAATTCACGGTAAAGATTTTCAGTGTAGCTCTATCATGTTTTCGCTTTGGCAGTAATTTCAGAGGAAATGATATGGTGTGTCTTCAGTGTTTACACTGACATGACGATTGCCCAGCATATTGGTATTTACAAACTGTGCACTGGTACCTGTCTGCATCGTTTCACTTCCGAGTGGTTTACAGGGCATTCCCCGCTGTGTGTTTCAGCTTGTGAAGCGATGAGTAGCTGCTCTTCTGCTTTCCATCACAGACACTCTCTTCATGCAGGACAAAATTCAGAATTTTATCGGATAGTACATTATACAGTAATTATTAACATATTCTTCAGCAAAATAATAGATCTTGTAGAAATAGTAGTATAGCAGTAGAAATTAGGACAGTAACAGAGCTTGAACAAATCCCCAGCCTTGAAGGAGCATTCTGTTTGAACGTACCCAGCACTGCAAGATGCCAGCAAACACAGATACCTTTGCTTTTACTCTCTGTACCACACTGGTTTACTACTGAAGGATAAGCAAAGCACTGTTTATGCCTGCAGGGCTTCCGTTAAATCTAGGCTCAAGTGCTGTTTTTCCTGTTTCAATGCACTGAACGTGCTTTCTTGCAACAGAACTTCCTCTCGGTTACGGGCAAACAGCGGAGAATAGACGAGTGCGTTTTTCCAGGTTGTGTGGGGTTAACTTCTCTCTCTTAAGCATGTTGAAATTTTGGATTTCCAGCTGTCCTGAAATTGAGTTTGGCACTTCACGGTGATGTCCTGCTTTAAATGTTGTTCCATTGGTACATCCATGCCAGCATAAGGAAGATTTCTGCCCCAGGACTGGTTGCGGGTTGGTCACCACCATCTGTCATTGCAGGCGGGGTGGCTGCAGGGGCTGTAGCAGGAGCAGCAATGATTGCAGCGCTGGTCGCGGAGGCTGCAGTAGCTGCGGTGGGGGAGGAGGTTGTTGCCTCGGCATACCTTAAAAAAGCTAAAGTGATTCCACAGCACTTATGCCTGCACCAAGGCTTAATCTTACACCACACCTGAAAAACTTGCAGGGAAGCCAAAAAAATGAAACATGGTTTGATAGTCCCAAGAATATCTGAAATTCCCAAACTCTGGCAAAGTCATGTTGGCATAACAACAAAACGTACAATTTCTCAAGTTAAAAGTATAATTACTAACAAAGTCCACAGGGTAACTCTCAAAGTACTCGAATGAAGTTGTTGGCAACTAGTTCGGGTTTTGCACTTTTTGTTTTCATCTCTTGATAAACATAAGAGATTGGAACGATAATGACCGGTCTTACCACGGTATAGTTCAGTAATAATCACAACAGACTGTGCTAAAAAGATTGTCCCCATCTTTCCTATAGGTCCCCTTTAAGTACTGAAAGGCTGCAGTAAGGTCTCCCCAGAGCCTTCTCTTCTCCAGGCTGAACAGCCCCAACTCTCTCAGCCTTTCCTCACAGCAGAGGTGTTCCAGCCCTCTGACCATGTTTGTGGCCTCCTCTGGACCTGCTTCAACAGCTCCGTGTCCTTCTTGGGCTGAGGGCTCCAGAGCTGGCTGCAGGACCCCAGATGGGGTCTCACCAGAGCGGAGCAGAGGGGCAGAATCCCCTCCCTCGCCCCGCTGGCCATGCTGCTTTTGATGCAGCCCAGGGTACGGTTGGCCTTCTGGGCTGCGAGTGCACACTGACAGCTCATGTCCAGCTTTTCATCTACCAGCACCCCCCAGTCCTTCTCGTCAGGGCTGCTCTCAGTCCCTTCATCCCCCAGCCTGTATTGATACCGGGGGTTGCCCTGACCCAGATGCAGGACCTTGCACTTGGACTTGTTGAACCTCATGGTCAATATCGGGTCACTAGTTCTGTCCACCCCTCCCCACAAGTACGACCCTTTATGACTCCTCACTTGCAGGATCTAAGAGGTCTATCAACAACCTTGGCCGCTATAGTAATAATTATAAACAGGGGCCTTTTTCTGCCTTCCAGTCCTGCCGTTAGCTCAGTAAAACTATAAACATCAAGTGTTCACAGCTTTGGAGTGGACGCTGTCTGTAAAACATGTAGCCAACTTCAGAAAAATTCAGTTACTTAGAAGAACTTAGCTGTAAGGACAAATCACTAAAAGACAATTGGTTCTGTTTTAACCAAAACCTGGACACAAGTACATAACATTGTTTGCGTATGAAAGGGTGGTGTCTGCTGAAGTCTTCTCTCCCAAAAGTACACGGTTTTTCAACTGTAGCAAGTGATGTGGTTGCAGCTGTAAAAATTCTGTAGTTACAGTTATGACTTGCTGTCCCTTTAAACAGGTGCTAATTTTCAAAAATAAGATGTATAACAGAAAAATAAGTTGCCAGTATTCCTTTAAAATAAATTGTTGACAGTCAGATGAAAATACCTGGCTTTCTGCCTATTCCTAGAAATGTGTGATTGCCACATAGTCTTTGGAATAGAGTCACTTTTTCTTTCAGTAGCACAGGCACAGTTTACCTCTGGTCTGATTCTTATTTTTACTCTCTAATTAGCATTGCTGCTGCCTTCTAAATTATTTCACTGTGTAGAAAATATAATATATGCCTCTCTTCTTTATAACTTCACTTGACTTTGGCACACTCCTTAGGCATTACTGATTACACCCAAAGTGTGCAGCATATAGTTAGCTCGTCAGTGATGTAAGGACAAACTTCCACATGACCTTAAATCCTTGCGTGCAGCATCTGTAGCTCGAAATCCTGCTGCTGCAGCTCTTCTTGCACTCTGTGATGTTCATGTGAATGGTCGTCTTGGCTTTGGTACGACTGCTTGCCTAGTGAAGACTGGTCATTTGGAGGACATCTGTAGATACAAGGCAAATGTTTAAATTCAGGAATGTTCTGCTGGTTACTCTTCCTAAGAGCAGGCTTGGGAAAAAGCACATTTCTTAATGTAGGACTTGGCTCAATGATCTTGATAAATTAACAGGGATGAAGTTTTTTCATCTGAATTGTACATTTGTCAGCTTTTCGTAAGACATCACGTGACACGTTTTTATTGAAATGTCACCCATTAAAATTCTTTAATATGAAGTTTTTCTGTTATTTTTCAGATGTTCAAATGAAACAGCATTCAGAAAGGAAGGTTTGTTCTGGGCATACAATTTCTGCCCCACTCCATACTCTTGGACAGCACTTCTGGGCCTTATTTTATACTTGGTTTTCTTTGCACCTGGTAAGCAAATGTGTATTTAAATGTAAGTTAAAAAATTGTAAAGGTATAAAATGTCGAATAGTGAGGCTATGCATTAAATTTACTTTTGAGTCCAGCCGTTAAACTGAGATTGATCGTGGTTTTTTTTTTTTAATTCTTAGGAATGGGTCCTATGCCCTGGACCGTCAATTCTGAAATTTACCCACTTTGGGCTAGAAGTACAGGAAATGCCTGTTCCTCTGGAGTCAACTGGGTTTTCAATGTGCTCGTGTCGCTGACATTTCTGCATACGGCCGAATATCTGACGTACTATGGTAAGAAACCGCATGCGTCTGTGTACGCGGTACTACTGCTGGTGCATAGATTTTTCTGCTGGTCCTGGGTTGCTTAGTTGTTTTTGCTATGGAATGTCAAGAGTCAATGCAGTGTGCTCAACTTACTGTGGTTTAGTAAAACTAGAGACCTGATAGGGCCTGTCTGGATCACAGAGTTTGGTCCAGCTTTCATAAGAAACATTTCTTGCTGTCCTTAACTGAGAACCTAGACAGTTGGTTAAAACAAGGAATCTGGAAAAAAAATGCTTTTGGCTTAGTGAAATATGCCGATTCCCACTTAAGGAGACAGCATCTGCAATAGTCCAGTTTATGGTGGCATCCAAGGCCACTATCAGATGGTCCTTGCAGAAACACCTGTGTAAGGTGCTACTGCCTGACTCCCAGCTGCTGGTGGAGTCCTGTCTGCTGGAGCCTGCGGAGAGCCTGGCGCGTTGCTGCTCAGCCACTCCAGTACAAGCCATTTAAACCAGATGAAGCTGCCACGGAGCTGATGTGGCCTTCCCATCGTCACTAGTACAGAGCCTTCCAGCTCTGCTTGTCATCCCTGCGCGTCATCAGTCTAGCAGTGCAGGGCAGGTAAAAGTTTGTTGCTCCTGTGGTACCTTCTCTGCCCCCCTAGGTAAGGTGGGTGGCGGGTGAGCAAGCTCTTGCTCACTGCTAACTGTCTCTGCAGAGGACTTTTAAATAATAGTTAGGTGTACAAGTGTTTAATCCTGGCTATTTCTTTTTTGCTAAAGTTTCTCATTCTGGGGGGGTGTCTTAGTGTGTCCTTCACTGTTAAGATAAACTGAGAAAGTTCTTGCCTTTCCCATCTGCTTTTTTTGCTGGGTGTGCAACCGTTTAACTGCTGTTTGTGTTAACAGTGGAATGACTTGGCCAAAAAAGGGGCGTGTTATCTTCCACCTGAAACAAAATGGCTTTTGTTAATTTACTCCATTGTGGAGCGATGCAATAAAGCAGCCTTCTCCTACACCCACCGCCCCGTAGCTCGCTGTGTTAACGATGCCACTCCAACCTTTGCTTTGACGCACTCCTTTGATATCGGCAGCCTGCTGCTTCTGCCGCTCCCTCTGCTCTGGAGCAGAGCTGGGACGGGAACTTCTGTAACCAACTGTGCGTGTTGTTTTACATTGCAGGAGCCTTCTTCCTCTACGCAGGGTTTGCTGGCTTGGGACTGGTTTTCATCTATGGCTGCCTTCCTGAGACTAAAGGGAAAAAACTGGAGGAAATTGAATCTTTGTTCGAAAGCAGGCTATGTACATGTGGTACGTCAGATTCGGATGAAGGGAGGTATATTGAGTATATTCGAGTGAAGGGGAGTAATTACCATCTTTCTGACAATGATGCTTCTGATGTGGAATAATTTTCAGCTGCTGATGTATTTAATCATTTAAAAACCTTCTGGGGGAAAAGCAGCTCTCTGATGACCTCACTGCCCTGCTTCTGGTCTGGTTCTCCTTTCTACTGTCTAGTTAAAAATGCCTTCATGTTCAAAAATGCTCCATTGGGGAGGAAATTCAATATGCTGCTGTTTTCTTGATAACTAAAAGCAATGGCTTCCAAAAGAGATTGAATTCCACAATTATGTGAATTCACCGAGTGCGTGCAAGACTGCACCGTCCCGAGGTGTTTAGTAGGTGCGCTGTACCAGATGAAGACAGAAGGCTATCCTAGATGGTCAAGGGTGGTCCTTATCTTCAATACTGACTAAAGGCAAAATAATAGAGTAGCTAATCAGAAAGCAGCCGACAGCTGTCGGATACCCATCCATAGCAGCCTAGCAAATAGCTCTGCTCTGCAATATAATGAATGACGAATGCATAAGCTGCTGTAGCGTTGGCTATTTAAAAGGTTGAACTGATTAGGAAAATACAAATATCTGCCATATCTACAGGGAACATTTCCCAAATTTACCCTAAGCGAATTTCCATTTTCGTTTATTTGAGATAACATGTAGAGAGCCATAGTCCCCTGGGTGGAGGTTTGCTGGGGTGGCGTGGGTCGGTGTTCTGGTGGGTTGTCTGGCCGCAGCCGCTCGTGAGTACAGATGGCAGTCGGGAGCCGGTGCTGGTGAGGGGCACTGCCAAAATTAACCACCTGCCAGCAGGATAGCAGAGCTGAGTATGTGGCCACACGTACAAAGGAACTGGTGTGTATCGCTAGGTACAATGTAGAGGCTCCAGTCAGTTGAGAAAAATTATTTTTGTTTTCCTTTTCCACACTTGAGCGTTTGGGCCCGTGCCTAGTCTTGAACACAAAATGTCATTAGCTAAAAGAAAGAAAAGGAGGGGAGAGGTTTTATGCTGCTAAATGCACGGTGGTCATCCCTCCTGCGCCTTTTGCTCGTGCATAATCATACTGCCTTCAGTTTATCTTCCTATGTGCAGAGTAAATGAATCTCAGCCCATTTCTCCTTCAAATGCCCTTAGTCAACCCGTGGCCTGCTGGATCTGAAGAGAAATGTTAGCAATGGGCAGAAGCCTACATCTCATCTTAATAGCCTTACCGAAGCATTGCGAAATTGTCAAGAAAATGTCAGGCACAAAAATCAGCTTGGCTGCTGTTAGCCTGGTAATGAAAATATGAATGGTATTTTATTCACCTGCCATGATTGCTTGCCTTGCCAAATTGAATTTTATGCAGCTACAGAAAAATATTACATTATTTTTTTTCCTTGCCCTGTCCTCACCGCTTTAAGTCTTCAGAGATACGAGTTTGAAAGCATCAACAATTCAAATTCTTATCTTTGAAACATTTGCTTCATGAAAGAACATGGAAAATCTCCTCTGCCTGTGGGCTGTCCCCCATTCATTTGGTAAAAATACATTTATTTTTCATTGTGTAAAGATTAAAGAAGTTGTTGGGTTCATTAGCTTTTATAGGTTTGCTTTGTGAGCTTTACTTGGGTTGAAAAATATTTTGAATGTAGGATTGCTATCAAAACTGAGACTGGACATTTGTTACTAAATTATTTTTATTCGATAACGTGGGGCTTTGTTGGTGTAAAGAAGTCTGACATTATGTTATCTCATCTTCTGGGGGGGGGGTTTACTCTCCAATTATTGAACTTCAACAATTGGGTGTATTTTGCATTATTTTCTTTTTTACCTTGTTAATCAAAGCAATATTTTTGGAAAGAAATCATTTTAAAGCATCCTTCTGTGACTTGACTGGGACTAAAAGGGGAAAGCATAGCGGACAGAGGGAATTTCAGACATTTGGTCATTACAACGAGTGGCCCGACCTTGAACATCTCCTTGCGCAGTGAGAGGGCTGGATTCTCATGCCTTCCCTCTTGCCTCCCTTTCAGCGTGCAATATTTTTATGCTTGAAAGCACCAGCTGTTGAAAACGCTGGGGTTTCCAGACCTATCTCCAAGGCACTCACTGCGGGATGTGTCCATTAGGCTGTCACGGCTTTGCAGGCTTCACCGAAGGTGTAGTACCTGAAATGAGAAACAGGGGTACTTGGCACAGATGAGAACACAATTGTTTTAAGGGCAAACTGTTTTTTTCCTGAACCCGAAAAATGGGTGTTTGGAGACCCTTGTTTGGAACAGTTTTGTCATCCAGAGCAGCATGTGAGTAGGTGTGTAACACCCAACCTGTGCTTGTGGTATCTGACGTAGAGATAGGTGAAAGTAGGTGTTTACTGGTTTTTCAGAATAGGGACTTACGGCTCTGATCCCCCCAAAAGCATAAGCCCACGCTCACTGTTACACCTACGAACGTCCCCTGGCTCGCCATGTTCTGCTGGAGGCAGGGTGGGCATCCCTGTGCCGGCACGGCGCCGGTGCTGACTTCGCGCTGCGTTGCGCTTGGGTGCACGGGTGGAGGAGCCGCTGCAGTTATCGGGCACAGCCAGGGCAGAGTCGCTGGGAAGGTCGCTGTCACGAGATCAGCCTCTGTTGTTTTGCAGGCAGCGCTGGGGCTTTTTAGCAGCAGAGGACCATCTCCCTCTGCCAGCCTTCTCTCACGGACGTGCTCACAAGTGGCACCCAGTTGCGTACGGCACCGGGCTCGTTTCCTTGCACAACCAGTTCGATCTTACTGAAAGGACTTTTCTGAAGGTTTGCATCCCGTGCCCTTTTTACTCGAGGCAAAACGATGGAAACACGTGCGTTTCATTCGTCATTGCTGCTGGCTGTGAGGGTGCAAAATACATCGGCGTCTTTATTCTCACTCCCTCTTTCCCACCCACACAGAGTTGGGCTGAAGTCTTCCTTTTAGGGTTGCTTTACAAAAGGATAACATTCCATACTGTAGAAACACTGAACCTAGTACCAAGCACCATGTGTAATAAAAATGAGACCAAATATTTGAAATTAGTCTTACGCAATTAGGGGTTTATTTTTAGAATCTGTGAACATTTATAATGTATGAAGAAAATTAAATCGATGTTTCCATTTTGCAAAGATTTTTTATATTTGTGCATATTTTAAGTTTTAAGATGTTTTTGCTAAGGGTAGACTTAGTAACCTTCCAGATAGAAGAATAAAAACACGGTGTAGCTGAATAATTCCTTATGACAGGTTTTTAATTTATGAAGTAGCATAAATAGTATGTCTAAGCACAATAGCGTTTTATTGAAAGCTTTCTGCAGCAGATGTGAAATCATTTCTTGACGAAGACTGCATGCTTAATTCAGGTATTCTGTGCATCAGGAATGCTAGAGTAATGCTGCTGGTAGAGTTGGGCATGAATCACATATTGATTATACATAACAATTTGAGATATTTAAATTCTGATTAATCTACTGACTCTACATGTTTTGGTCTAAGAGCAAGTATAAAAGAAACAAGTCCTGATGCATTTTTAATCTTTTTAATTCACATATAGTAGTTTGTTCACCGTGTTGCAAATCTAAAGTGTTGGGTGGGTTGAGATAATTTGCCACTTGTTTCTTCCCCTTGTCACTTTGTTAATCAAAATCGGTTTTCAACGCGAGAAGCAAACCAATTTTGAAAAGAGAGATAGGAACAAAGCAAGGCCCCAGGACTCGTCTGAGGGCTGAAGCTGAGTGGCTATGCCTGCACCTCAGATCGCTCTCGTAGACGCTGGTACCTTGTGAGGTGCAGTGACAGCCATGTCAGAAATTTTGTGACACGAGAGGACGCATCCCAAGGAACGTTGTTCCAACGCCAACTCATTTTTGCGCGAGTTGGAAAATGTAGCATTTTGCTGTTGTTAGGTGTTAGGCTTGGGAGGGGGGAGGAAAGGAAGGATGCATCAAAAGCCCCGTGAAGTCCTGTTTCAGCAGAGATGGGTGTTGCAGCCGAGAGGAGCCATCTCTGACTTGTCTCCCATGTGGGGGGATGGTGGGACCAAGGGGCTCTGCTTGGTCCGGTGGGTGGAAATGGCGGGTGGCAGACTGAGGGGGAAGAAGCTCACAAGTGGTCCTCTCCCGTGCCCTCGCAGAAGTGAGAACATGGTAACAGGGCTTGCAAAGCTAATGCTTTTTTCCTCAGTGGAAGCCCTTTTGCCCTGCTTAGTCCCTCGAGTTGAGCACTGGGGAGAAGTTTTGACTTTCAGGGGCGACTATGAGCCCTGAGTGAGGGTCTGTCCTTCAGCCATGAGGATGTTGGGCGCAGTCCCGCAAGCACGCGGTGGGCTAATTAAAGATAGACCCTGTACTTCTCAGCTTTATACCCAACTTTCTGTTTCTCAACATCAATGCTCTTCTAACACGTTCTTGAAATTGTACTTGTACTTGCATGAGAGGCTTTGTTAGCTGAACACCACTGAGCGAGAAAGAGGTGGAATCTTCACAGCACAGAGAGAGCTCGGGGTAGAAATCAAGGCAGAAGAGACAGTTCTGCGAAGCACTTTAAAGAAAAAGATATTTGTGCACTTTTTTCTGGGAGAGTCAAGCTTACCAAACCCATTCCTCTGCATTGGGAAGAAAATCGAGCTTTGTGTACCAGGCCAGAAGCAGATAATGCCACAATATGTGCTTTATGGCAAAATGTGTTTTTATTGCGGGTAACATTTACAGCTTACATGTAGCTGCTGCCTATAAAGTGACTCAATCGTTCTCTGGATTTTAACAAGTCACATTTTTGTGCAAAAATCTTAGTGGTTTTCTATCAGTCTTCATCGCCTTGTGTACAGTACAGTTAAGCATAATCCACAAAGTGGTCTAGGTTGTGGCAGTGTTACAAATGTCAGCACAGTAAAATCTAGGTGAACATTGTTAAAGAAATGTTGTTGTTTGTGATACTGGGGGTTAAAACTCCTTCAAGGCAACTATATATAGATTTTAAAAGTCTGAAAAAAATGGCAGTTCTTATCTATTTTGTGTATGTTTTCATATAGAGAAGGAGTTTTTTATGTGCCAATAACCATCACTGTAGTGTTTTGTAAGTGGGTGTTAATGGTGTTCCAGAGTTCTGTATATGAGAATATACTTTAGCCACAATGACCTGTTCGTGTGAACCAGTGGCATGTTTTTAATCTTACTCACACCTCGCACCAGAGGTGCTCAGTCATCGGCTTCGGTAGAGCTCACTCACGCCAGGGGAAGTTCGACCAGCATCAGGCCTCAGAAATACGGAGTGTATCTAAATCCCCGCTTGTTCAAATTGTCCCTAGACAGTGTGTTATATGTGAGTGGTCTGGCTCGTGTCATTATAAAGCTTCAACTCTGGTTCAGTTACGCTCCTCCATTCTGTTGAGATACAATTTGTCAAAATTTGGTTTGACCTTTCGTCGCATTGCTATAAATAAGGGGCACACTGATTATTTATGAATATCATCCACCTATTTCTAAAGGAAACATCAGTTTCTGAAGTGTTAAAATAAAGGCAAATTTCTCTTGCTGCCTTAAACATTACACAGACTTTAGAGAGGACCGAATGTATGACCATCGTCGTGACTTCTGCAGGAGAAACTTTGTGGATCCTCAGCTGGTGTGAGACGAGGTGGTTTCATGGTGCTGGGGTGCTGCGTTACACCGCAGGCCCTGCCTAGGGTGCGCTGGCGTCTGTTCGATTTTAAGTGTTCGAGTACTCCCCATGAAGTCGATAGGATTATTCATATGCCTGATGTTCTCCGCGTGATCAGTGTCCTGCTGGTCCAGGGCATCGCTGGGAAGTGGCACGAGTCACCTCTCCGCTCCCCATCGGGAATCTCACACTCCCGCAAAACCGTGAACCGGATCTTTCTGTGACAAATTCTGTGTAAAGTCGTTGAGACATTATTGGAGACCAAATTGATAGTAATAATTCTGTGTTGAGTAGCAACATGCACACGATGCCGTCGGGCATTCCGCAGTCCCTGGGCATGTGCTGGGTATTCAGTACAAAACCGGGTCTGGCAAAACTGAGTGTTGGGTTGTCTGTGTGATTTCCTATCCACGTCAAACATGTGCCATTTCCTTTTGCAACCAGTCAAGCCTAGAATGTATGAAAGTGTTGTACATTTTCTGAAACTGAAGTGATGTAAAATTATTTAATTGACTTCTGTTCTGATTGCTTTAATGAAGTTTGGTCTTTACATAAAAATAAATATCTCAAAGAATTGTCAGTGCCAGAAGTGTAAATGAACAAAATAAAAAGTGAGATACTTAATTACAGAATCTTTCTCGGGGTTTCCTTTCTTCTGGTATTCGGATTGCCTTTCAGAGTTTCAAAATCGAAAAGTGAGCTAAAATAGCCCATGGGCTTGCCTGAAATGTGAGGGGTAAGAATAACTTTGAATAGGATCAGCGTGGTTCTAAATAATGTGTTTCAAACCAGAGAGCGTTTCTGTGATGATGGAGGGTTTGTTTGCAGACCTGAACACAGCTACGCAGAGCTGCCGACTTTCCGCATGCCCCCTGCCCAAACACAGACCGGTTTTCTGACAGCAATTTGTGCCTTCAGAGTAGATTATCGACTCGGGAAGTGTCCTAACTCTCTGTGTTTTATTAAGAAAGTCGCTTAAATGGGTTTGGTGATTAAGGATGAGCAGAAGGACCATGGCCGTACTATGCTGGGGGCTGCCCTGGCTGTGCTGTCCCGAGCTCGACCGAGTGGAAGTGGGTCCTGTTACCTCCGCCTGCCTCGGGCACCGCGACCAAACCGCAGCGAGGTCCCGAGTTGCCTCAGACAGAGCTGGAGCCTTTGGGTCGGGGACGCAGAGAGATCGCAGTCGCGGCAGCGCAGCTGGTGGGGAGACACTGGCAGCAGGAGTCTGCTCGGCAAAGCTGTGTCAGAGCTCATCTCCGGGCGCGGGGAGAGGAAGCTGATCGTTTTGCACTGGCAGGTGATGTTTTTAGGTTTCTCGCTGATAGTGCTTGTAAAGGTGATGACTGGCTGCAGTTCAGATTACTTGTCACTGAAACCACACGGCAACTTTGTGGGATAATGAAAAGCTGGTGGCTGTGCTGTCAAATGCTCCATTTTTTTTGCCATGTCCCATTCCCCTCTGCTCCAGTTACTAACACAATACGATGACTGATGGATTGGTTTCTGCTGAGTGGATTCTGCCATCTGGAGAGCTGAACTGCAGGCAGCAGCAGTACTTGCTCCCAAATCTTTAGAGCATTTTCAGGATCAAACCTCCCAGGCATCAGGGCTGGGCGGTGCTGCATCCAAACTGTGGTCATCCTCACAGTCCTGCGTGGCCTTTGCTTTGTGTGTGGCACGAAGTGCCTGCTTTCAAGACTGCAGCGGTTTATAGGAAGTAGCTGCAGAAGTCAAAGGTAAGCTTAAAAGAAAAATCCTTTCTCTGGGATCTCGGTGGTCCCGCGCTGAGTCACACTGGGCCGGTTGAAGAGTCCTGCCGGCGCTCATCCCCTGACCCGGTGTCCCTCCAGCTGCCCCCTGCCCGCGCAGAGCTCCCTGCGCACAGGCACTCATGCTCTTCAGCTGCTGCAGGCTCACTGCCAGCGCATGTGCCTGACCCAAAACGAATGGGATCTCCCCCTTCCCCTGATGGAGGGATTAACCCATTCAAGCCATTGAGCCACTGGCTGAAAGCTGTGGGGGAAGCACATTTCCTGGAAGCAGTTCCACCAGTCTTGTCGCGGGGCTGTGCGTGAGCTGGTCTCCAGGGCAGGTTTTCACTCATTTAACATACGTGACCCACCCGGTACCTGTGCATGTAATAGAAGAGCTCTGCGTAGAGTGGAAATTTTGAAAGCCTTTGCCTTTTGAGGGTTAACTGCAGAACTATGAGGTATGTTTTCTGCATCTTGATTTTGATAGGAAAAAAGGCAAGAAATCCCCTCCGAGACATCCGGAGGTGGGCTTTTGGTTGATCAGATGGTTTTTAGGAGATCTTTTGGTCTGGGTTCCAGGGGGACACAAGGCTCTGTCTGTTTTTTGCACGAGAGAGACCTCTACCTTAGCTAGCGCACTCTGCTGCTTGGTGTCATGATGTCCCATGAAAGTGCCAATAGAATCCATAACGCTGAAAAGCAAAGCAGGGTGTCTTACACAGAGCAGAGGAGCACACATCCAAAATGACCTTTAAGATACTGAGACCATCACCATGCAGGGATGGGCTTAGGTGAGTTTTATTGCAACAAGAAAAGGAGCCAGGGAGATGAAAAACTTCCCAGCAAGCCCTATTCTGTGGATTATTCTTCAGAAAAAGATCATGTTGAGTAAACAGATCCACACAAGGATGCAGGGGTTAGGTGTGGTGTAAGGAGAGCAGAAGCTGCAATGCAGCACATCCCTTGGGGGGCTCGGATGTGAGAAGGAAAAATTAAGCCCTCCCCTTCACCAAAGCGGTGAACCACGTGCCCGTCCCTGCTGGAAAGCGAGTTTGTGCACTTGCTGAAATGTCACCAAAGGCAGTGAAAGGGGGATGGAGGTGTAGAAGGTCCGTGCCTGAAGGATCAGTGAGGGTTTCAGGGAGGTGGTTGGAGGTGCATGGGCAGATTGAGGGCAGAGAGGGCTGGATTAGCTAAACTTCGTAATGAAGATGATACATAAAACTGAGATTGGAGCAGGTTGCCGAGGAAACACGGGCAGAAAGAGCAAGGAGCAAATCCCTAGCAGGGGCCGGAAGAAGGAAGCAGGGCACAGGGTATGGGGCGGACAGTTAGTGAGGTGAGAGCGTGGGGACGTGGCACCGCTGCTGCACCAGCGCTTGGTGCAGGGGACACTGTCACACCGTCCCGGGTGGAGCGAAGTAAAGGCGGAAGGTGGGCGCTGGGCTGCGGATGCAGCAGCTGATCCATGAGCAGCTCAACATGGGTCGCAGTGCCCGAGGAAGCCAGGGTTCAGTGTCGCTTTCCAGAGCCAGTCCCTCCATGCTGGGCCCTAAGTGAGAGGAGAGCCGGGATGTCTCACCCTGCGAACCAGTGGTGCTCGTTCGCTGCCCCCCTCCTTCCCCTCTGAGGGCAGAGGACAGGCAGTGGGCACTGTCACCCTCTGGTAGAGCAACCACATTGGAGCCCTTCAGTGCCTGCATTTGCTCCCTGCAGTTCGTCATCGCCCCCAGATCCTTGGTCCCCTCCAGTCTCCTGAGGAAGAGGTCCCCGCCGGGAGCCCCATGCAAAGCCCTTCCCCAGCTGCCGCAGTGGCGGTGGGTGCCCCAAGGAAGAGGCGCCATGAAGCTCCTGGAGCATGAGGTGGGACAGCAGCACCCCAGCAGCGCGACACAGGCTCCCTGTGTTTGTTTTAGTCCCGTTCTCCAAAACTGCGGGGGGGGAGGGGGGGGTGTTGCATTACATCGCTGGGGGCTCATGCTGCCCCAACCTGACCTGACGTACACGTGTCTCTGGTCCCCTCGGACAGTGCTTCCCGCCCCCGCAGCTTTTCCTTGTTCTTAAAGCCCTTTGCACAGCTGAGGCTGGCCAGGCCCCGTGTCCCCAGCCAGCTGTCACCAAATCCCACGTTCACGTTGTCATCTGAAGCCTTCACTCACGTTGCTTAGCGTCACTGCAGTTTCAGGAGGGGAGGTTGTCGGCCGTCACACAACGTGCCATCCTGCAAACACCCAATGACATCTCCATCCCCAAAGTGGCAGTGATGGCCTGCAGCAGGTGGCCCGGTCCCTGCTGGCAAGCAGTGCTTTGGTGTAAGCCTTGCTCCTGTTTTAATCTTTTCATGCCATGGTGGATCAACCCCGTCTGACTGCTCCCATCTAACTCCTTTTTTTTGTCTGCGATGTCTGATCTGACAGCATGCCCTGTTACTGGACTGTTGTAAGCTGTGACCGCAGCCGGAGCCGATCTTTGATGCTACGTGGCTTCTCCCTGGTGTCTGGGGTACCCATAGCCCCCACGTTGGCCTCCGGGGGAGAGGGAGACATGGCTGCACCATGCAGCATGGGGGCTAAGTTGGGGTGGTGCTGGTGTCCCTGCTGCTCTCATGAGATGCTAAAAATTACGGAAAAAAATGAAGAGCAAGCCAAGTTTTTGTCAGCTGGGTGGTGGATGACTGCCGCCCCCAGCCTGGTACCAGCTGAGATAACTTTTACATTATCTCTGTATGCCAGGTTTCATCATGGTGGGTGCAATTCGCAGCGAGACACTGGTGGGAGAGCCACCAGTGCCCATTGCTACAGCCCCGAGGCACTGCTGCAGGGCTGCCACAGATGAGTGTCTGTGGCTGCGGTGCTTGGGGACGAGCTGGTGGAGGGCTGAAGCACTGCTGCTCTTCACTTCTGCAGGGGGACGCGGGTGAGCAGAGGCAGGACACGTGCTCTGTGGAGAAAGGGGCAGAGCAGGGCAGCGGCACCCAGCCTCGCTCCTCACACACTGCCAGCTGCCCGTCCTCCAGCACCAGGCTGCTGCCTTGCCCACAGCACGGGGAGGAAACCGCTGCAGGCAGCGGCTGTGAACAGGCACGGCTTCCCGGGGGTCACCCACGCGGCGTGGGGTATCCTCTCACCCCAGCCCGGGTGTCCGGTGATAGCCGCTGGCCGTGGCCCCCAGCATCCTGCTCCGCCAGCCCCGCTCCAGGGGGGCTGGGACTGGGCAAGCCCAGAGATCCCGCCAGCTCCAGCTAGTCTGGTGTGCTCTGAAATTTCATCTGTCTGCAGGGAGCACGGCTCCTCTGGAAAGCACATCTCCTTACCGACCGCCTGTTCCCTGAGGCTCGCTCCAGCCCAGGGAGCAGAGCAGATCTGCAGTGTGATGTACTGGTTCGTCCTGTGAGTGTCCACAGCTCAGGGTCCTCTGGCCCAGCCAGCCCCTGGGTGCTGAGCGTGACACAGTGGCAGTAAACGGCAGCCCTCTCCCTGCAAGCGTGCACAAACAGGGGGTTTGGAAATGTTTTATCTCAGCTCTATCAAGTAATACAACGGCCCCCTCGCAGCCTCCCGCCTGCTCTTCCCTGACTCTCCACCCCTCTGTCTTTGAGCCCAGGATTCCGTCACCTCACACGGAGTCGGGGTATCGCCATCCTCTGCAGCCGCCTGCGTGCTGCGCGGGGGCTCCGGGGGCTTTTACCCCCAGGGAGCTGCAGCCCCCAGCGCGAGCTCCGCTGAGGTGCAGGGTGTGAATGTACAGCACTGTGGCTAGCGGAGAGGGCGAGTGGTTCGTATTCGGCTCACGGGGTTGCGAGACCTTGTTGGAGTTCAGTATCGCCAGCCCAGAGAAGCGAGCTCTGGGTGGGTCACTGGGACTGTCACCTCTAACCCGTCAGAGGCCATCAAGTGAGAAGAGGCTGCAGAAGCGTTGCAGAAAGGTCTTTTGCTTTTGCGGGGACAGCATTCCTCCTGAATCTGCTGTCTGTTAAAACCCATCAAAAGCCAATTCACCAACAGTTTCCACCTGAGAAATAATCACTTGTATGAAGACTTCAGCTTCTCATTTCCCACAATGCTAATCCTTCATGAAAACGAAATAAGGATTTCTACAAAGCTTGTGGAGGCCCTTGGCACGACACCATCCGGCAACAAGCTGCCCCATTAATGAAACAAAACTTCTGTTGGTGCTTGCCCAGAAAGACTTACCTTGCAGGCTACTGTAATTAGAGCTGGTTTTATAGGGAAAAAAGATTACCAGCTGCATATTAAAACTGCTTCTGACTGAAGCTTAGGGTAACATTTTCAGTGAGTCTTTCTCTCCATCTGTATTTACAAGCATTCGAGTGCCACCGCTAAGCCGATGCTCCCGGTTTTTGGTTAATTACTGGTACCCTTCTGTCCTTTTCCCCAACAAAACTCAACCTACAACTGATGCTTACCAAACACAGTGAAAACCATATACATTCCTGCGGCCTCCCCAGAGGCTTAGCACACTGCCAGGAAGGCTGATGTGGATGAAAAAGAAGCATCTCTGCCCATGCTGAGCAAGGTGGTGGTGGTGGTGCCCGGGTGCGTGTAGTGGGACGACGGTCATTGCTGCAGGTCACAAACATCGGTGCATGAATAGCATCAGCTGCTGACGTCTCAGCTGAAGAAAGCCCGCTGTGAGGCTACCACTGAGAGAGGGGAGACTCCTATTGTGCCAAACTCAGCTCTTCCCAAAAGTCACAGAAAAATCAGGTGAAAGAAAGCGCCTGAACAGAGGGGAGACTGGCGCTGAGATAAGGAGAAAGCATGATTCTCTCCTAATGCAATAATGGTAATGTAAATGCTTTAAAATACTTCTCTAGTGGCTAAAAAGAGCACGCTGCCGTATTTCTCATCACTGCCAGCACACATACCACTACAAAGATAGTTTTCCTTCTTCTGATTGCTTTGCAATTACAGGTAAAAATTGTAAGGTAATTGGATTTTGTACACTCTCATCCAAAGGCTTTGGAACGTGATTATCTGCAGTGACTGACATATCCCAAGTGGTGAACTATTGCATTAGAGACCTGTATGCAGCTCCATACAGCCAGTCAGAAGATGTGCGTCTGGCACTGAGCAGCGCAATTTCAGTCCTTACTGGGACACGGTGCAATCTAGGCTGAAGCCTGGCTGGATCCAGAAACATTTTGAGAGCTTCTGTCTTCGTGGCTGAAGTGAAAAGAAGCTCTAACCCTGAAAGGCTCTCAATCATGAGAGATATGAGAGGTAACTTAATAAAGATGTGTTGCTTCATTTGAAACCCCTACACATGTATGTCCATATGGTGCAACCAGCTCTCTTCTCCCAGCTCTGACCTGCACTCTTTGTCCAGTAGGTTCACCGGAACAAGCTGGGAATCTGTCCCGCCCAGGGGCTAGCTCTGTGTGTCAGGAGCATCTGCCTGAACTTGGGTAGCTCACTTCACTGTAAAATAAAATTAAATTTAAAAGTCCCAGCAATGATGCCGTGCTCGCTGAAAGCAGGAGTATAATTTCCACGGCCAGTCAATCGCAGCTTACCTGGGGCTGGGTCACTCTGCACCTCTCCAAGCACAGGCACCAGATTGCTCTCTGGCCGTGTGGCCATTTCACATCTGCCAGGCTAACAAAAACCCTGCAATGTGAAGTCCGCGGCGCCAGAGCTTTTAGCTGCAATGTGCCCTTCTCTGGCCCCTGCCACAGCACGTTAACGGCAGGAGGCTGGCGGACCGAGGGAGCTGGAGCAGCGCCGGCTGTGGGGAGGCTGTGAAGCTGGACGTGCGCCGCTGGGAAGGCCGACAGGTCCGTACCAGGCACGGGGGATTGCTGGGAAAGCGCGCGCCTCGGAGACGTCCTAACGCAGGCCAGCACGTCTGAACGGGCTTCATAGCGCTGAGAGAACACCTCTGCCTTACAAACCACAGGTAATGGCTGAGCTTTCAGAAAATGATAGCAGTTATTCAAATAAATTATAGCCCCTGTGAAGAAGATAAAAATTGCAGTTTCAGATAAAAAAAAAATTACTAGGGAGCGTGCCTTGATGAGAAATTGAGGCAACCTGAAAAAGAAAATCTGTTTAAGTCCAGCCTTAGGAAGTGGGCAGCGAAGTGGTTTAATGATAGTTACGCATTTCAGAAGTCTGGCTGTGCGAACCACTTCCCATGTATGCAACTGGTATATATAAAAGACAATGCTATTCTCTTCCAAGTACAGAAAAGTCCACTGAAATTTCTGACACACTGTTTTTAAAATGGCATAGCCACAGACCTGCAAACAGTTGAGCACTGTAGACCTTTTAAAAATGGCTCTTAGCTTCAAAAATAAAAGCCAGCAGAAAACACAGCCACTAGTTTGACAATGAGAACAGAGGCAAAGATGGCAACGAAGTCTCATCAGGGCTGGGTGACACACATCCCTTCATCTGTAAAACCTTCCTATTACAAAGTGTAGATGTAAAAGAAACCGACCTGGAGGGAGTAAGGGCTGTCTCCGAGGGAGAAAGCACAGCATCTTAACCTTATAAAAGCAAATCTACTGCACCATTTAAGGAACAATCTCCAGCACAGCTTTAGTCCAAGCCTGGTTTGTAATGAACAGGATCCCTGCACGCAGCCAGCATATACGTAAACACACACACACTTTATACATACATATACATATACACACACACACGATATATAGATATAAAGATAGGTAAGTAAAGGTGTGTGGATATATAAGAAGCAGATGTCAGAGGGCGTCTCCCTGCCACCTTTACTAGGAACTTTTTTAGAAGGAAAAAAATATAACCTAGAAACAATATTATCAGAAACTTTTATTTGTTGTGATTTGTAGCTTCATACAAACACTGAAATGAAGAAGCAAGCACTTCGCATTTTCAATCTGCAGGCAAAATACAGAAACACGTAAAAGATCTGTCAGTATTAACAACCAGACAATGAAACAATAGATCTGCCATAGAAGGAAGATTAAGCATTTGGGTTTGTTTTTTTCTGGTAAAAAAATAATAAAGTAGTTATTTTTAAATTACGTTTTTTCTATGTGTGCAGATGTGCTCTTTTTGTTATTTCCCATTTTTCTATTTAGTACAAAGGCTCATTTGCCTGTTAAAACAGATAAGAATTAGACAATAGTCCTAAACTAAAAGCCACTTCAAATATGTTTTGAAGTGAAACAGAAACTTTCCACTACCTTCAAGAGAAGCAAAGTCAATCCCAAACTACAGAATCCTACGGACATATGGTGGGAAAGCCAATCTAGTTCCTAAGGTTTATATTTACTAAGCTATTGTAAAATCCTGTGTTAACAGTTGGAGATCTATAGAAATCCGTAGTTAGAGACAGCAGTAGATAGACTGAGATCCATAGTTAGTAATAATTTAAAGCAAACAAATAGCAAAAAAATATTTTGTCTAACAAGGCTAGAAGAATCAAAATATGCCAATGAAATGAAACACAGTCAGAAAAGGATAAAACTTCTGCATTCCTTACGTGCCGTTCTAGCTGGTCACTGCTTCTCTCTCTCCTTGATTATATCAATGTAGCTCAGCACCTCTAGAGTCCTTCTGCCAGCCAAACTCAGGTACTCGGCCTCAGGAGAAAACGGCACTGCTCCCATCGCGCTGCTGGTGCCCGCAGGCCGCAGCACCTCAGGGGCTGCCATTTTGTGCCCTCCAGCAGTGCTGGGAGCAGGAACCCCCCCTGGGCTGCGGGCAGCAGGGAGGGAGCTCCCGCAGCTGCACACCTGCAGGGTGCCACACTGGGTGGACACATCCACCTTCTCTACTTCCATAACAGAGCTCTCAGTCTGCGACCAAACATCGCACCTCGTGCTGCGAGCCACATGCTGTCTGTTAAGGGCTTGGTGTAATGAGCTGCACTCAGGTGGGGCAGGGTGGTTTTTATTTTCCTCCTCTGTGGCATGTAAAAGAGAGTCTTTCTCCTGCAGGTGGGTTGCTTCCTCTCTAGGCAAAATACTTCTGGGCCGGAGAGGCACGGCTCTGGTGTGAGAGGTCTTGGGGGACTCTGTGCTGGCTGAGGCTGAGATGAGGCTGGCATCACCTGTCTTCAGGGACCGTTCATTCGGGTATTTCTTCTTTTTAGCTGTGTCTTCCTCTTCAGACTGAACAGATTTGTGTAAATGCAACTGTTTAAATAGCTCAGTAACTAAGGACTAAGTTAATGACTAACTAATAACTAAGTTAATGAAATAAACAGAAAGGCCAGAACCGTCTGGTTTTGGTTGTTTGGGGTTTTTTCAGTCTTTCTCCAGGGGTGTACTCCTGGCCTTTGTTGAAGAGAAGGTGGTTAAGGTGGACCTTCACTCTCAGACAGAATTTATATTGTGACATTTTTGCGCTCAAGAATGGCTGAAAACACACCGTGTGTCAAATCCTCCTGCCTTACAGGCATGTAATGTAAGGCAGCTACACATCAAAGAAGAGAGCAGAAGCTTGCTTACCATCTTCCCACAGTCATATTACTGTCATTCCACATGGCCTGGTATTACCAGGAGACCAGACCACATGCCTGTTAAACTACTTAGGAAAATTTACAGCTTATCATTGCTTGTCTTCCTCATACATGAAGTTGCCTTGTACAAAATAAAGCCACAAATAAGATTCCAGCTACACCCACCCTTAGATGCACTCAGGCATAGAGATATCATGCAAACCCATAAAGGGGCAGTCCTCACCATGTCAGGGCTAGAGCTGATACAGCTCTCTGTCTGCCTTGGAGAGTAACTGGGAGACTGGCTGCTGAGTGATGACTCCACATCTGAAAAACGAGATGAAAAGGAAAGAAAGGTTACTCTCCAAAAATTCCCCAAACATCCAACTCTCAAGTACAGCATGCAGAATTAAACATTACTACTTCTGATGAAGTTTTAAGATACTGTTTAATGAATAAAGTGTTAGCAAGGTCAATCTAGGTCTTGGCAGTAGCCAGTTCTTCTCCTCTCAGGACAACACATCTTAACACAAAGCATGAGACCGACGCCCTGAAGCTTCAGCTATGCTTTAATTGCCAGCCTGCACTGGCAGCAGAACTGTGCTACCCAAAAGCAAGGTCAGGTTGGACAGGGCTTTGAGCACCTTGTTCTAGTTAAAGATGCCCCTGCTCATGACCTTTAAAGGTCCCTTCCAAGCCAAACCATTCTATGATTCTAGGAAAAGGAGGAAGGACTCTGCCAAGCAAGGGCAGGGAGAGAATGCAGCAAACTCCCTGCACGCTTTGGCTGCCATACAAGTTACATGGGCTTATGGCGATGTTTTTCTCTTGGAGGCCGTTAGGGGATCTTCTTCTCTGAAGTGGAGCCAGCACAGCTGATGCCTACAGCTACTGAGGGAGCAAACAGGACGTGGGATCTCCCTGCTGACTCCCCTCACTCTGTCCACATGTGGAATGACAGCATATAGTTTAGTGGAAGAGAATAAAGACTAGTAAAGACAAGACCAGTAAAATGGCACACATCTAATGAAGATATTAATTAACAGAGGAAACATGTCCATGATTTTTTCAAACCAACAGAGGTCTGCAGGAATAAAAAGAAAGAAAATGACTGGCATTTACTTGGCATTTTACTACATGGTGAAGTTCGTAAACTTGAGTTGTGGTGTTCAGCTTAATACTCTTGACCTCTCTCATGGAATTTTGTTGTTTGTTTTTTTTTAGCAGTTACCCCTACTTTCAGAGCTGGCTGTTCAGCTTTGGGGACAACTATGGAGGAAATGGGACAGTGAAAAATATGTGTGTAATACTCACCAGAGAGAAGTTAACCTGAATTTATCTCTTCAAGCAAAAGAAAATACAGATAGTTCTCAGTTACCTGCTAATGCCAGTCACCTTTATACAGCACTGTGAATCAAAAATACAAGCCCTCATCAAATGTAACATCCTAAAAAGATCAAAACCCTTCTCCCTGGATTTAAAAGTAACTGTTTCACTTTCACATGTAAAGAAAAATCTGATTTTTTTACTTAATAATGTATAAATGGTACTAACCCTTCTCCATCTTGTGAAGATTTGAACTCACGCCAGACTTATATTCTTTCTCTTGTGCTGTTGTGAACTTTTAAAAATAAGTAAGTGTTAATAGTGAGGGTTCAGCTGGATCAGCACCTCAGATTCAGCGTGGAAAATTCAGTTTCTGTATTACATAAAAGAGTCACTGCACCATACCACAAATGATTTTAAGAGGTACAAAACCCCTAAGCAATACTGTATCTACCTGGGTGACTTCTATGGGCAAAATATCTACAAGATTCTTTATATGTATACTGATATAAAGTTCCTTTATAATACTGAAGTGTCCTGCATATAGTTCCTGGGCACTCCCTGCAGAATCTGATCCTAAGGGTTAATGGGTAACTTACACACTGTATTTCAGGCATCAGCTTAGATGTGAATTGAACCATGAAAATTATGGACCTGAAAGCACCATCTATCTGAACCACTTAACTAGAAGCTGTTTTTTCCAGCTGCCCTAAATAAACAATGAAGGAAAAGAAGCTTCCACAAAAGTTAATTCGCAGAAGCTAAATACAGTTTCTAACTGTTGTGGACATTCCTTCTCCACCTCAAATGAATGGTGCAAACAGTAGGTTTGACAAAAAGTATGTCTTCTTAAGAAGTTACCTCTTCAAAGCCAAAGAGCTCGTTCTGTCTCCAGGCTGATTCTTTCACAGACTCATCGTCACTGAGGGATGCAAACACAGAGTTCTCTTGTAAGTGATTTCCCCTCCTGTACTTCTATTTTCTTTCTGAATTAAAGTAATTACTGTTGACTTTTTTGTCTTCAATTTTTATTTTGTCTTCAGTAACCACAAAATGCTTCCCACTACTGAGATCATTGAACTTATTTCTGAACCTGAGACTTAACACCAAAACAAATCTGTTTTTCACAAACTTCACTTCTATTGAAATGCAAAATGTAATACGAGAGATGCCAGAAGATAGTGCTGCTTTGTAAAATGGAAGGTGTTATGCATCAAAGTCTTTGATAAAACCGTCTTTTGTAGAACATGGGGCACTCACATATGCTAGCTTTAGTCCAGGGAAGACACTAGCTTCCTCTGTAGCCAGTGCAAGGAGACAGGGTTTTTCAGAGGTCAAGTCAGAGCAACAGCTCAACTTCAGGGACTCAGAATTGTCCCATGAAGCAGTCATTCTCTGTAGTTATTATAGGCAGATGAATAATGGTATAAAGGGCTGCCGGCACATAAGTTTACTGACTATTATTTTCATGGGGAAAACATGCGTCCTCACTAATACTGTTTAGAACTTTGCCTTCATGTCATCTTAGCAGGATTTCTCCAGCTCAGCAAGGTCTCTGCAGTTATCACTAGTTAATACATTGATAATTTCTATGGCACTCACCTTTTTTTTCTTGAATAGTTCTGCACATCATCTTTTAAGTTAATCCGATGATCATGGTGATTAGCAAATATCTCTAAAATAAAGAAGTAAACCTTGATTTTAAAATGCAATAGCATAAATGCAATTTGAAAATAAAGATTCTGTCAACTTTTAAAAATCATTAAATAACTGGATTTGAAACTAAATTACTGCATTCTGAAGATTCATGATGTTTTCGGTCAGGGCAGACACATCTCTGGTTATAAAAACTTACATCCTTAAAAGGAGAATAACAACCAGAATATATGTATTTAAAATACTGACACGCACCATTTTTTTCAAGGTTTACAGGTTTTTCTTTCTTTTCAGAGGGTATGAAGTAGTGCTGTTCCTCATGACAGTCCTGCAGGTGGGTTTTATGAGGGCCACTGGTTTTCTTGTAGCTTGCACTTGAGGCATTGTTACTTTTAAGTAAAACCTGTTCTGGAGCTGTGAAAACACCTTTAAGGTGTCTGTCCACTGAATTTTTTGCAGTGATTGTAGGATAAGCCTCTATAGTATCATAAGGATAATTTCTGTTGGTCATTTGATATCTATCATCAGGATCAATGAAAAAAATGGCAGTACTGCTTTGGTTAATAAAAGGATTAAAATGCTTTGTGGAAGGAGTATTATGGATTGGCTGTCTCTCATCTTCAAACAGTGCCAGAAAGGAACAATTGCGTCCATCTTGGGGAGATTTAAGTTCTGCAGTTTCTTCCACAACGTCAAACAATAGTTCTTTTATTCCTTCACTGTTTTCTGATTCATTACTGGTCATTATCACAGGATTTTTCCTGGTGGAATTCATACAGTCTAGCCTGGGGGTTGGCGGTGAGGTGGAGGGGGGAGTAGAAAAGAAAAAACAGTTTTCTCAGTACATAAATAAGAAAAATACTAACTGCTAACAAAACAAATCGTGATAACTTGATGATAAAAATCTCAAAGACTTTACTGCTCATCACATATGCTTTTGTCCCAAATGTACATTATTTCAACTGAAAAACTGTCCTGTATTTTATTTCACTTTATAGTAAGGTTGATTTAAAAGGGGTTCTGTTTCATGACGTCGCCAAACATACCAAGACATGAAGCACGTCCTCCTGAGTAGGCAACTGTGATTTCTAAAATCAGCCACAGTATGTCACTGCTGCTCCACCAGCCGACCAACGAAGGCCACTTGGGGG
>Ga0065711_1032030_pt1 | contig 28177 bp, 16 predicted proteins | sample Hoacrofraction12_FD_59098 | JGI IMG/M metagenome (GOLD analysis project Ga0065711, IMG submission 59098) | Hoatzin crop microbial communities from Cojedes, Venezuela - Epithelial fraction 12 v2 (version 2) | ecosystem: Host-associated > Birds > Digestive system > Esophagus > Crop | place...
CCTGAAGGGGCCTACAGGAAGGATGGAGAGGGGCTTTTCACAAGGGTGTGTAGTGATAGGACAAGGGGGAATGGCTCTAAACTAAAAGAGGGCAGATTTAGTTCAGATATTAGGAAGAAATTCTTCACCATGAGGGTAGTGAAACACTGGAACAGGTTGTCCAGAGAAGCTGTGGATGCCCCCTCCCTGGCAGTGTTCAAGGCCAGGTTGGATGGAGCTCTGAGCAACCTGGTCTAGTGGAAGATGTCCCTGCTCATGGCAGGGGTTTGGAACCAGATGATCTTTAAGGTCCCTTCCAGCCCTTACCATTCTATGATTCTATGATGCTGTGATTGCTACAGAGCTGGCAGATTGTGCTTATTGCTATCTATGGGCTACAACTTGTGCGCAAAACTACTTCTCTCCTATTACTCTGTTATACTATTTTCCCTATTCCTATTCCCTGCTAACTTCATTTTTTTCGTACAACATATATGCTTCTACAGCATATACATATGAAATACATATATATACACACACATACATATGTATATATATAATACTACACTACAAGCTCTTAGGGACAACAATACTCATGTTCCTAAGAGCTCAGCAGAACAATTTCTATGGCACCTAGAACCACGCAGACCTATTTTCCTGGGATGTCTAGCACTGCTAGAAAATTAGAAACAATAAAATAAATTACTTTAAAGAAATTAAAAATATCTGCATCTGTGTATCTCAAATCTCAAGGCTATCTAGCAAGGCAAGGAACTGAGCGCTGTACCAGTTTTCCAAATGAGGATACTAAGACATTTTAGGAAGCAGTTAACCTGTCCTGTGAAGAGCAGTCAGGAGTTTTCACTGAGCAGAAATGACTGCATAAGCTACCCAATGGAACTGAGAGCTGAAGATGACTTCCAGAATATGGAGAAAAACACCTTAACTGTAAGCTTTCAAAATCCCTATGCTGGCTTGTCTAGGTACCAGCTCCTTAGGGGAATAAGTCTTACACTGAACTGAACATAAAACCTGAGGATTTATAGGACATGCAGGAAAGGAGAGAGAGGCTAAAAGGAAACCCAATCATAAGGAAAAGTAAATCAAAATAAAAATAATGCTATTTAAAGGAGAACTCTTTGATAAAATATTAAACGTAAGAGCCCAGAAACCCATCCTTCCCCATCACTGCATTTTGAAGGAATGGAGACCTCAGATATTAGCACGGTGAAGTTCAGAGGATGAAAACTTTGGGTTTAAATAAAATCGCAAATTAAATATTAGGGAGGAGAGAAGACAAGAAACACTGAGTTCAGCTAGAGAGAGTAAAAAATTAAATCCTCTCCATAGCTGAGGCGGCGAGCCATGCCTTGGGCTTCACCTGTCAAGTGCTCAAAGCATTCCTGCAAACCCCTCTCCTTTAATTGGCCATTCGGGCAGCAAAACCGTCCCTTCCTCAAACCCTGCAACCGTGCTCCAGCCTGCCGAGCCGATGGAAAAATGAGCAATGAGCAGGTGTCAAATTCTGTCCTTTTATCTTTGGCTTTTAAAAGACAGATATAATTATGGGCAAATCAGTGTAGTGCGGCGGCTGATTAGGTCTCTTTTCTGAGAATTATTTGCACAAGGCTCTGTGCGCAGACCGGCCACAGCTATCAGCTCATCTACAGAAACAGTATTGTGTCTGCTCTACCTTCTAGAGGCACACACATACGCAGAAAAGAGAAATTATTAACTCCTCAGCCTCCATGGCAAGGAAAGCAACACTGCATCCTCTGACCAGCTCTCACTGGTGCAATCATTCAATGGTTTATGTGGTTTGAGATTACGTGTGTATGCTTGATACACATCAGTGGAATGCCTAAGAAATGAAGAGAGGCTGTAAAGCATAGGAAGTTGACAAAATTCGCAAAACTGAAGCTAGAAGTCTTCAAAATTCAATGTACAGAAAGACTTTATGGCTTCCTTCGTCGCATCTCTGAAGTCATGTATCATTTTGTGGATTTACATGTGAAGTGATACTGACTGCACTACAAAACACGAACAAAAAATCTTTCCAAATCCCATCACCTGCAGGGACCAGATTTTTAACTTTATAAAAATCCATGGATTTACATTACCTAGGGATCTGGCAAAAGGTATTTCATCGAGTTTTTGTTTGGTGGTGCAGAAGAACAGAGATGGGTTAAAAAAAAAAGGAGGAAAACAGAAAAATAGCTTTTGCTGTTTTGAACTGATCCAAGAAATGAATCTACCGATTTCATATGAAAAGGCAGCTTTCTTTGCAGTCTCAGTACAGAGACTGAGGGCGCATGCCAAGGGATCCTGGTTGCCACCCCAGTCCCAGAAGCAGTCCTGCCAAACCCATAGCCCTGGGAGGGCAGTATTAAAGAATGTCTCCTGCTGCTATCTGCACCCTTACTGCTGTTTGGATGAGTACAGCCTCCAAACTGTGAATATGGGATATGCCCCTTTAGTGCTAACTTACCACCCTTACATCCAAACCCACAGAGGTTTTATTAACCTCATTATGTAAAACAGGAGAGGAGAGAGGATCATTTTGTCCTGATCCTTTCTAAATTCCTAAAGAAGTAAAAGCTTTCAGTGCAAGGGAATTTTTTTCCCAAAATTTTCAGGTCTCTAGTTTGGACTATGCTTTTCCATAAACATTTTTAAAGCAAGAGAGTGAAGAAAAGCTTATGAGTTAGTTGGAAAGTATATAAAGAATACAGTAACATACAACGGAAACTGTTCCCAAGAGCATTTGCGATTTCAGCAAGTACAAGGTACTGGGAGTCAACCACTCTATTGTGTGGTTTGTCATTTCCAGCATTAATTTCTTAAAAAGTCTATCTTTCACACACTTGCAATCCAAACAAAAGAACAAATTAAAAGAACTAAGCACACAAACCATGCTGGGCAATAGAGCATCACAGCCAAACGCTGCCAGTAATCTATATTCACTTTGTATTACATGAACTGACCCAGAATTAACTATGGCTGCCCTCTCCTGGAAATCTCTCTAAAACAAATGAAGTTCTCTTTCATCTATTTCCATTGATGGCATTAGCATGCTTAGTGGCAAGACCACAGGAGAACACGACAACTGGCTAAACAGCCACGAGAAAGAACCTTTTTTCCATAAAGATCCTGAACAGATATTACAGTCCCCTCATTGTACCGAGCTCACTGAGCTCACGCGGAGAATACAAACTACGTAGTTCCTGGCTTAAAGTTTGAGAATGGATGTCAAGTGTTAGAATGTGGGTAAGAAGAAAAGAACTTGCAGTCACTTCATAGAAGATCTTCACAATCAGAGACCTGAACATGAGCTTTAGCAAACTTCAGCTGGGGATCTATGTTCCCTCAGGGTTCACTGGTCAAGCACATGCAACATGAGCCCACGTGCTCCAAGAGGGCACTCCAAGAGAGGACAGGGCATAGAGAAGATAGCCACTTGCACTACACATGCAGGGAGAAACAGAGGATATCCAGCCCGCCCTGGCGTAGGTGATTCAAAGAAGAGATGCTTTCAAAGAAGGGAAAAGGTGTGTTCAGTCTTCACAGATGTTAGTATGAGTCAACAAAATGTCCTGACCCACAATGTCAGGTGTTATTGCTGGAATACAGTATCAGCGCTGGTGGCTTCAGCCTCCTGTCCATAGCTATATAATCACCTATTAGCATCCATTCATGGGCCTTTTCTCAGAAGAGATTTCTTGCTTGAGCCCACTCAATAGGAATCTCTTAAAATCCTTTCTTGAGAAATGACAGACATCATAAGATAGTAATTTGGGAAGATCACTGGCCAAATCCCAATTAATACTTGTTCCATAAAGGTACCACTGAGGTTCCTGAGCCAGGTCTAGTGATAAAAGCACAAAGTTACACACTAATATGGTAGAAGCAGGATGAGATTTCATGAGATTAAGATACCAAACTGGTCAATAAAGTATCCCTGATCTAAACAAATGAAACAAAAATCAGAGATGAAAAATTACCTTCATATAATCATAGACTCGTAGAATGGTTTGGGTTGGAAGGGACCTTAAAGAGCATCTAGTTCCAAGCCCCTGCCATGGGCAAGGACATCTTCCATGACACCAGGTTGCTCAAAGCCCCATACAACCTGGCCTTTAACATTCCCAGGGAGGGGGCATCCACAGTTTCTCTGGGCAACCTGTTCCAGTGCCTCACAACCCTCATAGTAAATAATTTCTTTCTTACATCTAATCTAAATCTATCCTCCTTCAGCTTGAAGCCGTTACCCCTTGTCCTATCACTTCAGGCCCTTGTAAAAAGCCCCTCTCCAGCTTTCTTATAAGCCCTGTTTCAGGTACTGAAAGGCAGCTCTAAGGTCTCCCTGGAGCCTTCTCTTCACCACGCTGAAGAGCCCAAACTCTCCCAGCCTTCCCTCATAACAGAGGTGTTCCATCCCTCTGATCGTTTTTGCAGCCTCCTCTGGACCCACTCCAACAGGTCCATGTCTTTCCTGTGGTGAGGGCTCCAGAGTTGGACACAGGACTCCAGGCGGGGTCTCACCAGATCGGAGTAGAGGGGCATCATCAGTCTTAAACATCTGTCAGGGTCACCTGTTTATGTGAAGCATCTCATTCAAAACTATAAAAAGCATTCAAAATCTATAAAGTTCAGTACAAGCATTTTAGAAACTCAGTAATAAATATCTGCAAATGTAGAACTTTGCTATCTTTTCTTCCCTGTTTTCCTCTCTCTCCACATTGTTCCTGACCATTTCTTACTGTCTCTTGCATTTGCTTCTGACAGCAACCACAGTGTACCAGGCACTGTCTGAAAACAGGCAAAATCTCTGTCCTTAAATTATCACTTTATGTCATGTAACGACCAGTGAAATCTCCATCTATGCAAAGAGTCCTTTCAGATGCCACATTCAAATTTGCCTCAGCGAAAAGCAGCTGTAATAGAAAGCAGATGCTCCATAAGGAGTTTGCCAGCTGTTGAAGTGACATGTAGATGTTGTGCATATTTAACACCAAACATTCGACCTTTCAGTATAAAGGGAACTCACTCCCTGTCTTAAAAATGCTGAGCCAAGATCTTCATTACCATAAAATGTAATAAGGTAACACTACTCTTAGTTTTCTGACACAGGTACAGAAGCAACAAACCCACAAAACAAAACACTGAAAAATTATAGAAAAATTGTGAGAATTGTCTTTGACAGGAAAGATAAATTCCAGTTGTCTTCAATGACCAGAATCATACAAAGTCCAACAGTAGCATCCACCCTCTTGTCTTCCCAATTTTCTCTCTAGCTAGGCTCCAGTTTTACATTCCAGAGCATGGCAGCCTCAAGTAAAAAATGTTTTGTAAGAGCAAAGGTCCATTTCGTCTGACACTTTTCTTTGAGATATAATGTAAATGAATCTCACTATCTTCTCTCTAAAAAGTAGGATAAAAAACTAATAAAACAGTTAATTACTTGAAAATCAGACAAGCTTGACCTACTCTTACTTAATTTAAGTATTTGTCTAAGAAAAGAAACCAGTAACTGCCAGAGTGTGCCAACACTTGTTATTAACAATCTGAAAGTCAACTTCTTGAAGGGGGACACTGGCCGGAATTGAAAATTCTGTCACGTCAAAGAACAACTGCCAGTAAAGACCAACAGGAGACATACTGGCACTTACAAGTCTTATTTATTTTTCAACATCTCAAAGTCATTCAGCAGAATGGGCTTCTGTCTTAACCATCCCAAAGCACCTCATTAAATGAGTGAGTTAATCAAGTATATTCTGCTAATGAGAAAACAGGATTAAAAAAGTTCAGAGAAGTGAGAATAAGGAAAAAATTTAACAGAGCAGTCAACCTCTTTCTTTTTTTTCTGTCCTGCCCAGAGTTTGATGGTCTAGAAAGGAAGGGTCTTCCAGCTTTATGACACATAAGGTACTGCAATTAATATACATGACTGTACACACCCTGTGTGACTTCAGCATTCGGGCCTCCTGCATTTATTTATATGTGGTGTTAGGACCTTGCTGAACTCATTATATGTGTAATTACCCATCTATGCATCCATTAGGTTTATAGAGAAATACATGTAATCACTCACTCCAGGTAACAGGTTTACTGTTAAGATAGGTAATTGAGGAATTATTATTTGCTAGTGGCTATCCATACATACAGCCACATCACACGCTTTTTACCATGTTTGCTTCCTTTTCCCCATTGATCCACCCATTTGAGAGTCATCGCAGCATTTCAAATCTTGGGCATTTTCATACATCCCCTGTCCATCCCTCAGCTCAGTATCTATAGAATTTTCTTCCAGATTATGCCTGTCCAGAAAGACTCCATCCTGTGCCAGTAACAGCTTTTGTATGCCTAAAAGTATGAGGTCTAGTTATATCTGGAATATTTCTACTTGACACTGAGATGGAAAAAAGGCTACACTTGCTCAGTCAGCCTTTCCCCTGCAAATGCAGGAGTATTTCATACACATATTTTCTCATTCATTGTGAATCTGTGGAATCATAATAGCGCCAACAATAAATCTAAATATTTGAAAGAAATCATGGTAAAACCACTTTGGAAAATCCATCTGAGATCAGCACGAGGTTGATTTTCTTGCAGTACGCTGAAATATTTACACAAATCTTTGTTCTGTGATCTGATTTGCCTGTTAATGACACTGAGCAACAATTTATCTTACCTAGACTTCTCATCCTATCAAACCAATCCTAAATACTTGAATCCTGTATGAGAATATGCATTGTCTGGGACTGAGGACTGCAATGTCCTCTTGGATCATTTGCGAACACGGCTCTTTATTGCTTGGCCATAGTGTGAACTGCCATCAAAACCAGCAAACACCATTTCCCTGACTACCCACTCGCTAAGCCCTGGGTAGAATAAAAATATGACACAGACTGTATTGAGAGCCCTGGAAACCCACCTGCTGTCTTTGGCTCTGACAGCTGAGCAATTTCTGCTGGGCAGCCATATGAATGGCCGTTCTGTCGCGATGTCCAAGGGAGAACAATACAGCTGTTAATTAATAAAATAGTGCAAGTTTGCCTGCAGGTTGTTTATACTAATAAGCAGAGCCAGTATTACAATCATTGCTTTTCAAGTTACCGTACTGCCTTGTAGAAAGAGACCTGTAGCAATGAAGTGAACAGTGATTATGTGAAATGAGTCCTAATAAGTCTGAAATGATTATTATTCAAAAAGATCACTCCAGTTAGGAGGAGACAAAAATTCCTTTCTTCTCCAAAGACTAAAATTTTGTTTACTTATGTGATTGGTTTCTCCTACATTTCTCTCCTTTATCTTCACTACATCACTCTCACAGGTCTGTTACATTGGCAGTACCCAAACGGATGCCTCAGAAATGGTTCCCTGCTTAAAGCTGGTATCGTATATGTAACATATCGAAAATCAGTGATCCCTACACATTAGACAGCTAATGGGCTAAAAGAAAAAGACTCGAAAGAGCTTAATCAAAGTGGCAAAATGGCCTGGCTTTATTTCCTGGGCCATCATCCTTGTGATACTACACTTTCTTTGGATCCTATCCCCAACTGCCTATTCTCCATTGCAAAAAAAGTCACAGTTGCTACTTCTGACGGTCCTTAGAGCTATGCCCCCATTTCCATCCATGACCACGGCCTTGTTCTTCCTTACACTCTGCTCTGCCACCATGGTTGGTCTCCAGTGTTCTCTTGTCTCCAGCCTTCTCCTAAAATGCCAGTTACACATGTGATGGCCCCTTCACATGAGACCACTAGATAGCAATGTGACCTCACTTCCCACAGGACTTCCAGCACACTACGTTTGGGACATTACTAGAAGGTAATGGCTTGGGAAGTGGCCAGAAGCAGTGACAACTACTTTTTCTGACCATTGCATACACTTTCAGAGCAGAGTTTTCCCAGACCTTCTCTCCCCAGGCTTGCAGATTGAGCATTTTGCACACTCCTTGCACCTGCCTCAGCTTCACTGGGGCAGCAGAGATCTCTACTGAATGCACACGTAGTGCTGACAGTCACAGGTGCTCAGATCCCATCACATCCAGACACTACTGCATTACACTTTCATCATCATAATACAAGTTCCCACTGAGAATCAAACTCAGCACTTCAGAAAGACACATTTCTCAAATTAACTGTCAAAATTCACTTTTATCATGTTATTGATGCCATCATAGCCATTCAAGGAAGAGATCTCTTATTCTGCATTCTGCATTTTTTGTCTCAAAAATTTTATTAATAGTGAAAACAGCTACTCTTATTAGTTCTTTGGATAGCAAGGGAGAGAACAGTCATAGCACTCCTGTCCCCAGCAGGTACAGATGGAGAAGAATCAGATCTCTGGTGGCTTCTTTTCTCCATTGGAAAAAGCTACAGATGTCTCTTGCAGTATAGCTTTCTCAGGTAATCCATATTCAAATACAGCATACTTTCTTCTCCATAAATTCTTCCCCATCCCACTGAAGGAGCCGGATAAAGCAAAGGAGGAGAAATAGTCGAAATTCAGATTGAAAAGAGAGGTAATCTCCAGCTGTAAGTATGTCTATGATTGTTTCATGTATAATAATTCTTCTAATTTATCCAGTCTGGTTGCAACTTCAAAATGACGAGACTTTCACCATATCCTGTAGGAAATACCTCCATAGTTCAATAGATCTTACTGTCAAGTCTCCTTAAGTCTCAGTCTAAATGTTTCCACATTCATTTTATACCGTTAGCTATAGACTATATTCTTATATTCACTCTTAGTTACAGACTATATTCTAGCCTTAAACTCATTCCACTCCCACATGAGCTTGGTATCCTTCTACTATTTCTAGCCTCCATTACCCTATGGCATAGCAAGACATTAGAAAAATATACTAGAACAAATTAAAGCTGTCAGAAAAACCAATGAATGCCAGATAATTTAAAAATAAATACAATTAGAGCAGTTAAAAATGGAGAACGCCTATTAGATTACTGCACACGTCCCTGAATACAGGACGTCTTAAATTAATCTGATATTAAATGTGATCTAAGCCAAAAGATCAAGAAGAATCTTGCATATCTTCCCTAATTTTGAATTGCTTGGCCTTTATACAATCTGTCTCAAAATGCTAATACAGCAGCACCTGAAGGTCTGTTAATTTTTATTTCTCAAAAATCGAGGTAATTTCTTTTTTTTTAAGAAAATTATGAGCTTCATCTTACAGCGAACTTGTCCCCAATGGGAAGATCTTGGACAGGACTTAACTAAAGTTACCTGTCAAGGCTGTGCCTTCTTCAAACTGAGTGCAAAGGGAAAAGCTGCTGTGCCTGTCTGCAGTCAGGTAGAACTGCTGCCTCCAACCTCATCTGAGCTGCAGTTTCAACAAACACACATGGGAATGCAGTACTGGAAGAATATTTGATTGTGTTTGTTTACCAACAGTGTTGATGCCAAGCAGCTTTGCCTGGCAGAAAAAAAGATGAAATTTGATTTTTAATAATACCACAACTCTGATAGGAACTGTGTTACAAGAAATACCATTTCAGGCTATCAGAAGACAGATGGTCTAAATGAAACAGCAATACATCAAAATCTCGAAACTGTAAGTCTTGTGAAAGTTATTTTAAAGGGAACATAAACTTAAATACATATTCCAAAAGTCAGACCACGTAGCATGACTGCGATCACCAGTGGCCCCACTTCAGTTAGGTTTTCTTTTTCTTTTAGTTTTCTTTTGTAGTTATACCTGAATTAGCTCAAGATACAAGTAATTTCATTTTTTTCCAACAGAGGACCCTCAAGGAAGAGCAGTAAAGTTGTTCCTGAACTTTTTATACCAATAAACCACAGTTAATCTAAAAAATATCTAGTAGGCTTCAGTCTGTTACAGTCTGCATTTAGTTTTAAACATTTGGCTGAAGAACTGAAGAGTTGCTTTGAAAACAGCAGACATATCAGGCTAGAATAAACTCGATTTCTTTGAATTGAATTCAGAAATCTAGATTCAAGAAAGCGATATCTTGTAACAAAACTCTTCATTGTTGGGTCAATTAAAAACAGATTCAAGAGCAAATAAGGTTCCTTAGCAACTTCAACAAAGCAGGAAAAACCACAGTCATTGCTACCCACCAGGGGAAAACCAAAGTGTCTCATCTCTTCGCTAAATTACCTTGCTTTATTTTATTACCAGCCTCTTCAGGCCTGGCATAGGAGAGACATTTGCTGACATGTTAAAGATTTCAGTAAGGATGCTCTCATTCTGCTCACAAGGCGCATAGGAAGCAAGGCTGAGTTCAGGTCTTCTGATTTGCCTTGTTCCTGGAAAACTTGAGGCACGATGGGCTTCTAGTGCCAAGTTGGACCTTATGTCCTCCCTTTTGTATAAGCAGTACATAAGAAGATATTTCAGTTTCATTTCTAAACACTCCAAATGTGTAATGTAATGACTTCACCTGTCCTGAAAGAGTAGAGGACTTCCCACATGTAAACCACAACACGGTTATCGACAATCTAGAGAAAATACCATTATGTTTTTCTTTGCTTCAGCATCTGGTTTAACATGGTCATTGCTTTAGCATTTCAGTTTTAAAACACCATGAACAGCAAGCACTTGAATAACAATACGCTGTTTTTTAAAGAAAAACTAGTGCCTGCACCAACAATTACAACAGCTTTCACTTGGAGACTGCAATGAAAGAGATCTGATAGCTTCTGAACAAAGAAATATCCTTTTATTCACGATGCTAAAAGATTACAGTGTCCAGAATACCTGTTAAAAAAAAAGTTATTTTTTTCAAGATATGCCTCAGAGACAGTACCTGGAAGCATATGCCCCAAACACAAGTTTGGATGCTCACCAATCTTTGGAAAGACAAAGGGATCAATTCAAATTTTCTGAATTTTAACGCAAGGCCAATTATTGTTGCAACCAACCCTTAAAACAGGTCTGACTGGCATAATTTTGAATAGCAATTTCAACTCTTTTGATTTTGATTTTGCAAACAGCATCCTGAGTCATGGGCTGTGTTTCAGAAGCTGCATTCGCTGTTACCACACACTGCAGGAAAACCTCCTAATTTTTTTTTTCTTTTTTGTCACTATGAGTTCAATGATTGTCATCTTCATGTCAAGGTGAGAACTTCAAAGTCTTAAATATATGCATGATCTTACAGACCCTGGGGAGAATCTAACTGGCGAAACAGTTGGGAATGGCAGAGAGACCACAAGACACCGGGAAGAATCCAGCCACAAGTCTTTTTTATCACAGTATATTTTAGAATCTTGGAAATATTTATCTTCTGTTCTGCTGGACAGCCAGATTGAACCAGGTTTTGTATTTTTATAATTATTTACATGAATTCTATTTGGAGAAAAGAAAAAAAAAATCAAAGCACTGCTAATACGCAGAAGCTCTGTCACCCTATATCTCACAGTGGTTTCTGCCTGTCAGAAGTAGCATGTTTCTTGAATTTGCTCCTAATCTTTCTGAAGAGAGAAAGATGACTGAATCGCATTGCCAACAGACCAAAGCAGAACTGTGCTGCTGATATGTGCCTCTTCTTTGTGCAGCGTGCAACAGCTTTACCCCGTTATTATATTGTACACAGAGCACTGGCAGGCTGAAATTTTGGTAAATGGAATGAATCTGCTAAGCCCTGCAAAGGACAGCAACATTTTCCATTACCTGTTGGATAAATAAAAGGTTACTCCGTTTCGGTGTCCTTCAGTAGCATTTTGTATCATTAACCATCAGGCCACAAGGACCGACAGGAGAGAGGCAGAGGGTTCGTGCCTTTCCCCTATCTTTTCACTTGTTTTCCAGGGGATGGTTGCCTTTTCATCCTCCTCCTTAGCAAAGTAACTAGCCGTGTTCGATTTGTCTGTGGCTCAGGATTCAGGGTCATTTTTAGATGCTGCACGAAGGCACTTACGCTAAGTAGCTCATCAAATGAAGAGTTTAATAACTAGTATGGACACAGTATCTATCACTCCAGACTTAGGAGGCCAGCCTTTGTTTTTTTAGCATCGTAGGAGAAAATTATAATCTGGTATCATTATTATTATTATTAAACACTGCTATTAACACAGAACTAAATTATCTTCTTTTCCTGACTAACCTACGGCTTCCTTTTCTCCAGCATTTTACCTGCCAATATATAAACACCACCATATGCTTCATGGTCCTGTTTTAAGTGATGCTTTTGACTTTTAACCCTTTCTTCATTTTCAGCCCTGTAGAGTTGCAAGCTCAATAAGAGTCACAAGCCAAGCTGCACGGGGTCTGACCATCATGCAACTGGGAAAGCTCAAGGAAACATCGTGCTGCAAAAAGGTGCCCTTTTTCCCCAGAAATGCCTGGGCACAATGTTGTTGTGGGTTTTGCATGGAAGATGTGAATACAAGAAGCTGATCAGCTGCGATTGCTTTCAAGAATCTACAGTTAAAAGCACAATTTTCAAGGGAAACATGGAGTTGAGGGGTGATAGAAGACCTTTGGTCTACTTCAACTTTGAGACGGAGAAAGTAAGCTTCACCCTCCCTCCTAATCTGCTTTGTAATGATGCTTGCAAGGTACAGAGAACTATTTACTCCTGCCCCAGCAGCTAGTGTGCCAAAATGGCATGGGAAATGCACAGCTGCAGCCAAAGAGATGACCGGATGACAGCCCCCCTGGATGGCTGGTGGGTTTATCTCTGGATAAGCCTCCTGTTCCCATCTCCAGATAAATGTCCCATTCTTATCAATTAAAAAAAAAAATGTGGAAGGGAGGTGCTCTTAACACAAACAGCAGGGCAAAGTGAATATTCCTTCCTGCCCCATGTTAGATAAAGGGTGGTTTTACCATTTCTCCTGTCGCTTCTGGCATTTACCATGAACATTAATCCTGTCAGTGGAACATCCTCACTGTTGGTGCTCTCAAATGCTGGCCACACTGTTGTTCATTTTGACCAATAACAATGAAAGCAAGCAGCACACCAAGCGCATACAGCAATTCTACACCGCTCACAAATTCCTCCAAATTAACATCTCATCTACAGTGCAATGACCTATAAAATCTACAGCCCTCCAGCAGCAAAATAAGGCACTGTTTAGAACATCTGGTAAAGTTAATTTGCATCAAAATAACTGTAAATTTGAAAAATGCGTTTTCAATCCCTGAGTAAGTTTTATCCATCTGCCCCCAAAACCCACCTAAGTCTCCAATATTTTCAGCTGATCCTCACCTATACAGAAGTACTTTAGCTCCAGTTTACTATTTGCAAAATGACACCGTAACAAGATACAACTGCGCAGATTTCCACAGCATATTTAAAGAAGAGAGGGGAAAAAAATTCCCATTATTTTACTTCCCTAATTAAGTTTTTTTACTCTTTCTCTTTAAATACCACTCTTCCTAATCTTCTGGTGTGCTTGAAGAGCTGCAGGGAGAAACTCAGGTTGCACAAGCACGGGCTGTACAATTCAATTAACGAGATCTGAAGGAAACTTGCGTCTTCGGACAGCATCTCTGAGGTTTTGCCATGAACGCTGCCTGATCTAATTAGGAAACACTCAGCATCTTTGTGGCAATTACTAAAGAAAATATGACATGACCACTGTCTTCCTTCAGATGGAAAGGCAGCAAAAAATGACAGGAAACAGAAGTCGGACGGGAGTTAATAAAACAGCCCTTGGCAAGAGAGGAGAGAAATGCCGATTCCAGGAGCAGGTACAATTTTCTCGACTGGAAAATGAGGAAAAAGTAGCACATTGCAAGCTAAGGACCAACAGGAAAAGAGTCCGTTTAGTCATAAACGAGCCACAGACTCACCATAATAAAGCAGCGCTTATGCTTGCAGACAGCTGCCTATCACAGTTGATTAGACGAAAAGGGCCTTTAAATGGGTGCCACGGTATGGTTTGTGGCTGCCCTACGGTCACACACGTGCCCTCAAGACATACCAAGTGCCAATGAATTAACAACCCTATTAACGTTAGGAATTAAATTTCTTTCACCACAGAAACCAATCTGAATCACTGAAAATACTTTGGAAGTCCCAATAGGAGTTGGTCCGGTGGCTACAACAGGGAACTGGAAAGTGAAACTCCCTTAATGGCAGCCCCAACCTTCATCACTGATTTGCTGCGAGAATTTAAGCATGCAACTTAACAGCTCTGCCCCAGTTTACTGATGTGTTTAATATTAACTAGCGGCTCCAGAGTAATCAAAATATGGCAGACACTTTACAAAACAATGAAGGCGATCAGTATGGCACTTACGCAACACAGAGGTGCGAGTCTTAATTAATGTTTATAAAGTGCCTGAAGAACTTGAGAGAGCTGGCGCCGAGGGAATGCAAAGTATCATTACCTTTATTTTGCAAAGAGGTATGAATATGTGATTATAATTCTATTACCTACGCAGATTCATATAGAGGGTTTGAGCACAAAAGAAATTAAACTTTTTGACACTTTCTCTGCAGCGCAGGTTCATTATCGGAGCGGTGTATGAAATGTAAGGGATTTAATAACTTGCTCTTAAGATCAGCTAGGAAATCATACCCAAATCTTCACTATCTTCAGGCAATGCACAAGCAAAAAAAGTGTGTGACAGAAGTGCTTTAAAAGTTAGGATTGTTACGTGGATGTTCTAGCACCACACAATCTGAGTACTTTCAGAGCATTCATTTACTGTAGCAGCTGTAATTTCCCCTGTATTTTGATTATCTTGACACTTTCTAATCATGAGAGTTATAAATTTTAAAATGATATGGCAGGCTTGATAGGCTGCAGATTCACCCCCCAAGTGAAGTTGCTTCTTTTATTAAATGTTAAATTGCTTTTCTCCAAGAGGAGAATTATATTTTGGTTAATTTTTGCCTTTTGAATGCTGTTACAGATTTCTTCTGATAATACAGTGGTCTGAGTGACAGCAGAGACTTTTCTTTTCAATATTCCTGGATAAATATTGACCAAAGATGCCATTTCTGTCTTTCACCATTGAGATGAATTAGTTTGGGCACAATTACAGCAGGTTTTTTTTAGTATAGCATCTAGTATGACTCAAAAGTTTCTAAGATGAGCTAAGAATTTGCACAGATTTTTTTCCTGAGCAGCTCCAGCATTTTCAGACTTTACAGCTAGGATCTGAAATTTGGCTGGGGAGGTACAATTGCCTGCATGTTCAACATGATCATTTTCCTGCTCAGCCTGAATTCCTGTAAATTATAAGCTTTGTAAAATAATGCTTCTGTATTCATAGTCAAGATTTTCTATGCAGATACTCCCTATGTTCACTTTACCGAGTAGTCCCATTTCCAGCACCACAAGATACGGAAGGTTTCCCTCCTAAATACCACGTGCAGCCTGTTACAGCTGCGAGTGCCATAGGTCAGAACAGCTTGGTTCCTCAGGACTCCTCCAGCTACACCCAAGGCCACATAAGAAACTTCAAATTAAGTGAGAAAAACACTCAGGAATGGTATGGTTATGGAAAACCATGGAGATCTTCTCATGGCACTTAATTTATGGGGGATAAGAGGCAAGAGAGGCTTTCAATAACTTTGCAGAATTTCTTGTCTCAGACCTTTGGTCAGACCAGTGCATGCATGTCCTAACCCTTCTCTCCTAGCAGATACAATTTTTAATAATAATCAAAAGTCAGAAGGAGCAGCGTCGTTCCTAACTCACCGTCTAGCAGCACTACATTCAATGTTGTTACTTCCATAAACAAACTAAGGGATATGTTTTCAATTCAGCTTTCCCTAATTCATATGAGTTTTGGAGGTCTTTCGACTGTTGTGTCCTTTCTTAAACTGCAAAAATAGTATTTGCCAGAAGAACTCCAGCAATGAGCACTATCACTTCTGTCACCATTTAGAGCAGTGGCAGATGCTCTCTATTAACCCCACCCTCCCACCAGGGGAAGAGAAAAAGGAGGAAAAGGGAGTGAGACTTACAAATTGGAAATTAAAACAGCTTTAGTAATAATACCACTTATAGAAGAAATAAGGCAAAATATACAAAACCAATACTGAGTTTCCCAGAGTTGGGTTCCCCGGGCGCTGGCGTTGTGACAGTGGGTGCTAAGCAGCACCAGGAAGTCCTGGACTGGCCTCAGTAGTAGATGGGAACTGGACTCAGGAATGCACGGATAGGAATCTGGATTGGGATCGTAGGCAGGACAACAAGTAAGGTCCTCTTCAGAAGCCAGCCATGGAAAAACAGAGCGAGACCCTCGTGATCCCCCAACTTTAAACTGAGTATGACGTGCATGGCATGGAATATTTCGTTGGTCAATATTGGGTCACCTGTTCTGTCGCCCCTCCCTGCAAGTGCGACCTTCTATGACTTCTCACTTGCGGGACCTAAAAGGTCTACCGGTGACCTTAGCTGCTATAGTAATAATTATAAACATGGGCCTTCTTCTGCATTCCATTCCTACCACTAGCTCAGTGAAACTATAAACATCAGGTGTCACCAGCTTTGGAGCGGACAGTCTGAAAAACATGCAGCCAACTTCAGAAAAATGCAATTACTTAGAAGAGCTTAGCTGAAAGGAAGATTCACTAAATGAGAATTGGTTCTGTTCTAACAAAAACCAGGCCAGCATCCATGCTTTAAAAAGGACATGCGTACAAACACTTCCCAGCTATTATATCTCATCTCTAATAGCTGTTAACATACCTAAGAGGCAACTCTATAACTTCGTTGCTTTCAGACAGATTTATGGCAGAACTGAAAGCAATTAATTAGCATGACCAGACTACATATCTCCTAACCTTCATTCTCTTTCAGAAATACTTAACTAATAATAATGGTCTATCGCACGGTTTCAGTTATGAATTTTAACTTTTATTTTAACTTTCAAAGAGAGAAAGCTATTTGGAAAGCATCAAGCCTCACTTCTTTACAGGTACCATTTGAAACAATTTATTTATTTTTTCATGAATATTTAATTGCTTAATATGTAGACATAAAGGGGAAAAAAAAAGAGAAAATATTACTGCATGTCCTGGCAAAGAATCGTCCTGATGTGGGAATGCAGTCCTGTGACCTGGATCCACAACTTCTGCATTTGACAATCATGTATCAGACTTCTCTGTTTCAACAGGTACCATGTAAAGATGAGAAGGTGTTCCAAGGGAGAAGGCTTTGTAGCTGTTCAAATTATAAACGAGTTTTGGCTTTGAATCCCTTAACATTACAGGGAGGAATGTGACCACTATTAGCCCTAGTAGCATGACATGAATTTGGATTTGAAGCTTATTTTAACTCTCATAGAATCATAGAAAGTTTTGGGTTGGAAGGGACCCCTAGAGGTCATCTAGTCCAACCGCCAAAACTCTCAGAAGGGTGTATTTGTGTACACTGAAGTCTTATTGTCTCTGCTAAAAGGGCAAATAAAGAAGGTGCCAATGTCAGGTGGATAACCAGGACTGAGGTCTATAACCGTTATTCAGAAGACAACACTTCGCAAATCTGCACTGAATACCAACTGATAGCTTAAGCTAAGATTAACACACTGATATCAGTGCTGAGAGTCACGCAGGCCTTTTCAGCAAAAACACCTGAAATATTCTTCCTTAGCAATCTTCTTCAAGAAATCCCAGGCTTAGTCAGGCTGACCTACAACCGCTCCAGAACGCCAATGTACTGAGAGGAGTATTACTTCTCCCTATCCACATATCTCCCCAATGATCTTCACAAAATAAAAAAAAAAAAAGGTCACATTTTGAAGTCTTCCTTGTCTGCGGAACTCATTCTTCCTGCATACATTTACAGTGACCGAGCTCTTTGTTTAGACACATACAGAGTTTCTCTCAAAATACAGAATATCTCAGAAAGCAAACAGCAATGCAGAAAAAGAAAACAGATTGTCAATGCTGTCTCCGCAGGAGAGCTGCTCTGAATGAATTCCCTAAAATTTTTAACCCACAGATAAAAGCTCTGATGACAACATCATTACCCAAGACCTTTGGAGAGACCATGTGATGACCAAATGGTTATAAACACAAGGAGTTCAAAGTTAGATTGCCTTTGAAGTAATCAGATCACATCACTCTGTACTGTAATACAAATACAATGCCTTGGAGAAATAAAAGAAGAAAAGGACTATTTTTCATTATATTTTGGTAGCTGCTGTGGTGTCCTAGTAACAGAACCATACCCTGACACTAACTGGAAAGCTTACGGTGCTGTAGCCCCTCCAAGCCACTGCAGCTCCACATGATGTATAGCCTAGCAGAAAAAATCTCCTCACTTTAAATTCAGTAAGAATGGGTATAAATACTTTCATTTATGTACTCGTATCTATTCTTGGCAATTCACAGAATCACAGAATCACAGAATGGTAGGGGTTGGAAGGGACCTCTGTGGGTCATCTAGTTCAACTCCCCCTGCCAAAGCAGGGTCGCCTATAGCAGGCTGCACAGGACCTTGTCCAGGCGGGTCTTGAATATCTCCAGAGAAGGAGACTCCACAACCTCCCTGGGCAGCCTGTTCCAGTGCTCCGTCACCGTCAAAGTGAAGAAATTCTTCCTCATGTTCAGACGGAACGTCCCATGCTTCAGTTTGTGCCCATTGCCCCTTGTCCTGTTGCTGGGCACCACTGAAAAGAGTCTGGCCCCATCCTCCTGACACCCACCCTTCAGATATTTATAAACATTTATTTATTCGAGAAGCTCCACACAGAGAAATAAGGATGGTGGGTAATAGAAGACCTATCCTCCTATACATATGAAGAACCAGCAACATCAAGCACAAAAATGTGCATTGGGCACCAACTTCAGTTCATGTCGACTCTTAGGTCTTCATATTACAGCCATAATGCTTCGTGCTGACTTTGGGCGTATGGATGTGTCCTCTCCTAAATTTTAAAAGAAGCCTTCAAGGTATTCTGCTGTGTAACAACATCAAGGATAAATACTTTTCATAGCTTTGTTCTCCAGTCAGACTGAAAAAGCTTTACAAAGGAAGGAAGTATAATTAGCCCTACTTAATAGCGAGAAACCGGCACCGAGAGATGAAACACTTTGCTCACAATTACACTTTACGCCAGATACATAGGTGGGAACAGGACTCCCAAACTCCTCGGCCCTGCCCACTGTGATGCAGTCTCTAGCAACAAATTCATTTCCAGCACACATACGAAATAATTGTTTTGAAACTTCACGAAGGCAAAAGAACAACTTTACTTGCAGCTAGGCAAAACAATTTTATTCAGTTTTCTGCAGGAGAATGTCACCTTTTAAGGTTGGTTTCATTTCATTCATAGTTTATTCCCTTTCAGCAACACAGCCAACAGACTTCTCGTTCCTTTGAAGCTGCTTTCTCTTTCTGACACTAGCATTAGCTGCCTAGACAATTCTTCTCTTCCTTTCAGTAGGGAAGGGTGAATTGTAGTAGAGCTGTTTGGCATAGGTTTACGGTATTATTTGCTATGTCTCTGTAAATAGCTGCAGTTCCACAGTGTATCTATTTTTTATGGCTAACTTTAAAAGCATCACAACCATAAATAATAATGGATTTTCTAGGAATCAACAAAGTGAAGACAAGGAAATATAGCCTCGTGCAAAGAAGACTTCATGAAATGGGGCTGACAAGAAGAAAAAGAGAAAGAGATGAAATCCTGACGTCAAGGTGAAGAGCAGGAACAGAGAGGGTGCAAGAGCGAAGACGCTAAAATTATCTTGCAAATGAGGGCCAAAGAGGCAGGTACAGAGGTTAGAGGGAAAAAGAAAGTGATAAGTCTCTGTCAGTGACAGACTAGTGAAAGAATAAAAAATAAGCAAGAAAAAAGACGACCTTGCTGGTCTTTGCATCAGCATCGGCCAGATCTTGCAACTGGAGAAAGAGGAGGTAGGACAGAGGTCGTAGGGACGAGTCACCATTTACACAGAAGCAATTTGCACCACTTGCAAGAAGAGGGAACAGATCAGGCACGCCATTCAGTGAATAGCTGTAGTTTTGCTGCAGACTGACAGAATGCAAACGGCACCCGTCAAAACTGCAATACACAATTTCACATCCCTCCGTTGCTGGTGATCCTGAGCCCCAGAGGCAGAACATGGGAACAGACCTTCTCCTTTGGCACAGCAGAAAAGAACTGCTCCTATTTATCTGTAAGGCAGCTCTGAAATACTTGGCAACCACTTTTATTTTATTACAGCTGCTCTGGTCATGTCTTTGGCCATCTAATTTACCACCCAACCTGCTTCTGACTGACTGCAGGTAAGTCAGATGAATTTCTGGATCTAAAGAGACTTTGTTACCAGGGCTGCCTTCAGTCCAAAATATGTTTTTCTTCAGTTAACTAAGTTAGCCATGTGACACTGACTTTCCCTTTATTACCATTTCCAATTTAACCAAACAGCCACTTTTCCAGCGTTCCCTGAATGGTCTCTAAACCATTCCTGTAGGTGCTAAATACTGTCCTGAACTATATGTATTCACATATAATATAGGAATTACTGGAACTGAGCATTTAGCAAATGACCTATACTGAATCTCATTTATTATTGAAATACATTAATTTGTTATTCATTTTATGTTGCTCTTTGCAGAAGAGATGTTCAAGATATCTTCAAAGTATTGCTTTAAGAGTAACAGCAACTATTCACTGACTATGAGCCTGTGAAATCTTTTCCTTCGCTTAGCTTGAGCTGAAATCCAGACATTTACCATTGAGCATCTGCCTGGTCATTCTCTTTTGGCTTTCCTTCCACCATCCTGCAACACCACTTCATTTCTACCAACTGTACCAAAATCCCATGGCCTATTCTGTCTGTGGAATATTTCCAGTTCTTTCAGAACACAGATTGCAGTGTACCACCAATTCAGTTAAAAAGAGTAGATGGCTCAAGTAGCTGTTATTTATTCATTTGACATTCTTAAACATATACTTGGAATACCTACAGAGTTTCAACAAAGCTTCAGTGAAGTCTAAACCTGCACTTAGTTTTTTATCCCTGTAATTTGCAGGTCAGCCTTGTGGTTTCTTTTGTTGCCAATAATTAGGCAATTCAAGGTAGATTATTTCACTCACGAAAATTTACATTTCTCTAAGCAAATATGCTCTGGGAAAGTTGTGCTGCAAACCATTCCCACTAGTTGTCTCTTCACGTAAACTCCAAGCACGTCCCCAGAAATCAGGTATGTTGTTCCTCACTGCTGTGTGCTGCTTCGCTGATGTAAAGGAAAAGAAGGAATGTGGTTTCTCACAGAGCTACAGAATCACTGAGGCTGGTAGGGACTTCTGAGGATCATCTAGTACAATCTCTGCTCAAAGCAGGGTCAGCTAGAGCAGGCTGCCCAGGGCCATGTCCAGCCACATTTGAATAGCTGTAAGAATAACTGAGAGTCCACGACCTCTCTGGGCAGCCAGTGCCAGTGTCCAGACACCATCATTGTAAAAATTTTTCTTCTGTTTAAATGGCGTTTCCTGAATTTCAGCTTGGGTCCATCGCCTCTTGTCCTTTCACTGGATACCACTGAGAAGTCTGGCTTCGACTCCGCATCCTCCCATCACATATTTACATACGTGGATAAAATCCCCTAAGCCTTGTCTTCTCCAGGCTGGCTCCCTGTAGTTGGCCTAATCATTTTCTTCCTGATCTGGCAGTCTGTAGCAAAAACCCACCACAGCATCACCCATGCTGGTCTGCCCTCTGAGTATGACCCATCAGCTCCCAGCTGGCTCATCATTAGTTTCAAAGCAGAGCTCCATGCATTCCCCTTGCACTCCCACATAAACTGCAAACCCCACTGTGGGTCATCACTGCCCTCCTCTGTCATTCCTATAATGTTTTTGCCCCACTTGGTCAGGTGGATCCTGTCTCTTTTTAGCCATCTTTGATCCCCAGAGAAGGTCCCATAGCCATAAAAGTCAGATCCTTGTTGTTGACACCATCTGTGCAAGTAGTCACTGACCTACAGGATCTCTCCACTCCTGCTCTAGCCCTCCCCCTCAAGGAGAAAACCATCTGGGCCCCACTCCCTCAACCATTACGCATGGAGCCATGTACCCATACTTCATATGCTCCAGGTTTCCTTGATCATATCACTGGTGCTCCTGTGGAAGAGGGTAATAGCCCAAGGGGCTGGCCATGCCTAAGCAGTCTGTCTACAACATTGCAGATCTGAGCTCCTGGTAAGCAGCAAACCTCCCTAGACAGCAGGTCATGCTGACAGATGGGGACTCCTGCACAGGAAAGACTCACCTACTACTATCACCTTTCCTCCTCAGGTTCAGCTGGCTCAGGTGCTTCACTGGACAGAGCTCCCAGCCCCTCATCTACACCCAGGGAACTAAAGCTATTCTGTAGTTGCAGATCTGCAGGTGGAGCAGGACTCCTGAGAGCAGAAGTCACAAACTCCCACCTTTGCCATCATGGAAGTCTTAATCTCTCAACCTGATAAGCGCAGACTGCCAGCACATCCTTCAGTACTGTCGAAGGTTCAGGTTTTTGCATCTTCAGGATCTTGGAGAAGAACCAGTCGATTTCTTTCCATACCACTTCCGCACCAACTACTGCATCTGGGAGCTGTGCTCCAAGGCCAGCAGCTACATACACTTCTCCATAGCACCTGCTGAAAGGGTGCTTGATGCTTCTTAACTAGGAGTCAGCTGGAGAAAAGCAAGCTCAAAGCACCTTCTGATCAGAAATAGCTGGTAGAGCTCATTAGAAGCTGCTAGAGCCTGCTGGAGACAGGCCTCCTGTAGCCATCCTTTCCCAACTGCAGGCAGCACCCTGAACACCCTTGAAGAGTCCTCAAGAGTCTTCTAACAGCCCCAGAAGTTCCCAGGAGATCTCAAAGCAAAGCACAGGAGCTGCTCATCTGCTGGCTGCCCTTTATAGCTGTGCTCACCGCATGAGTTTACTGCTGTCCTGATCACTGCCGCAAACCACAGCAGCTTGTGTTCAAAGAATCCTTTTCTTGTGTGTGTGAGCAGCGGGTACAACTTTACAGCTAAACAATACACAAGCTACCAAGTGGAACTTCTTAGGTTGCAATGAGACACGGTTGCTAAATCCTAGCCCATTGCTGGTCCAAACAATGTAAATTGACATTTAATGGGAAATACTGCAAATCCCTAAATTACTTTTACATTATCCAGTTTTCTTGATGCCTTGATTTTCCTTTGTAATCAACAGCTGTTACAATTCTTTATGGAAAAATAAAATGCAAATATTTTAATGATTTTTTGAAAGGCAATGGGAGAAACAGCAAAACAATAAGAAGTTTGCAATTTTGAAATTATTTAAAACCCAGCTCCGAAGTGCAAACTAGCAAACATTACAAGAGCACTATGGTAGATCAACAAGGCATTACAGAATCTGCAAATGAGCTACTGCTTTGCAACTGCACTAGAGAAGAGAGTATCTGAACTTACCATGAAATACATAACGCTGCCAGACAGACAACTGATTTCTGCTCTTTAATGCTGACATAAGGTAAGATACTTTATCAGTTGCTTGGAAAGAAAGCACTTGTTCTTGTAGCAATAGCTGTTTTTCTTCACAGACTATAGGAAAAATTAGAGACCAATGCATTGCAAAGCTGCATTTATACATTTTTGCAGTAAGTGTGGAAGCATCTAATTCCCATCCCTCTGCCTTCCCGCTTATAAAAGAAAAGGTAATTCTGAGTGTATTGGTTGCCTACGACTTCTTTTTCGTGTGGTCGATTGACTCAACATCAGCTTGCTCTGTGCAGAGAAGGCTAAGGGAGAATCTAATCTCAGTCTAATACTGTCCCCAGGGGAGCCATAAAGATGATGGAGACAAATGCTTCTCAGTCGTGGGCAAATGGCCCCAAGTTGGAGGTTCAGACTGGACATCACGAAAAGATTCTTCACTTGCAGAATAGTGCAGCGCTGGAAATGGTCTTCCAGGGTGGCTGTCAAATCTCCAGCCTTAGAGGTATTTGGGACTCAGCCCTGGCAAATCTGACCTGATGCAGTTCGGTGCTTAGAGCAGGAGGCTGGACTGGAGACCTCCAGCAGCCCCTTCCAAAGGACATTTCTACCTTCTGTGACATGGGCTTGGTGGTGCATGCAAAGGTTTGTGCCCAGACTGCAGTTTGCTCTTTAGTGCCTTTCACTCATTTAAAGTCTCTCTCCTCTTCCCTAGATTTCACAGATTTGCAGGAATTTCATTGTCACTGAACTCTCTACCTCTTTATCAAATTGTATAAAAAATTGGCAAACAAATTCAAAAGATGTAGGGGGAGACAGAAAGACAGAGATGCAAACACACTCACTCTCTCTTTCTTTCCAGAGAGGAATGATCCAGACTTCTATTTTTTGCTTTGCTCCCACAAAGTTATGCCACAGGGCAGATCGCCACAGGCTAGTGCATGTGGGGATTCTTGTCCTTTTCACTATGTCCTTAAAATAGAGCTATGAAGGCATGAAACCACCATTCTTCTTCCCAACACATGTACGGTCCTACTCTCCAGCACGCTCATTTTCACAGAATCACAGAATGGTCGGGTTTGGAAGGGACCTCTGTGGGTCATCTAGTCCAACCCTCCTGCCGAAGCAGAGTCACCTACAGCAGGCTGCACAGGACCTTGTCCAGGCGGGTCTTCAATATCTCCAGAGAAGGAGACTCCACAACCTCCCTGGGCAGCCTGTTCCAGTGCTCCGTTACCCTCAGAGGGAAGAAGTTCTTCCTCATGTTCAGACAGAACTTCCTGTGCTTCAGTTTGTGCCCATTTCCTGAGGCAAATGGTGCCAACTCTGCCAGACTTTATCCCAGATGAGGCAGACAACTGGTCTGACCTGGTATTGTAATTCCTGTGTTCTGGCTCCCATTTAATGCTGATGTCCACGACCCGATTTGCAAATCCAGCTGAGGATATAGTCCAGGACAGAGCAGATGGAACAGCACGTTATGAGCTCCGAGTGGTATTTCTCCTAATGCATTGACTGAGTTGAGAAAGCATGTTACAGCGTCAGGCTCTGCAAGATGCTAAAGCAGAAATCAAAGCTGGCATATAAAAACACTGAGTGAAAGATGTTCTCGTGCATCACAAATACCAGCATTGTCAGCCAGTGAGTTCAGTGGGAAACATCTAGCTGCCCATGTTGGGAAGTTGTTGAGGAGAGAATCTGGAAGTCTTACTTAATACTTCACATATTAATTGTTGTTTTCCACACTTAATGATGAATACTGCATGAGCTGATGTCTGAAATACCAGCCATTACATCCACTGAGTTGAGAAAAGATAATTCTGTCTTGGTTGGAAGAGATTAGCTGTCCATTTTACACTCCCCAACAGGGAGGCTGGCCCAGTGGGTAAGGAAAACAAGACATACAGGACGTCTTTTGAGCTCTGACTTCATCTGTTACAAAATGTGTTTAATTTACCACCACCTTTCACTAAAAACTCCCCAAACCTTCCATGGAAAATCAATACCAAAAGTCCTCAGGGTTTCTTGACAGCAACCTCTGTCTTGATAAGAACCCAAAACGAGAAAGAGCTTTTTGATCTTTCTTTGTTTCACAGTTTGACAAAGTGGGCTTTTTTTTGCCTGGAAAGTGAGAGCAGCAGCACTGTGAATGCCATTCATATAATTTCCTATTTTGAAAGAAGTTCAGCACTATTCCTTAATGATGGTCAATGCTTGGATACACACTATCTGCACGCAGACTCATTCCAGAGGCAGCTCTCTACTGTCACAAATCCCTCACCCGCAGCCAAGCGTGTCTGGAGCTTTCTGCTCCACCTTACTCCTTCCATTTACAGTGGGGAGAATCAGAGGGAGGCTCGTTACGTTACATCGTTAAACACCAGGCAGATCTTTTGTGCCCATCTGAAGCCATGTGAGACTGAGAGGCTGACAGCATTCATTTTCCTGACCTCAGGTGCCCCACTCAAGGAAAAAAAAAGTATCTGCTGAGGTTTCCTCTGGGTTTGGCATAAGTTCAGTGACTAGCTCAGATGTAGCCACCCAACATCAGGCCAAGTGAATTCCACCCTAAACACCGCTTAATGCAGAGCAGTCATGACCTCCTTGACAGCTAGCACCAGTACTTTGCTCCTGTTCTTTAAGACTCAGAGTATTAGTCAGCCAAAACCCACTGAGCCATTAGAAAAGCCACCCACTGACTTCCAATTTTTTTTTTAAATCAAGAGGCTGAAATCATCTTTGTCAGAGATATGCAAGAGAATTGTGTAATACAGTCTTTCTTCTACAATTTTCATAGCTTTTCCTACACTCCTGAGCTGAAGCATCCTAATTTTCCCATTTTTCTCTATTATTTGTCTCTTCTCTTATTTGCACAAATCTTATTATTCACCCATGAAACTCATTAGACGTTACTGTACACAACTCTAAGCACAACATACCGGATAAAGCAGGGGTAAAAAAAAAACACCAAGGAAGAGTGAGCATAATGGACCCACACAGGACAACTAAGATGTGTTTATAATTATTATTAGTGCCAAGATCTTATAGCGTGACAATAAGTTAAAACCAAAATGCAACTACAAAAAGGAAAACAATGCAAAAGCACCTTCATAACAAGCAACCATAATAAAAAGATGAAGAGCAATAGTGAATATGTGACTCCTGAAAAATACCTTCACCAGCATCACCATATCAGCTAAACACAATCCTACTTACAATTACGTGGTCTTTTTTGCTACAGGCTGCAGTGCTGCCCTGTTCATTGCACTTCTGTTCTAAGGTTCCTCACGGAATACTTAAAATTTTCCCATTGTGCATGGCTTCAAATCCTTGCCCAAAATATGTATGGGCACTGGAGAAACCACTATTACTTTCTATTATCTCCTCATGTTTTTTTCCCTAAATTTTACCTTAAAGTAAACCAGATTTTCATGTTCCTCCATAGTTATTAAATTAGGAAATCAGAGCCAAGCAATATGCACACTTTCATTCTCTTGGGTCCCCAGCTGTTTCAACAGCCTTCTTTAGTTAAACAGTACAAGAACTTACTTCCATTCCTAAATTCAGAGCTTTATTCAGAATAATCTGCTCCCAGTAGCTAATTTAGGTATCATGACTGCTTTTCTCCACTGACAGTGCAGACAGCCGGGTCTGGCAGCGCTGACTTGTAGGTGGCCTGAATCACTGATCACTTTCTCAAATTCAGATGCTAAAGATAGGCTTCTGTAGAAAAACAGTCTGAATATGGCCCTGCATCTCTGCCAATTTTTCTCCTATGGTTTGTGTTTGCCCAGCTCTGAACCTCTCAAAATCTCATCAAAGATGCTACAAGAAACGCTCGGCACTGAAGTATCCCTTTCCTGGAACCTGTAGCATAACTGTATCTGCTTCACAATTTCTATCCCTCTTTATTAGTACTTCCTTTAATTTGCATTATGTAATCCCTATTTGGAAATGATTTGTAGATCCTGTTTATATTCTATTTAACACAAATTACAGACTACTGTTTAGAACAGGGCTGGTGTTGCACTGTTACTGATCGCGGAATCCAAGTGCCCTCCAACGTGACAAATATGGTCTCTCATTCAAGCCATGTTCCCTACTTGCCTAAGATATTTTTTTCTTCTAGCATCTCTTCAAACTTTCCTGTTTCAGTTGAGTTCACTATTAACTCATTTGTCTGCTTTCTGTTTACTAGGCTTCGATGCAGTCAAAGCAAATGTAGTCGGCTGACTGACATGAAAGTTGGTCTGAAATACAAATGGCTGTGAGAATTTTCACGCTTGATACTGCCAGCCTCTATTCTAAGAAGTAATCCTTATTTATAAAAAAGGTCACCTTTGAATAAGCAGCAACAATGCTGATAAGAATCTGCAGGACCGAACCTTATAAATGTAATTTTTTGCAGGTTATTCAGAGAGAACAAAACAAGCAGATGATCAGCTTTAGACATCTGTTTTAAAAGCAACTCTGCAAATTGTCTGGAGACCAAAATAGATTATTAGCAGGAAATGGAGTTTTCTTGATATTGAATCTGATCCTGCCCTACTGCAAATCAATGGAATTCTGTCCCAGACTTTGAGGGGAGAGGGACTTAACACATTTATGCTCCCAAAGCAACATGTGCAAAAGCAGAGCTCCAGCAACTGTCATGGAGAAAGCTCAGTTTGGATAAATCTTAAACTCTAATACAAAAGTGTTCACATCGGAGAATCACAGAATCACAGAATCACAGAATAGTAGGGGTTGGAAGGGACCTCTGTGGGTCATCTAGTCCAACCCCCCTGCCGAAGCAGGGTCACCTACAGTAGGCTGCAC
>Ga0065711_1032033_pt1 | contig 28174 bp, 17 predicted proteins | sample Hoacrofraction12_FD_59098 | JGI IMG/M metagenome (GOLD analysis project Ga0065711, IMG submission 59098) | Hoatzin crop microbial communities from Cojedes, Venezuela - Epithelial fraction 12 v2 (version 2) | ecosystem: Host-associated > Birds > Digestive system > Esophagus > Crop | place...
TTTTTTTTTTTTTTTTTGGCCAGGAGACCCAAGATTGGTTTTGCTTGATAGCTTGATAGCTTGAAATTCCATAGTGGAGATGATTTCTTATTTGATCAGTCTTTTATATGTATTTCCGTGGTGCCCATCACTTCAATGTCTGCACCAAGTCTTTAGCTCTGCAAGTGAGATCCATTATTCAGCAAAATCTAAGCCAGTATGTAAATGCAGTCAAGTGATGCAGAATTGTGTATTTTACAAATGATTTTAACACTGAGTAACAAATTGTACAATTCATTGTATGTTTCTGAAGACATAAAACCACAACATTCTGAGAAAGGGCTGTGCCAATGTAAGAGGAATTTACCTTAAGGCTCTCTGTCACTAGTGATTTACTAGCTTTAGCTGTTTAACACATTATCTGTATTTAGTAGTGATTATTTATTTACCACTCTGAGGTAATTCAGAATTCATGACTCACAGCTTTATAGAAGAGTTTAGGAAATCTTGCTTTTATTTAATTTGGCTGACAACTGCCTTGTGTTGTAGATCTCTGGCATACTGCTTCCAATAAGGATACCCCAGGTCAAGAAATCTGTTTCATGGTTTAGAATGGATACATACAAACCAGTCAACCAGTAGAGCTTATGCAATGTGAGCTTTTCTGGTTCACTCAAAAGTAACACGATTATGTGTGAAGGAAGTACTGCACACAAAAGAATTAAAGAAGTATTTTTTCTCTGTGGTATCTCTACTATCAACACCAAGAAAGAGGCAGCAATCAAAGGTAAAGTTTAAGAGTCACTTATCTCATTTTTTACGTACATGTTTTATAAGGTTAAAAGAAAGTGTCTGCCACACAATTATAAAGAGAATGGTGGAGTTAAGAGAGACAAGTTAAGTAACTAATAAAATTGTACTGTACACTGTGAATAGTGAATAAGACATTCTGTATCTTTTTTTAATTAATGAAAGCCAGCAACTGGGAATTCCTTAAACAATTGGTCAATCAAATCAGGACTCAATATCACACCTTTTTTTTTCAGTTCTTTTCTTCACATATTTATCAGGAAAGAGATTCTCCTGAACTGTGATGTGCCATTTGAGAACATAGGTTTCCCAGGCCAAGTTACCCCTAGAAGTCAAACGTCGCTCATAGCGGAGCAAGATACATCATTCAAACAAACTTTCAAGCTGCTTGCTGTCCAATGGAAGGGAAATTGCTGAGGTCAAGAAGGAGTCTGAAGCCTAGCATAATATATGTCTGTTCATTATTGTTTAATTACTTTCTTTTGACATCAGGCAGTGATTATTATTCCATTAATTCAAATGGGAGTTTTGGCTATCAAGATTTGTTGATTTGAAGTGTAATTGAACGAAACCTGATTAAGGTTTTGACTTCTCTGGCCCAACTGTAATACAGGTTGGCATTCGCATTTATCAGCCCCTGTCTCCCCGTATGGCTCAAAGTTGCACCAATGACTGGTGAATGACACAAAAAAACAAACAAAAGCAGCATACATTGTATGGATTATTTCAACCGCTATTGTTTAATGGCTGTGTTTAATGTGACCTATCTGGAAAATGAGGACTACGAATAAAAAGCAATTACTAATAGTGGTGTTGTCTGCTTTTACATTCATTAACACAGAAGAAATGTGTTAAACACTGCATACCACAGGGAGCCTGATGGTAATTACTTTGCAAAAGCAACTTGTGGCAATGCGGCTGTTACAGCTAGTTATCGGTTTGCCAAAAAAAATGACAGTTCCTGCTTCATTTATTAGAAATGTGTAACTGTTTTCTCTCTACAGGAAGGAGGTGAAGAGTTTTCATCAAGCTGGGTAGGTTTATCTTTTAAGCAGCTGATGTGCTGAGTCCCTACAGGCTGTTATTTGCTTGTAGAAACTTGGAGCTGAATAAAGGGTTGTTTGGTCTAGCACACTGGTGTGAGTTCACCTAAAGTGTTATAAAAGAGGGTACAGGTTCTCAAAGACTGTCAACCCATCACGAAAGATCAAAACACTGTTTGAGTATACAAGTGGAAAAAAATCTGAAGAATGTAAAGGGTTGGACTTCTTGATTTTTTTTTTTTTTCAATTGTGTCTTTCTTAAGAACCTGAGTAACAGGTAAATAATTTTACTCGTGTTGCTGTAAACAACATGGCAAAATGCTGGGAAAAATATGACTATGTTCTATGTCTGGTTGTTTGAGTTTGTTGTTGTAATTTGACACTTTCAGTAACCTCTTTTATTTGTTTGGGTTTTGTTTTGTTTGAGCCACCATGATCAATCCCTCAGAACATGTCGCCCTTTCTGTCTGCTCCTGTGCAATTGCAGCAATGACACATAAAATAGTGTAAAGCCTCCACACCAGATATTTTGGGGGTTTGGGGGGGGGGTTGGCTTGGGGTTTTTTGTTTTTTGGGGTTTTTTTACCAATAACTAAGTAAAATGGAATTGCTTTTGACAGCTAAATAGAATTTTATTTTTTTTCAGAATATTACAGGTATTATGAAGATATGTGCTAGTCCTGCAGGCAGAATTGCGTTTTACCCCCTGCATGTTTTCTGCAAGTCTCTTTGCCAGAAACAAAACCAGCCTACATCTAGTTAGCTGGCTATCCTAGGCACAGAAACCCATCATTGTTTTCTTCCCTTTTTCCTGCTACATTTATTTGTCTTTCTACAGGCTGAATTCCAAAATCTAGCAAGCCACAGTCTGTGCAGAGTCCTGTCGGAAGGTACCTTATGCTGCTGCAGGCTTCACTGAACAGGAGATGTTGCTGTCTTAATGTCTTCAGCTGTGTGTAATTCAGTGCTTGGCTGGATCCACAGTATATGTAGAACAAATCAGAAACCATTCTGGCTTTTCTTTACCAAGAATGTGGAGTCATTGATTTCTCATTTGGAAAGTGGCCAGTCTGTCAAACAGAGATTCTTAGATCTCCTATAAGCCAACCAAGTATGGTTGCTTCAGGTTGTTCACGTACAGGATAAATACCCTATCCTTATCCTTGATTGAATCTAAGACATGAAAGCAGCTGAAAGCTTATTTCTTCAGTTAACAATGTTTCCCTAAAAATGAAATTTTTTCCAGTAGAAAGAAGGGATGGCTCTCTGCTGTATGTGTAACTTGATTTGTGAAAGGTCACCGTAGTATCAGCAGTGCATGCAGAAATGCATCTGGGAATTAATGAGTCATCTAAGAATTTTCTGAGATGTATATTCCATAATGCATATGTTCTGATTCAGGGAAGAGAGCACAATATCTTGGTTTATTTATTGATAGTTCCCGATAGTGCCTGGCTCATAAAAAGAATTAGTTTAAGTTTTGGGGAATTTTTTTTTCTCTGATTGAGAGAATAATTCCTTTTTATTATTACATTTATATTTGTTTGTTTTTTTTTTCTTTTTTTTCCTGAATACATTAGGAAAGATTCTTAAATATATTAGGAAAGCCCTTTTTACTTTTAAAAATGAAAATAGCGTTCTGACTTCGCTCCCTCCTTTAGGTTCTTTGGGCTAGAAATAATACCTTTTATTTGGAAAAGACTCCAAAATGTCCATAAATATTCTGTGATTTATCTTGGTAAGAAGCAAGAGTATAGACAAGGCTTGAAACATAAATTATTGGACAACATATTGAGATTTTGACCTACTGGTGAATGGAATAATTAAAATTTCGTTTCTGAAAACGTATTGTATTTAGTATTGTGAACACTAACTCTATGGAAATCTTATTAAAGTGCACCTACTGAACTGCTGCCTGAGAACTAGGGGATCAGTCAGTCAGCTATCCTCAACTTTTTCCAAGTTAAAACCAACACTGAAGTTGCATTTAGAGCTAAGTTGAATGCTAGGACAGTACAGAAAATATATTTGTAATATGTTTACAAGAAGAAATATTCCTTTAAAAATTTACAATTGTATTTTGTAATAGCTGCAAATTTTCAGTCATTTTAGGGGTAATCACATACAGAATTCTTTTAGTGGTTTGCTTTGAGTGTGGTAAAAAATGGATCACTGTGGTGACATCAACATTAAAACGGAAGTACCATATCTGTGTAACCATCAGAAAATGACATTTATCTATTTCTGTTATTACTGTCTTTAGGAAAATGTTCTATGTAACTACTTTTTTATCCTTTTTACAACGGATATCTTTTATGATGCTACATGCTGTAATGATTTCTGCAAGTTCCCATTTTATTAGCCAGTATTGGTCACCCCCCCTCCTTTTCATATGTCCATTTAAAATACTTTACATGGCAAATTTATCTCACATAGAGAATTCAGAGCAGATTCGTCACCTGTCTTCAAAGATGTTTCACACTTCATACCATATAATTAAAAAATATTAGTCATTATATTTGTAGATGAGGACTCCAGTTATTTCTTAAAATTGCATTTGAAAAATTGATGGTATTAAAGTTGTTAAAAACTACTAAAACAGTATTTTTATTTTCCAATTATAATACATATCTCTTTATGAACAAATTTTTCTTTCATTATTATGAGTTCAGTGGGAGATCCTGTTAAGAGGACTATCACATTTAGTAAACTTGTTAGCTCTAAATCAAGATGTTTCATTGATAAATAAACATATAGCTATTTCATGTTTAGTGAAAATTATGTCCTTTTAGATATTTTTATTGAAATTATGAGAAAAAATCGTCTGACGTACATTCTGGGTAACTAACTAATGCTTTTATTATCTTCCAACTATAAGAAGGTTCATAACAATGTATTTCATTATGAGTACACGTTCAGGGACTGGATGAGAAATTGTACTCTGAACGCCCTTTGAGTTTCTATGCTTAAAGCTGTATTCGCTGTAGGAATGATATTTATTCCTTTGTGTCTCATTCAAATGGCAAAATGAACAAAATGAATATAAGCCACTGGTATATCATTTAATAAGAATTTGTATGGCACTAAGTGAATATAGTAAATACAGCAGAAATGAATACACATGAAACTATTTTAATAACATTATGAGACCATTTTGTTAGAAGAGATTTACAACAGAGATTAGCAACTGTTAATGAGCCTTTGACCGCAAGATAAGATTCTTAAAAACATTGAGGCTTTGACTCAGTTTAAAGTCTGTAGTAGTGGAAAGCTCCAGAGTAAGGGCACTGTTCGGAGTCTGGACTTCTTTCATGCTGTCATCTTCTGGAAGAGACTCCAGAGGTTGGTAATTATGCATCCATAATAACTTTTGCACATCCAAGTACCAGTGTATGTAAGTGAACTAAGCTCCCTGGTATATACCAGCTCATTGCCACTTAGTGCTCCAATGCTACCTTAGCAGAGTCTGTTTAGCTGACTCATTTAGGGATGAAATATGACTGGAAAGTGGATTTCGTTACTTGACATAATCTTTTTGTACATATCAAAGTATGACACGCCAATCTTTTAACAGGAAAAGAACACCTGGCTTTTGAAAAGGTAACAGTCTTTGAAAAGTAGTCTCGAAACCCCTATCCCCTTCCCCCAAAAAAACAAAACAGGAAAAATGGTACGTATAATCTTGTTCATGGACACTTCCTCCACAACTCTGAAGAAGGTTGTCAGGTGTAGTCAACATGGATTCATCAAGGGGAAATCATGCTTGACCAATCTGATAGCCTTCTATGATGGCATGACTGGCTGGGTAGATGAGGGGAGAGCAGTGGATATTGTCTACCTTGACATCAGCAAGGTTTTTGACACAGTCTCCTATAACACCTTCATAGGGAAGCTGAGGAAGTGTGGGCTGGAAGAGTGATCAGTGAGGTGGATAGAGAACTGGCTGAATGGCAGAGCTCAGAGGGTTGTCATCAGCAGCACTGAGTCTAGTTGGAGGCCGGTAACTAGTGGTGTTCCCCAGGGGTCAGTACTGGGCCCAGTCTTATTCAACTTCTTCATCAATGATCTGGATAAAGACTTAGGGTGTACCCTCAGCAAATTCGCTGATGACACATAACTGGGAGGAGTGGTGGATACACCAGAAGGCTGTGCTGCCATTCAGGGAGACCTGGACAGGCTGGAGAGTTGGGCACAGAGGAACCTGATGAAGTTCAACTAGGACAAGTGCAGTGTCCTGCACCTGGGAGGGAACAACCCCATGCATCAGTACAGGCTTGGGGCGGACCTGCTGGAGAGCAGCTCTATGGAGAGGGACCTGGGTGTCCTGGTGGACGACAGGTTGACCATGAGCCAGCAGTGTGCCCTGGCTGCCAAGAAGGCCAATGAGATCCTGGGATGTATTAAGAGTGTGGCCAGCAGGTCGAGGGAGGTTTTCCTCCCCTTCTACTCTGGTCTAGTGAGGCCTCATCTGGAGTTCTGTGTCCAGTTCTGGGCTGCCCAGTTCAAGAAAGATGAGGAACTACTGGAGAGAGTCCAGAAGAGGGCTACAAAGGTGATGAGGGGACTGAAGCATCTCTCCTATGAGGAAAGGCTGAGCGAGCTGGGCTTGTTTAGCCTGCAGAAAAGACTGAGAGGGGACCTAATAAATGCCGATAAATATCTTAAGGGTGGGTGTCAAGAGGATGGGGCCAGACTCTTTTCAGTGGTGCCCAGTGACAGCACAAGTCGCAAGGGGCACAAACTGAAGCATAGGAAGTTCCGTCTGAACATGAGGAACAACTTCTTCCCTCTGGGGGTGATGGAGCACTGGAACAGGCTGCCCAGAGGTGTTGTGGACTCTACTTCCCTAGAGATACTAAAAACTTGCCTAGACAAGGTCCTGTGCAGCCTGCTCTACGTGACCCTGCTTCGGCAGAGGAGTATGACTAGACGATCCCCAGAGGTCCCTTCCAGCCCCTACCATTCTGTGATTCTGTAACCCAGTTGAGTAGCTCTGTTGAAGATCATAAATCCACCACCACTCTTATCTAAATACACCAGTTCCAGTGAAATAAAATAGGAGAGAGGAATGGAAGATATACAAACTCAGGTGCTGTGATTTAACCTGGCACCAGGCAACTAGGACCAGGCAGCCGCTCGCTCATCCCATCCCCTCCCTCCCAGTGGGATGGGGAGGAGAAATGGACAAAAGGTAAAACTTGCGGGTTGAGGTAAAGACAGTTTAACAAGACAAGAAAGGAAATACTATTTATACTGCTACTACTCACGAATATGCAAAACAAGCTATTCACAATACAGTTTTTCCTTAACACCCAATGAGCAATTGCATAGCCAGTCCTTGAGCACTGATCGCAAATCTCACAATTTTTTTTGAATTCCCAAAAAAAGATCTAAATCACAGAAAAGTTCGAACACCCAGGGGGGAAAAAAAAAAAAAAGAAGAATCCTTCCCCCTGGCCAACCGCAATTATAAACTGAGCATGATGTCTGTGCTAGGAAATGTTTCCACTGGACAGCTTGGGCTAGATGTCTGGCTATGCTCCCTCCCAGCTCCTGCACACCTGCTTATTAGCTGAATATGGGAGACTGGAATAAGTCCTTGCTTTCTTAGCAACAACTTAAAACATCAATTTTGTCAACATTCTTCTTGTACTAAATCCAAAACACAGCAGCTACTAAGAGAAAAATTAACTCTATCCTAGTCAAAACCAGAACACCAGGCAAAGGCTGTATAGCACTAACAAGTACATTCACTGCTTTAACTTCCAAGTAAATCACCTTTTAAAAAAGATGGATTCTCCGTTGCTTATTAATAATCTTCTCTGGACTGTCAAATCTTAAAACCACTGCAACTGCAGAAGTTATTCTGGCTGGAGACAGAAATCAAAATAGAGGAGGCAAAGGCATATGATGTTTGGGGCAGACTTTCAGTTCTTGTTACTTCTTATCCCCTTAGCAGAGGTCAAATATCAGGGATCCACTATATTACTGCAGCAGTAGAGGTTGGGAACAAATGGAGGACAAATGAATCAAGTGCCCTTGTTCGAAAAGCTTTCATGGAGATTTGCCAAGCTTACTGTGAGATCACAATGTAAACCTGAGACAGCTCTACTGTAGTTCCTGTAGTCTAAGGTACTGTTCACACCACCTCCTGCCGGGAAGAAACTCCAGTTTATATGGGCAAAGGCAACACTCATCTGCAAGAAGCCACCTGGTGCTATTGCCAAATCCTGAATCCCATAGCTCATTGTAAGTGGATGCCACCTCTCCTCATTCACTTTGTTTATTTTCTTCATCCTGAGTGTTTGTAAGGCATACTTGCAAATGATAGTCTGCATTTCCAAGCCTTGAAGTGTGGTCTGGAGAAAGCTCAATCCTTGTTCAATGCATGTGTTGGTTAGCACAGAATGCATTTTTGCAGCCAGATAAAATGCAGTCGGAACTGTATTTGAAGAACCACCTGTTTGCTTAGTTTGGGAATTTTTTAAATTATTATTTTTGTTTCCTTTTATGAATTATCCATAAAATCTTCAACATCAATGAAGCTAAAAGCATGCTTATTTTTAACAGCAGCATAAATATTAATCACAATCACCAGTCCAGACTGAGGATTTTATCTGGCATAACGTGCACAACTATGTAACAATTATGTAAAAATGAAAGTTATTATGAACTGTAATTAATATACTGTGTTGCCAGCTGACTCAAAGCACTTTGCTCGGCATCCTTAGCTTTAAAGACTGCATCAGAACGGTGGTAAAATGTATATTAGATACAGTAAAGTACATCAGCAGCCTATAGAATTTCTCTTCTAGTAGTCACCAGCACTACCCTCTACAACATGTGTTGCAGATTTATTGGATTAAGTTTGTGCTGGAATCTTGCTATTTAAAAAGACAAAAGGAAAAAATATAGCAGTATAATTGCTGATTTACCACCACTGCTTAATCTAATTTAGTTCTTAATGGTGCATTTGCATAGCAGAGTTTGCATTTTATTTCACAAAAAATGTTATGACTCCACCTGCCTTAGTTCAGATAATGTATCTGAAAGGGGAAACAATAGTACAAGCAATGGAGTGACAAATCACTTACCTTCAGTAAAACAACTTATATATTCAAGGGGAAGGGATTACAGGTGTACAGTCTTTGCAGGTGAACCAGAAGTGTACTAGCTTCCCCAGCTCCATCAATTCCATCCCTCAGTTTCTATTTCATTGGGTTTCCACAGCTCAAAAGAAGTAATTTTCAAATGTATTGCTATCACATGCTGCTATCCTCATAAAATTTTATTCATTGTGAAGAATGAAGACTGTGACAGAGAATGTACAAAGATATATGCAGGCATATAGTGCCTTACCAAACCGTAAAATCACTAAACATAACTATCTTCCTACTGACTTGGACCTAATCCAAATACTAGAGATCACAGGCAAATTACAAGTTATTACACCCTGCCCACAGTGAGGTGATCAACATAATAAGAAATTAAGAATATTTTCTGATCGACAGTTTATATGTATTTCATTATATTTTTGCACTTCCTTCAAGGCTCAACTCCTATGGGTGACAGCTGTCATTTTAAAGGTGACTCATTACATTCACATACAGAGTCTCCTAACAGATTGAAAGGTCTTTGTTTCCTGGAGAACAGTGACAGGTTACGATTTGCAGAGCTTTTAATCATTTTAACAAAACTTATACACATCTGTCAATTACTCTATTCAGTGATGTTAATAATACAACAATCTGAGAATGACAAAGAACGCTTTCCTTTTCTTGAAACCACAATTTTTCCATCTAGACTGGAAAAGTGAAATAAAAATTCTTTTGAAGAGCTGTTTTCTTCCACAGAAATGAATATAAGTACCAGTATTTATAATAATAGTAAAATTTTATTTTCAAGGTACCTGTCCACAGAGCATTTTTCCTCTCCTCCCAAGCTACAGTGAAGCTATAAATCATTAAAACTTACAACAGATAAAACATGACAAGCTGGAATCACATGCATAATTAAAACCAAAGTCACTGTGCAGAACTGATAATTTTGGTCAGGTACAGAATGAGGGCCTTCACTGTGGTGCTTTTTCTGTTCCTGACATCAAGCACTTCAAGCTCCCAAGGCTTCAGAATAGAGACAACAGATGTATGTGTAACAGTAGATGAGGTGGCTCTGCCTCATGACTAAAACACCATTCATTCATTCATTCATTATAAACCTGAAGCCACAGTCCCCTTGAGTAAACCAGAAACTTTTTTGCAGTGATATTACAGGACATCCACATTGCAGTTACATAGTCTTTACAGAGCAATGACACTGAGTTTCTTTTTGAGATCTACAATGTTCAATACCAGCAGAAACCTGAGCATCTAGATGAAAACATTTTGTCAAGAACTAGAACTCTTTTTAATAAAAGTATTTTCATAACACCTTATACTTCTATTTGTTTTTAGAATTTTTAATTCTGGTACCTACTACAAAAACTAAAGTACCCATAATCCTTTGCAATCTAACCACAGCTTAGCTGCACCTTAGTAACAGAACCCTTCCAGCTTCCAAATACACTATTTTAAAATGTCTCAATGGAAGATTTTTGTGTCATCAGACAATTCTTAGTACTATTTCATAACATTACAATAGGATTTGAAGACCCTAAAGAAGGAATCACAGCTTCTTTTTAAGTAGTACTCATAGGTAGTGAAATATTTTGTATTGCAAAGGTATCACAGAAGCAAAGCAAAACAAAAATACCCAAAACAGTCCAATGTTTCTGGCAGAAAAAAACTCTCCAGACCTGTCACAGCTAGAGTAATAAGACTGCAAATATGTAAGTCATGGTTTGCAGAGGCAATATGTGCTGGAGTCAGGAATTTAACTTTGATTTCCCTAGAAGTTTAATCCAGACCTTAAACTACTACAACAATCTTTTTATCTTCTCTGGGAGTCCAGATAGGTTATGGATCAAAAAGTCAGTTCCTAGAATTTAACCATGTTCCACATCAGTTTAACCCCAGCTTTTAACCTGTTCTCTGTATATACTGTATAATTTCTATGCCATTCTTCCAGCAACAAAATAGTCAGGAAAGGTGTTTCATAACATTTTCTTAAGTGGCCTTAGACCTCTAGAGTCATTGACATCTCTCTATATAGTCTCTTGGAAAGAGTATGGACTACATGAAAACGCTATTCTTTGAAGTAAAATAAGTGGCAGCTGGCACCATACAGTTTTGTTATAATGAAAACATGAGGTGGTTGCCATTACACAGTCCTGCACTAATGAGAACAGTAGGAGTCTTGCATTACAATAGTCTAATGAAAACAGGAAATGGCGGGTATTAGATTGGTATAATGAAAACAGGAGGTGGCTGGCATTACACTTGTACAATAAATAAATTAAGATTTCTGGCTGTACCAATCTCATCTACATTATATATGATTCCAGTGTTCAAGAGAGAGACTTATGCAAAATCAGGGCTAGTGACAGTATAAAGCATTCTTTGCTATAACATTTCAGAAGAAGAGTGGTGTAATTTTCTTGAAATTTTTTATTTCTTTTTGGTGGCCATGCATCAGTGAAATAGGGATATGGTTTTAAAAATTGATAGATCATCTATACAGATTCTTCTTTTTATTTAAAAAAATAATCAAAAGCAGTATATTTTCTGGTGCCTATCCTGGTAGAATGTGAAAGGCTAAAAGTAAATTATTGCAAGTGAAATTCAATACAACAGGACTTTTTAATTAGTCTCCCACTTTACCCCTCTCCAATTTGGGCTAAGTATCCAATGGACAAAAATACTTTGGGGTGTTTCATGTAGTGTAGGAAATGAGATCAAGAGGAAAAATGTATAGCGAGGAAAAAAGAAAATACTTAAGCACAAAATCAATGATTCAGCTAATGGGCTTTCTTCTAGGAACAGAAGGGTCAGGTGTTTCTGTTCCTTGTTTTTCAAGCTAAGCCCTCTATTTGAGCCTTTTTAATTATTATTACACAAGAGGGTCTTCTGTGTAGCTTTTAGACCATAAATACACAACTATTTTCCCTTTTATTGCAACTTTTAGAGCCATCAGAAACTGACCTTCTCTCTTTCCTTAATCTGAATGAATTCACCATCAAATTCGTATAGTTCAAGGCCAGTACATAAGGCACTGCATCAATCCACTCTTAGGGTGCCTTTCAGCCCCTCAACCTCCCATTTCTCATCTTCAAGCTCAACCACATCATTTCTGGACATCTTTCATAGAAAACAAGAGATGAAATGAAGCAAGAAAATGTTTGGAGTATGATTTTCAAAGCATCAATTAGTGTGCTGGAATGTTCCAGCATAAGACACTGTACTTTCTTCAGCCTGGTATTTTGCTGGTAGCTTTGGTTTCCATGCTCAGATTGCACTGAAAATATTCTAGTCAGGTAGCTCTGAGTGAAACAGCAGTGTGATGCAAATAAGGAATGGATAATCAAATCAAACTTTCTAATCGAGTTTTGCTATGCTGACTCTCTTATTTCTCTCTAGCCTGCAGTTTGCCTGTTGTTTTACAACACTTCAGAATTAACTTACAGAGTAAATACGTGTGAGTTTATAGAATCCTGTCATGTCTCACATATACTGAAGAAAGAATGAAGGAAAATAATCTTCCTGTGCTGCTTCTGTTATTACTTTAATTTCTTTGCTGCTTTGGTGTGGTACAGATTGAATCCTTTAGAAGGAAGCGGATAGCAGATGAAGAAGAAGCTAGAGGGGTAAAACACAGTGAGTGTTGTTAACGGATTTTTACTTTTTTTTGTTTGTTTTTTTTTTTATTTCTTCATCAAACAACTGAAGAAAAAGAAAAGAAATAGTCATACCTTATGGACCAGATTGTAAACTAAGATGTATGGCACTGAAAGCAGCATATGCCTGATAAAATCTGCTGTTGTGCATTGTCTGTGCAAGCCACAGACGTGGCTTAATCGAGATAGGAGATGACACGTGCCGTGCATCTGAGATTAGTGTCTGGCCCTCAGCCATTAATGCTGGCATCCCAGGAACAGACTCAGTCCTTTGCCAAACTTCTGCTGGGATTGGATTCACTGAATCCGACTCACAGTCTTTAATCGCCCCAAGCAGTATCTCTTTGAATTGTGGAGCTTGCAAAACATCCAGGTGGTGGTCCAGCCACAACTGCCTGCATAAGCTCAAGAAGCAGCATACTCTGTTGGAGAGTTTTACTACGCAGAAAGCTTCTAGCTCTCTACCGTGCAAGTCTGAATGTCACAGCTCAACCCTCTTCTTTTTCTTGTGTTCTCTATATTCCAGAGACAATAGTCATATCACCCGTTGCATAAGCCTTCCAATTTTTTGAAATATTTGAGATCTCACAAAGTCATATGCTATAAATCTACTTGATGGGTCTCATCATTCCATAAGCAATATTTTTCATTAGCTTTGCAATAAAATGGCATTTTGCTTTATTTTCAAACAAACAAATTTTGTCAGGGGTGGCATCTTTATTACATTATCAAATATATCAGTCAATACCACCTGGTGTAATTGAGTCTTGTTATGTGATTCAGCTAGTTGCTTAAACTATGGATTTTTCAAAGTCAAGTTTTCTGGCAGTAAGAATATTGTTTTAATAGAATTTTAGATAAATAGGTACTGTATCACTGTAACTACTAGTCTTGATTTAGGATAATGAATTGACCTCTCCTTGTATAATACTCAAGATCATTTATAATTGTGTTGCACTGAAAGAGATGTATAAAAGCCATTTGATTATGCTTGATTTCTATTTTATGGTGCATACCAAAACTAGCACCTGACACTCACAGTAGAACATGAATAACTGGGACACTGAAATCCTTATAGGAATGCAGGTTTTTAAGTTCTTCTAAATAATAATAGGAAATATGTTCCCTTCTGGGTTTCTAAGCAAGTAAGGAAAATAGCATTATGAAAAAAAGGTGCTTAACTTCTAATCGAATGTAGAAATTAAAATTTCAGAAGTCTAGCAACATACACGCACTCACACAAGGAGAAATCATGAGAAAATAAAAGATATAAAACTGAGACACACAGATTCAGCTAAACTATATTCTGAGACAAACTTGTTTCCTAGACATATTTACTTACAACAAAGGAGTAATTCTGTATTACTACACAGTTAACTAATTAAAAGTTTTCCATTTTCATGTGCATCTAGAATGTCATTTTTGTTTGCAGATTGCAATTTGCAGATGCATGTTTGCAGATTGAAGAAGTATTTGCAAAATCTAGATAAGTGTTTAGAATGCCCTTGACGTAACCAAATATAAAGACTGGATCATAATCAGCACTTCTGCATAACAGAACACCCTCTGTCTTTTTCCACACTGCTAAGTAAATTTAAATTGTAAATTATTCTCAAGCATTACATTCATATAATTTTCCTGCCATTCCCAAGGCAGATAAAATATAAGATTACTTACTTTATGGCACTATAATTTGATGATAAACACTGAAAATTTGTAAACTTTGTATGACCACAAGATCTTCACAGCTTAGATACAGCTTGAATTTTCAGTGTACACAAAAACTATTGTACTACAGTATATAGCAGTGCCAGATCCAGTCAACTAAGTGGAGCTCACCCTAGCCAATCCTTGGGACATCTCCAAGGAAAACATCGTGACATCTACTGAGTAAACTGGACTGTTTACCAGGTAATACTGTCCTTTACTTCTAAGCCAACATTAAACTAATCAATATTAATCTAAATTATTTCACCTGATAAATTCCCTGCCTTTTCAGAGCTTATGGCAGGAGCTCTTCTCTCATTCTCTCCCTGCTTATCCTAAGATAAATTGAAAATTTTTCACTAAGTTTATACGGACCACTTCCAAATGTTCTGTCACTTGTAGTATTCCATGGTCCTGAACATCTGTTACATGGCTGCCAGAGGCAGCAGAAACTGAAACTGGTGCTCCCAGTGGGCTCATCCTAACCCACTTTTCTACCACCATTCTGATTTTGGGAAGAAAGGACATCTTTTCTTGCCTCAAGCTTCTTCTTTTTGAACTGGAGGTAAAAAATATGACACTGATTATTAATGGCTCAATGGCAGTTCTTGCAGATAAACTTTATTTACTCAGGGGATTTTTGGACCAGACTTCAGTTCGGATTATTATATAAGCCAAGAAAAGATTTCATATTCTCAGGGAAAGATTGAAATTCTCCAGGAATGATGTAATTGTATTTCTAACACTGTTTAAAAAAAAAAAAAAAAAAGACAAATAGTTGAATACAGAAATATATGACAATAGGAAAAATTACTGATTCTGCCAGTGCAGATAGTTTCATTATAAGTAATATTTGTGCAGTTACTACATGAATGAAAGTTGTTTACAAAATACTGCAAAGCAGACACAGATTCTTCTAGAATTCCTGTAATGCACCCACTGGCTTATGTCAGACATAATTAGTAGGAAAAAAAATTCCTTGTATTTGGGCATGAAATGCATTTCTAGGAACTCTGGTAATAGATAGAGTGTAACTGTAGCTTATAACCATGTAAAATTTCGTCTCCCATTAACCATGCATTCTTATTATGTGCAATGTAATTATTATAATAGCCAAGGAAAGATTTCACATCCTCAACAAAAAGCTGAAGCTGTCCAGAAATAGTGTAATTGTACTTCTAGCATTGTTTAAAAAAAAAAAAAAATTAGGTAACAGTCTCCTAATGTCCTAATGCAAGTGCTGGTGGGGATGAGCAGGGTTAATGATCTACTCATAAACAGGGAAGACCTTGTGGCAGTTTCAGAGAGTGGCTTGGGTTGCAGTGTCTCTAAAACAATTAAGTTAAGGACCTGGAGGAGAAATGGGAAGGCAAGCAGCAGATTTTGGATTCCAAAATTTCAACTGCGTATTTCATCTTATTCAGGATGTTGCTTGAGAACTCTTTCGGAAGCTGTCATGAAAGAGAAGGAACTCAAGGAGAGCTAGGTGGTTTTTGAAGAGAGCTTAAAGACAGCTCAGGAACTAATCATAGAATCATAGAATGATTTGGGTTGGAAGGCCTCTTTAAAGGTCATCTATTCAACCCCCCAGGCAACGAGCAAGGACATCTTCAGCTAGGTCAGGTTGCAGAGAGCCCTGTCCAACCTGGCCTTGAATGTTTCCAGGGATGGGGCATCTACCACCGTTCTGGGAAATCTGTTCCAGTGTTTTACCACCTTCATCATAAAAAATGTCTTCCTGATATCCTTTTATCTAGTCTAAATCTATCCGTAGTTTAAAGCCATTACTCCTTGTCCTATCGCAACAAGCCCTGCTGAAAATATTTTCCCCTTCTTTCCTATAGGCTCCCTTCAGGTACTGAAAGGCTGCTATAAGGTATCCCCACAGCCTTCTCTTCTCCAGGCGGAACAGCTGCAACTCTCTCCAGCCTTTCCTCACAAGAGAGTTACTCCAGCCCAACACCAACACAGGTTAGGAAGGGACTAGCTGACTTAAATCCTTGATGAAAAGAGCTTGAGGGTAATGGTGTACACCAGGATGGAGGTAAGACAACTGTACTCTTTCTTCTTAAGACAAACTGTATACTGAGCTATGTTAAGAGACTCTGGCTGCAAGATGAAGGGAAGTCATTCTTCCGTTCTACTTAGCACCAGTGAGGTTGTAAGTAAAATACTGCATCCAGTTTGGGGCTTCATACTTTAAGAGAGATAAGAAGAACTTGGAGACAATCCAGTGAAGGGCTACAAAGAAGATCAGGGCCACAGAGTTTTCACCATGAACGGCACCTGAGGAAACTGAGGTTGTATAGGTTGATAAAGAAGAAACTCAGGGCTTCTGCTTGTATCTGTTTGAAGGATGATGTAAAGGTGGTGCAGCCAGTCTCCTTGATAGTGACAGATGATATAACAAGGGGCAATGGCCACAAACTGTAGCTTGGGAAAAGAAAATTATATGTGAAGAAAAAATTCTGGAGTAGGACAGGTTTTCCAAGGAGGTTGTGGCATCTGTTTCCATGGAGGTGTTCAAGACTTAGCTAGACAAAATGAAGGTTAATAGAATTAATATCAGTGATAGCCGTCCATCAAGAAGTGGGTTGGACTAGACAGCCACCTGAGGTCCCCCCCAACCAACATTTTTGTGGTTCCATGATATTCCCTGTGCATTACAAAGAGCTGGCTGAAACAGGACTGTTGGTAAAGTGAGTCCAGCAAAATTTCTGAGCTAGACGTGGGACTTGAGACTAGAGAGGTATTATATGGGCAGGTAATAGTTATGGCCTGGGGATCACTCTAAGTTTTGCATTTGGTAGGACCGGTGAGGTGAGCTATGCTTGTTGATGTGCTGCCCTGTCAGCCCCTATGGATCCTGATGCCCCATTGGGACATAGTGCTCTTAGGATCAATCCCAAATGCATCAAAAGGCTCAAAGGGATAATATACTTTCTACTTACTTCAAATCACTATCCGATAACATCCTGTTTGACAGGACTGTTGACAGCCGTTGGAACTGTCTTCCCTCTTCTGTACCTCTGTGGGAAATATTTGTACAAATTTGTAACAGTAACATCATAACAAATAAACAGCTACTGGGTTGATGTCTGCTGTTCTGCATCATTATAAGAACCTTTTTTTTGTCACAGATTTCATTTTAAAAAACCAATACAGGTAAACAGGATACAACAGCATTAGAGTCTCATTGTCAACAAAGAAAAAGAGAGAATAAATGACAGCAGAAACTTTCTGATCCTTCCAATTCCTCTCCAAGAACTCAGAGAAAAATTAGACATAAAGATCTATTCTAAACCTAAATGACTAAACATACCTATTTCTGTTTTACATTCAGCCATCCTTCTCAACAATTCATTAATTAGATCAAGTAGATGATTAACATGTCTGAATCTAATTTTTTTCTCACTTAGCTCTGTTTTCCAGGACACCAAAGGAGCCTTTGCTAAGTCAGCACTCTGAGCATACACTCCAGTTTCTACTAATAGGTCTCACTGAATGCAGCTGAAGTTTAGAAACTTGTGGATTTAATGTAACACACATGAATATCCAGCACTGTCTCAGATGCCCTGTAGCACTGTCTCATGGTTACCTTCTTCTCTGTCAGTTTTTTCTCCCAACGTGATATCCATCAGTATTTTAAGATGATAGGAAGAATGAGGGAAGGTTCCAGGGAGAAAGAATACTAGATTTTTTTTCCCAAAAATACTTTGTTATAACATTTCCACCTGATATTTCTAGGTTCAGCACCTTAAGAACTAAGCCAACTTAATAATTTACCAAATCATGCCAACTGCAAAGAGAAGAAACAAGGTATGTGGGAGGCCTTAGATTTTCATCTGTATAGGACAAAACCTTTCAAAAGTTTTTCTAAAGCCGTTTGTCTCCTTTGCTGAAAGAATGAAAGAGGAAGTAATTTCCACTCAAAGTATTTCAAAGTGGATCTCTGTGTCTATTGTGGTTTTGCAAGATTTCTCTAAGTCACCTGATAATATACGGCTACACTCAACAAGGACCCGTGCAGCTTAGAAATGCAATTTACATCCAGTGTAACACAGAGGTCCATACACATTTTTAAAATTCATTGTATTCAAATGCATGTGCTTTCCCTGGATGCCTCCTATACAAAGTCTTTCAGTAATTATTACCATCTGCTTCTTAGCCCCACTCATCTGTACTCCTTTGGAGCCACCTGCAGCAGAATGCATAGAGAGACAAGCAATAAAAAGACAAAAAAAAGAAGATACTGACAAAAGTTTTTAGAAACAGGGTAACTCCCTTTCACTCTTCATATTCCACGGACACTAAAGAAGAAACTGGAGAGTGGGCATGAGAGATCAAGCCCTTCCCCATCTTGATTGCTGTACAAATGGACGGGTAAATGCACCTTTGACCCCTTGGAACTTCATTGGCCAAAATTATCTGATTAAAAACATTGTGAAATACTTGTGAAATTTACAGCAGAATACACAAAGGCAGAACAAACAATTAATTTACTGTGTGGATAAGTTGGTATTATGACAAGAGAAGATCAAGTACATTTTATAACTAGAATGGTAACTGAATTTTGCAAGACCAAGGGATGTTGTTCCAGCTAAAGGGTAGTCCAAAAATAGTACCATGCTAATGTGCCTTGTTAGTGCCAAAGGTAGACTTTTTCAGCTCCTTGAATTGCATTGCATAAGGGCAGAACTGGGATGAAAGTGAAACTTCTAAAGCAGACAGTTGTTCCACAATGACGTTTCTACTAGCTGTATAGCAAATGCATGTGTTGACAAACTAAGCAACAGCTGCTTTATTGGCAGTATACAACATACATTGATGCTGCGCCTTACAGAGGGAACTTCTCCTGAAGCAAGCTATAGCTAACGGCAACATCTCATCCTGCCTGAATGCTAAAACAAATAAAAGCAGGTATCCACACTGTGTTTTAAATTATCAACTTGGAGTACAAAACCAGGATATATTAGAGGTTTTAGCACAATTCTTCATCCAAAGCAATCTACTTTTTCTTTTTTTTTTTTTTTTTAAACTAGGTTAGGTATCTCTAAAACAATCCCTGGATCTGAACAGCACAAACACACTCAGAGGAAGGTTAGAGCTAACAACTTCTAAATGAAACTTTGCATTCTTTTAGCTTGGCAAAATTCCTAACAAGGATGTACGAAGAGTCATGAAGTGCCTTGTTCTCACCTTGATGGGCACTTAAAATGTAATTTACTGTTCATCTCAATTATTGTAGATTCCACAAGTGTTTACTATTTTTGGCATTCTGGAACCTCACAGCCAAACGATGATGAATGAATATAATGATTTGTTCTGTTTTAACAGAAATCTGGCGGTAAGACAAAATAAAGTATTTAGGCTAATCTGTATGACTACTTCTTGAAACTTTAATAAACTGTCAAAAAGATGTGCTAACATTATGGTGAAAAAGATGCTCCAGAATGTCAGAGTTTTTTCCAGGGAATAAGCTATTACTTCTTTTTTTAAAAAAGAGCAGGAGAAAGTGGCATATTTTGCAAATGTGTTATTTGTATTAATTATGTAGAAGGTCCTCTTTAGTTGTGCAATTACATTGCCATCTAGCACCCAAAGAAGGGGTTCAAGTGCTCAGGAATTTGACAACTGCTGTCTGCCTTACTCATTAGAGTCAGATTTCTTTCTGCATGCAAAAACTATGAAAAGCTTTCAGCAACCTTTTATCAACCTTTCAGATGTTCTAGCTGTTTTTTCCTTCCTTTTTTCCATCCTCCTTTTGTGTTTTGCTCTCTGGCTGTAAAGAGAAGCAGTTACTGTGAAATAACATGTTCACTTCTTCCTTTCTGTAGTCACTTTCTTGTGTATTAAATCACTTCAGGCCTAGCACTAGATATAGAATGTGGCAAAATATGTGCTTCACAGGTTCCTACTGGGTAATATTTTGTCCTCATCCAAAACCCCAGAAAAAATTATATTTACTCTTTTGTATGGCACTGTATGGGGTCTAATATGCCATGTGGGATGAACTGAACCCTTATTTCCTTTAACATTTTACTATAGATAGAAACGGACTGTGAACAAAATCTATTTAATAGCCAACAACACAAGGTGCATTTGCATTCTGTCTAATGCTTTGGAGTATATCTCGTCAGAAAATGAAGAGCTATTTTTCCACATAGGCTTCATCAGAAACAGACTCTACCTTTTGGGCCTTCCTTCCAGAATTCTGAGTCAAGTCTTGGATCCACATAGGTGTTTTCCCATTCTTTCAGGAGGAAATCTTCCATTCTGACAGATGGTATTGAAGACTGCAGGAATATGGCATGTTAAAAATAAACTTAGAGAGATGGATTAGCTTCAGGAAATTTTCTGTGGAGAAATGTAAATAGAACAGATTTTCCTAAATAAATACCTTCTAGGCTTGTAAAATAATCAGTCACTCTTGAAAATTTGTGTTCATAAACTGCATTTGATGGGAACATTCAGTGAACATTAAGCAGACAATATTAAAATTATAATTTAAAATAATATTAATGACATGATTATTCAATCATACCAATCGTTCTTTAAAAATTAAAAAAAAAAAACTGTAGTAAACTGCAATAAAACAGTTTAACTCATGAATGTAGATAAAGAAAAATTTCTCTTTCTATTAAATAAGATCAAAAATACAAAACCCTCGTAATATACTTACGCTATTTATTGACCTGGTAGAGAAATTAGAGAGAAAAATTCTCTGCAATATGCTGAAGGTCACACTAAATGATTTATAATAATACTTTCCAACCTCAGCATTGATGAATCTACGAAATCCTCATACCTCAGAACATGTTATGATTTCCAAATTATGACAGTCAAGAGGAAACCTCTTTAACAAACAACTTATTCCATAACTTTTCACTCTAGGGAACTATTGCAACTTCCAATGAAATTTTTGGCACTGGACACCTCAGAACAGAATGCCATGTTAAACAGACTCCTGCTCTGACCCAGAATGTCAGTAGATTCACAAATTCATATAATCTGAGTGCTGCATGGAAGGCTTCTCAATGCTGTTTTGTTTTAACAAAGATTCTGGATGGGCTCATTTACTATGTTCATAAATATTTGACAACTATATTTGCTTATGCAACACAAATGCATCATTATTTAAACTAATCCTTAGGGATAATTTTTGCAGTTGCTATGCTTTTTATAGTTCCATGCTCTTCGCATAATTTTGTTTCTGAGCATCTGTTATCACCAGCAGTTTAAGGCTGTACAAAGAGTGTATAAACACACAGAAGTCAAAGACAATGTTTAGGTATTTTATGTTTTTTTCATGTTTGGTTTTTGGGTGTTTTTTCCATTCTGATGTTTTAAAAATTCACCATATAATGTAATATTCTCTCATGATGTGATAGAACAAAGCGTCATATAGTGGCTAAAGGATGTCATCTGAGGTTATTGCTATGTAATACTACAGAAAATTTGTCCTTCTTTAAATGCACTTGTGTGTATATCCCTAACCCAGACCATGCAGACTGTGTCTGTATTGCTAAATAAAACAAGGTTGAGGCCAGTCCTGCACTGTAAGGCACAGATTTGCTCACTTTCACTTTTTTCAGAGCTAGCTATCTCCTCCCAGAGTAGACTGGTCTCATGGGACACAAACCACTCAGCCATGTGTCTCCTCCTGAATTTGTGTGATGCCCTTTGGATCTCGCAACATTATTAGTTCATGCGTGTCTCTGAATGGGGGGTTGTTAATTCAAAATATTTGAAGTAATATGTTAGGAGGTACCCTACGCTCGAAGATCAAGAACATAATATTCTTGAATCCAGGCTTATAAGAAGCAAGAGAATCATGAGGACATAATGCTTCACAGAAACCAGAAGGCACAAAATTTGCAGAACAAACAGCTTTATAGTTTAAAAGGCATATTTGTTAAGGGTTATATTATGTTCTTTCAAGCTACTGTGCCTTATTTCACCTTGTGAATAATTAGTTTTATGCCTAGTACCACCTGCAGTAGTTATGCTGTCAGTCAGGTTACTCTTCTTAAGCAATATTGACAGCATGTGTTTCTCCTTGCCTTTACCAGCTATGACAAAACTTATCAAAGGGGTTCTGTTCTGGAGATGGAATGCATTCTCCATCCCTACCTCATGGAAGTCTTCAATCTGTCTGCTAAAAGTGCTCATTAGTGCTGATGGACATGGGTTCAGAAGAAACCTGACCATCATTGCTTTCCTTTGATGACATAGGAAGTATATTGACTATTATTGTTTTAAAAAATTAATTTCTGTGAAACATTTATCTGTTTCTTTAACAGCTACAAGTCCTTGAAGAGGTAAATTATATTCCAGAATACCCATAAGTCTCTGGGAAAAACTCTGAAACTGCAAAATCTGTGGGAGCTGCAATCCACCACAGCTGCATTACTGAGTCTCTGAGGAAACTCTTAGAAAGAGAGTTGCAGCTTTGAGAGTGTGTGAGGTGATCTGGAAAGGGACCTAGTGCCAAAAGTCCTCAGGGTCAGCAAAGTGATGGGAAATGGATCCTCTGAGTTTTTCTGATAGTTATGGATTGTTAGATTAGGCTGTCTCAACAAGCAGCTGTCTTGAGAGAGGTAGTTCAGCGTAGAGGAGAGTTCAGCCTCTGGAGATACCTATTGTAGGATATCTCACTCAGATTAGGTTTTAGAAATGCCCCTCTAAAAGAACATGGAGGAAAATGTCATCTACAGTAATTGTAAACTGAGGAGTATCCAGAAAAGCTGATTTAGAAATGAAGACAACCAGTAAAAAACTCCACTGCCCTCCTCTCAACAAAAATGAAAAAAGGAAGAATATGCTAAAATCAATTAAAAAAATATAGAGTAAATGAACAGGGAACTTTTATTCACTATTTCTAGTAACTCAAGATCTAAAGAGCACCTCAGGAGGTGAACTGGCAGTAGCTTTATAATGATCAAAAAGAAGTACATTTTTCACACAGTGTGTAATTAAAAAGTGATTTTATTTGCGTAGGAAGTTGATAAATCTCAGAAAGCACGAAAAAAATTTCAGAAAGTGAAAGTCCTTCTGTAACTACTAAAGATAGTGGCCTGGATGAAACTTATAGTTCAGGAAGTCCCAGGCTGTTGATGCCTGGAACAGGAAAGCAAGACTAGAGGAAGTGTTACTTCATGCTTGTCCTACTTGTCATTTTCCCCTTGTCATTTGTTGCAGCCTTCAGGATGCTGGGCTGAATGAGTTCTCTGTTGTTTTCTGGTATGGACACCCTAGTGTTCTTATGAGATCTGTGGGATTTTCACAAATGCCACCTTATAGAGAGAGTTCGGTACTGAATTTAATCATCTCCCACTTGAGCTAGATTTATTTTGAGTCTTTGAATTTCTTTAAAGAAATATAATCTAATAAACCATGTACTCTCACACAGTGTTCATGTAAAGTGCTTGAAAGAAAACTACCTGGACTTTTATGATGTTTTGTGTGAGATACTGGCTTTATTTATATAAATATATATATATGTACTTCTATCATGCATACATCTGCCTATATAAAACTCAAGCATGTTCTTTCCTTAGTCGAACACAGTGAAGGTTTGTGTCTTTTTTTTAACTTGGCATAATACACTAAAATGGACTTCAGCTAATTTTTCTTAGCCTATTGCAGATAGTTTTAAAAGACAGCTGTAGCCACACATTTGCAGGGGAGTGATCCCTGGTCTCCAACGCCAAGCACAATGACTAGTGTCCAAACTCTTAAGAGGCTGTCCTTCTACGTATGACTTGCCATATACTTGCAACATAGCATTTGGCTCAGTATCTCCCCTGAACTCTACATCAAGATATAAGTACTGTTCGCTTTTACATATATACATATATATATAAAGTTGAAAGTATCTGAAATAATTTGAAAGCTATATTTCAATCTTCTAGACTGGTGTTCCCAGAATCTGAGTCTGAGGATATGCCTCTGGTGAGTAAGTTCTTTTTGAGATGTTGTGATTGTTGTGATTTTGGAGGACTGGGACAGGAACTCAGACTGGATAAGTATCATCTACACTGTTTTTGAGATTGGTCTTGCCCAAATCACATTTGGATTTTTGTCTAAGGTAAACTAATACACCCGCTCAGAAAAAGCCGAAAATAAATGAGAGATCTTTGCAGGAATGAGAAAGAAAATACTCAATCTTTCTCTAAAAACTAGAACATAAGCTTAACACATCACATTTTGTGAGGAAGAAGTCACTTTTTTTCCTACAGCTGCAACATTTATAATGTTTTCTGGTTTTCCCAACTAATTTCAGTCAAAAAGTGAATGTAGTGTAGACAGCATAGTAAAGCCAAGGTGACTAGCTGAATCCTGTCAGTCTGGTGACGCCTAGAGTGATATCCAAAGAGATTCATTGCCCACCCTGCACACATTAATGAGCACTCAAAGATGCAGCTTTTAACAGAAGCAACTTAACCTTAAAATCTGCAATTAAGCGTGTGGTTTCCATGGAGACAGCTGTGAAAGATGCAATGGACTTGCAAAATAAACAAGTTGTAGAGTGTCAGATGCATAAACTAGCCTGAAAGTGAAAGAAAAAGCCAAGAGCAAACAAAATATGAATTGTTTTCTGCACTGTGACTCCATACAAGACCTCAATGTTTTGCTATAAATGTAAGCAATTCAGAAAAAGCAATGAAGGAGCATTGTACTTGCAAGAAATATTACATTTCATGAAGTGATAAGCATATGAAGCTAGAAAAGAAAAAAATATCTAGTGTATTACATGATCAATATTAGCAATAACTACGATTGTTCCTTACTGTACAATAATAGTAAGAAGAATTTTGTTTCACTTTTTAGAATACAGTTCAAGGTTTTAACAGATAATGGTACATTTGCATACAGAATAAGTTGTAGGAAAAGAAATTGCATCTGAAAGATAATCATTAAGGATGCAAAAATCAAGCAATACAAAGTTGCAAAATGCTTGTAATGAGATTGCTTTAATTCAGTTTTGCATTTATACATCTAAACAGAAGTGGAAAGAAATTTTCCCTGGACGTTCTCAAGGACGTTCAATTTATCCATTCATAAAACACTTATTTCAGGAGAACTAAATCACTCAACACCCAAAGCTAAGGCACAAGCTGTGTCTGTCGTTTACAACAGGAACTCATCCTGTGGCACTGTCTTCATTGACATACTCAGCTGTGCCACTCACAATACGTAGTTGGGGAGGATGCTCAGTTACTATTGTCATTATTCAAAAAGTGTGATGTAAAAGCTTCTTTTGCGCACATATTTCAGACCCTGCTCTGGACACTGAGTTACTCATTTTATCAGAGACTGTTTCTTCTCTAGAGTCTCGAACACTAAACAAACAAAGACATAAAGAACTAAAGACCTCTATGATCATTAAGTACAACCATCAACCCATCACTACCATGCCTACTAAAATGTATGCTGAAGTACCACATCTACACGTTTTGAACACCTCCAGGGATGGGGACTTCACCACTTCATTGGGCAGCCTGTTCCAATGCCTGACCATGTATTCAGTAAAGAAATTTTTCCTAATATCCAATCTAAATCACCCCTGATGCAACTTGAGGCCATTGTCTCTCATCCTATCTCTAGTTACCTGGGAGAAAAGACCAACATCTGCCTCACTAACACCTCCTTTCAGGTAGTTGTAGAGAGCAATAAGGTCCCCCCTCAGCCTCCTTCACACTAAACAACCCCAGCTCCCTCAGCCTCTCCTCATAAGACTTGTTCTCCAGCTTCATCGCCCTTCTGTGGACACACTCCAGCACCTCAATGTCTCTCTTGTAGTGAGGGGCCCAAAACTAAACACTATACTCTAGGTGCAGCCTCACCAGTGCCAAGTACAGGGACACAATTACCTCCCTACTCCTGCTGGCCACACTATTCCTTATACAAGCTAGGATGCCGTTGCCCTTCTTGGCCACCTGTGCACACTGCTGGCTCATGTTCAGCTGGCTGTCGACCAACACCCCTAGATCCTTTTCCGCCAGGCAGATTTCCAGCCACTCCTCCCCAAGCCTGTAGCATTGCATGGGGTTGTTGTGACCCAAGTGCAGGACCTGGCATTTGGCCTTATTGAAACTTATATAGCTGGCCTCGGCCCATCAGTCCAGTCTGTCCAGACCCCTCTGCAGAGCCTGCCTACCCTCAGGCGGATTGACACTCCCACCCAGCTTGGTGTCATCTGCAAACTTCCTGAGGGAGCACTCAATCCCCTCATCCAGATCATTGATAAAAACGTTAAACAAGACTCGAGCCAAAACTGAGCTGTGGGGGACACCACTCATGACTGGCCACCAGCTGGATTTAAACCCATTCACCAGCACTCTCTGCACTCGGCCATTCAGCCAGTTCTTGATCCAGCAAAGAGTACACCCATCCAAACCATGAGCAGCTGATTTCTCCAGGAGGATGCTGTGGGGAACAGTGTCAAAGGCCTTACTGAAGTCCAGGTAGATGACATCCACAGCCTTTCCCTCCTCTACTAGGTGGGTCACCTGGTCATAGAAGGAGATCATGTTGGTCAAGCAGGACCTGCCTGTCACGAACCCATGCTGGCTGGGCCTGATCCCCTGCTTGTCCTTCACGTGCCCAGTGAGTGCACTCAAGATGAATCGCTCTATAATGTTGCCTGTCACTGAGGTCAGGCTGACAGGCCTGTAGTTCCCAGAATTCTCCTTCCAGCCCTTCTTGTAGGTGGGTGTTACACTGGAATTCTCCAGTGATTAGGGACTTCCCCTTTATAGCCAGGACTGCTGATAGATGATGGACAGTGGTTTGTGCTCCCTCAGCACTCTTGGTTGGATCCCATCCGGCCCCATAGACTTGTAAATGTCCGGGTGGCATAGCATGTCGTTAACTTCTTTCCCCTGCATTATGGGAGGTTTATTCCACTCTCCTTCCCTATCTTCCAGCACTGGCGGCTGACTACCCTGGGAATAACCAGTCCAACTCTTCAAGACTGAGGCAAAGAAGGCATTAAGTACTTCAACCTTTTCCTCATCCTTGTGGGCAACATTCCCCCTCGCATCCAATAAGGGATGGAGATTCTCCTTGGGCTTCTTTTTGTTGTTGATGTATTTGTACAAACATTTTTTGTTGTCGTTTACAACAGTGTCCAGCCTGAGTTCTAGCTGGGCTTTTGCCTTTCTAATTTCCTCTCTGCATGACCTAATGAGACTCCTGCACTTTTCTTGAGTTGCTTGCCCTTCTTCCAAAAGTGGTACACTCTCATTTTTCTTCCTGAGTTCCAGCAAGAGCTCCCTGTTCAGCCAGGCCTGTCATCTTTCCCGCCAGTTCGTCTTGCAGCACATGGAGACAGCCTGCTCCTGTGCCTTTAAGGCTTCCTCCTTGAAGAATGTCGATCCTGCTTGGACCCCTTTGCCCTTCAGGACGCTCTCCCAGGGGACCCTCTCAACCATCATCCTGAACAGGCCAAAGTCTGCCTTTCAAAATTCCTTGGTGGTGGTTTTGCTGGCCCTGCTCTTTACTTCACCATGAACCAAGAACCCTAGCATTTCATGGTTGCGAAGACAAATCACAGAATCACAGAATCACAGAATGGTAGGGTTTGGAAGGGACCTCTGTGGGTCATCTAGTCCAACACTCCTGCCGAAGCAGCATCACCTACAGCAGGCTGCACAGGACTTCGTCCAGGTGGGTCTTGAATATCTCCAGAGAAGGAGACTCCACAACCTCCCTGGGCAGTGTGTCCCAGTGCTCTGTCACCCTCAGAGGGAAGAAGTTCTTCCTCATGTTCAGACGGAACTTCCTCTGCTTCAGTTTGTGCCCATTGCCCCTTGTCCTGTCACTGGGCACCACTGAAAAGAGTTTGGCCCCATCCTCC
>Ga0065711_1005074_pt1 | contig 28173 bp, 10 predicted proteins | sample Hoacrofraction12_FD_59098 | JGI IMG/M metagenome (GOLD analysis project Ga0065711, IMG submission 59098) | Hoatzin crop microbial communities from Cojedes, Venezuela - Epithelial fraction 12 v2 (version 2) | ecosystem: Host-associated > Birds > Digestive system > Esophagus > Crop | place...
TATATATTTGCTGTTCCACAAATAGAAAAAGTAGCATTTCTGCACGATGGGAAAAGCAACCACAAAATGAAGACAATTTTGGGATGGATCCCCAAATGTCTCTATGCAGAATCTGAACAGCAAGTAATTGCAGTATAATTCCTGCAAAAAAATGGTTGCTGTGTTCTCCTCAAAGTATTTATTACCTGACTTTTTGACATTTGGTGTTCATGTTTGGGTTTTCTGTTCTGCATTTTCAGTAAGTAGGAGCAAAACTGTAATGGTATGTGCATATTTCTGATCTTCAAATCAGTCCCACGGAGTCAAGAATAATTTTTTGTCTTAAAGTTCCTCTTCCTGAGGTCATTAAACAGTTGAAAACCTCAGTTGTTATCCATATTGTTTCATGAAATTAAGTTCATTTCCCGTAATTTTAGCTATCCAGCAGCTAGATATTGAGCCCAAGGTAATCATCCAGGCTCTTTCAATAACAGCAATAACAATAATAATGTATCTCCTGGATTTTAAGTAACTTCTTTCATTGAAAGGGAGGTGACTCATGGCTTTTGAATGCTTGGGGCTGACAATGTTGTGAATATGGAACTGAAATAGTATTAAACAAAGACTGAGATGCGGTTACATGTGGATAAATAATAGTAAATGACATTCTGACAACGTGGTGTACTTTTATGAAGTACTTTAAAATCCGTATTCTTCTTTTAGAACTTCACTAATGCACTGATTTAATCTGATAGTGACTAGAAGCACTCAGCTGCTGAACCCTTTTTGATTCCACTTAATAGCTGTCCATATAACTCCTTTGGCTTGCATTTTTATGTATTTCTATTTTGCAGAGCTGAACACTGCATTATTTTATCAAAAACAATTATGAGCCTGTTAGCTGCAAAGAAAGGCCAAGCTATTATACCCTAACAGTTAGCGTGAAGGAAAACTGTAGCACATGCAGGTTGATTAAATGATGTATATTTAATTTTCCTTTCAACCAAAGAAAGTCAAGGATGTCAGCTGCTGAAATTCACAGAAGACAGAATGTAGCAGGAGCCACATGGGCTGAAACAATGATCCAGGTAAATCAAGTATGCAGTGACTCTTAAAAGAAATTTGAAAAAAGAACTGAAATACAGCATCGAGTAGGAAATTCTTGGTGAAAAGCAGGTGAAATACCACCCTGAAAGCTCTAGCTTTCTAATGTTTATGTCCGTGGTAGCAGAGATGGTGATTTTACCTAAGATGCTACCATTTTCTCTCATAAAATAAATTTAAAAATCTATACCTTTTGGCAAATGTTGGCTTTTAAATTGCAGCTATGTCAGAGCAAGCATAGTCACATGCACACTCATTGTGTACGTGAAGGCTGGTGTATCTGGAAATAAACTAGCCCCAGAGCCAGTGGCAAAAGTCTCCTTCCAACTGCGTGGCAGGCATATTCCTTCTTTATTTTGAAAGTGCACAGATACGGATATAACCATATTTGATATAAGCCATCCTACCTGGATCTTCCATTACAGCTTTCCCTGAGTATGCAGAGAGTGTTGGTTAAGATACACAAACGTGAAATCAGCAATACAAAAGCCTACATGTATATTGTAAGCTGATCACTTGAGATAGCAAAGCACAGGCCAGGAAGTAGTGATGATAGGGAAAGAATAACGGGCAGAAAATGTCCAGACTGATTGGGAAAGACTTTCAGGTGAGTGAGTGGCAGCCACTGCTCAGGATCAGTGCTAAAGCCCTGGTGAAACCAACGTGGTTGCAGAGCAAGGGTTCCCCTTTGCTTCCACATAATCTCAGTGAGGCTGAGGGTCAGTAGAAGACCACGGAGACAGGTCCTGACCTATTAAGCTCAGTTTTTACCAAGGAGTCAGAGTTAATATTTGTATCTTGCAGTACTGAGACACAAAAGGGAGTGAATTAGGAACATGGCTCCAGACCCACGACCCTTATTTTCTGAAAAACCTTCTGAGAGCATTCTTTATAGTTACTGGTATCTCAATGGGAATCTCATACGTTTAGCACTTCTTTACTGTCCAGGAAGTATACTGGCCAAATTCTTGAATCTTAGTGCAGAAATTCGTTCTTCTCTAAGAACTCATCTTTCTTAAACATTATTTCTCTCATTCTAGAAAATGGCCTGTATTAATTCCAAGAACAAACCCCTGATGAGAGCAGGTCTGGGTCTCAGGTTTATCTGAGTCAGGTTAAAAGTCTATTAAGAAAATACACTTGAAAAATGTCTTAATTGGAAAACAGTGTCTCAGATGTGTGAGCCATCCTCCCCATCCCAGACAGCATGTGGGTTAACAAAAATACCTTTCTGTTTCTCTTATTAAATACTTCGTTCTTTGTGTCTAAAAACATGGAGAGGCTTCTTGCGACTTTCAAATCTGAATATTTAAAATAAGGCTTGGAAAGGGAAAAGCAAGTGAGATTGTCCTGTAAATATCAAAGCCACTTACTCATTTCTTCTACTGCCTGAAAATTAATCAGTTTTCTCAGTATTTTGTACCTGAGCAATGTAATTCTTCAAAGATTTTTAAGGGCTTATTTTCAGCTCCTTTTAAATCAGAGCTCTTACAAAAACGAGCCCTTCTCTAAATAGCATTTCTTACTTCATAAGCCCGTGTTAAAATGTCACACCTTTGAAAAAGAAATATGTCAGCAAAAGGTACGTTAAATAAAGAAAAAAAAAAATATCATTTTCTTTGTATGAAAGCCTGTTCAAGCCACACTTGAAACATAAAGAGTTCTTACAGTAAATGTAAATATAATTAAAGTCCTTCAAAAAAACCCAAGCAAACCCAAAGTGAAATTTCTGAGCATCTTACTTGTGAATCTGCAGTACACTGATTTTAATGGGACTGCTCAGGTGCTTCAGTTAAGCATCTGCTTCAGTGTTTTGCTGAACTGGACAGTCTGGTTACACCTTGGGTGTGTGCACAGATCCCGCCATCAACAGGAGTTAGACCAGAAACTTAGGGATAAACTGCAACTCGTAATACTTATCTCTCGCCTGCTTCTGGACTCATTCTCCTCTTCTGCAAAGCTCCCACGAAAGACACCTAGAGAAATCAACACCATTAAAGCAAGAGGAGGACGAGGCAGACATGTTGCTTCTTCATGGCTTGATTCACTATTCCCTAATTACTCTTGCATCAGTGGGAAGCCATTGCCCCATGGCTATTGTATTCTAAGAACATCACATTAAAGCAGCCCACACCTACCTAACTCCTGTATTCTGTGAGCATTTGCTTTTCTTTGTTGTCCTGTGAATGTGGGACTTACTCACTCAGGCTTTCATGTTAAAGTCAATGGGATTATTCACAAAAGCAAGCGTTATTACAGTTTGTTCCCCATGGTACAGCTTCATTTCTGAAAGAATACCAGCATAGTTCATCCCAAATGCTCTTTTATTCTCAGAGTCTGTCAGTTGCCACACTGAAGTCCTGGACACTGCTCTTCCTGTTCACTGGCTAGGATGGCACCACATTTGCATGTACAACACCTGGATGTCACTAGAACTGCTGTCCTGAAGCCATGCCAGTTTTTCGGGACAGCTGGGTACCCCATACCTATGTTCTACGTAGTTGCGAGGTTAAATTTAAGAGCATATATATCCTTGCTTTGAAAGCAGACTGAACCTGTAGGCAAAGGGGGAAGTGTGGTGGGCTCCAGGAGCTCCTCTGTCCTGATGGCTTGGAGGTTTGGAGGATAAGGTGAACCCCAGGGCTGTCCTTTAGTGCATACAACTGAATGTATGTTGATACTTGAGCCACACAGTATATTAATATACGAGCTACTTTTTGAGCAAAGCTTTAAATTTGTATTTTATTCTGTATTTTTGCTTCATTACCACTTCTGTCTAGACATTGCAGAATGAACCAGAAGGTAGATGGATATGGTTCACAGTGTGGGCTGCTCACACTGCAGGTAGTCAGCGAGTCCTTAGGCTATATTTGTATGTTATATTCAGCATGTCTTAAGTCCTCTTACACAGTGCTTCCATTAATGGCATTAATTTAGTATTTGCAAGCTTTTTTTAAGTAATCTACATAGAAATCCACCTAGAGAAGTCCTTCCTGATTTGCTTTCCTTTTTTTTCTTTTTTTTGTGTGTGACTGTGGTGTTTGTTAAAGGAATAAGAGAATTTATCTGACAGTTCGTTATAATAAAATATGCTGTGGTCAGGTATTTGTTCATCTGCTGCTGGAACTGGATCTGAGGGGAAAAAGCATGTGGAGTTGTTCTGAGCTTTTAAAAAGTATGAACTTGGTTTTAGATAGGCATTTGTTTTCTTTTGAAACAGGAAGAATACTTCATTGTCTGGAAAGGATCTTGGAGGAGGTCTCAAAGAGAAGCCACAGAAGACTCATGTTGATGTGTCTAAGAAAGTCTTTTTCTTTTCCTTGCGTTTTGAGGTGCAAGATGTGAATTTTCTCCTTATCACAGAATTAGCTGAGATCTGTTCAGTTAATTAGTTTCTCTTCCTAGTTCTTGAAGTCAGTGGGCATCCTTCTGGAGCAGATTCCTCATCTCAAAGGCGCTGGGTTGCATATCGGTAGAGGTTCTATTGAGTGCAATAAAAAGCAGAAAAGTTGGTTGTGCTCCATGCTTTCCTTATCCATCTATTTCATTCTTCTCACTGGAGCACGAACTTGCTGTTATGTTCGTAGGTTTCTGAAAAAAGGTGCAGAGTCTCCATGTGTGTCACCAAAAGGGTCTCATCTGAGCCAAGCCTTCTGAATCCAATGGGATGTCCAGGGAATTGAGGGCATTTGAGTATCATCATATAAAACTAAATAATTCATCTGGGAGAACTGTCTCTCTGGTAACTTCTCTGAGATTATGTGCCTAGCATAGGCTGTATGAGTATTCCTCTCACAGTCTTAGAGCAAGTGTGGCCAACAGATAAGAATTGGGCCATGATTTTCCTTGACTTCTAAGAAAAATGATAGAGATTGATTTGCTATCCCAAACTTCATATAGGCTGAGTAGGATTCAAAGGACAAAACCTAAAGAAATGAAAATAGAGATTGAGAAGAGGCACAGTCAGGAAGATGGAGGAAGATATTATTAGGTATTATGCACTATGGATCTGTCGAGAATGCAACTTTTCATTGGAAGGTACCAAATAAATGAAGAGCTTAGATAGCGCTTTCCAGCTTTATAGATCACAGAATCCTTGACAGGAGATGTGGGTATCACTAGACCTGGTCTACAGATGGAAGAAGCAAAAATTCAAATAGTTTGCAAAATGGCAGCAGATAAGTCAGGCACTGAGGCAAAAACTGACACAATACTCTTCTCAAAGAAGTCATCTGGGACTGCTGTAGACTAGACATTTGAAAGTGCTTTTTTGTTAAAGGAAAGGTATGTGTTAAAAAAAATTTGAACACTTTTTCTTACTTATTCCAACATACTATTTATTTTGATCTCATGTTTTCCTGTGTATCACTCTATTCTGTGAGACCATCCAATGAAGCAATAGAGCAGCCTTACAAATTGTCATAAAATCATAGAATTGTTAAGGTTGGAAAAGACCTCTAAGATCATCAAGTCCAACCGTCAACCCAGCACCACCATGCCTGCTAAACCATACACCAAAGTGCCATATCTACACATTTCTTGAACACCTCCAGGGATGGTGACTCCACCACTTCCCTGGGCAGCCCGTTCCAATGCCTGACCACTCTTTCAGTAAAGAAATTTTTCCTAATATCTAATCTAAACCTCCCCTGACACAACTTGAGGCAATTTCATCTCATCCTATTGCTAGTTCCTTGGGAGAAGAGACCAACACCTGCTTCACTACAACCTCCTTTCAGGTAGTGGTAGAGAGCAATAACGTGCCCCCTCAGACTCCCCTTCTCCAGACTAAACAACCCCAGTTCCCTCAGCCGCTCCTCATAAGACACGTTCTCTAGACCCTTCACCAGCCTCATTGCGCTTCTCTGTACATGGTCCAGCACCTCAATGTCTTTCTTGTAGTGAGAGGCCCAAAACTGAACACAGTACTTGAGGTGCGGCCTCACCAGTGCTGAGGACAGGGGCACGATCATCTCCCTGCTCCTGCTGGCCACACTGTTCCTGATACAAGCCAGGATGCTTGGCCACGTGGGCACAATGCTGGCTCATGTTCAGCCCACTGTTGACCAACACCCCCAGGTCCTTTGCAGCTGGGCAGCTTTCCACCCAGTTTCCTCCCCAAGCCTGTAGCATTGCATGGGGTTGTTGTGACCCAGGTGCAGGACCCGGCACTTGGCTTTGTTAAACCTCATACAGCTGGCCTCGGCCCATCAATACAGTCTGTCCAGATCCTTCTGCAGAGCCTTCCTACCCTCAAGCAGATCAACACTCCCACCCAGCTTGGTGTCATCTGCAAACTTTCTGAGGAAGCACTCAATCCCCTCATCCAGATCATTGACAAAGCTGTTAAACAAGACCAAACCCAAAACTGAGCCCTGCAGAACATTACTTGTGACGGGTCGCCAACTGGATTTAATTCTATTCACCACAACTCTCTGGGCTCGGCTGTCCAGCCGGTTCTTTGTCCAGCGAAGAGTACACCCATCTAAACCATGGGCAGCTAGTTTCTCCAGGAGGATGCTGTAGGAAACAGTGTCGAAGGCCTTACTAAAGTTCAGATAGTAAACATCCACTAGGTGGGTCACCTCGTCATAGAAGGAAATCAGGTTGGTCAAGCAGGACCTGCCTTTCATGAACCCATGCTGGCTGGGCCTGATCCCCTGGTTGTCCTTCACATGCCCGATGGGCACACTCAAGATAAACCACTCAGCCTTTCTTGTAGATGGGCGTCACACTGGTGATCCTCCAGTCATCTGGGACCTCCCCTCGTAGCCAGGACTGCTGATAGATGATGGAGAGTGGCTTGGCCAGCTCCTCCGCCAGTTCCCTCAGCACTCTTGGGTGGATCCCATCTGGCCCCATAGACTTGTAAGTGTCTAGGTGGCATAGCAGGTCATTAACTGCTTCCTCCTGGATTATGGGACGTTTATCGGGAGAGTTGATCCTGCAGGTGTTGGAAGGAGTGACGTTGGTATTGCATGCAATTGCTCTTTAGACAGCTGAATCAGACTACACTTGTTTTCAGAGAATAAACAGCCAGGTATGGTATCAAAAAAAAAAAAAAAAGATGAAGTTTCTGGAGTTTGACAGCTGAACAAAGATAAAATGAAGAACATGGAAATTCCATTTTATTTAGGGGTAGCGGAGGAAAGGTGTATCAGATTCGGCTGTAACCTGCCTGATGGTGCTAAATAATGGAGAACATCAAGAAATGAAGTATGTGACATTAAGATGTGTTTGCTAAGGGTTCTATCAAAATAATAGGCTATAGCAGGCTGGTTTGGGGGCAGTAGTAAGTTTCTTTGTGTGAATTGTCCTAACTTTCTGTAATTTAAATTTTCTCCACTATAATTTCAATTTCTCTGTTCTTTGTCTTAATACTGAAAACAGCAGCGATGGTAGGTTGGGGTGGTGATTTTGTTTCACTGTGGTTTTAAAATTTTTTTTAAATCTATCTGAAACATTAATACAATTCTGATTTTGGCCAGCTACTGTAGTATCTCATTAGAATTGCATTTAAAGGGCTCAGTAGGTCAGATATCTGGGTAGATGACATCCATTGCGGTCTAGAAGTTTCTGTCTCTGTAGTGAGTTTCATACCGTTCAGACGATTTATACCTATTCAGTAGCCTAGTTTCAGATTAGAAACTTGATAAGCCAAAAATAAATTTCTTCTGGGAATTCTGCCCAGAATTTTGCTTAGGCATACTTCCATTCACCATTTGTTTTATCGGACATAGTATTTTTCCAATGGAAGGCTGTACTTCTTGTCCTGCCCAAATAGTAAGTTTCCCAATGTTACGTTTAGCCCTCTTTCAAAAAGTATTGTTGTTCCCTTCTTCTAGAAGCTTAGTTATAAGGCAGGATTCAAACCAGTATCAAAATAGGCATTTAAAAATTTGCTGAGAATTTACTCCCTGTTGTTACTTCTGCTTGCACAGCAAGTAGCCACTTTCAAATAGTCACAGAAAGGGGCAGGTGCCACAAGCACCACTATAGTGTATAAAGATTAAAAACAGATCATGTTACCAATATAAATTATGTTATATACATATACATATGTATATATTTTATTTTTTATATATATATAAAACTAATATACAGTGTTCTCAAAGGATTCCAGATTGCTGAAGACATTAATTTGGGTCCTTTTTGCAAAAAAGCCAGCTGAACAAATGAAAAAAACCCTAACCTATTTAAGTGTCTAGATGGTATGGAAAAGGGAAAAAAGGTCCCTGGAGGACTTTGACCCTGCATTGCTCACGGTCTGTAGTCTCAGGTAGGTGCCAGCATGTGTTACGTGGCCTTGTGTTACGGCTGTTTTGGAGAGTCATTAATTGAAGCTTTCAGGCTGACTCCAGGCACTATTGATCTCTATTTATAATATCAGTCCATTACACACAAGATTTTTATCTGTAGGTAGTTTGTTTAGTATGTGGTGTAAGTCACCTATTTTGCATGTGTCAGTGGTTGGGAGTCTCTGTCATTCCAGGTAGCCTTGTTAGCAACACTGCTGTAGAGATCTGGTTTCACAGGCTGAGAAGAGTTTTTCAAAGTGCTGTTGAGATTCAGTTTTCTGGAAGTGTCCCTTGAAAAGTTAAGTGTAACAGAAAATCACAGAAAGCTTCCATAAACTTTATGTAAGTATACAAAAAAAAACGAAACTCCAAGCTTTTTCTGATATGCTGTGAGCCAGCATGGTAATATTGTGTATTGCATACACATTTCAAAGACTAGAAATGCAGTGCACCGCGTTAGCCTTTCGGATCTATTTATGGGCAATAATAAGGCTAGACCAGAGCAGTCCAAGTGTGCAATTCAATATTGAAATGGTGTGAGTCCCTAACCTGGGGCAAACAGATGCCGTTATTTCACACCGGCGGAGCACTTGCTCCGTAGTTTCCTATATACACCACGTTCAGCAGTCGTATATGTCTCCACAGAGTTGAAATTGTCACCTTCATAAATCTTCAAAGGGTACTTAAATGTTTAGCAGACCTAAGACATGTTACTTCTGCCTCAGCAGGGGCATACAGATGTCACCTCTGTGTCATCTTTGGAGACGTTATACACTGAAAGCTAGAAAGAGAAATGATACAGTAATACCTCCACCACTGGAGAGGAGAAAACAGTGACAACACTGGAAGGAAAGGCTGCATGGGGGGAGGAGAGGATAAAGAAATAAGTACATTTATATACAGCCGTATCTGACATGACACACACCCCCTCCCAGCTGCTTGGTGGGGGATGGATAAACCGCAGCATCCCCTCCCAAACTCCTTGCACAATGAGAGGGCCTCAGACACGGTCAGTGGGAAGCACTACCATCCTGACAGAATTATTAGCCAGCTGTATCTTGATGCATTTAAATTTCAGAAGGTATAAATACATAAAGGGCATTGCGCCATCTTCTATTGCAAGATGTACTCCTACTCTCAGCCAATATGGGGCTGGGCTCTTCTGGCTTTTCAAAGCAGCATCCTCGGCTACATAATCATGCCAGAAAGGGAAAGTCTTAACTCTGTTCCCGTTAATGCAGTGAGGTTATATGCTTCGTCACTTCAGAATCGGTTTAGATGTTTAAGCATGAAGCATACATTTGTTTCTCTTTCTAAAAATGATTTGAAGAAAAAAAGACTTCTACTGTGTTAACACTTTCAGTGAGGCAAGAACTGTTGATGTGAATAGAAGTAAAATGAAATTCAGCAGACGTTAAGAGCGGTGAAGGAGAGAAAAACTCAATTTACAGAGGGAGGAAGTGAAGACACTGAAATTCAGCATTTTTGACCTCCGTTATCACAAGAGATGTCCAAGTTTTGTGTTTGTTTCATTATTTCCTGTTAAAGGATAGGGAAAAAGGGAGGGGAAAAAACCCTCAAGAAATGCAAAGTATAGTAATGTGTGCTGTACAACGTAAGAACTGTGTGGTGGAGCCAAATTACGATTACTGTTGGAGGTCAGGGTCAAGGTGTCTTTGCTTGATCCTACAGCCTCTTGCACAGAGAAGGAGTTGTGTGTGTTTCTGGATAACCAGTTTTAGCAAGTTGCAGCATCACGGATTTAACCGTGCATCTCGTTCCCTGACAGTCTCATCCAAACCCCTGAAATCCTTTCAGCTTTAGCCTAAACCCTGGCTTCATCAATCTTCCAACAATTGCTGCACTTTCAGCCAGTCTTCTGTCTCCTGCTCCTTGCTGGCGTTTGATCATTGTTGAAATTGGCTTTGCACTGCAAGTACGACAAGTCCCCACCTTAGCTGGAGAGACAAAAGAGTGTTTCAGAAACACAGACGTCTTCCAGAGCAACACAGAGGTCTTCCAGAGCAAAGGCCACATGTTACGTGATTTAATATATTTAAATATCACGTTAAATCATCTGCAGACTAGCATTCATGTCATGAGTGAGTGTGGTCTGATATTACAGACTGGTTCATCACGTCAAAAGGACCAGGGTCTTTCACTAATGTTTTCTGAGGGCAAATGCTTTATGCAATTTGATTTGTCTGATATGACTGAATAAAAAAAAAAATGTATAAAATACTGCATAAGCACCAGGCTACTTTTTTAAAATAGCTGAAAATCTAGCTCCAACAACAGAATCATTTTAGAGAAGCTACTAAATTCTGTCTTGAAGTTAGTGTCCACTTAAGATACGTCTTTATGCAAATTGTACTTAAAACCCATTGTGTCAAATGATGTTGTTTTGGGGAAGTGACATATACGATATTCTCATACTTGCAGAATGTTCCTTTCCAGATTGTGTGCAGTGTAACTATTTGTTTTTCCAAGGATGTGATGGAAAGGATCCAGCTGCATAAAGTGTACCCTTAGTGCCATAATCTTATGTGCATGAAATATTTTTAATTCCCTTTTCAAAAAGCACTGGACTTCATAACCTTTCAGAAATATTTTAGTCAGACCCTGGAGTGCGTAGTTTAGCTCAGTCAAACACTCCACTGAGGATCCTTGGGGAACACAGCAAAGGGGGGAGCACAAAGTGTGGCCTGGACTTTTTGCAAGACTTTCCAGCTTCCAGTGCGCTTGTGCTGTCATTAGTCTGCGTGCCAAGCCCATTTACTTGACTTCCGCCAGCTAAAATGTGATTTTTAGAATTAACTAACTACTTGGATAGTTTATATGCACCAAAATGTGGGGGTTTTTTCCACTGCTTTGAAGGCTGTTTTATCCTTTAAGTAGGAAAGCCTCTTATCTAAATGAAACAGACTTAAATTGTTGGATGTAGTTCATTAAATTCTTGGATAACTAGAAGTCTCTGTGGCACTTAGCAAGTGATATTAGGACGAGAAGTGCTGATCCACCTTCTAAATGTAAGAAATTGAATTCTTTGCAAGCTGCCATGGTTTGTACAAGGCACATTTAAAAATAATTAATAACTGTTAAACTTCCTCTGCCAATTATTACCCTTTCTCAACTACTGTAAATCCAGGTTAACCTCTTTGAAGTGAGGAGAGTTGTTAAGGATGTGAGTTAATGCAGAATTCCAGTTATCTCTTCATTTCAGTGTACCAGCTGGTATTTGTACTGAGACAGAGGTTTGAAAGTTCACAAAATCGTGCGAGGTTTTGAGGTGACAAATATCCTTTGGCTCCTCGCACTTTCCCAAAGTGCCATTTGATTATTTCCACCGTGGGAAAGAGCTATTGATGGATATCAAGGATGCCGTTATGTTTTTAACTGAAGAGGTGCTCACTGAGTATTGTCTGTTTCTTAAAGAGCAACAGATATTGCCCCTCTTGATTTTCCTAGGAACCATAAGAGACACTAATAGAAATGGAGAAGCTTGAAGGACCAAGTTGGGTGTTACTGCTGACGCTTACTGCTGACACTACTTCTAAATGTGCTTGTCCTAATACTCTGTGTCTGCAGATGTACAGGCAGAGACATGTATTTAGGAGTGAAGTTTGGTTCTATAACGTGAATAATTCAGATGCACAAAGTTGCTCACTGCACCAAATGTCTGGATCTGGGTTTTTCTTCATGTGGACCTCATGACAAATAGTTCATTTTCTTTTGTGACCATTTCCATTACTTTCGTCTTGGACTGATTTTCCATCATCCTTATCTTGGTGTTCTCACATTGTTTGGCTGCTCAGACATATCTTGTACTCAGGATTTCCGTCAGGACTGTTCTCCAAGTTGATGTGTTATGTTCTTCTTCGAGTCTGATCTCAGATCAGTCCAGCCACCCTTTTTATATCCCTTTCATTGATTATTTCTGAAAACCATAGAGTACAAAACCAACTGCTTAAAATAATGTCCATGGCATCCCTTCTCTCTGCAACTGATTGTCAAAGTCATTAGTGTGTGGCTGTTCTTTTCCTAGCAATGACTGAACACATTTCCTGTGCTTTCACAGTTAGTAAAATTAACCACCGAAATCCAGTTTCTGTATTTATTCATTATTTTCTCTCCCCTCAGCCAAAAAAATGTATTTGTAGTTCTTATTCATACTCGTCATACATTTTACTTCTTTTTTTCAGTAGTCATGTTGTCTTCTAAAATGGGAATCAGTTTCTAGTCTTTTTCTCTTAGATATTCATATAACAAGTTAAAATGTACTTACAGAAGATCATTCTTTCTGGAGTAAATTGAAACCAACCAACTTTTAAAGAGCAGTCTTCAATAATTTGTTTTGATTGTACATTACTTCTTCTCTTTTAACTTTACCATCCCAAGCAGTGGCATCTGCTGTATGATTTTGCCGTGTGCTTTTTTAGCTGATTTTATGGTTGTAGTTACATTTTCAGAGTCAAGGCACCATTCAGCTAATGAGCACTCCCTCACCTTTGTGGTACCCTGGCTCTAATGCGCATTGAGCTGGACAGTCACCATGAGCCGGGACACCTCTGCTGAGATCTGCAGGAAAGAAGTTCATCTGTGCTGGCTAATCATGCACCAATTTTCAAATGTCAAGAGTCTAAATATATTTCTACTTCTGAATTAGTGTTACTGATATGTAGTAAGAAGTAGTGAAGGTTTTGTGTCAAGTGACAGCACATGAGAACTTGTTGGCAGTCAGTAGTTAAATAGTTGTACCATTAAGAGTCTGTTGGAAGCTCGCAGTCTGATTTGTGGGAGCTGAGTATCTAGTACAGCCCAAGAAGGAAGAAATGAGGGTTGTTGCTGCATCATCATTGAAACGGTTTATTTTTCTTTGCTATGCTGCAAATGCGTTTTCTAGAATTAAATCCTTAAAGGTAATGGGAATAGTGAGTGTTTACAATAATTAAGATCAGGTAAATTGAAACCTTTACCAGTAAGCATCCCACATGACTGTGTAATTGAAAAAAATTATAGCAAGACGTGTCTCAAACAGGTAAGACAGAACAGAATACTGCCCATGTGGCCAAGCAGAGCATCTCTTTTTCTCCTGATGAGTGTGACTGAAATGTTGCAATAATAAACAGCTCGTTAGTCAGATGTTTTCAGTTATAGCTTTCTGTGTTTCTTCTGTTATTTTTATACAGGGTGGGTAGTTGGTGCATTCAGCATTACAGTCTGTCTGGATGTGCATACTTCCATGAGATAAAAAAAAGTATTAAAATGCAAGTGATCATACTCCAGCCCTTATGGAGCATTCCAAAAAGCATAGTGGGCATTAAAGCAATACCTCTCATTCAGCTCATTCCAAGCATCTTAGATTTTTAAAAATGATGTATAAATGAATAGCTGATTGTACCTCAACCTCTGAAGTAACTCTGTTAAAATAACTCTATGCAGCAATTCAGAATTGGAAGAACAATGCATAAGAAATTTATAGATAAGTGAAAATTAAGCTGCTGTTCCAGCTGTTCCTGCCCTTACATGCTGTGTGACCTGCTGTAGAAATCATTTCATTCTAAGACTTTTTATAGTTCCAATAGTCTCATACAGACCAAAGAAAATGAGTTAACAAAAGTAACATGAAAATGAGAGAAGTTTCTTTTCTCCGTTATCTCTTCATCTCTTCCCTTATAATTATATTGAGGAAAATCTCAAAGTATTTTGAGAAAGAAAAGGCAGTGAAAGGAAATGTGTGTGTTTAAAGGTCATTTTAAAAATAATGGACCATCTGCAGCTAATAAAAATTGATAGAAATGTTAGCGAGTTAGAAAACATCTAGATGAAGGTTGTGCATGGTTGTAGCTTCTAGGTATTTCACCTTTTTTAAATTGTCATTTAAATTAAGATGTACACTGTGAGATATAAAGTACTTTCGTGTTAATCACAACCACATCGAAAAGGACTGAAAAATACCACATTTGATCTGATTTTACTTAGATAGTTTATACTGTCACTTGGTTTTTGTTAGAACACAGCCTTGCAACCATTTTAAAAATAAAATACCATGAACCTAAAAAAAATTCCAAGAGATATGGACGTTTAGAAAGAGAACGAAACAAATATGTAGGCTGAATATTTGCTTAATTTTCTGTCATGAGAGACCCAGGGAAGCTGGATTTGGATCACTTGAACTGTGAGAAAGGTCAGAAAAAGTGGAAGGAGGTGGCCCTATTTTTGTCTACAGGCTTTTCCTTAGCACATACAATTCATTCTCTTTGGTTGTTATATAAAATCTTGTTTTCACTGAATACAGCATTGAAGTTGACATCATTTGGGTATATCCCTCCCTTTCCCCCAGAAGTCAGTCTGATTCTGTACTGTAAGGAGAAATTCCATCTTTGGCAAAGCTGGCGCTGAGTATGTATCAGAAAGTGCACAGTATCATCTCCGGTAGGTTCTTGTGACACAGGTGGTTACATCTGGTACAGAAATCATAGTGTTGTAGAAAATTTTAGGTTGGAAGGAACACATCAGCCTTGCTTTCCAGCACATCAGCTGCTCCCCCCAGCTTGGTGTCGGCTGCAAACTTGCTACGGATGCGTTCTTTCCTCTTGACCCGGTTGCTGACATAATACTCAACTATTTTTTTGGGTGTTTGTAAGTATTATCAAAATTTTATGGTTTTAAGTAACTGTGGTTATTGTAGAAAGTCAGCATGAAATCTCTGAATTCATCTAGCATTTTCAGAACACAGAATTGTATTTGGAAATGCGTATTGACAGAGACCTCTCCAAAGTAAAATATCGTTTGTACAGGTATAAGTCAGCTTACCTCTTATTTTTCTACTGAAGAAAAGCATACATTTTGCTGGCACATAATCTGTCTTCTTCAAAAGTTTTACATAATAGAAAAAGAAGTAGCTTTATTATTTTTCATAACCTGCTCCTGGTAAACGGGATGTATTGATGTTCTCACTTCAAGCATGGAATTGCTAAAACCAGTTGTTGTTTCACAGAGAGAGTTAGTCAGGACTGACTGTTTGATGTATGATTTATGGTATCCTTTCATCCCTGATAATTTCCATGGGAATAATAGCTCTTGGATTTTAGTTGCATCTGAGGCATGCACTGTTGCTGCAGGTACCAAGCAAGATCTGTCCTAGAAGGCAGTGGGCATCTCTGATCTCCTTCTTCAGGGACTGACCCTTCATCTAAAGCATTTCTGACTCCTTTTACCTAATACTGTGTTATATGCTAGAAATATTCCACCATATTAACTGAGCAGATGAGCAACTTAAGTCTGGTTTAGATTATTGAGAGATATTTTTTAAGAAACATCCTTTGGTTTTGTACACACTGACTTAATGTGCACAAAAATGGTATCTTGAAGGCTGAGAGGTTTAAACAAGGTGTTGGCTCTGTTTCTGTGCATAGGTCGCTACGGTGATGTCATTCAAAATTTGGAATCCATTCTGAAAACGTAGAAATGAGAACAAATTTCACAGAAGAAGTATTTGCAAGTATTTTGGCCATATATTGATCTGATACACTTGTGTGAAATGCATGAAGGTGTATTTATATTAAAAGCCATTGTGCAGTTTTTATCTTTATTGGACTAAATGTATTTCTGGTTTAATGATAATGAATTTGGTAAGAATGTCTTGGTGATATAATTGAATATGTTTAAGTATCAAACTTCCTGTGAATTCTGTGTAATAATAGAAGAGAGAGTTTGGAGAACACTGTTTTGAGTATCTTTGATGTAGTAATTGGAGTATATTCATTTCACATGACTGTCATTAAGGAAGACAGACAAAATCTTGTCATTGAGTGTTGTAGGTGTGATTCCCATGTGTGGACATTTTCTTTAATCGGTGAAAGGGATTGCTGAACAATCAACTATTGATAGTTTTGGCTTTGGTCTCAACAAAGGAAGGAGAGAAAGACGCATTTCTTTGAAGGATGAGTCTGTCAATCCACGTGATGGGAAGTTCTTAGTCCTGTACTGTTGCTAGGTGATGTGTGACAGAAAGGGTATTTGAACCAGCTTTGCTATCTGTGTCGAGATTGTTAACAGTAAGTTTAACCCAGTTAGCCAAGAGCATTTTGTTTGTGAGGGTCACACTGGTGCATGGCAGCAGTTCACAGCTGCGTAAGAGGCAATGCAGAGTGATGCTCCCTTTGCGCGGAGAGATTTGGGGTGTGACACTTGCTGTGGGATTGTCTCTCCCCCAGAAGCTGGACTTCTGCTGTACACCGCTTGCACCTGCACCTCATGTACTTGAGCACAGACTGTCAGGTGGGTGATTTATTCCTCTCTGACACAGGTGGGGAAATATCTGTCTAGGGAGGGGCTTCACTTCTTGCTTGGCTGTAGTTGCAGATGGAGTGACTGGGCAAGATGAGATGCTTAACCTGTAGAGACAAAGATAAGAAGCCACTCTTAAGTATCAGCGTGGACCCAAGAGGTCTTACAGACCAGATCTGTATGCTTTAGCTGCCACAGGTGGTACAAAATCATTTTGACAGAGTGTTAGAAAGCTATTCTGACCTGTATTTGGTCTTCTGTGCTGAGCATCGTGCACTGCGGAGTTCAGTTGGTTCAGGTCAGCAGAGCTGGGGCTTGGGAAGTTTGCTGAAGTCCTTAGCTAGCCATAGGGGTAAGTGGTCTGATTTTAAGAAACACTTGTGTTTCTGATTCATGCTGACCCCACTACAGCTACTTACCTGGTGCTTAAAGTGTTAAGATCTAGTATTTTGAAATCTGGGTCAAATATTTGATATATGCATGCTATGTGTATGTGTGTATATACATTTTTGTTGATAAACGCTCTGTGCTAAGGCATTCCTGAAGACAAGGCTTTGTTCTATTTGAAGAAAATCTGTGGGAGTTTTGCCTTTGACAGTCACAGTGTAAGGTCCTATTTTAGCAAGGTTCATCATTTAATTTAAGCACAAACTTGCATGTTTCCTGGAAAAGTCTTTGCACATGTAACTATCTGATTATGCTGCTTTTCGCCCCTTCTCTCCTCTCCTGGGATACATAAAGAGCTAGAAATATATAAATGCCATTTTGAATGTTTGGAGATCTTACTCTGATGGGTGAGGAACTAAGATGAAATTCTGTTGCAAATTTTTTGAACCGCTCCAGTCTTGAAGCTATCAGGACACAAACAGAACAATTTGGGATTATGATATAGAGTCTAACAAATTCTGAAGTACCTGTATAGATATGTAATACAGTTTAAAAATCTACAACAAAATGTACAGTTCTGTCCAGCCGTGCTTTGCTGAAATAAACTTTTGCTTCATTAAATACAGTCATTTAAAGTAAGTAGTGTGACATATTTTTAGTACCAGAAACGGAAAGCGTTTGGAAATCACAAGTCAGATTGACAGAAGTCATGAAAATAGCTGATAAACACGGAGTCTGTGTGTATGGTTTGGTGGGGTTTGGGGTTTTTTTGCGGGGTTGTGAGGTTTTGGGGGTTTTTTGCATTTTTTTAGACATCTGCTTTTTGGAGGCTTTGGGATCTATTTTGTAACTCTAGCTTCAGTAGGACTGAAGTATTTAATTGACAATTTAAAGACTTTTTTTACTATATGAGATTCGTGAAAAAATTATTTCATTTGGTATCTGGAGGCAGGGAGTGTATGGCAGTCTGCATGCACAGGAGTGAATGTTGTCTAGATAATGTAGTATGTACTGTATGTAGTCTATACGTGTAGTGGAGTCTATAATGACTCCTTTAGATTTTTGGCATTGTAAACCAAAGTCTTCAAACACCAAAAAATTTCCTATACTTTCATTGCACAACTGTTTTAGCAACCCAGAGGTACTGGCTGAGTCTTTTGATAGTCACCCAGTTTGGCCATCACGTTGCCTGTAACTGTTAAACCCTGAGGACAATCTTCAGTATCGGACAGATTCTTTTACTATTTAATGTAGGTCTGGGATCAGACAGCTGCTTTCAGAGATGATGCTGTAGTTTGGAGAAGCATCAGGAGAAAAAGGTGGTGCATTACATCTGAGGTGAAACCTTGGCTGACCTGCTGCCCCTTCATAAGTTTAAATCAGTGTTTGAGTTTTACTGAACTGCATGGCACCCTTTTATACATATGTATGGCCATGTAATAAAAACAGAGAATTTTTGCAGACAGATGGTGTGTTGCAAATTTTCGAAGAAAGTTTAGAGACCTGGGGATACTATTAAAAGATTCGCGGCATTTATGTGCAGAGCACACACTAATTGGGATTTCAGTGTGAAGAGCTACATTTTAGTAACACAAGCCACAGCTGAAAGCAGTCTTCACAGAGATTGTTGGTAGCATGGCTGAGTAGCCCCTTGAAGTTAACATTATTTTTGTCATTTGTAGTGAAAGGAAAATCCAACAGGAGAAAGTTTTGGAAGTCTGATTGAAATGTATTTTCATCTGTCGGTCTGCAGGATGCTGGTTTCTAACAAAACATCATTATTCAGCTTTTATTCATGAATGTTGTAGAAATTTCATCATCTTTTTTTAATTACTTTTTCCATGTTTCTGGCTATTTTTTTCCATTTTCTGTTTCACATTGATTTAAGGTATATTTTCTTTTGACAGTTTTGTCAAGACAGCAAATAGGGAGGACTTTTTGCCAAATGAGCAGATAGTCCTCTGGCCAACTCTTGGCTCAACATGACATGCTTAATCTTATTTTTAATGGATTCTAAAGCTGTTTGTGCTGTCAGTACCATCCTTGTCGCCTGCTCTATATTTTTCTGCTCACAATTTGCATCCCCCTCTGGGAATCTGTGAGCCCATTAACTGCAGAGGTGTCCCATCAGAAACACTGTTTTTCCTGACCGGATTTCAGGGTAAGTCTTCAGGCAGCTCCGGTCCTTGCGCTGAAGCTCGTGCTAGACTTTAGTGGAAGGGAAAAAGAAAGCTGACCCCTAGACCTTTTGAGTAAAAGAGGTGAAAGGATGCTCCTTTGTCAGAAAACATCGAAGCAGACGTAAATCATTGCGCTACGAAGGGAACTTGGGCAAGTTAGGTGGGCACTGTCAATAGCTTGCTGTTTATTGAGCGTCCCATGGATGTGTTCCCTAACATGATAGAGCTTCAGAAGCTCAGGTGTTCAGAAAATGGCTATAATCAATATTCAATAGGTGTCATTGTTCTGAGTGTCTCTCAAAGAGCTCAATATGTTCATAATAAGGCCCCGGTCTAGCAAAGAGCTTACGCCAAAAGCCAATCTGTCCGCTCATGAGCCAGTATGTCAAATGCAGCTCCAAACAACAGCAGACTTTCAGTCTCGTTCCTCAAAATGGAATTATCAGAATCAAAATAATCCGATTTACGTAAAGGAAGCTAAATTTGGTCTTGCTGCCTTTTTTTTTTTTTTTTGCCATGTGCTTTCTTATCATCTCCTAGGGAAAACTTGCTGACAATTTTAAAAGGGATTTGATGCATAGAGCTTCAATAATCTTCAAGATTTTGAGAAAGGGTACTTTGCTCATCTCCTTAGTAGTGGTTGCAGCTAATTGTGGTAATAAGGGAGCAGAACTGATCATGAGGAATGTGAAGAGCTGACAGGGTGCTTTGGTAGCTGGGAGCTTCAGATCTAAGGACCAAAGAAAAGACCTAGATCATCAGCTGAGGGCTAAGTTGTCACTGACAAGTGGGAATGCAGCTGTCACCCTTAAAGGGCAAATACACCCATGGCAGGGGTCAAAAAGGTTGTGAATCCTGTTAGCATCAAAATTACTCCCTTTTGCTGAACTTACAATAAAAATATCTATTTTACATCCGTGGAGTACATTGCAGGTTACACTGAGTTAGCCCAGGATATGCAGTGTATGCCCTTTATTAACAGGTGCTGGATGGTGGCCAGAAAACATATTGCTGTAAGGGACTGCATGCTTCAAAGTTTGTTAGATGAGTCTTAAACAGAAGAATTCGACATTTTACTCTTCTAAACCCAGCAACCCAAAGAGAATGAGCTGTCTGATTTCTTGCCTTTAAAACCTGGAGATAAGTCCTGTGATTTAGAAGACCAGATTGTTACTCACATTGCCAGACTGGCCACTTACACTGCACTTCTGAAAATCTTGCTTTGGAAAGATTTGAATCTTTGCTGAATTTGCTTTGGAAAAACATCCCATTTCAAATATGTTTCTTTTTTACTCTGTGATGCATGGCTGAAGAGTGTCTTAGGCTAAGAAGAGTGTGATCCATCATAGAGACATCCTATAGTTCACTATAAATACAAAGGAAAAAGGTTATCTTCTTTCTTCTTTTGTTGATACAATTGCAGTTCATCAGCAAGAGTGAAACTGAGCAAGAGGTTCAGCCAAAGAAAGGAAAAAAGGAGTGACATATATATATGAGAGAGTGAAACCAGATAGACAATGCATTCAGAAAGAATGATGATCTTCCCGGACAGGCTCGTTAGCAGAAGCATTTATCAGTGTGAGTTTGGGTTTGAAATGGTGGGGAGTAAAAAGCAGTTGCGTTCTCATCTCCCAGAGAAATTAAACAAAGCTTTGTGGCATTCAGCCTGTGAACAAAAGACAAAGTAATCCATCTAGTAATACACCAGCACTAAGTTAGCGTCTTCAGGGCTTTTCTCTAGCTTTTCTGCTAGATACAAATTACACAATTTATTTGTCTTTCTCCTTCAGATCGCCATCTCTGGAATGCAACTACTATTTTTATATCCCTCTTCTGTTTTTCCTCTTACGTGAAGGCCTGTCATTAACTTGTTTACCCATGAAATCTTCTTTGTCTCAGAGCACAATCATATTCCTTCTTTACAGAACCCTCAAATGGGATTATTTTGTCTGTTTTCTTGCAACACTTGCCATCATACCCAGTATTTAATGAGGCACAGAATTTTATGATAGACAGCCTTGCAGTTTCTTTCCATTTAATGTGCCGTACTTCAAAATACTCTCCTAAACCTTGTGAAGTATTTGGTGAACATACACTAACTCCATTGCCTACGAGCAGATGTGGTAGCATAGTCTTGTCGGTATAGGATTTCCTGTGAGATCCATGAAAAATGCCCCTTTTTATCACCTTAAGCTTATCAACCTGTTACACTACATTTAATTTGTGTCAGTCAGTGGAGATTTAGATACTTATTCAAAAGTAATTAAATATTAATAAGTATCATAGACACTAAATGTGTGCAAACAGTGGGGGAAAAAGGTTCACGTGAGAGTGAACTGTAAACTGCAGTATGTAGTTGTGTCAGTTTTGAAATCATTTGATCTCTACACAGAATCTGTTGTCCCACAGTAATACTATTTGCTGGCCATTTTTTAGTATTTGTACCAGGCTGAAAAATGCTGCCTTTTAGGAAACCTGAGCTTTCAAATTATACTGGCCCTATTCAAAGGATTGAATTCAGTCATGCAGGGCTTCTTTTCATCTATCTTTGCCTTTATAAGTTTCATCTTGAGGCCAAGGACCAAGCAGTTTTCTTCGCTTGAAAAACACTGAGCTCATTTCTTGGAATTTCTGCAGCCTAAGAGAAAGTAGCAGAGTTGCAGAAAAACCTGCACTTGTTCCTCGCGTGCTTATGTGACCAATGAAGCTGTGGTTCAGGCTATTATTAGCTGATAAAAGTCACTGAATATATCTTTCCTTCACAGAAATGTTATGTAGTCATTTCTATATTGGATATAAACCTGAAAAAATTACTAAATCTAAATATAAATGGAATATTTCTCATAATTTAAATAATGTGTGGTCTTTTGGACATGAAGAAGAATGAGGATGGCATCACAAAAATTCCATTATTCAATGCATAGTGTTTAAGATAGTTAATTCCCGTCTGCCTTGTCAGTACTTTAGGCAAAACTAAGTTCTATTTTGAGCTTTATCAAAAATCCATGAAAATCACAGAGAATCTCTCTGCTGAGGACAGTAGTCTTTGAACAGATTGTGTTATTTTGACAAGCAAAAGAAGTTACATGTGCTTAAATTATGAGACAAAATAGCTGAGAATAGGAATGTGTGGCCATCAGCTGGACAGCTTTTAGTCTGTACTGTACCAATACAGAGCTCAATGGCTTTGAAGGATTTACAGTAGTGATTTTCTTTATATTCTGGGTTAATAACTTTAAATATTTTAATTAATAATTATCTGGATCGAAACCTACTGCCATCATGTTGAAAATGTTCAAAATAACACAATTTTTCAAAATTGAAGTATTTGTGAAAATATTCACCTCTTCTAGTGTAAGTATTTGCAAAAGATTTTTAACTATTTTGTAATGTATTTACCTGTAGGATCCGAAACTGCGTGAACTGTTGGATGCTGGGAACCTAGGAGGTCGACTGGAAAATCGAATGATAACTGTTGTCTATGGTCCAGACCTGGTCAATATATCATACTTGAACTTGGTGGCATTCCAAGAGGATATAGCAAAGGTAATATACATTAATCTATGTCATATAAAATTAATGTTTTTAAAGGATTGTTTTGAGAGATGTTTAAATGAGATAAAAGTGGAGATTGCTGTAAAATGAACCTCAGTTCCGGTACGGAGCTGTGCCGCTCGGTACCTGAGAAGAAGTGTGTGATCATTTTTTTAGGGAGTTTATTCAGCAAAGTTTGTGCCCCTGCTGTGTGCTCATCTTCAGAACATTGCTTGTAAAGCCCAAATAAGCACTGTGAAAATAATGGTACATGCAAATTTTTACTCAGCTATTAGCATGCTGTGACTCCCCAAACATATATCAGTATCTTTCAGTAGTTATCAGCCTTTTATGCTTGTTCTATGTGTGTGAAAATTATGGATCATCTGTGAGATCAAGGGTTGTAAATGGTTGCCTTTTAAAAGTTGGCGTATATCAGAGTAGTGGGAATCTATAGCTCTACCTTGTATACTGAAGTGTGTCACCAGTCGGACGCTTAATATAAGGGACGTGACTGCTTCTGTTCGCGTTCAAAGGATAACTTGAAGCATAGTGTTTTGTCTGCTGATAGCCCTTGATAAGAATTGTGAAGTCAATGTCGTTACCTTAGTAAAGGATTTTTTCCATGCAGGTATAGAGTCCTTTTGTTTCTGTCCAACACACCACGTAAAACAGTTGTGTGTGACAAGAAAGTTATGACTGAATTTAGTGCCTGTTTATTCTTCCATTTTCTAAATGACTCAGTTGTGTTCAATGAAGTGGGAGCTCTTTGATTTACCTATCCTAATCGACATTCAGAAGCTACTCCTCTTTCCATTCGTGTAAATAGACTGATGACAGCCACCAGATAACCACGCAGAGAACACACTTTCATATGGTTTACATCCTCCAGTCCACTAGATTGAGCTAAAAAGAAAATTATTCCGTTGACTGCTGTTATTTAACAACAGTAAAGAGTTACTTTGTCACCTCACAGGCAACAAGGATAGCCACACCAGGTTAAAAAAAGATCATAGGATGAAAACCTTAACCTAGGAAAGATATATTTTTGTTTGCCAAGTTTCATTAACCGATAGTCTATTTGGTAAAAACAGTTTGCACTGTTTCTGTGATATGAAAGAACAGAAACAAAAGGAGTGGTGGTCCCTGGACTGCTGAGCAGGAAGTGCTGTCCTCAGACTTGAAAATGCTGAGCTATACCCCACAGGGGTGGTTAAGAAATCTTAACGGTACAAAAGTGAAAGCAATTGAAACAATTCTTCGGGAAAAAACCTAAGCATGTGATGGAAAATGAAAAGATATGCTAAAGTTTAACAGCAAAAATTGTTAGCCCTTACCAAGGAAGAGGAAAAATCACATAAATCAGAAGCGTATGTCCTTCTTTTTCTCTTTCCTGTCTTGCCAGCAATCAGTGAACCACAATCTATTTGTTAGAACAGTGCAGAAATTGGTATTATATTAGAAAAGCTTGGCTGCTCTAAATCCTGAGTAAATCCCACAATCTGAGTAGCTAAGAATCAGAGTCTTCCTTGTTATTTGTAAATGCTGCAGACCAAATAAATCCATATTTTATCAATCAGCACTGTAGCCTGGGGATGGGATTTTCAAAGCATTGCAGATTAGCTGTGCTTGCCCTGAAATCATGCTAAATAACCTGATTGTTCCAATGAGAGGAGAGTTTGATCACTGTTGAATGCATCTAAAAATTCTTAATTTTTTAACATGTTTTCCAACTTTATATGAGCTAGGCCATGGAATCTGGTCCTTATCTCCAGGACCCATGTAGTGACTCAGAGAAGTCATCATAAATAAGCACATCAGACACAAACCATCTCTTCAGAAACCCCTGCGAAGGCATGTAAATGCAGGAAGTTTTCAATGTCGCACATGCAAATTTTGACCGTTCCTCTTGCTGATGTTCCAGGGAAAGCAAGTGCCAGTGAAAATCTCCCCCACCTTTCCCTTTTCAGTGTATGAATATTTTTTGGATTAACCTTTCCTTTGTGGTACCTCATTTTTCAAGTTGTGTGACAAGTATCAATCCGTCCTTCACTGGAGAAGAATAAAGGCAAAGTAAACTCTAATGGTTTTAGCGAGGCAGTTAAAATTATTCAATTGTGGAGCTTTCTTGCTTTGCAGAAGGATTCCTGTTCTGCTACAAACTCTGTTCATCACATCTACTGGCCAGGTTGTGGGAAATTTGTGAAAATACAAGCCTTGGGCTATTCGGCTTGCTTTAAGTGAAATAAATACAGAGCTAGAAATGATGATGTAGTTGTGATGTACTGTTTCGTGCAGGAAAAAGTAACTAATGTTTCAAGTGATGAGCTGAAGGGCACTGAGCAGCTGGTTTGTTCAAAGAATGCAGCTTGAAATTCGTTAGGTAATGGTCTAAAAGGCAGATCGCTATACACATCTTGATGATGAAGAGACGAAGCACTGATACAGTGCTTGCTTATTTTCAGATGGGTGTATCTGTCTTGGGGTAGGATTTGTGAGCATCCACAAACATACCACTGCAGAAGCCAGGGTAAAGAAAGTAGTTTATTCTAGAACCTTATTCTGATCGGATCCTCTTTTTCTCCATTCCCAACATGCAGAAGTCCAACCTGTGAACCTCTGTGTCTCCTCTACAGCATTTCATTCTCGTCCCAAATCCAGTAACTTCAAAAGCAAACATCCCATCTTTGCCATCTCTTTCTTCTCGCTCTCTTTTGCGCCTCTCATGCCAACTCTGTTCTCACCACACTAGTCCATCCTGGCTATACAGACCCTTATCCAGAAGCCAAGGAATTCTGTTTCTTCTCAGTTTGATGAGCTTTGGATCAGATCCACCTCTAAGAGCTGACAAATTCCTCCATAAGTAAAATGATGTAGTCAAAGATGATTCACAAGTTGTGCTATACTATGCTTTCCAGCATACGTCTTTATTTTTCCAGCTCCATAGGCATATTTAAGAGCTTGATCAATATAATAAAATGGTAAAACAAACCATATAAATTCATGTCCATTTGATATATTTTTTAATGTAAAATTCATAAGGATGCCAAAAGTGTAGCATTGCAGCAGCTTGCTTTGTTAACCTCCCACCAAAAACAAATGTGCGAGAAACATTGCCTTCACACGTAGTCAGTTCTGATTTGAAGGAAGTGTTTTTAAAAATGTGTGCTGTCTTGTCTTATGAAAAAAATCTCATCTCTTCTGTTCAGATAAATGTCTTACGGTATGCATCCTGATGCATGTAATAGAGGAGAGAAATTACTTCACTGAGCAACAGATTTTCAAATGAACTGCTGCTTATTTGCTACCTGCCAAAGCACAGAACAGCTAAATAATTTGTTAGTAAAGTTCACAGGAATGATATAAATATGAATTGGTGTAACAGGGCATAGCCAAGAGGAGATGGAGTTCAGGGAGCTCTTATCATGATGGATGGGACTTGCTTAGAGTGGAGTGTTGGAAGGCTGGGTTCTTCTGCTACCAGACAGGATCAGAGTCTTCCAGTCTGCAACAAGTTTGTTAGCACTAGTAGAGTTCTATTTCAGAATACCCAGATTTATATTTTCCTTTTGCATTACATCTGTATAGGAGTCTGCAGCTACTGTGGTGATTCAGAGGCTGTTATAACCTTTCCGCAGTAGGCTGTTTTCTTTCTACACATAACAGCTTTCTACCCTGCGGAGCGCTCTCACCGAGTGCAGCCTTCTGGAGTCGCTGCTGCTGGTAAAGACAGCTGCAGAGTGCATCATGCAAGGAGTTAAGAGTATGGGCTTTGCTCTGTACCATGCAGCAAAACCAAGGAAACAGAGCCATTTGGTAGCTAAAGTGGTGAGATGCATCTTGGCTCACAGCTTGATGCAAGCCCATCAAAGTCAGTCCAAAGCATCTCCTTTATTTCCTCGAGTCTGTGCTCAGGGCTGTTGTTTCCCCTCCTGCTGAGGGTTCAGACCAGTGACTGGAAAGATGATGTGATCCTCAGCATATTTTTCTGATCTTGGTTTTTTGGCTGTGGTTCTAGGGTGGCTGGAATGAAGACCCTAAAATGGGAATGGCAATGAGCAAGTATTGCTTGTGACTTGTTGACTTGCCACCTGCATCGTTAGAAATGGCTCAGTCTGGAGGTAGCCCTTGAAGTATTTGGCAAGAGCAATGTGATCACTTGAAAAGCCAGGAAAAACTAGCAAGAAACGTAGAAAGACTGTTTATGTGCCTGTCACAAAGCATTATTTATATAAAAATGGAGTTCCGCTTACATTCTTGTCAATAAGTGCTCGGACAGAGGGAAGGAGGAACTCGGGTGTGAGATGCTCCTGAAGTGCCCTACTTCTCTTTTGTACAAAATACTTCAGTTTTAAGCCCAGCAGAGTCAGTGAGATCTAAGCAAAGTCTATTAAGATCTGTTAAAGGCCAATGTATTTTCAATTTTTAAATGATAGTTTATGTTGCCATTAATCTTTGCAGCCATTACTGTCACAGAGAGAAGTTTTAACTGCTATTATTAGCACCTAAACAAAGCAGTGTTTACAAAATGAGCCTATTTTGAGCCTGGAAAAATGAGTTGCCAAGAAGAAGAAAAAAAAATGCTGCACTTAATACTCTTTCAGTTCCAGGAGTCACAGCAAAGCAGTGATGTTGCTAACAAACCCAAGTCCTTCTTTTCTTTCTCACACACGTCTTTTTTCAAATTAGACCTAAGAAGGAAAAACAAGAAAAGAAAAAAAGTGGAACCAGTCATTAGAGGGGGAGAGAAGGGCTATCTTGGCAGCAGTGGTTTACCTCCAGAAACACAAGTCTGAGTGTGAGGGAGGAAGGTTTCTCTGCCAGAAATACCCGTCACGGCGAGGTGTGTTGTCCCAGCTGCTTAGGGCTGATGTTGTGCTGGGGTGGGCTGAAGGATCTGGTAGCTGAAGGGTGTCAAAGGCCCATGTAACAGTAGGCATACAGGTAGCCTTATCTCTTCCTTGTTGGGAGCAACTGTGATAGACCTGTTTCAGGAACAAGATCTGATAACTTTAGGGAACAAATCTTAGCACATTAAAAAAATAGAAAAAAAATTGTACCTTCTGATCCTCTCAAATTGATCACCTAGTCACGCAGAAACTTGAGACTTTCTAGGTAAAAGAAGTCATAATGTCCAAAGTGACAACAATATTTGTTTCATTGGAAGTCACTGATATTTTTCATCGTTATCAATTTTTGTCAGCATGACATCTCTTTTCTTTTGTATTTTTTCTCAAGAAGAAGAAGGACCAAGGAGAGGCAATGCCTCCAAAGACTATGCATCTGAAAGGGTGTGTGGTGATGAGATTTGGATGTGGACTGATGTGACAGGAAGCTCAGGTTCAGTTTCAAAGAAACTCTGAAAACTTCATCAAGTAAAAAAAAAAAAAAAAAAAAAA
>Ga0065711_1032035_pt1 | contig 28173 bp, 14 predicted proteins | sample Hoacrofraction12_FD_59098 | JGI IMG/M metagenome (GOLD analysis project Ga0065711, IMG submission 59098) | Hoatzin crop microbial communities from Cojedes, Venezuela - Epithelial fraction 12 v2 (version 2) | ecosystem: Host-associated > Birds > Digestive system > Esophagus > Crop | place...
TTTTTTTTTTTTTTTTTTTTAATGATACGTTGTCAGCGCAGGTATAGAGAATTCATCTGAAGACAAAAACCAAAAGGTGTTTGTGTGTGTGTGTGAAGTACTTCAGTAGTAGAGTGACAAACATGGCAAGAAGGCCAGTACTGAAGACAATCCACATGAACTGATTTTATTATGGAAAACAACTGGCAAAGCTGCAACCACGCTTGGCTGTGCTGTTTAGGCAAAACTGTAATAGTTGCCATTCATATACTCTGACTTGAAAACAGGCTGTTGTGCCATTTCTGTGTAGGCTGATATTGTGTGTTTTCCATACAATGATTACTTTTTCCCTCCACATGCCGCCTCCCCACAATCAATCAAAGAGATTATTCCAAAGTGACCTTGTCGTAATAGTATGTATATTAAATTTATACATAACCTCAAATAAGGCACCGGTTTGCATTATTGAATGTATGAGTAGAGCAAGCAGTAGCAGTATTAATTTTATTTAATGTTATGCCTGCTATACTGAGTTAAAAGATAGGAAGATTTACTATCTATTTGAATGGAAGTTATTGCAGTTTGATATTAACATGCCCAGCAGTTTATTTTGTTCTTAATCTGTGGTATAATGATGGAGAAAGAACATAACAAAGCAAATTTCACAGGCGATAGTAACACAGCTGCCGCTGGGCTGCTGCCCTGCGGGGCTGAGGGTGGCAGTGGGGATGGATGGAGGCGGTAATGGGGTTGGCCCAGACCCTGTGGCCCCCAGGCTGATCCTGCTGTGGTGGGGCCAGCAGAACACATCCATGGGCGTGGATCGGAAGCAGTGGGCCGGTGGTGGGAGTGGCAGCCACAGGCTCACCGCAGGCTGCCGAGGAGCTCCCCCATGTCTCCCGAGGGATGGGGCTGCCCTGGCTGCGCTGGTGGGGAGCCAGCCCTGAGCCCTGACGGCAGAACCCCAGGCAGAACAGTGAGGAGAAACAGGCAAAACACAAAAGTGTCTATGGAGAGGTAACGTAGTGAGCTGTGGCATGCATTGCCTGGAGCGTATATAAGGCTCCGATTTGCATTATTGAATATATGAGTAGAGCAAGGAGTAGCAGAGTTAATCGTATTTAACGTGGCCCATTCCTTACAGTCCATTGCTCTATGAAGCTACATAAATGCCTACTGGGTAGCTCCTCCATTGTACTGCGCTTCTCCTGATCATTTTAGCACAAAAATTGAGATAACAATTTTCTCTACCACTACAGATGTCCATCTTTTTCTCGTATAGTCTGAGAGAAACTTTGAGTAATGAGTCTAAGCAGAGCATTTCATTTCTGCACATGTCTCTCTGGAGCTGAGGGTGATGAGAAAAGATGCCTCTTTTCCCAGGCATATTCTCAGAGAACAGGCTGCTCCCCAAACCAGGCTGTCCGCTTCCCCAGCTGGTTTGCAGTTGCAAGGTACTGGCCAGTGAAACCCACACAAATGGCAAGTGGGGGATGGAGCAGCGGCTAAACCAGATGCCCACTGGCAGCAAGGTGGGGACTAAGCCACATGAAATGCTTGTCCCAATGCCGCTGGGTTTGAGTCCTGCTCGCTAGAGAGCTCCGCTCCCTCTCCTGCTGCCTGGGGACACACTTCTCCTTCTCTCCTCATGGCTCCCTCATGTTCAAGGTTCTCCTCAGCCCTCTGTCTGGGGTGGATGAGTGCCAGGGACACGTGGCTTTGAGAAAGGACACGGCCATGTCTTTTTGAAATCCCCCATCAGGAGCTACAGAGGATAATGCACTCAGTATGTTTGGGTACAGGGCATTTCAATCCCTAAGCTTTGATTGCCTATGCGAAACAGAATCCTATTTTTTTCAGATTTAAACTTGTGACTCCAGTGAAAAAGCAATTACATGGCAAAACACATAAAAAAATGACGACAGTCATCTATCTTTCTGAAGCTTTTTGCAGTTTTATTCAGATTTATTGAAGGATTTTCCCTCAAACGACATCTTTCTGTAAATCCACTTCATATGCAAGAATATCGATTCATCAGAATGTCCTCAATGATAAATCATTAGAACATCATTAAAACATGGTCCTTGGTATCAGTTGTGGTCACAGGGACGCAATAATCTGTGCCACAGCAGCACACTTACAGCCATCTAAATGTTTTTTGAAAGCTAATACACTTTTCACTTAATTACATTTTCAAATTATACAGCCATTTTGCAGTGATTCATTGTAATTATCATCTGTATCTAATTTAAAGTAAAAAAATGTACATAATCATCTTTGGCATAAACACACTTTAGTCAGTGGGTTTGTGGCAGGGTGGAATTAACCCCTCAAAAAGACCTTTTCATGATTGAGCTTTCCCGTACAAAATATTTGTTAAAATACTCCTAATACCAGTACAAATATGTGACTAATTGTAGCTGTGCATAGCTGTGTACAAAATCCCTTCAAATTTGCCAGAAAAAATGCCCAGATGTAATGATTTTGGCTCAGAAGAAACAATGTCACTTAAACTTTTAGCTTATAGGTATCTGTGTTCTCAAAAACATTTTTGACAGCTTCTCCAGCAGCAGTCTGTATCTTTACATCGGGTCACCACCTGCAAAGTAAAGCGCACACGCTAAGTGCTCCTCAGCCTGGACTGTTGTGCAGATGGTTAGTAAGGACAACCCGCATTGAGTGTCTGAGCGTACAGGAAAGTAAGCAGAAGCCAAAGGCAACACTGACAAAATCGTGTGCCAAATTAAACTTAAGTGTAAGATGAAATGCCATGTGGTGAGGCTGAGCGTGCAATATCCTTTTGGATAAATTCCACTGATTTTAATAAAACTGGATAGACTGTATCCAAAGACTGAATTTGATTAGATCTGAAACAAGAATTATCTCTTTGTCCTTGCTGTTTACTACACCAGTTTCTAAAGCCCGAATAAAAAACGCCCGCACCTTACATGAACATGCCTTAGGTGAAGATCAGTGACTTTTCTCAGGTATGTCCTCTGTTTACTTTTCCTGGAGGAGTTCTACTGAGCATCTTCTGTTTGGGTTATCTAAAAAAGTACCACATTATCCAAAACCTATGGCTGGTTTCCAAACAACAGATAGCCTAAAGTTGATTCAAAGTGGATCGCTCTGTCTGCGCTGACATCAATAAGAATAGTTTCAATCCTGCATATTCAGATAGTGAATCTGCTGCTGTTGTGGCAGCTTTTTGTCTAGTGGTTTTATCTGCTAACACTTGAAGGGCATTATTATCCCAGATGATCTGCAGCTGAACACTTTTAAATCAATGGAGTTACAGAAGCAGTAAATTTGGCGTGTTATTATTATAGTTTTTTCTACTATCGCAGCACCTGAGAAAGGACTGGAACTACATTACAATGGGTAATACCTGAACTTAGAGGAAGAAATTCCCTTGTAAGGCTTTTACAGTTATATGTAAAAAGAGATATAAAAACTTGTTAAAAGCAATAGGAAAAACAGAAGATATTCTAAGAAGCTGATACGATTCTAAGGTTAGTTGAATATGTAACCTAATGGTCCTGAATGAATTGACTTTATGAAAAATGAGATAAATAAATAAGTACTGTCAGTCCCCTACTGACCCTCATTTTTTTATTGCAGTAAATGGACCATTTACAAGGAAGTGAATGGCTCATAGCTCTCTGCATTTAGCATCCTGCTATTGCCAGGACATTTGCAATTGAATCAGACTGACTGAGCAGTGCTCTGTGACTGAAGTTGCTTTGATTGCGTCAAAATTCAATGCTTTGCTGAACACTCGCTATTCTCCGCTGTTCTCTGCGCACAATACTGTCCTCAGTCACAAGCTGACAAAATTTTCTCGTGCTTTACCTTCTCAAGGCTGAAGAGCGTAACCTCCTGAATCCCAGCTTTTTAAAAACCATTTTGGAAATGGGTTAAGCTAGACCACTTCACAACATTCTGAGCATGAAGTAGAACTTCCACGTGAGAGGCCAGTGTGGAGCAGCTGCTGCAGTTTGGACTCCTGCTGTCACTCCTTTCCCTACTGCTCACTTGTGAAGACCCTTCCACAGGCACTTCTGTAGATGCTGCCCACCATCCTTAACATGCCTGATGCACTTCACCTTTATCTGGAGAGTTGCTTCATACTATCAGGTCCCCCAGGTTCGTGACTTGGGTGATAAACTCTCTGTTCAGGCATTTCTACCACAGTACCTGTCCTCCCAGAAAATCAGGAGCCTGGGCCAATGCAACATTCCTTTCAGGAGCACAACCCAAGACATCAAATGATCAAAAACCTCTCCACTCCTGAAACACAGATACTGCTTACAGGCATGATAGTTGTCAAGGCAAAGCATAGACAGAATACAACATTTAGCTTAAAAGATGAGCAGCTATGAAATACAACAGTGATTAGCTAGGAAGGGGGTGTCAGGCAGGAGGTCAGTTTTGGGAAGGACCACCTCCGTCCGCGTTTGTGCAGTCTCCCCAGCACTGCTGGATGGTGCACATGAAGTGCAGCGTCAGGGCCCCTCGTGCATCCCTGTTCCTGGAGGTCTGGGTGCCTGCTCCAAGGCCAGCGGCCGAGGACAGCCCCTTCCTTTGGTGACCTTGGACCCAGGCTCCCAGGCGACGCTGCAGGGACACCCCAGCTGGGGCTGACCCCCTTCACAAGGGAGATGCTTTTAAACTGAGCAACTACCTGCTGGTCTGTGCTGTGCCCTGACACATATAATTGGAAAGAAAAATGACAAGGCTTGTATCTAGGAACCTGTTTCTGTCTGTTATACCATCTGAAGGATTTTTTTTTTTTTTTTAAAGAAAAAGGCCAATTACCTTTTCCATAAACTGCAAAAGAAAGACTGCACTCAGCCTGCTTTCTCAGAAGAGCTCATACCATGCTGGTATGCTTCACCTTGCAGAAATGGTGAGCGGTTGGACAGCACTATTTATAATATCACCTCCAGTTTTCTACCAGCTAGTTTTGCACAAAGAAGGAAAGCTTTTCAGAAGAATCTCGGGAGTTAAGGTGCTTTGCACTTTTTTCGACTCCTTACTCAGTGCAGATTCACATAAAACTGCAATGCTCTTTGCCTTTCTTTTCAGCTGCTGCTGACACAGAAAGTCGGGAGCAGAGTTTGCCAGAGATGCCAGAGGAGCTTCTCACAACTTGCATTTCTGTAGTCTCTCAATACATGAAATGACCACAGTTGCTCAGAAAGCAGAGTGTTTGGCTTTTCTAGACTGAGGAGAGGCCAAGCTTAGATCCAGGAGCCTTGATTTTGCTTCATGGCATGCATATCCTTGTCAGGGCTGACAAACTGGCAAGGAACTAGTTTTGTGGAGTTAACGGGTTTGAGTAGCAACTAGCTGCATACAAAATGACTGCTATTCACTGTGTATTTAGGCAGTTCAGACGCCAGCATCTCGTTCAAGTCTGTGAAGGGCAAGTAGGCTCCAAAAAGTGTGCTTTGCTGCGTTTGTTGAACAGAGAAACTAGATAGGTCACAGCTAATGCACAACTCCTGTTTCTGGAAAGAAATGGGGAAGTGACAGAAAAGAAGCATAGGTCTCAGATCAGCTAAAATCACTGAAGAAACGAAGTTGAACTATAAAATTTCTATTTTCTGAGTGATTAAAGACCCTTAAACCAGAAAGGTCTGGTCATACCTCTGAAGCCCTGGAATGTCCTTTCTGAGAACAAAAGAGCTACATTTATACCAGCCCATATTTCAGTAATAACCAAAGACCGCAGGTAGGCTTCTAAAGCTGAGCCAAGGCTTTTTTTTTTTTTTTTTCTGTGGGAAAAGTTGACTGTTTTTGAGACAAGTTTTCTTCCTGAGTAGTGTTGACCAGTGTGGAAAAGAAGATTTACCCCATGCCTGCATTTAAATAGAGCTTTGTGGCATTTTACGTTGTGTTCTTAGGATATAGTTTAAAGACACTGGTGCTGTGTGTGCTTGGGGCATTTTTTTATTTCATTTGATAGCCTTTGCACAACTTGAGCCAAGTCAATTCCTAGAGAAAAAACAACCTTACTTCTACCTAGGATTAGCTGGTCATTTTGGGGAATTTCCAAGTGCTGTGCTGCAGCACGAAGGTACAGATAACAATGGACTTGTCCCAAGGATGCTGTCTGCTCTCATTCTCTATAAATTTGAAGGAAAAAGCCTAAAGTAGAAGTAAGGCATTTATATAAATACTGGATTACAACAACAACAACAACAACAAAAGAATTAAGGAAATATTAAGTTCCTGGTTTGGAGTAGCCAGTTGTTTTATTTGAGGGACTATGTATACAATTTTTCAGTAGTCATATGCTTTAGCCATGGGTGAAATTGTAGTCATTTTTGAATAGGGAATTCAAGGGAATAGTTTGGATATGTGTATTGGGTCTGGCTGGGGTGGAGTTAACTTTCCCAAAGCAGCCATCATTGTGCAGTGCTTTGTAGCAAGAAGGGTGCTGATAAGACACGAATGTTTTGACCTCTGTGAAGCAGTGTTCACACAGCATCAAGGCTGTGTCTCCAACCACCCCCCACCCTGGCAACTGGCAGTAGGCTGTGGGTGGGCAAGAGATTGGGAGGGGACATAGCCAGGACAGCTGACCCCAAATGACCAAAGGGATATCTCTTAAAGTGTGATGTCATGGTCAGCAAGGACAGCTATGAGAAAGGAGGAGGGGGACATCAGTTACTAAGGCTTTTGTCTTCTGATGCAACCCCTGTGCATGCCCAGGCCCTACTTCCCAGGAAGTGTCTGGACATCTCTTGCTCATAGGAAGTAGAGAATAAATCTGTATGTTTTCCTTTGCTTCTGCACACTGTCTTTGTTTTTCGTTTATTAAACTGCCTTTATCTCGATCCATGAGTTTTTCATCTTGTTTTCCCCCTCCGTCCTGCTGAGAAGGGGGAGTGATAGAGCAGCTTGGGAGGCACCTGGTGGCCAGTCAAGGTCAACCCAGGAAAACCTGTTGCAAAATATTTTCAGCTCCAGCTTAAAGCGCTGCAAAGCGTGGTAGGTGAGATGCCTTCAAGTAGTTCCAAATAGGGTAATCCAAACTCCTTGTTGTTGTATAGAATCACTAAAAACCTGTATTTAGGAAAACACTTTTCCTTCTTTTCATGCCTGAAATGTCTTTCTAAATTGTTGGAACATTTGGCAGAGCAAGAGATTCAGTCTAGAAACTTAAACACTTATTATAAGAAAAGGTATTTCATGAAGTTATTTTGAAATTCGCAAGGGTTCTCATTCCAAAGCTGTTCACCTGCATCTACAAAAGGAATTTATAAAAATATGTGATCAAAGTAGTATAAGGTGAATGGTTATTTTCCTAAGATTGAAGTGCATTTTTGGTTACTCAACTAGAAATGAAAATTGTCTCTATTAAACATTTGCATTAGCACATTAATCTTCATAAAGTAAGTTTATATAGATCACAAATTTCCAGATTCTGTGTTGTGTTATGTTATGATATTATGTTATGTTAATGTTATATTACATTTAGAATGATCTAAGTTTACTATCAATTTTTAATTTGCAAATGTGCCTCTCAAAGTTAGAACACATTTACACTTCTCCAGAGTTTACTGATATAAGTAGAGAGAATAAAATACATTATTCTTAATTTATTTAAGTGTGGGAAACAGATGCTCCAGGCCCTAAGAATATAGACAAAATTTGCAAAGACAGTCGAAGATCCAGGCTGATGATTAGTGAGATTCAGAAGAACACCTAAACTATCGTTTTGTAATATATAAAATTCACTGCCTATATGGTATTTTTAAAAACTGTATTTCTAGACACATGTATCTCCATGCATTACCAAGTTAGCTAACACATGGTAACTAAAATAAGTTATAAACTGATGTGGAAATTTTTTTCTAACTTTAGGAAAATTGTACGTACCTCCATCTTGAAGTTTGCTTATGAAAAGAAGTAGACTGTCAGTGTTTCACCTCTTGTTATTGTGATTTAATAACACTAGAATAACCAGAGGTGCCATTTTTAGATTAATAGATAACATAAATAAGGAAGACTAATTATAAATAATTTAAAAAAGGAAAGCAATCATTTAGTGCATCAGTAGCTGGCATGGAAAATTGATTTTTACTTCTTTTCATAATTCATTAAGTATAGGTTAGTTTTGGGTGGGGAGGAGAGAGTTATTTCAGATTCCAACTGCTAAATCTGTCTGAACATTTGTCAAGCCTGCTTGATGGACAGCAGAGGCCTTCAGAGTGGTTTACAGGCAAGGCATATCTTCACTTGCACTTCTCCTTCTACACCTCAGTGGACCATGTGAACTGTCCCAGCACCACTGGGAGGACAAGGATGCTGGCACTAATCTACTGCATCAGTTTTCACCCTGGAACAGGGCCAAGCTGAACCTTGCCAACCCAGTAAGTCTCCCCAGTTGTCCTCCAGCAATTCCCAGACAGAAATACTGTGTCTGAACCAGTTCTGACAGAAATTTGCCCAAACGCTTCTCAAAAACCATCAGTAAAAAAGAGCTCGTCATCTCCTCACACAAGCTATTCTAGTGCTGGGCCGCTTGTGCTGTTAGGAAATTATTCTTGCCCCATCAGCTTAATTTCCAGTATAAACCTGTTATGTTTAATCCTCTCACCAATTGTCCTGGATAATAATTTATTCTCTTCCTTTTAGTAGGAACCTTTGAAGTGTTTTAAGACTGTTACTGTGTTTCCCTTTGTTTTTCTCTAATTAAGACTAAAGCATTCCATTTATTTCAGGGCAGCAGATAATTCAGACCTGGCACATCACAATGTGCACTGACAGATGTCTTCATAGTTGTGTTGTGTATCCCTCATGCTTAGAAGTCTCAGCACTACGTATTAGTATCTAACTATCCCCACACACAAAGCAAACAAAGGTCTTTTGCATTGTCTGTTTATGAAATTTATTTATGCTAAATTATTTATTTGTAAAATACAGCTCCAGAATCTCTTATACTAACTTCTGATCACATCTAAAATATTCTTTTTGCTAGATGTGAATACAAATTAAAAGGACAAGACAAAACACCTGACCCCATTGCTAGCCACAGATGTTATTACTTTAGAATGACCTTTTGCTTTGTTAAGCCACAGAAAGTGCTTTAGAAAGTGTTGATGAACATAGAATCATAGAATCATAGAACACTTTGGGTTGGAAGGGACCTTTAGAGGTCATCTAGCCCAACCCCCCTGCACTGAGAAGGGACATCTTCAACAAGACCAGGTTGCTCAGAGGCCCATCCAACCTGGCCTTCAGTGTTTTTAGGCATGGGGCATCTACCACCTCTCTGGGCAACCTGTTCCAATGTTTCACCATTCTCTTGGTAAAAAATTTCTTCCTTATATGTAGTCTAAATCTACCCTCCCTTAGTTAAAAGCCATTGCTCCTTGTCCTATCTCAGTAAGTCCTGCTGAAAAGACTTTCCCTATCTTCCCTACAGACCCCCTTCAGGTACTGAAAGGCTGCTACGAGGTCTCCCTGCAGCCTTCTCTTATGGAGGCTGAACAGCCCCAACTCTCTCAGCCTTTCCTCACAGGAGAGGTGGTAAGATATTTAAATATATGAGTGTCCCTCTTCACATACAGATCGTGCGATCCAATAAGACAAGCCAATAAGACAAGCTCAAAGCGACTGAATCCCCAGGCACCCTCCTCTCTCCCTAAATACAAGAACTTTCTGATCAGAGCAAATGTATTTTCACAAAACAGTGTCTTGGGCTTACCCTACACATCTGCTTTCTGTGATTTATGTAGTTCTAGCTTTAACTGGATGTTTTTGACTGCAGGAGCAGCAGACAAAGTAGCTGATGACAACCAAACAAGATGGAGCAAAGACAATTAATTACCCTGAATTAGTATTTCAAAGGTAACTCTTCACTTCCCCCACCCCCCAAATATCCTATGTGTCTAATACAATATTGCTCTTGGAAAGAGACCAGTTAGAACAGATCCAAATCTGATTGTCTTTGTAAGTCACTTAGTCATTTGCCTCAAACAATGGGAGACACAAGATCATAATTAACGCTTCCAGCTCATGGCAAGATAAAATGCACAGCATGATAGCAAAGCAAGTTGTTGAAGGGGTGCAGCATGTTGTTATGTTATTGTCTCGTAGGGAGTCTATTGTTCCCTTCTGAGCCTGTGAGCTGCTCTCTAATTGACAAGGAAATTAGGAACAGATGATGATTTTGGAGGCAAATCTGCTCTTCTTCTGTAACTGTCAAATTTATCTCATGCAACAGCATCAGCTTAGAAGAGGAAAGCATGTGTGAACATGAACACGGGGCTGCAACTTGAGTTGTGATCACATCACCCATCAGTGACCCCCCGGGTTCCACCAAGGCCAAGCGAACCCAAAAGCTAGGACACTCGTGGCTCCAAACCATTTAGTTCTTGTTGTAGGCACTTCTTGATGTGAAGTCTGGGCAAGCAGGCTTGGGGTTACCGGGTGAGTGGGAAGGAAAGGTGTAGTATATATATATTTCATTCCATTAATACTGCCTGGAGGTATTCTCTGGATTGAGAAAGAAGGGCTTGGCCGTGTGGCTGGGAAATTAGGTGACCAGCAGCCTGGTCCCAGCAGCTGTCACTGTGCATGCAGAGACCAGTGATACAGCCTGGGTACAGCATGTCCTGGACAGAGACAGGAGAGACCTTGCGTAGGACAAGGTGCCCCTCCGTCACCTCGCACCACCACATCTGCACCAGAAATGAATTGGCCTCTAGCAAGGCACGCAGCCAGGCCGACACACTGCGAGGTGTGGGCTTGCCCAGTCTGGCCTTTCGCCAGGATTTTAAAATCACTCCATGTACCCAAGTTGTGTGTGTTTTGGCTTTTTATCTCCTACAGAGAAGCAAGGCTATTGATTGCCTTAGCAGAGGAGCTGGGTAACTCCAGCAATCCTTGAGACGCCTCAGAGCCAGAAATCTCTGCAAACGCAGTACATTTCCCACCTAATTTCACTCCATTAAAGGGTTTATCTGAGAGGGCAGAACCTTTTCTGATTGAAATCGCAGAGTGGAGTTCAGTGAGAGTATCTTAGCTGTCACATACATGTACCAACCACCAGGCTACAGCCTATTTAGAAATGATGTTACTTCAGACTGTGGTTTCGAATGACAAAGCCAGGTGTTGCAATACTCTTGAAATATTCTTGCCCTATTCCTCCACCTCTCATACTCCCTCCAGACCCTCTCCCTGCCCTCATCCTTCGCACCCTCTTTCCAGCTCTGCTTCCGTGGCTACACTGCGAAGCAGATCTGTTGATTTGTATTTAAAATAACCCCTCTTTTCTTTAATGACTGTCTTTAATGACTGGCTTATTTTTGAGCTGGGTAGTTCTCTGAGTCAATTCACAGTGCAGCTGAACAAGCAGCTATTCTGGCCCTGCAGAAGAGCAATGACAGAGAGCGCAAGATAAGAGTGAGCTGGAGGGCAAGAATATCTTAAAATGCCTGGATGCCTCATCTTGAGAAACCTCAGCTCAAATCTTTCCTATTAAAGTTACTCTTCTGGGCATAAACTCCTTATGAATTCACAAACAGCATAATAGCACATTAAAATTACACTCTTGTCTACCATTTTGGACATTCCCTGGAAGATGATGGGTTTCCAGGCTTGATTTACAGCTGCTGGAACTGCTGGTTGAAAAGAGGGAGAATACTTCCCATGGCATCACATCTGCAAATGGGAAACACGAAATTCCAGTTTTCAAAAGCAGCAAAAGAAAGCAAATCTGTAATGCCCTAAGCCAAAAAACAGTGTAAAAAAGACAATCTTTTTTTTCTGGCGTTGGTGGGAATACAGCCTTTCCTGTTTCCTAGACTTTCTTGGAATTAAATGTTTTGTTTCAGAACAAAGCGAAGCTTGTGGGTGGGATTGAGTTAACAAAGAAGATATCCAAATTAAAGTTTTTAAAAGCAGGCATTTGCCAGGAGTTTAAGCTCCTGTCACAGTCAATGCAGTCACTCATGCTTGGAGAGCAGTTCATTTCACCCCAGAGCAGTCACTTGGGGTGGGACTCAGTTGCCTGAACACAGGCTGCTTGTGATGCTGGAGATGCCCAGGAGATCTGCACAGGGCAGGCAGATATGACAGGCACAGCAGACCTCCACCCTTTTGTGGCAGCAGCTGAAGACAGGAAAGATCATTCACAGCATCTAAAATTACACTAGACACCTATGTTTGGGCTACTGAATCTTACCACAGCAGCTAGCCACTTAAATAACTTTACAATCTCAACACATGGTTGATGGCACTGAGTTGGTGTTCACAGACTTCAGCAGGAGCTCAGATGTGCATATTTGGATCCCTATATGTAGACATATGCATTTAGATGTCTTACTCTCAGTTTGAATCACATACTTTTTGTCAAATCAAACAAACAGCTAGTTGCTTTTTTTTTAAGAAAAATCGAATGTGGTTTTTATTATCCTTTTCATATATGTATGAAAGCTCTGCTGATAAACAAAGAAATCAGCCCATTGCAGCAGTTCTGGGAATGCACAGATTTAGCAGTGCCTCTGTGTGTCTGTGGTCTTAAATATTGACATCTCAGACTTTGGCACTTACACAGATCTTATTTTGTTCATCTAGCTGAAATGAGTGATAAATGATAAATGGTCAAAACCAGCAAATATTCATGTTCTTGTGAATCCCTGCAGTCTTACAATGATATTCCTCTAAAGAGCTTTCTGAACAAAACCTCTTTGCCTGTATGAATAGTGATGAGGAGAAAAGTTTAAGGGAAAAGCTCCTCTAGTCCATTCAGACAGCACGTAGCAACTGCGGAATGTTGTATTTAACTGTGTATTTTTCACCTTTCATGTTTCAGACATAGCAAAATTATCCAAAGTTTGAATATCCAATTTTTGGTATGAAAAGCATTTTCCTGTGCTTTGTAAGAGTAGCTAAAAACCTCCTGTGTTGCTAACACGGGGCAGATTCCCTGTCTGAGAGCTAACCAGGTGAAAAATTAAACAATAATGAGTGTTCTGAGGAAATTTTCTCAATTCAGTAAAAATAATATTCTACTAACATTTATTTTGCTTTCTTTGTTTGTCACTACTTACCTTCAGAATATTTCAGGAACTTTTTTTACAGACATAGCCTCAGGAAAGTATTTATGTCAAAGCAATGCGACTTATTCCTGTAAATGATTGAGACTGATGAGAGGAAATGTGTTTAAAACATGATGAAACACCAGATGTCTCTAGTCATAAATAGAATAAACGATGGTGATATTTTTATGCTGGGCATTAGCAAACTAGTGTAGAATTCTTTCTGTTTAAATTTGGTAATTATTTAAGCACCTAAGTATGCTATTTGGCTGCCTGGACACTTTTTTTTTTTTACTAGAAATTAATTATACTGTTACTTATATATCAGTAAGTAGGGATATGGGAAGTGACAGATTTTGGTATCTTAAGTGAATGTTTTTCTTGAGTTTTGGATTTACATGTGATATATTACCTTGTCAATAAGAAAAGAGCTACTGGGCTGCTTGTGAAAAACAATTGACAAAGAATACTGATTTCTTTTCCCTTCTTATATTGATCAAGGTTGCCAATGAAGAGATGCTTTGTTTTATTGCTCTTAGAATTTTAAATTGTCCCCATGATCCTCTGCTTCTCAGATTTCCTTTAATCTATCTGTAGCCACAGAGAATGTTTCTGGTTTGGAGAAGAAAAACCCTTTTAGTGTTGCACTGCAAATAGGTTTTGGGGGAACTCAAGTCCTCAGACACCCTAATCAGACTGATTTTTCAGGGCAGGCTAGAAGTGAAAAAAGAGGAAAGAAATAAACCACTCCAGAGCAGAGGAAATTACCAGTGCAGTACAGAACCACTTCAAGCAAGAGGAATACGTGTTCTTTTGATCTGTTATTGTTAGTATGCAGGCCTGAATAAAAGGGATAGATTAATTGAAAAATAGCCCATAGCCTATTCATAGATAATGAACTACTTACAAAATCTTTAAACAAGATGTCCTTGTAGATCAGATGACTACAGTGCTTACTGAAACACTGCCACTTCTGATTTGGAGAGAAATAAATCTTGTTTTCAGCAAACTGACAGACCTCTCAAGCTGGCTCTCACATGGCTTTCGAGTAGACAGCAGATTTTAAAGCAAGTTAAATGTCTGCTATGAAAAAGAAATTAATTCTCTAGCACTGCTTGCTGTGGCTTTAGCAGAAATGGAAATGAGAAGAAGATGTGTTTGTGTAGCCAACTACCGTGCAGAGCCAGCATGCTTCTGCCATCTCTGAAGGAGGTGGGAGGAACCCATTCACAATTATCATTCCTTCTCATAAGTCCCAATTCACAGTCAGTCTACAAAGCATCTTTTACAAGCAGCTTTGGAGAGAAGTGGAGTACCACCACGCTGGCCACCGTGCCATTGGGCATACAGAGGGCTCGGTACCAGTCAGCACTGAGTCTTCTGATCCAGCTGAGCGTGCTGTTCACAGGGGACTGGCAGAAAAAGGAATAAACTCTGCTGCAGGCAGTGACAGAGTGATAGCAGCATTTGTGAGGCCAGAACAGGCCATTAGCTTAGCATAGGTTACTGAATTTTAGGCAGTTATTCTTATAATGAGAGTGGTGACTTGCACCTGACTAAAATACAGCTACAATGCTTCCTTAATTTCTTCATACTAACAGGAGTGCTCCAATTCCCTATTAAATTCGTAGAGCTCTTAAAATCTGATTTCTGATGTAAACGTTTTATGGAAAGTGAATTTTTATGTCAGACTCCAATGCTCATTTAAAAATTGCTGATTCTTTAGCTCTGCCAGCTGTGAAGCCCATGTGTTGGACTATTGCTGGACACAGATGAAGGGAGTTCATTAAAAAGTGGTGAACCAATAATTCACTGACATTTCTTGCTGTATTTGCCTATCTCTATTATTTCCTAAATCTCCAAGACCTTTTTAAACATGTGGAGCGAGACAAAGAAAATAAAATAAATCTGTTCTAATGGAGACATTTGTCACTGAGGCAGATCAGCAAGCCCAAAGTTAAAGAACAGACGCTGGGAAATTGAGGACCTTGATGAAATAAAGTTGAAACCTGTGATCACGAGAATTCATAAGCTGAACCAGTCAAGAGCAGCTGATGCCCCAGACCTCATCCAACTCCGTTTGTCTGATGAGCAAACTGGAGCAATGATGATAGCTGAAGTGCTGACAGTCTGAAATACAGAAATGCTGAACATCAGGAGTAATTCTTTCCTGAATAAATGCCATGGGAAAGGTTTTAGAACTGTGTGGCTACTTAAAATACTCATCAGCTACCTAAAGGTCAGAAGAAAGTATACTGACATAACTACATTAGTCAAGCATTCTCTGACCTTCAAACTTCAATAGGTACTTGGAAAAATAGAAAAGAAATGGCATAACCAGAAGTGGTGATCTTGAACAATGAGTGACAAATTTTCTGTTGCTGTAAATGAGCCAGTGTTGCTGGTTGTTTTATGTGATACATGCATTTGAGGTTTTTGTTCATTACTGGATGAGTTGCATCTAGAGAAGTAGTCTCTTACTCTGAAGTCAACCATACCATCTCTCATTGTAAGAATATGGAATATATGTTAAATGCAAATCAATACTGAATACTTATGCATACTTGTATATATGGATGGAATAAATTCCTCCTCTGCTTCATCTCTCTATTTCTAGTTATTACTTTTGGTCTTTTCAAGCGTATATGAAATTAGATTCAGGTGGAGGTTGAGGAATCCATACTAACACCTGCTTTTCAGGCAAAGTGTCTCCCATTTAATAGTTTGCCGGCTTCTTTATCATGAAATACTTTTTTTTTCCCTAAGAAATATAGATAATAATTTCTAGTAATGTACAAATTGTTCTTTGTCAACTTCAGAGCTGTAACAAAGTGATGTGTTTTCATTCAAAGGAAAAAAGCTAGATATGCAAATCACAGTAGTGCTACTGGGTGTAGAGTGGAGCACTGTTCGGGAAATATTCATTCCACAGAGCCCAGTGCTCCTGCTTTCGCTAACAGAGGACAGCAGCAATATATATTCATAACTGTACTCAGAATTGCTGGCATTGGGCTGCTGCCATCCACATTGGCAGATAAGCATTTTTTCTGTAAGTTCATAATTTTTACATTTGAAGGAGCAGAAGCAACAGACATCAAGAAAGAAAACCAAAAATACGGCTGCCAGCAGTGTGCAAACACTGACAACTTGCTCTAGAGATATCAGGATAAAATGAATGTGCACATTTGAGTTTTAAATTACAGAAAATAGGCAACGGGGTAAAGTTATCATGAGGTCAGGTAGAGGGTGGTAAGAAATTTGAGCCTAAGGTAAAACAGGTGAAAAAAAACCCAACAGTAGTTTGAAATAAAAAATGTACAGGGATATTGAGATTAGAAATGGCAAGAGGAAGGATCCATGAGGATCTTGAGGAAGAGTCAAGTCCAGTTTGATAAGTAGGAAATGAGAAATAATGGTAGCAAGATAATAGGCTACAAGGAATCATATATTTTAATTGTGGATTTTGCAAGAAGTTGTGGGGTTTACTGGTTAAGGCTAATAGCATTTTTAAAAGTAGCATTAATTTGCATGCGATTGCACCCATAAAATGGTGCTTCTCCAGAATTGTAGATTGTCTTGTCCCTTTTCTTTATGGCGTTATGACTGAAAATGATGACACTGAAGATCCACTTGAATATAGTGACAGAGGCACAGGACCCCGATGACAATCCCTATTTCGGGAACTGCATCCATGGGCTTTCTTCACCTGACTCAAGGAGAGATGTGTTTCACTGTAGTGGCCTAAAGGGTAACAGACAGGTCTACACAGAGGGGACTAGACCCAGGGCAGCCCCTGCCTCTCTTGCTTCTCCGTACCCTTTCCAGGAGTATCTTGCTAGCCCAGTCCTTGAAGCATTTTACTGTTTAGAAAAGGGCCCCAGATTTTCTTCTACCTGTTAAAATCTTCACCATGCTCTTAAATGTACAATGGAGCAAAAAAATTATACAGATACTGCTTTCTCTTCAGAGCCAATGGAAAAGTAATCTATCCCAGCTCTGTCAAATGAACATAAAAAATATAGGAAAAAGAAATGGCAATGGTGAGAACAGAAAATGTGACAGTTTGGGTGACAGGACACAGCAGCCACCCTGGCTCTCTGCTACTCCTGGGCACTTGCTGCTGCAGCTGGCTGGACAGCTGGGTAAGCAGGAGATTTGGAAAATATCACGTAAGATTTTTCCTGGATGAGAATAAATGGTGTCTTTATCTTTCTCTCAAAGGTTACATCTGATGAGCTGAAACACCCTTCAAACATAGAACAGTAGCTATTTCTCAGCCCTTATTTCTTTCATATCTCTTTTGAGGGTAAAATATTATATTTTTGCAAGAATATAAGAAACTTTGCAACTGAGAAATGCCATTTAGACATTTGTATCTTTATGTCCAGAATGCAGTCTTTGTCCTTTCTTTTAACTATCTATTAATTCATTCAGGAGCTCATCCCACTGTCTTTTCAAAAAAGTAAATCCTTCTATTTCAGTGAGTCACTATCAGTTTATTCCATGTTTACTCTGATGTGTATGAAAATTTGATTAGGTTACTTTAGACTGTGGGTTAGATGAATAGCTGCAAATCCTTACTTGGAATTTGATGTTTTAAAGCTAAATTTTCTCTGTATAATACACTCCACTGCAACATGTTTGATCAGCTTCTAGGATAGAGTTCGGAGACTGTGTACGTTCATGTGGAGCTACTTAGCCTTCACAGTGGTGAGAAGAAAAGGACACACAGAGGCCATGTTGCAGCTTACCTATTTTATACAAATGTTTTAGCCTCAGAAAGAGATTGTTCTCTAGAAGGTCCTATTTTTCTTCATTGGCTATGAATGTATAACAATGTCTATGTGGAGATGCCTATGTGATGAACAACTTGTGGCCTTTCAGTATGTAGAGGGGGCTTATAAGAAAGATTGAGAGACTTTTTACCAAGGCCTGTAGTGACAAGACAAGGGGCAATGGTTTTAAACTGAAAAAGACAGATTTAGATTGGATATAGGAAGAAATTTTTTACGATGAAGATGATGAGACACTGGAACAGGTTGCCCAAAGAAGTTGTGGATGCTCCATCATTGAAAGTGTTCAAGAACATGTTGGACAAGCCTTTCAGCAATCTGACTTATTGGAAGGTGTCCCTGCCCATGGCAGGAGGGTTGGAGTAGATGATCTTTAAAGCTCCCTTCGAATCCAAACCATTCTGTGATTCTATGATCAAGTAGATGTTCCACTTTGTCCTGTAGGTTTCACCAGATCCCCAGGAAGAGGTGTCAGTGCCTGCAGAGAGGTGCCACGTGGGGACCTGAGCTCTGCTGTGATGCTGGAAGGAGTAAGAGGACCCTTGGTGACACAGTAGCTGCAGAAATAGACATACCCCTTCCTCCATCTGCACATCTTGAAGGGTCCCCCCTTCGACACCATCCTCTGCTAGGGAAAACCTTCCAGGATGAGGTGACTCTGCTGCTTCTGCTGGATCCAGGCCACATACATGATTCACAAGGTTTGTCAGAGGGAGGCCAGAACCAAATCAGAGCCTGCCTACAGCCTGGCAGGGAGCCCAAACATGTTTTTGGGAAGGGTACCTGACCCCAAGACTGCATGCTTCCAGCTGAGCAGACTAACTGATCTCCATAAGCCATAGCTCCACTGACGAGAGAGCCAGTGATCCCAGATGTGTTAATGTGACATATCCCAGGCAGCTCCATCACCTCAGCCTGGCCAGGGTGTCCAGCTGTGTGGGTACCAAAGTGGTCTCTGGAGGTCTGATGGGTGGTCACACTGGAATCCATATGCCTACGTTACCTGTAGGTGCCTATGGGCTCTTCTGGCCTCAAGCGCATTACAGTCCCTGGAGACAGCAAAACCAAGGCAGATAAACATCACTGTTCAAGAAAGAAAGGCTGAATGTTTCAGGAGGTAGTAGTATTGGCTTCAGAGATCTTCCTGGGATCTGAGAAAAGAAACAACCAGAAAAGGAAAATATACAGATAGTCCCCATATAGGACATGAGTGCAATTAGAAAACATCTTGAAACACAGTATGTGGTTAAATAAATCAGATATACTGTCATTGTGGGAACCTTTCTATGTTTGAAGTAGTCGGTAGTACAATTTGTGTATGAGGAACAGGAATGCTGATACCACCTATCCATCTATGCCCTTTTCAGTTTGTGGCAGGTTATTTTAGCTATAAATACAATATATTAATATATCTATTTAAGAAGCTAAATTTTTCACATACGTTCATCTATGGGCTTTTAATGGTTCAGCTTTTATATAATTGCCAAATACTGAATAAAGCTGTAAAATGATTTATTGCCATGACAGGGAGTTATATGGTAGATCTTATGTGGAAAATAAAATAATAAAATGTTAACAAATTAGGCCTTTAAAACCGGAGTTGTAGTGTCTAATTTATTCCATTATTAAAGTATTAAATTACTTTTGTGCAATAAGCCAGGATAAATGTAAAGCCAATGATTACAAGGATCACAAGCAGGGAAAGCAAATTCTTATGCATTGCCATGGTGTACAATCAAATGGAGTACTGAGAAACATCTGCAATTGCAGCCTTTCCTATTGGTTCAGCTTACCAACCTGCTGCATTAGGCTGTTCTCTCTTAACAAAAAGGCAGAGGTGAGAAAATAGAACCAAGTCGTTGGCGTGAAACTTCTGTTACCCATCAACAATAATTATTTTCCGTTCAAAATGCTAAATTGGTAAGATTTGGGAAATGCAGTATTTTATGGGAGTTAGGCAATGAAGCAGTAAGTAATTCTTTGCCTGCACCATAGAAAATTGATTATATCAGTTTTGGGACCAGAGAGGGGCTTGAGAAGGAAGGTGATGCTGGGGCAGTGACGGTGGTGTGTAACTTCAGTCTTCCAAAGCCTGGGCAAGAGTCCCTTGACCACGACTTCGTCATTCACACGGATCCTTCTGAGTGAGGTCAAGTGAATGGAGTTTTGAGACTTCCTAAACTAGCTTCCAGCCAGGAGGCATCCCATCCCAGAGGATTTCAGAGCCAAACCCCTGAGACCAAGGTCCAAGTCTCCAGTATAGCTGAGGCAGAAACACCACTTTTGAGGCAAAAAAGGGAAAAAAAACCAAAAAAGCCTGAAAAGAGAGAGAGAGTTAAAAAACACAGTGGGAAAGAAGAATAGATAGCTAATAATAATAAAAGTAAAGACTTATTCAGGAAAAGAAATGGGTAGGAGAAATGATTATAACCAGAACCATTAGCAAGAGTGTGATAAAGAGGAGGCAGACAAGAAGTGGGAGTGACTGGATGTGAAAGAAAACAAAATAAGTTAGAACCCAATTATGCAAAGTTTTTAGTCGTGTCTTAAATCCTTTTGGATACAAAAAAGCACTTGAATGTTGGAAAAAACAAAAGTAGCTCCTAAACTGCCTTTGCTTTCTTAGAACTGAAGGTTTTTCTGCAAGAAACAGAGAAAAAGAATTAAGAAAAGTAGAAGATGACAGAAGAGAAAGGAACTGAAATAAGGAAGGAAAACCGAAGGAAGAAAAAGTAAAATGCACACAGCTTTAGGAAAGAAGCATTCAGTGAAATTTATTCATATTAATTTCAGCCAGTGATTTAGGGGTTGTCAGGAGGTGACATTACAAGTAAGGCCTTTCACAGCCAGAGGATTTGCTGTCAAATTCACCTCCTCAAGCAAAACCGTGCTCTCAAATCTATATTTTCGTTTTCAAATAAATTACATTACACTCCTTTCACAGTGCATTACAGAAGTAACTCAAGAGATGGCCAAAGTAGAGATGCCTTTTTATGTTTGCAGAATAGCCTGATACAATTGCTGTAACTTAACATTGGCATGGAAATAAATTCCAAAATTCAGTCCTCTAGCTGTCCATATTTGTAACTGTATTACTATGCAATATATTTATTGATTTTCAGGTTCAAACATCTAATCTATTGCTGGATAAAACTGTCTTCTGACACAATATTTCTGAAGCAACCTGAAACTGAAATAAGTAAACCTAAAGCATATATAATTTCACAGGAAAATAGGTGGCACAGGAAAATCTGTGTCAACATATTTTATTGACATATTTAATTCAATTTAAGATGCCCACAATACAAAATCAAGCAACATGTTAATCAACTTTCTTAAATTATCTGACCCAGACACAACATTTCTGCTGTTCTTTCATATTATGCTGCAGAAGGCAGGGGCCTTTCTACACATTTTAACAGTCAGAGGTGTGGGAATATTTTCACAGACATCTAATTTTGACATTAGACATCCCACTCAGAACTCCCTTAATGGTCAAGAGAGAGAAATAGACTCTTTAGCAGACTTTTTCAGTTCCACGGCTATCCACTGGGATTTTTCTGTGTGCACTGGTGAGACATACCGAGGGTATTAGACTGGGCATCACCTGGAAAAGAGCCACAAGTGTAATCCATACCTTGAAGCAGAGCTTTTCCTCCTTCTTTTTTTGTTATTGAAAAAGTGATTAAGGAGCAACATCACTGCAGAAGAACAGCTGGAGGTTAATGGCCTCTAGCTGACTGGTGAAAGGTGTAGGGGCAACCAACTGGAAGTGGAAGTCAGACAGATTTGAATTAGAAATAAGGAACAGCTGTAACAAGAGCTGACACTCAGAGCAAACTCCCCAAAAGAGAAACATCAAGTTGTTCAGGTACCTCCAAGGGGTCAAAGAAATTGGAGGACAGGGTTTAAATGGGCAAATAGTCCTGGGGTTTGGTTTGCGGACATCTGGGTGAAAATAATGTCTTTTGAGATATCTTATGATCCAATAATCTCTGATCTTAATCTTCAGAAATGCAGAAATTATTTAAAATGCCTAATTATCATGGTATACAGAAAAAAACCCTGCTCCCTAGCTTTTTGAAAAATAGTAATTTCTTAAAGTGTTTATATTGCTTTGAAATGTGCGTGTGAACATTTAGAACACTGTACAGATGGAAAATCTGAGATTTCAAGAAATCTGTTATATTTCTGCAGTTAAGAGTCGAAGCACATTAGTCAGTTTAAATTTCCTTAGGAAAATTCTCAGATATTGGAGAATTTTCTCGGTGTGAGCACTGTTTGCAAGACTTGATAGCATGACACAGGGAGCTTCAAACTCCTGTGCATACTTTATACCTAGCAGGTTTTAAATATGAAAACTTTACTGAAAGAAGATTCTGTGAGAAAGTTAAGATGGCTGAAAAAATGTGTCTGAAAATGATCTCAAAACACATGATGTGAAAGTGAGGCTTTCCTTTTTTACTTCCTCTGTTAGTGTCTGACATATCTCAGTAAAATAGTTGCCTTATGAGTGATCATTGTCTGCTATTTTTGAAAGAGCAAACTACATTATAATAATGCAATTACCCTGGAGAATGCTATTATTTGGAAGTCTAACTCACATTTCCTGAAATGAAATGTATTTTCATTTTATAAAGTCCGTATTCGAGATCTGTGCAATTTGAGCCTTACTAGTTTCTTCCCAAAGGCACCACCTTCCTTTCTTCATGTTGATGAGAACACTTTTAACAACAATATGATATACTGTGCTTCTAAAACTGTTCAAATTTGTATAGTCATCTCTGCATCCTTTAAAAAAGAAAGAAAAACACCCATTACTTCGTACTTTAAATTAAAATACAAAACTTAAAAGTCTGAACTGCAATGCGCATTTTTATTAAATTCAGGTGGAAGGTTTCCCTAGTGGGCAGGCAGGTTCCTAATGAGCTTGTTTATCAAGGTTTGTTGGTGTGCTTAAAATTAGAATCGGACTAAAGTGAACCCTTTCGTCTGTGCTTGGCAGATGCTTTATCATAAGAACGATAAGTTCAGGTGACTGACCAAGCAGATGACCGTAACAGCGCTCAACTGGGATTTAATGGTGATAATAAACGACAAATAAAAAGGTAACACTGAAGTCTGGTGCAATTCACCGATAAGAACTTTATAAAGCAAGCTGAACTTCATTCAGCTTCTTAGTGCAAGACGGGTGACAGCTTTGATTATTGACATATCCTTCGCAACACCAGTTGTCTGCATGAAAGCAAAGCCAAGTAATCTTCATGGACTACACAGCACCATGCACAGCCTTCGCTTATGCCGAGCATCGGTTTGATTTTATTATAATTTCCCTCCTTCTGCTGCTTCTCTTTCTCTTGTTCCTTTTTAGATTTGCTTAGAGATCTCCTTTTCACTTGCAAACTTTTAAGGGCAGAACCTGTGGGGTTTTTTACTTCTTAGCATCTGCAACTTATTTCTGGGAGGTTATGGGGGAAACTGCTTCTCTCTTCATCTTCAGCCACCATTCCATTTTTACTATAGAGTATTCCCTTAGGAAACCCAATCATGATACCCATGGTCTTTACCTGGAAGGAAATTAGACACAAACAACCCCCATTAGACAGCAGGCAAATTGCCTTTTGCTGGCCCATTGAGTGCTCTGGGACTTGCGGGACGATCTTTAGTGTAACGTATTAGTTGGAGGTAATCTATTCCTTGAAAATAGCTATTGAACTGCCTACAACATTAGGACAATAGTTTCAATGGGATGTTTTGCAATAATTCACCTTAGCAGCAACTATGCTATCTAACTGAGGGTCTGCCTGCTCTCCAGCGAACTCTGATGGTCTCTCCTCCAATGCATTGCATCTCTCTTTGAACGTACAAAGTATGGTGCCCTGTGGCAGCTACTCTTTCATAAAGGTTTCAGAGAGGAATTATTCTGTAATGTACATTTGAACTTCTTGTGGGTTAGAGAAGGGTTAATGTAACCTCTTCTGAGCTTATTTTCACACAGTTTTGAGAAGGTCAGTGTCCTACCTCACCTAATGGCAAAGTCATCAGTATGCTTGTCAAAGCAAATCATGCAGTCACTACAATCTAAAATATATGTGAAATGGTGACTTCAGGTAAAAGGCCACAAATTGGTTTGAGTGGAATGTCAGCGGAGGGTAGATGGCGTGACTTAAAAAATTATGTCTGCCTGCTCTGAAAATCTGATTTGTTAAAAGAGGATTTCTAAGTCTACTGACCTTTGGGAGCAGAATTCATACAGAGCTTTGCAGCATGGTTAATGCTGACTTACCACACCATTATCCCTCATCAATTATTTGCTCAAAGGTCCATTTTTCACATGAGAAGCTTAGTTTGAAATGTGTGGCCACCTTTTCATTCGGTGAGATTTTATGGCTTATGAGGTAGCTGCTCAAAGGCAGTGGCTGAGGTCCAAGGACAAGTTTCCTTATAGTATAGAAGAGAAGCTGATTGTAAACCCTCAACCACCTATGTAGAAGATACAGGACAAGTAATCTCAATGCCACTTATGATCTGAGGTTTTGCAAGCGTCTGGTTAAAAGAACTGATGGGTTATATTTGGCCTTTGGACCACATACTGGCTTCTCTGAGCTTGAAGGTAAGGAGATGTTAAATCTTCAACTTTAGGCCACAGACAAATACCTAGAGAGTAAGATCTGTTGCTTTTCCTTAGCTTTCTGATGTTTCTTCCAGGGGACTTTTTATTTACCCATTATTTGCCACCTGCAACAAAAGATCAGTGGCTGAGACACAGGGTAGAGCCAGTTACAATTTTTTAAAAGAAATTGATTTTTGGAATATTTTTTTATTTTAAAGGATTTTTTTTGTCAGGAATGTAACATTTGGGAAGTACTTTTCTTTGAAAAGAGTTTGCATGTCCAGGGTAGGAATTTGAGCAAATGGAGATTCCGGGAGTCAGAAACCTGAGTTTCCCAAATTGTCCTTATAAAACAGTGAGTACCATGGGGCAGAATATCTCTGGCGTTTCAGTCTCTGAGAGCAATTAGTGTACTCCTGTGGCATAAGAGGATGCCATGTTCTTCCTACAGGAGGAAATCTGTTCCCTTCCAACTCAAAAGTAAGAAACACCCTTCCATGTTATTTTCTTATGCTGTTTGGTTTTACTGCATAATGAAGTATTTACGAATAATTTACTTGTCCAGACAATACACATTTCTCCCTTTAGTATTTAAGGCATTTCTTAAAAAAGTAATATCCGGTTTCCAATACTTACATATATATATATTTCTAATCTGATATTTGCTGCTGCAGATAAAAATTACAATACTTTCACCAACATGAGATTAAAAAGAAAAAAAAACTTGTGCATCATATCACCACTCTTTTCAATTTTTTCACTTTTCCTCATGCTCTATCCACATCCTTGCAACCATACTGTTGTTATAGGAGTTCTCTTCATTTGAAAGTATTCTCAAAATAATGTAAGGATTGGGACTTCTCGCTGCACAAACAATTGAAACTTGCTCTGCAAGATGACACAGCCAGCAAGCCTGTTAATTACCTTGGGACATGACATGTTTTCAAGGATGATTTTGAAAGATAGCTTTCTCAAGAGACATTAATGTAAAACTGCATCTGGAATTTAAAACAAGTTCCACACTTGATATGAGACAATGCTTGCAACTGTTTCCTCATGACTTTACAACCTATTTCTGTGTTTAACAAATTTCAAAGAACCCTTATGCATCCAAGCACTACCACTAATACAGCATCACAAAACTCGTGCCAAATGTATGTATACCAGCAGTTGCAGTAACACACACTTTGCGGTGTGTGTTTTAGCTCACACTCAGAAGTTGCCAATTTCTGTTCTTGTCTGAGGGATTGGATAAAACGTTTCCAGGGTAAAAAAATAAGTGCATTTAAGCTGCTAAGATAAATATTTAGAAAGTGAAAAAAGAATAAGGGTGTTTATTTATATTTTATCTAGCCACATATTACCATTGTCTATCTGAAAATCATTAGGTTCTCGATTCCTCAGAAATGAATATAGGCTTTTAAAATGTTATATTATAATGCAGCATACAGCTAGATATTCCTGTCTGTTTTAAATTTTCCTTTAATTTCATCCAGTTTAAGCCTCCTCTTTTAACAGAGGAGTTTAAAAATGAAATACAGATTACCTAACAGAAGTCTTATTTATGGCTTTTAGAGCAGAATATAAAAGTTTCTTCTTTTTAAAGATAGGAAGTTCTAGTGATAGGAATAGCTTATTTTCCCACAAGACAGTAGTCAAGGGTTTATATATAATGAAAACTAGATTAAAGTTCTGGATAAAATAAATATGAAGCCATGTTATAAGGACAGTTATTAATTTAGTTAACCCATGGAAATGGTGAATAAGCTACAGCACAGTCATTTTAAATGGTGAGGAATCTGTCTTTTTCAAGGACTGTTCCTTATGGAAATAATCATAAAAATTAATATTAAAAATGCTTTTTTTGTATCATTTGAAATTATACCTTCTAATGGTGATAGGTTGTAAATCTTATTATGAACACCAAGGGGTATATGAATAGAGCATTCTCTCCATTTAATGAGCCAGTGCTATTATTACTAGAGATACAAAAATGTAATTCAGAAATATATTTCAGAATATTTTTATGCGTAATGACCATTTGCTTCTATTAGTTGGTACTGCAGATTTTCACACAAAAAAATATTAGAATTAAAATTTATAATGGAATTTGCCCTGTGGTTATTTGCAAGCCTTTCTAAGGTCCTGGTATAAGAAGACAAAGAACTCAAGCAGCAGAAAGAAATGATGCTGGAAATACTGAAGATGATAGCAGAGAGGAAAGCTATTATGAGCAAGGTGACATGTTTTCTTATTTATATGAGCTGCCACATTGGCCTCAGCACCGACGAACTGGCACTGAAGTTATGGACCTCTCTGGCATGCTCTGAAGACCTGGGTAATGAAATCTGCAATCCCAGAAGACTCGGTGTGCAGAAAAATGTGCCAAAGATGCAGCCCAGTGTCCTTAATTTACACATGACGTCTTTTCCGATATGGTTTTGGAGGGGTCCATGTTATGCAGAAAACATAAACACAGCTTCGTTCACACAGCTACTTCAGCAGGAAGGCACCAGACAAGGTCTGGCTACAACTTTTGTAAGCAGGTTGATGCACAAGGGTGCCTCCACATAGCGTTAGTGTGACAGCAAAATACCAAGGGCAAGATCTGTTGAATGTCTGATAAACCTGGCTTCAGTCACATTCGTTACGTGGTTATGAAGAAAGCCAGCTGTTCTGAAATAAGAAAGACAGACCATTTGCACAGTGAAATTAAATTTAATATCTCATGTAAACCTGAAAAAAATATTGGAAGGTGAAAATTGCACTGAACACTTTTCCAGTTTCCTGTTCCTTAAAGGGGTGGGAAACATAATACTTTGGATGCAGGGTGGCCCATCACATATGTAGAGTCCTGTATGGCAAATAGTCTTATGGTATCTTACAAAGGCTAGAAATAGCTCATATCAATAATTCAGGGGAGGGAGAGGATAAATCATCTCACCCAACTTTGGCTACTTGAAAAGGAAACTGTCAGTCTAGGATTGCCGTCTAGGCTGGTTGTAAAGATTGCTCAGACTACTAATATCAGCTAAAAATTTACTTTTGATGGTTACAGTAAGGTGCAATGAATTCTAACCTAAATTATTATGTATTGCATGGTTTTGCAGATATTTTGTCAACAGAAAAATAGAACCAGTAAGCCATTAGGAATAAGTTGATTGACTCTGGTTATTGCGTGACAGTAGGTATTAGGGACTGTTTTAATGATCTAAAAGTGCAGGCAACTGGGAGCCAAAATGCGTGGGTGTATACCTCGGTACTGCTTAATTTACTTTTAGGTTTACCTCAGTACGGAAAATATCTCCTTAAACAAATATTGCTGCCTGACCAACCTGTGTCACAAATGGAAGAACAGCGCTGCTCTACCTCAAGATACACAGAAGACAGACACTGAAAAAGACAAGAAGTGCCTCACTCCAGTATACCAGTGAGGAGTATGTCAGCGTTGCCCAGAGCAGGCACTGGATTCTCAAAGAAGAGCCCTGATCTGTAGCTGCACACTCCTTGGCACACAAGTGAACCTGTGGATTGGCTGCATTCAGGTATGTGCCTTTCTTCCCTACAAGAACCTGTGGCCAGAGCCTCACACTGATCAAAAAGAGTACAGAAACATAGTGAGAGCATGCAGGGATGCGACGAGGAAGGCCAAGGCTCACCTGGAATTGAAGCTGGCAAGGGATGTCAAAAACAACAAGAAGGGCTTCTTCAACTACATCAGCAGCAAAAG
>Ga0065711_1003392_pt1 | contig 28172 bp, 16 predicted proteins | sample Hoacrofraction12_FD_59098 | JGI IMG/M metagenome (GOLD analysis project Ga0065711, IMG submission 59098) | Hoatzin crop microbial communities from Cojedes, Venezuela - Epithelial fraction 12 v2 (version 2) | ecosystem: Host-associated > Birds > Digestive system > Esophagus > Crop | place...
GCTGCCGGGCAGTTGGGGTGGAGGGGAGCGGCGGGGCGGGAGCTGTCCCGGGGCGCGTCTGCGGTTTCCGTCTGCGTGTGAACACCGAGCGCGCACTCCACGGTCCTTTGCCCTCCCTCACCCTCCTGCAGCAGGCTCTCTGCCGTGCGGTGCGGTTCTCCTGGGTAGTCTGACAATAATTCTGTACCTGAGGTGTCTGAGACTCCGGGGGATGGAGGAGGCCTCCGTCGGCAGCACACCAAAAGACGTGGAAACCAACAGAGCCTGTGCAAGCAGCGAGCAGGGTTTGACGCGCCGATTTGCCCTGGGTGCAGTACTCGGAGCCGGTTGGTACTTCCGAGTGTAAATACTGAAAGCATTGGAGTTTTGACCCGTTAGGACACCAGGGCAGTGAGCCGATGTGTTTTCTTGCCAGAACGTTCGCACTGCCAGACAGAAAGGTGCGGTGGAGGCGGCGATCCGCACAGTGGTGTGCGCTGGCGTCGCAGCCCGGTGGAATAACCTTTTTGTAGCACGGACGCTGATGTTGGTAGCTGCAGGTGTTCAGGCAAAGAGAGGCGCTGATACATCAGTCATTGTAATAATATAACCCCCATGCATTGCCTCTATTTCTCTTGCTCCCAGTGATACATGAGAGTGATGTGGTAAGAAAACTGAACCAGTGGGATTGTAAATCCACATCAGAATGCCGCGGCTGTTAATGATTTCATTCAGCTTACGCATTTCTCGCTTTTTACTCTTTTGAGGTGTGAGTTAATTTGACTTTTGTGGTCAGTGCTTTCTTAAAGAAATGTTTTCCTTTTTTTTTTTTCTTTTTCTTATTTTAGGTTAAAATTATCGTGAACAGGACTAGATGACCCACAGAGGTCCCTTCCAACCCCTACTATTCTGTGATTCTGTGATTCTGTGAAAGATTGGAAGAAAGCCTCTTCCTTCGGGTGGTTTGGTATCTAGGTTGAATATGCTGAGACTTGTTGCAGTCATGCTTCTAATTGCTTTTGGAAATCTGATAGCCTAATATTTTGTTATTAGGAAGAGATGGATTCTCTTTGTATCCCTGTTTTTTCTCAATGCCTCCCTCATGGTATTTTATGTACTGTCGTGGTGGATTTTTCCCTCTGGTCTTACAGTTCTGCTTTTTTGTTTTACCAATAGAGTACTATGTCTATTTGGTGTTTTCTTCCTGTCCCAAGTATGGGGGGAGGAGGAGAAGGTTACTTTTTTTTTATCCCCCTGAACTTCATTTTATCTGTCTTGCCTCCTGTCTAGGTAAGAGATAGCGGGATATCTCTGAAGCACTATCAAATACAGATTCTAATTGTTGGAAGAGAAAGCGGTGTTTTCTATCTTTATCTCCTCAAAGCAGCAATTGTTGAAAAATTGACCATGACATTTATAATAAGTTACAATTCTCTAAGCATCTTCCTACATCTTACTCATACAAAAGCATCTAACCTTTTTTTGAGAGCTTTCCAAAGTGGAGGAGAGACAGAACTGGCTCACATTTGTCAATCTCTGCTGTTTGTCAAAGTAACAGTATAAACCCAGATATATCCCAGTAGCATCAAAGATACTGCGGCTGCCTGCCTGCGTTTACAGCACAGCAGTGGTTTTATGGTTTGTTCACATATGGCACCATGTAGCCAGCTGGGTTAAAAAGCTGTACGATTTTGAAACAAAAATGTAGATGCTGCACAAGGTTGATAGCGCACACTGGAAAATTATGGAGCCTAGAGAAGTAGGTATTTCTGGCCATGATGAAAATTGATGTCTCAAGTAAGTGTAAACAGACAAGAATTGTGTGTAAAATATTGCAGAATACTGGAGTGCTTTTGCAAATGTGTCAGGTTTTCTTTAGCATGTATTACTTAGAAAGAAAAAAGAATAAAAAAAATAATGATTTATAGACAAAGAAAACCTAATTGTTCAAAAAATCTGAAGTTTAAGTGATTCATGTAATCTGCTTGATGAAGAAACCCTTTTTGTGTTACGTTGGTTACACTAGCATAGAGCAAGATGTAATGTTGTGACAATCGGAGCAAAGCCATTCTTGGCAGCTGGCCACAGTGGAGCAGCAGAATGGCTTCTGTGTTATTTGAGGAAATAAAGACCTTGCTTTAGGGAAAGTTCTGATCAAAAACAGGGAGAGGTTCTTTAAATTAATATAGCAAGTGATTATATGTCGTGATATGAAAGACATATCAACAACTACTTTTGCTGTGTATGCTGATAGAAAATCATCAATGTGAGTGACAATGGTGTTAGGTGTGAATAGATTTTTTTTTTTTTTTTTAATCTTTGTTTTAGAACAGTTTTGTAATGAGAGAACAAATGAATCTGAATACAGTGTGGTAAACTTGAGGTTTGATCTCTTGAATCTTTGTTAATGGAATCTTCTTATGTTGATCCTAAGAGTTTGATCTCTTCATGGTTGTTATTAAAGCTGTGTAAGGTCCCATCATTTAAGAAATGGAATTTTTTTTTTCTGTAGAAACAAGTGAAGTGTGCTCAGTATGCTGGGAAATGTGTATTCCTCCCTTTAAACTTTTTTTTTTCTTGTATTTTGAAATGCATCCCTACTTTATTTCATTAGTCCCAGCTAAAATTTGTCTGTTTAATCTATATAAAACTGGACTCCTACTTTTTTTCCTTACAAGCATTCTGAGCAAAGTATTTGATGTTTGATTCCATCTGATAATTTTTCTTCATTTCATTCCTCTAAATGCAAAATATTCTCACTTCTGAGATTTTTCTTTCACCTCCATACTTATTTCTTGTCTGGTGTTATTATGGGTTTTTTTTCTTCTTCATTGTGTTGGCTTTTGTGATAGTATATCTCTGCCTTTTTTCCGGATTGTGCTTTTGTTTTGTCAAAATACTGGCGACAATTCTTGCTAGTTTCAGTGAGGTCCATCAGCAGTGATAAAAGTGTGTGTGTTTTTATCAGCCTTGCTGCCTGATAGTATAACAGAGCGTGTATGTCAATGTGGGTGCCTGCTGCCAGTGATGTGTGTTGGGATGTTGGAGGTGGCTTGACTGACAGGGCAGCCTGGTGTGAAAGCTTGCACCTGGCTTCAGTGGCACCTACCTGAAATGTGTTGCTTTTTGAACATTGTGTTCAGGTTACAATTTCAGTAACTGCTGCTGGCAGCAGGGCGCGGACACTACTGTATTTGTCAAAATGCAAAAAAACCCACTTGAAACCTTATCTGAATCCAGCTTCTGATATTTGCTTTTGGTTTAAAGACTGAGTGAAGCTCACCGTCAGGCACCAAAGTCTATGCGTATGTGAGAGGTGGGTGGGAGCAGGCACCGCAGGAGCCTTGGGCGCTCTCCAGCCGTGAGCAGGTGTGGACAGAAGGGATGGTCCCCATGGGTGGGCTGTGGACAAGCAGAGGTGGGAGCAGGCACTGCAGGAGCCTTGGGTGCTCTCCAGCTGTGAGCAGGTGTGGACAGAAGGGATGGCCCTCATGGGTGGGCTGTTCCAGTGTAATGGTTTTGTCTTGCCTCAGATAGTTCTGTCCCTCCCAGTACATGTGAAACACCAGGGTGTTCAGATATTGTTCTAGGTACAAAGAAAAGAGGATTGTGGGGACCGCGTAAGAGCAGATAGAGCACCCTTCTGGTGATGTGGGAAGGAGAGGGCGCAGGGTCAGCCTAAGAACAGTTAATGCACGCATAGCCCCTGGTGTGAATTTTTAAGGCTTGAGCAAAAGTCCCTGAAATAGAGAATGAAGAAAGTTGAGACAGAATCACAGAATCATAGAATGCTTTGAGTTGGAAGGGACCTTTAGAGGTCACTTAGCCTAACCCACATGCAGTGAGCAGGGACATCTTCAACTAGACCAGGGTGCTCTACTTTTTTTCCTTACCAGCGCTTTGAGCAACGTGCTTGATGATTGATTCTATCTGATTAATTTTCTTCATTTCATTTGTCTAAATGCAAATGTACTACAGTTACTGTAAAAGTGCCAGAAAAGTGCTTCTGATGGCTATGCCCGACCAGCAAATACAGCAGTATGAGCAACAGTGTCAGAATTAGCAACTGTCAGTGGAGTACACTGGAGGGGGCAGGGACAGCGACCCCTCCAGCTCTTACCCTTACCAAAACCAGCACCAACCAAACTCTGTTGGTGTAGTCTGCTTTTGGTGTATAATCTGTGGCTACATCAGGCTGGTACTGTGGCTTGGTTATGGAAAGTACTTAAGGTCAAGTCTGTTCTAAAAGGGAACAATGTTTTAAGAAGACATTCTGCTTCATTTGTACCAAAGGTAGAGTCAAAATGTCTGAACGTAAAGGCTTGTGACCCTTGAGGAAAGAGCTACTTCATCAGGATTTACTATGTATTACCAAAGGAAAAGCATTAGTAAAATCGAACTTTTCATTAACTTCGCATCACATGCAACTAAGTCTTATTTTTCTCAACTTGTATTTATTTAACTTTTTCCATATCATTGAATGAATATATTAAATATTTTTCTGAGTGTTTTTAAGAAAGCAATTACAGTAATGTCCAAAAGCTTTTGCTAACAAATGGAAGTAAAACTGAGAATTGAGATAGTGAGTAAAAGATGATAAAAGGAAAAAAAAAAAGCTCTGGAATTTATTAGAAAAGTGTTGCATCTGTAATAATTTGTCTCGGGAAGTTTTTTTGATATTGTGAATTCAGCTAAGTAGTTCATATTCTTTCTTAATTGAGTGTATTGAATTACTCTAGTATTCAGACAGATCCCTTTTTTTTTTTGTAGGTAATTGAATGGATCTTCAGCAGCAGCGTTTCTAAAAGTGACAGAAAAGTAAGTATGTGAATGTTTTTCACAAATATATATACCTGACTTAGTGCTAACTCTGTTTACAGTTAATAAACCCTGTTGTTGTGTTGGTTCTTAGCATCTGTAATAATCAGTATTTTTATATAACCTCCAAAGTCTGTTTCCAGTTAAGTGTTTTTATTTTGTGAAAGTAATGTTACATATTTCTTTCTGAATGTGTCCTGCTGCTTCTTTTTCTTATTATTTTTAATAGCTAGAACTACCATTGTGAAAGGAAACTTTGAATAATATAATTCTAGCAATTTCTTATCTATTTTCAACAATGTATAGTATATAATTTGTCACCTTTATAATCATCAGAAAGGTTTCAGCTCCTCAAGTTCGTGTTGTCTAACATAACATGACTAGAATCTCTTATGGTCGTGGTTTATTTCCAACTGTATTTAGTTAATAATGTTGACTTTGAAAGTCACCTTTCTCTGGAAAGAGGAATTTTTGTGTTCTGCTGGCTCCCAATGTAAAACAGGAAAAATCTGCATGTGAAGGATGCATTTCATTCATGTATTCAAAACGTGGAGCTTTGTAGTGACTGAATGTGTTGTGTTTTGACATCTTCCCGGATGGTCGAGATGATGAAATAATTCAATCAAAGTTATTATATTACATAAAAAGGAGAGTTTATTTGATCTAATAAATAGGAGTTGAACTCTTTTTTAAAAAAAAAATCCTCCGTTTTTAGCAGAGCAATATCAAAATTGCTGTGAGGTATGTGTGTAGCAATTTATATGTACAGCTGGTATTTGCAATATGCATATACTTCGATAGAGCTGTTTATAGTATCGGTAAGTCCTGTAATTAGACTGATTATACAGCACTAATTTCCAGTCATTCCATTCTTCTTGCAAATACTGTGAATTATTTTTGCTTAAAGTTCATTGATTACTTTCTATAACTAGATAGACTTACTATTAAAAGGGCTAATTAAAACAAGGTGTATGTACAGGGCTTGTGCATAATACGTTGTATTGGGAGAAGTCTGGGAACCTTTATTTCTATTCTCACTGTCCATTTGTCTATTTATAATGAGTCTGGTTTTGGCTAATTGGATTTTTATTGTCTTTAGTGGCATATCGAAGAGATGAAATGTGGTCTGAAGGGCGATATGACTATGAAAGAGTTCCAAGAGAACGTCTCCCTCCAAGGATTCATCCTGACGTAAGTGTATAGTGTGTTTCTCTAGCACGATACCTTTATAACATGACTTGTACTGTAAGGGCTGGATTTATGTACATATTTAAGTTCCTTATATACCCCAAGTTCCAGTCTTTTCTCATTCATTTGAGCCAACAATCTAGCAAATGCATCTGCACAGAGCTGATAGGATGCCTACAGAATTAAATCTTGCATTTTTTTTCAAACCTATTTTGAAAAAGTAAAGTGTTTTAGAGTATTTGTATTTTGATAAATTGATTTTTTTTGTGTAATTTTTTGTGTTATTAAACATAGGATTTTTAATAACTTCTGGAGAACCAAAGGCCATACTATGTTATATTTTTCCCCAGACTTTTTTTTAATACGTTAATACATCTTTGAGGTGGTAAAATGTCTACTTTCAGTATTGTTCTTGTCACTGATGCAGTTTTTTATTATGACGCTTAAAGTATATAAGGAAATTGAAAATACATCTTCACCAAAGAAATTGTGTTTTGGAGCCTTGTAAGGGAAATACTTGTCAAGAAGCGTGTTGATGGAAATCTGCTTTGTAGGCATGGAGACTTTTACTGTATGTTATGCTTATAAAAGCAAATGCAAAAGCTGTGCTTACTCTGCTGTAGAATAACTTTACAATGCTTTTAGAAAATCTCTGGTTGGGTAACGAAGACTTGGGTAAAATTATTTTAATTTTTTTTCTCCTGTATGTGAAGTCTCTAAAGAAAAAAGAAAACAGATTATGGCTTTGTCTTTTGAGCTATTACACTCTAAATAGAACTTTAAGATTTTTTGATATTTGTATTTACATGCTGTGCAATGTACATTTGGCAAAATAAAATTTCAGGTACCTGTGCCTGTTATCTGACTTTTCTTTTATTTCTTTTAAATGTTGGAATAATAGCATAGCTGATTTAGCATACATTCTGGGTTCCCTCTACCATATTTTCGGCTTGTTGTTTTAGAAGCGTACCCGTGTTGGTAACTAGTTCCGTAGTCTTCTCTGTTGAGTAGTGTATTAGTGTTTGGCTGCTCTGTGACATTTTTAACTCTTTTTACAGGCAACAGCAAAATTTCCGCATATTCAGCAAACTGGAAATCAGATAAGTTTGCACAGGGTATTTAGTCAGCTGCTTCTCCAAAATATTGATCAGCAATAGGACATGAGGAAAGGCAGAATGTATTTTCACAATTTTTATTTTTTTTAATTAATATTTGACTTGACTAACACGTTGCTAATTTAATTTAACCATTGCAACGGTGACATTCCTAAATTCTTTTAGTCTTTCAAGCTGTCCAGCAAACAATGCATGGCATATGCATTATGAAAATTTACTTTAAAATTTAAAAGATATGATGCACTGATTTCGATGTAAGAACCAACGAGGTAGTTCGATGCTAGCTTCATATTACACGTGTTTGGATCTGAGGGTGAAGGAATTAGCAGAATACACTCATTTATCACAATTGATACTATACTTTGCACCGAAACAACACCCCCAGTAGTAGGGCAAACCAAGATCTGGTGTCTCTCTGCCTTACTGAAAGATGAGTATGAAGCCCCTTCTCATACAGCTCTGCTGATTCAAGATAGTTTCAGGCAGTTTGTGTCCTTGTAAGCCTGTGCCATTGTGTCTGTTTCCTTGTGTAAAGGTCTGATTTAATTTTGACTAGACAAGTAAAATTTAATTAATTGATTCAATCTGTGAAAGCGCTTAGCTTTTGCTGATAGGTTAGTACAGTGGAATGAACTGAGATATGCCAGTGATACAGAATGAAGTAGCTCTTGTTTGAAACAGCAAGAGACTTGTCCTAATCTAACCGGGTGCTGATTATATATCGAGTATGGATTGTAGTAGAAACATGTGTTTTCAGATCCAGGTAAACAACATAAAGTTGCAGGCACTTGGCAGAATTAATTGTGGGTGGGCACACCTTCAGCTTTCATGTAACTATCCTTCTGTATGTCCATGTACTTATGTGATGGGGACTTCTGGGTGAGGTTAAAGCACAGAGCAGTTTTATTTTAGCTTCAGAGCACATCGTCTTTGTAAGACACCAAATGAAAAAAAAAAAATTGGTATGGAGGATGTTCAATGAGGTAAGGCTAGATCAACTGTTGTGGCTGTGCATGGATGTGTATGTAGCCTCTACTTTGCATTGGTATGGCTGTGGGCTGGCTTTGGATTGCCCTCTAGTGAATTTGTTGAGTGGGCTCTGAAATCACAACTAACTTTATCTGCATAACAGTATTTAGCAGTTTGTGAATTTAATTTGGGTTTTTTTTTCTAGAAAAACTATTGGTGCATTAAATTGTGACTTCTATTACTATTAAAAAAAGTAGTTCGAGTATCTCCCCTCCTCCAAATTGTGCATGCTAACTCAAGCCTCTGCAGTTATAGGTTGTGTTTTTAAGGCCAATAGAAAAAATACCTTGCTAAAGGAAGAAGACCTGAAATACAAGGTCTTGCATTCCTGGTTTAATTTGCTTTTTATTTGCGGTTGGCTCGTATAATACTTGGTTCTAGAAAGTTCAATTTGTATCTTTTGCAACTGTGCAATTTGTGCTTAAGAAACAAAGGATTTCTTGAATTGGTAAATGGTGTATGATGTTTTATTTGAAGGAAAGACAGTAAATTAAATTTGCGTTCTGGGAAAAAGCTATCCGAAAATTACGTTAAAAGAAAAACTGAGAGTGTTAAAACTCTCTCTGTCACTTGAATCCTCAGATCACCTACTGCATTATATTGAGAACGTGCTTATGTATTCAGATTATGAAGCAAGGACTGTCTTCACTATAATCTCCATAGTGTGGAGGATGTTATCGACATTAAGCAAATTGATACGATTTTCAGATGGGCACTTTGTTTTACAGGCATGAGAAGTGTAACTTTATTGCATTCCTAAGTTAAAAGTGTCTGAGAAATATGTGTAGCTAATGCTTTATAAAAGAAAGTAGCTGATGCTTAGAAAGAAGCTAATGCTAGTGCTTTAAACTTTCAAAAGAAACTTAAACCATGATGAAATTTTTCCCTCTATAATTAAACTTGTAATGCCTGAGGATTGCATCTGAATGGTGTCCAACTAGATTTAATAAGATATTCCACCATCAGTGGCATGATTTTAATGTTTGTTGTTCCCTGTGCTGTTTCAGCCTTTGATTAATATGGTCCCATATTTAGAAATAACTTGGTTTTACTTTTGTGTATTCACTACAGATTTCCAACGGTTAAAAGCAATATGATTTTGTTTGTTTTGTGATTTAGGATGATTACCATAGAGTAGTAAACATTGTGCCCAAGAAACCACCACTGCTTGAAAGACCTGGGGATGGGAATTACAGTCGGTATGATGATTACAGTCATGCTGAGTACAGAGACTATGAAGAAGGCCGCGGTTTTGCACATAACCGAAGAAGTGGCCCTCCACACCGTGGTGTACGTAAGGTGATTCTTCTAACATGTTTATGGTGTTTATCTTCTCATTAATGCTTGAATACTGAACAATTAAAATATTATTTCAGGTAGAGTGTTGATGTTATTGCTGTTCTCATAAACTGAAATGGAATGAATAGAAAAACATCTACGTTTTGATACTTGGTGCTTTCTTGCATTTAGTGTGCTGCTAAGACACTAGTGATTATATTGTAATACCTGTTTGCTGCTTGTTATGGTTCCTAGCTACTCTACTGACTTAAAAAAAGAGCCTTTGTCCAGCTCTGTGGAAAGCTCAGAGTCCAAACTGGGAAAACAAGTGGCCAGAAGTCCTCTCCGTAATGCGGTGCAAAGTTATCTGAATGAATAGAAGAATGATTGCAAAATATTTCTATTTAATGAGTCCTTGCACATGCAACTTGTTGAATGTTGTCTACTCATCCTTCTAATCTGCATATTTGTTCACCTGTCATGATGTTGAATGCATTTTTTTTTTCCCAGTAGCTACATGTAAGTACAAATTTTATGGTCCCTTTGAAAGGTCGTTACTGCTGCTTCCTCCAACCCAGCTGTTTGAAATTCTGTAATTTCAAGCTAGTGATGAGAATTTACATTTAAAAGAGGAATATTTTCTTTTTTAAGTCGGGGTCCCTGTATATAGTTTGGAAATTTTTTTAGTTTTTGTGGTTTGTATGGCATTTCAAAGTTGCTACTTTAATATTGATAGAGGAAGAAGATAAGAGGAATGGGGTAGAATTAACAAAACAAGAGGAACCTTGCTATGAATGATTAATACTTTGTCCTAGCTCGTTAAATGCTTTGGTTTTGCAGTAAATAAGTACCATTTGGCAATGAACTGTACCTCACATCTAATGTTGAGATACACGTCACGTGATTGTTTTGCATGTATGTTTTGCAGGATGAATCAGGGTACAGATGGCCAAGGGATGATCATCCTATGAGTCGGCAGCCTGAATACAGGTATTTTATAAGACTTTATGGCAGTGCCATACATAGGCTGCAACTATTTAGGGCATTTTTCTTTGGTATCAAAACAGGGATATGGGAATGGACATATGTTGAAGTAAAAGACGATAGTGGAAAAGTGGATTCTAGTTGTATGGTCTGAAATACAACTTCAATAAATGATATGACGTGAAAGTCTCTATTTTAGTATTTGTTTAGTAAGGATAGGAGGCATAATGATAGCATCTTTAGGATGTTAGCCTGGGACCATAAGTAATTTAGTGCATCTCCCTGATCAGTCACGGTTTTTACATGACTTCAGAGAATTCTTTGGTCTAAGATTTGCTTCTGTGACTGCAGTACCTTAGGGCCACGATAGAGTGGAAAGATACCTGCACCATTTAAAATGTTACTGGGGGGAATAATGGGATTCTGAAGTTGACCATAGCCTTGTTCTGACCTCCCTGTTTTCTCAGCTGGACTGATAAGTAGGTATTTCCATTATAGTCTGTACCTCAGGTTTCCATCTATGATATGTAAGGAATAGTGTTAAACAGTAGGGCTGTAACATAACATATGCCTGCGGTGATGTTTGATATGAGTTTATTTGATGTGATAAATAAAATGCACAGCATAGTGTTACACGCAAAATTTATGGATAAGTATGAAACTCAAATATTCAGACAAGAATTAATTGTTAGTATAACTGAAATATTAACAGTGTAATCTAAGAATCACTATTACTTCAAGAACTGAAGTATTAGCTGTCTACTCTAAGAATCAATATTAATTCAAATTTAATTGTTATGGAAAGAATATGTCTATACAAGAGAAGTTTCAATAATAACAATTTTACGTGGATTAGTATTGTACACACACTGCTTACTTTCTAAACCTCTTTCTTCACCTGCTCCTCTGGGTCTTATGGTCACTGGTGGTCAAACAGTGAGTTGTCAGCGTCTTCACTCTTGCTGGGTGGAGTTTGTTGTTTATGTGATGGCTGCTTCTTCCTCACCCAAAGATGCAGAAGGGCTCATGTTTAGATTTGTTAATATGTTCTTACATCTTTGTTCTTTCATCGCTGGCCTACAGCACCATGTTACAGCCAGATTTAGCATATATAGTGCCTTTGGAATATGTTAAATGCTATTTTCCATGTTCTTTTTGTTATTCCTAAAACTAGTTTTGCCCATCTGACCACTGGGTAATGGTTTCTAGCGTAGGAGTTTCCAGTGCCAGGCCCATGCCCCCATCTCTTGTCATCTCATGCCTTTACTTTTATATGCCACATCCTGTGTTTCCACTTGTCAACATATCTGCTACTAAACTAGGCCTGTATTTCTATATATCACATCATGCTGTTAGCCATAAATGTTTCATTGTACGTAGAATAATTCCTTGTCTTTATAAAAGGATGGTTGTACCATACAAAGATCAGCAGAAGTAAAACAAGTTAGCTACAGACATCTGGTCAGTTGGAAAAATTGCTGTTAAAGCTGTACCAAGTTTAAAAAAAAGACTTGGGTCAAGAAAAGCTCAGACAGAGCAAGCCTGACAAGCTGACTCAGAGCCTCAGTCTTGAGGCCTTCCACACTCGATGTGAAGCTGTTGCAAGCAATGGCAGTACAGGGCTACACAGTTGCAGTACATATCTGTTCCTTTGAATGTGATGATTTAGACATAGCATAACTAGGTTATTACATAACTTCACCGTAAAAAATACCCCTTCATACACCGTAAGGGTCTGCGTGCATTAGACTTCTCTCAAAATTGCATTCTTGGGGCTAGACACAACAGTAAAGGGTTTTGAAAAGTAATAAGTGTTCTAGAGAAATTTTTGTAAAAGTTCTTGCATCTTTTCCTCCCAAGTTAGAAGACTCAGAGTTGTTTAAAGGGGGGGGTGGGGGAAGAGGAAAAAAAAGTCTGAGAAGACTTGTTAGTGCCAGGCAGTTTATTTTTCCACAGAACAAGAGTGGCACCCAGTGGTCAGAAAGGTTGTCTTAAATGCATTCTAATTTCTTCCATTTAAAATGTGAGGATAAAATATCAGTTCATTTTGCTGATGGCTTTAAAATTGTGCTGTGTGGTAGGTGGTAGTCCCTTTGGAGTCTTTATTGTATATTTCAGAATACGTAACTGTTGTACAACTGCAGTAACACTATGGAAGAACTTCGTAGAGATATTTGGTTCAGTTGAGGGTATGGGAACGTACTTGCAATTGAATGAAGCCCTACTGATTTATTATATAAATATACATTAGCATATCAGAGGTCTGATTATACAGAAAAGCCCAGGAATAGTAAATAACCGTGAATGTCAAATCCTGTGATCAGACTGCTAAACACTGGTAGTGTTACATGCTTGATAATAAACTTAGTTATGATTTTTTTTTTCTCATTATTGAGCTATGTAGTGGGTCTCAACAGAGGAAATCAAAGTACAGTACTTGGTATATGTTGTCTCCTGTGGTGAAAACACTAATTACTTTGCATTTCAAAGGCATTTTCACTATAAAACATGAGATTAAAAAATTATTATATGCAAAAATGCTTTCTATTTGGATATGATGACAGTTACTTCGAGTAAGTTCTTTTGGAGTACATATAAATATTTTTTTTTCTTTGGGGTAGTAGAAGGAGATTTAAGATCACTTTAACAAGAGGTACTTTTTAAAAAATTTGTATCAAACATGGCTGAAAGTACAATGTTAGATTTGTGAAGCTAAAGACACTCGGGAGACTCGTAAAATTAGTGGATTTTTGTAGTCAGTACAGTGATTATAAATTCTAAAAACAATAGCTCTTTTAATGACATAAATAATCAGTTTTCGTGGGTATTTTTAAAATCTTGTTCAGCACCTAAAAATGTGATGTAACAAGTTGTTGTCAATTAAGCATTAATTATGCACGTTTTTCTCCTTTGATTTTTGACAACTGAACTGTGAAAAAGTAGTTTCTGATCTCTTACTCCTCCCATTTTTGTTCCCCATATCTTTCTCTGGAGTGCCGAAAATCGTTGCGTGAGATTCTTTCGAAGTAAAAGAAACTGCTTATCTGGAATATCAAAAATTCTTAATTGATGTAGAATTTTGGGGAGTGAAATTTTCCTATGTTGAAGAAACCATCTGTTAGGTTTTTTGGGGGTGGGTCTTTTTTTGTTGCTCTAGTAGTTTCTTTTGTGGATTTTTTTTTTTTTTTTTTAAGCTTCTTGCCCTTTACTTAAAAATGGGAAGTGCATGCTTACTTAGCAGTTGCATAGCTGTGGCTTGAGCTGTGATGAGTCCACTGACCAGCAGCAATTCTCCATGAGCGACAAGAGGATTGTTGAGGTTCTGCCACTTGCCTTAGCTGTCTTTTTTCTTGCCTTCTTCTATGGAGTTACGTTTCAGTTTCCAAGCAGCTGTCGTTTGCCAGTAGTCTACCACTGAGAGAAGCATTGCTGATCCTTTCTACTCTTTCCTGGACCACTCAATTCTTGAGAGTTGTTAGCTCTGCTTTATACTACGCTCAGTGAATAGCTTTCATCATGACCATGACTTCTTTATGGTAATATCATTTTTTATATGTAAAAAATAAAGTAATTCAGAGGATGTGCTGGGCATAGAAATGAGTTCTCAGCCCTTTTTCTCTTGTTCTGACCTAAGGGATTCTTGCTGGATTTCTGAACTCCAGGAATTGATGTGAATTGTGTAACCTTGTAGTCATGGCTTGGTGTGAAGTGCCTCTTGGTTCAAGCCTAGTTGCCATGTATAAAGAATTGTACATCAAAGCAGAAGCTCTTAGTTTGGGGAACAGAGAATTTTCTGCACACGTGATGACAGGTTTAATGTCTTGGTCGCTGATGCTATGAGAATTGTGAAACTTGGAAATTATGAGAGGAGTAGAGATCAAGTAAGACACGACTTCTTTGTACATTTATCTTTTGCTGATGTTGATCACTTGTGGGGCTGTGTTATTACTTGTCTTTAGTGATATATTAAGCTCATTTATTCAAAGGGCTGGAATTATTTTGTGCACATCAGATGTTTTTAAAAAGTTGCAGGGAGCTATGCTGTTGTATGTTGAAGAACTCCAATTTTACAGTGCTTCTCTATGAACTTCATAGCAATGAATTCTGCATACGAGTTCGTTTTTTATGAAGTCAGATGAACCTTTCAGTGTGATATGCTTTAGAAGATTGTTAGCTGCTGTTGACTTTAGTCATACCAAATTTTAATCCTTTTGAGTGCATAGAGCATTACTTCATCCTTCTTTTTTCAGCCAGACTGAGTTCATAAGATGTGAAATATGTGAAACTTGGCAACTTAAGATGGGTAAGACTCATCTTCAAAGAGAAATTACAAAATGACGCACTTGTAAATCCCAGCTATACATGCATTAAATTTGATCCTTAAAATTTTCCGAGGTCTAGATCTTTGTAAAATAAGGATTGACATATTTGGAGACAAAGTACTCTGCCTCAGTAGTAATGCAAGTTTGTATAATAGAGACTCCTGAGAAGTGGCTCACATAGGACATTTTGAATATCTCCTCTGAAATTGTTCATACGAGTAAGTTTTCTCTTGGTAATGAAGGAAACTTGCTACTACTATGTGTGTGCTTCTGTTTGTTGTTTGTTGTTTGTTTTTTTTTCCGTACCCTGTGTGAAATTAGGAAGTAGTCATAATCCAGTCTTTAATACTTATGCGTATGTGTATATAAAACAATCTGCTTATCTGTGGAGTGCACAGGAAATATTTTGTAATGAATAGAAATAATAAAGTAATTCTGATGCTAAAATTGAAAGAAAACTGGCAAAATGTTGAAACTTAATTTTAAACAATTGGTGAGCAGCTAAGATTCATCAGTCAGTTGTGTAACTTGTTTTGGAAATCTTTTAAATCAATGGCACGTTGCCTTTCCTCTAAAAATTTTATGTGGCTTTCTGAACATTAAACTCAAAAGTTAACTTGTTAGGGTGGTAAAGCATAATATACCCCAGTTTTTGTCAATGCATAACCCTTCACAGTGAGATTGTGTTTACTGAAGGCCATGGAGAAAATTGGTAGCTAAGTGGGGGATAGAAGCCCAGCAATCATGACTTTCAGATCCCTGCTTGAACTACCCTGCTGTCTGGTGATTCATCCCTTGTAGGTGCGGTATGTGATGACAGGATGCTCTAGAGGAGTGGTTTGAATATTGTACATTAAGAAGAAAATTGTTCTTTGGCAAGAATGGTTATTTTAAACCAAAACCGTTGATGAGAGAGCCTCCATATAGAAGTTAAGGGTCACTGACACTCCTTTCAGTAACGCAGGATTTAATATTGAGGGTTCAGATGTGTCATAGGCCAAGGCAGTTACCTTTACATTATTACTGTGCAATCACCTTTGAATGACAGGGGGTAGCTTGTTTTGTGTTTCCCCTCACCCCACCCTGTATGTATTCTTTAATGAGTGAAACAGTCAACCTGTTTAAGTATTTTATACTCATTTATAACAGCGTGTTATATTGCTGGAGATCTTTATGTTTTGGATTTAAACTTTCTTGTGGTGTAAACTGATCTTTGTCTTGCTCACAGAAGAGAAATTTAGCCAAAGAGATTTATGAGATGGTGCTAAAAATGTACCTAAGTCTGCTGTTCTGTTGCAACATTGGACAGGTCTTAGGGGACACCATACAAGAACCTCATTCTTTATTAAAAAATATGTGTGGAGGGAAATAAATACGGCAGTCACCCAAAGAAAATGGTCTTGCTTGTGACAGAGATTGATAAGCAGAGTTCTAATCATATTCATTAGTACATACCTTTTTATTTTAATAAATAATAAAATCTCTGCCAGAACATTGAACCTCTCAGGTATTCACACGAACTACTAGAATAACTTGTTTATTCATATATGAAATTACAGTTTCCTTATAATAGGTCATTGTGGTAGATTCATTATACCTGTCTACAACTCCAGGCAAGGACTTGTCTGTTGAAATTTGTAGTTCAGAAGACCCATTGTATTAGTCTGCTAGCTAAATTAGTTTACCTTGGCTTATGATATTTTGAGGGGGTTGAGAGGGGAGTTAGAACTTTTTGGAACAAGATGATAGGTAATAGATAACTTAAAAGTAGGTTTTGGTTTACACTAAATATTTAATGACTTCATATTACACTTTGTGTGTTATGCAGCAGTCTTGTTGATTCAGTAGTTGCTACATTTTCTTTGAGGGCTATTTTCTGCTCCACCGCATCTTTAAGCTCTTTTGTGCTTGGGACAATCAATTTGTTTGCAAACTGAGATTTATGTTTTATAATTTGCTTTTTGTTACTTGGCCAAAATGATGTATGTCTTAATTGTATTACTAAAGCTTTGGGTTCCTTTGGACCACAGGTTTTTATTTTGAATGGATTTTAAGAACTGGAATCTCCTCTGGGAGATATCACTTAGTGTTTTAAAACTGCCCTGCGCTGAAGGCTATGTATAATTAAGAACAGTTCAAGACTGTCCACTGTTGCAATGCAGTTGAAAGTAAAAAAGTTTAAATTCGAGTAAGTCTGGGTTTGTTGCTACGATGAATCTTTTTCCTCCGTTTAACTTAGAAGCCAGAGACTTAAAACTATGTATTAGAACACTGGCTGTTTTCTTACTACAGATATTACATCAAACTGAGTTTCTCTGTTATTTATGTTGGTGGGATCTGCTTTGTTTATATCTAGAATTGTACTAGAAACTTCTTTCAAAGCAAGGCTGCTGTCACTCCACTTCTGAAATGTTTGTCACGTGTGAGAATGGGCAGAAAGGGAGAGACTGGTGGACAGGGTTTTCCACTGCAGAATTTTTTTGCCCTCACCTTACGGTGTAAAAATATGGGGAGGAGGTAAAAATACCTCTTACTTTCAATTGGATTTTTTTTGCATATTTCAGCTAATTGTGGGGTTATTCTGTAAGGTGAATGTTGCTTTTACGGACATCTAATTGTTGAGTGATTGCTTTTAATGGTAAAATATTATTGTTTGCATAACTATTGACTGTGATCTTTATTGAAGACCTATTTTCTTTTATTTTTTTGCAGAATTCCTCATTCAAATTCTAAAAACCTTGTTTGCTTTCAAAAATTGCTTATTGATAATTTTGTTCCTTTTAGGGGATGTTGCAGAACTTTGATTTAATTGCTGATGTGATTTCCATCTCGGGTTGAGAGGAAGGAGTTTAAAGTCGTAATATAGGTTGTATTGATCATTTAATTTCTTTTTCTCTTAATCGTTTCTCATGATGAGCTTCTGAAGTCAGTGTCAGTATTGCTAACATTCAGCCAGGACCCTGGAACCTCCCACAGGAATCTGCGCTATGATGTTTTTCCTCCTAGTTGATGGGAGACTCCTTTGACTGTTGTTGGTAGTCGAGGAGTCTGGCTGTTGTATTTCATTTCTAAATGATGTCACGGAAGCTTTGTTTTTCGAATCAAAACATTTCAAAGTTTCTCCTGTGTGGGAATTGTCAAATTAGCAGAACTTCCCACTACCTGATTTTTGTTTCCCAGCTGAGCTTGTAAATATACAGCCTCGCGCAGTAGAGCTTATGTTTTCTATGAAGCTTAGAAGGGTTCTAAATCTTGGTTTTAACTCCTGCTGAGAGCCATAAGAGAAAACTGGTTAAGGTTGTTTTTGAAAAGCATAATTACAAATAGGTAATTTCAGTCTGATTTTGTGTGTATGGTATTTCTTATACTTCCATCCTCTGAAATGTTTTAGTTACATTTAAATACAGTCTCTATGTTGTGCCTCTATAGGATTGACAAAGTATTCTTTGGACTAAAACCAGGTTGTTACAATCTTCTCAAAGGCTGTTTTGATATTCTTAAAAACTCAGCTCGAATAATTATTGAATGAAGAACAGCTAGGTAGTAAATTGACTTGTAAGTATTGACTTGTAAGTATTTATTTGACAACAATTACAGTAAACACACCAAATTTGGTAACAAAAGCTCTGGAAGTTCTCACCATGGTAGTTCTCAATTGCTACCATGTTTATTCAACTTGCTTTTGATCCAGAGCTTTTTGTGTGTACATCTGTCTCCCACTGCAGCTTTTTAAGGTTGTAAATTGTCATATGAAGTTTGTGTCATCATTATATTTTTTAACAGTGGTTATTGCATGAGAACTGTTTCATACAACTATTAGTATGTTGTTATACACATGTCAGGAAAAATTCAGTAGTGGGTGTAAACTCAGTTACAGTTTGTAATAACGTGGATTTGTTGATTAAAATTAAGTCACTGTTTGGGAGTATTATTATTTCCTTCTTATCAATGATGTTTACATTATGCTAATAAACTGTAAGGAGATCCTCTGTTTACAATGTATGATAGGGCAATATGCCTGAAGATAAGATTATATATGTCTACACTGTAAGATCTTGGTTAACACCTCACTTTAAAGAAGACTTTAAAAAGCAAGTTTTTATAGTGAGCGTTGTAATCGGGTGGTAGATGGTATCAAACTGGCAAGTTAATGCTGTATTGGGAAATAACAAGGCAAACTCCCATGGGTAGCACTTGATTATGCTGGAAAGGTTTCCTAACAAATATGTTGATCAACAGCTAGGTACTGAGAGACAATGGGGAGGGAAAGTCTTCCTTTGAGTCCACACAACTACTGTTAAGACGGGCATCTAAATGATCTCAACGACCAGCCAATGAATTGGCTTAATGAATGTAGTCATGGCTTTCTCACGATGGGGAGTATTGTCACAGAGGCCTTAAACAGATTTCACTTAGGAAGGTAAATTCTTCATTTGTTAGGTTCCAGGGACTTGTTTGTTATATTCTGAATGTCCTAAACATTTCAGGGAATTTAATTCCCATTGAGAGACGGTGGGAATACTAGGATGAGCTTTGCTTGGATGTTGTTTCTTCACATGAATGCAAGTTGCTTTTTTCCTCCCCTTAATTGGTGAAATGAGATGTGCTGTAAATTTCAGTAGAGGAGAGGAAAAAAATTTGGTGTTATTAACAGTATAGGCATCCTTTTGTTAAGCATTTTGCTGTAAGAAGATGATTTTTGGTATGCCATTTCCACCTACTGCTGCATTTGAGTGTGTTGTGATCTGCATCTGAGGAAAAGTTCATCAATAAATCAATTCCGTGGTCTCGTGCCATCGGTGTTATTTTTAAAAGGTGATGCTATTTTTGCATGCTAACAAATTATTCTTAATGTTAGTTTTGGCATTTATTCGTGACACATATTTGCATAACCATACAAGGTTCTTTCCCTTGTGTGTGAAGCTTTGTAGTATTAATTTGTGAGTTGATAAGAAATGCTTTTCATAGAATCATAGACTCCTTTAGGCTGGAAGAGACCTTTAAGATCATTGAGTCCAGTGGAACTGAATATTGACACCATGACACACAAAAGTGCTGTCAGCCAGCTTTGGGAATGTCTTCCTCTTCTGAAGTCTGACTTTTAATAGTTGCATTGTGTTAAATGAAGTCCTACCCTACCTAGTCTAGTATGCCTAATTATTTTCAGAAATTATGTTTGAGAGCATGTTTATGCAATTTGGAAGTAGAATGGCATAGGTGTTCTGATGTGTTGACTTAGAGAATCATAGAATACTTTGGATTGGAAGGGACCTTTAAAGGCCATCTGGTCCAACCCCCCTGCAGTGAGCAGGGACATCTTTAACTAGATCAGGTTGCTCAGAGCCCCGTCCAACCTGGCCTTGAATGTTGCTCAGAGAGGTGGTAGATGCCCCATCCCTGGAAATCTATGCCAGTGTTTCACTACCCTCACTGTAAAAAATTTCTGCCTTATGTCTACCCTGAGTCTGCCCTCTTTTAGTTTAAAACCATTGCCCCTCGTCCTGTTGCAACAGGCCTTTCTAAAAAAGCCTGTCCCCATCTTTATTATAAGCCCTATTTACGTACTGAAAGGCTGCAATAAGGTCTCCCCGCAGCCTTCTCCTCTCCAGGCTGAACAGCCCCAACTCTCTCAGCCTTTCCTTATAGGAGAGGTGCTCCAGTCCTCTGACCAGTTTTGTGGCCCTCCTCTGGACCCGCTCCACCAGCTCCATGTCCTTCTTGTGCTGAGGACTCCAGGTGAGGTCTCAGCAGAGCGGAGTAGAGGGGCAAACCAATTTAAGTTTGATAAGGTAGTAAACTGAGTATGTGTTTTGCAATTTTTATCTTACTAAATGTATTTTTTGGAATAATTTTGTATGAGGATTATCTAAGTAAGGGAAAGGATTATGTTAACAGAGGAGACTGAAGTGAGAAGTAATGAATTATCTTCTTCAGAAACTCTTCTCTGCTACTGTTAATTTTATTCCTCACTGAAACTTGTCTCTGTCAAACAGTATTCTGTTTAAAAAATTTATCTTTGAATCTACATTCATTGCTCACAGCCAGAATATTGTGTTTTCAATATTGCTTAGATAAGTATGTCTATTATTTTTAGAAAAAAAAAGATATTACTTCTTTGAGTCTTACTGATGCTAACTTTAACTACTCTAAAATTCTGCTAAGGGACCTATTTTATTTGTCATAAATAAATAGAAGTCATGAATGCAGTAAGGAGACTGATCTTTCTACAGTAAAAATCTATTTCCACAGCAGTTTAAACCTATTTCAGCTGGTGCCATTCCATTCATTCCCTCTCCCTTGTACTGTTTCAGGTGTTTGTACTCTTCAGTGAGCTGGTCCTGCATGCTAACCCACCACAATCAATTAAATAATAATCTACCAGTTTGATTGCCCGAGAGAAAATACCAGTGCCAGGTTAGGCATGGAGTGGGAATGTGAATTCAAGGAAGGCTAAGGAGACCAGGATTGTAGCCGTACCAGTCTGAATCAGTATGACTTGTCATGGAGGTGCACTCTGATGTTAACTATTATTAAATCACTGAAATAACTGAAGACATACAGTAGCTGGAAAAGGAGTGTTAATATGCAAATTACTGAAGTAGCATGGCTTGTTAATTGTGTTCAAGTAAGTGCTATTTGTACTGTAAAGGAAATGGCCTGAAAAAAAGGCAAGAGGTGTTAATGTATGTTGTAGTGAGTGTAAACTGTAATCAAAGTGAAAGGAAAAAGCAAACTGGGGAAAAAAAAAAAGATAAAGCTACATGGCTGAATAATTTATAAGAGGAAATGTCTGTCTTAATTTAGGGCTTTCAGACTTTGAACAAACTACGTACTTGACAGGAAGGAATGTGATCTAATAAAGAAAAAATCCACTATGTACAATAAAAATTTTTTTCATATACATATAAAGTCTTTTAACTTGAGAAATCCAAAAGTAGAGGTAGTTTGCTAGCTTTTATTTAAAATTGCTATGCAGGAGTCTGTACCAGTATTACAAAACTTTAGAGCATAAGCAAATGAAACCCATTTGAGCTCGATTGCTTCAAATTTCACTTGAAGAATAAAAACTTTAGCAATTTGTGCAGAATTTTTCTAATACAGAGAAAAAATGAGTGTTTTTCTGATTTGTAGATCTCATTAAGGGATTTGGAAAGAGAAGAAAACTAAATATAATAAGGGAATTCTTTTTCAGTATTACTGACATAAGGTAGTACTGCTTACAGACCTGTTCCACAACTTGGTCTTTCCTTTTGCAGCTGTTTATTGATAGTGTTAGAAAGTCAACCACAAGGGTTGATCAAGTCAGTATATAGTACTGCGGTATGCTGCTTGTTGCTTTCCCTTGAGTATCAATGAACTAATGATGTTCTGCCACATGCCAGTGAAAAGCCATAAGAGCTCCTTTAGCAGGTATTTCATGGGTTTTGGGTTCTTCTATTTGAGAATTTTAAAGCTAGCTTTGGGGAAAAAACGTAATAGCTTGCTGAATGTAAAATTCACTTATGCCCCTAGAAATATAGTCCAAAAATATTTCCTTTTTTTTTCCCAGGTTCTTAGTGTGTGTATGTTCTTAGACAAATCTTTGCCTACATTGAATTGTTTGGCGAACACTGACCAGAAGTAAAAATCCGAAAAAACCCAAGAAAACCTCAAGACAAACAAACAACCCCCTCCAATACCAAAACAACTCCCCGAAACAACTAAGCAAACAAAAAAACCCACCAACCCCCAAAACCCCAAAAAACTTGTTTTGTTTAGAGATTTGCCAGTATAAAGTTGTGTAATTCTAAACAGCATGTATTTTTCTCTGCAGTCTCATGTCATTTCTCACACTGATTTAGAAGATCTTTTAAACAGTAAAATTATTTTTAAATTTCCATCGAGCTATTTACTTGTGTTTCATAGTTCACTACTGTCCACAAATGCTTGTTCTCAATACCTTTATGCTTGCTTTGGGTGGTACTTGTGAATTGTTTTGATCTCCCACCCCATCAACCCCACGCTCTTTGGTACCGCAGTTCTTTCCCATGTGCTGGTCTCGGTGCCTGAGGCAGGATGACAATAACTATGGGAACACCTGCCTAGAAAGCTCTGCCCCGTTAGAACTTTCTGTAGAAATGGTAACGATGACCAGTTTCTATGATCTGTTATGGTATCAGGAAAAAAAAGAGTTTACGAAGATACCATATCATCATACATGTCTTTCTTCCAATTTTAATCTTATATATTGAGATACAAGATTTGAATGGTTTCCATTTTCAGTTAAGGCTGTTTAGGAATTGATTCAGTTGCTAATTTATTGAGACGTTTACTGCTCGACATAGTTACCTGAACTGCCTGACTGTCCTGAGATGATCTGCTGCTCGGGGAGTCGGGAGTATGAAATCTGGCCCGACAGTAGTGTCTGTCAGTAAATATTTTATCACAGAAATTCTGTGCTGTTGTGATTGTTGTAGTTGTTCATAGAAATTGTAACTTGGTCCATCACTTTAAGCAAATATGGACTCTGGAACTTTAGACCTGTGATTTATTTTCTGTTGTAGAAAAATTGCGGGGACTTACTAAGCCCTCATTTTCAAAATGAAGAGAAGCCAAGAATCATATGCATTTGAATGCAATTATTTTGTCTAATTTGCTCTTGATTTGTCTGATGGGCATATTTTGGTTTTATTCTGCATACAGTTGTGTAAAGCTGTTTGCTCTTAATTCTTTGGAACTTAAATCTGTGTTTTTCTGGACTCTTAAGTCTTTATTTCTTTCTTGGTCGTCTGTCCTAATCTGTGTGCTTGACCATAGTCTGTGTCTGTCAGATAATAGAAAGAGTTCAAATATACCTCTATTGTGTGGGCTTATCTTCCAGCCAGTTTAATAAAGTACATTATCGATTACAGTAGAAAAGAGGATACTCTTTACTAAGGAAAAAGAGGAGTACAATCTGATTTCCAGTTTCAGCTGAAGTGCATGGCTTTACTATTCAGTTAAAGAAAGTAGCAGGCATTTCTCTCTAGTGTTGCTGTAATATTCAAGGTGTCTTAATTTTTATTCCCCGATCTCTCTTGACATACCGAGGTGGGGATGGGAGATGAGTTTAGGTTTCATATTGAGTGAGGTGGACGCGTGGCAGCAGTGTCGAGTTTTGATGTTTGCGTGCGATGACTTCTGTAGTACCACATGCAGCATAAAAATTATGAAGCATTTATATATTTTAAAATTTTTGTTGTGCATTTGGTATGTCTAGTTATCCTTCTCTTCATGAGATTTAGCACTGTTTTGCAATGCCTGTTTCCTTTTGCCTTCATGCAAAAAGCTGTTAAAAAGATTACAGTGACTGGACCTAATTACGTTCATTTCACTTAAAGCCAATGCAAGCATCACTTACAAGTACTGCAGTTACTTGCTTAGTCATAAAATGTTGAAAACTAGTTGTCATAAGAAATCTGTCATCATTTCAAACATTCACATGAAAGCTGATGGAACCAGATTCAATTACTGATATCTAAAATGGTGTAATTCACTGTATTGTTTTAGCTTATGATAAATCAGCGTAAAGATCTTTGGCCAATAACAAGGGATTATAGTAAGTCTTTAAAGCAGAACTAAAGTAAATTGTTGGTTAGTTACACCAACATGTGTTGCGTACTTTGGAAAGAAAGGGAATGAGTTCTGGGAGAGAGGATGGTGGCTGGAATCTTCCACCACCTGTATTTACTTTGGAGATGTTACACGTAGAGGTGCTCTGGGCTCTTCATGTTTGCTTTTTGGATGTTTAACACAGTAAATTTCCTGAGAAACCTAGAGGTCAGGGGTGTGGTGTATTTTATTAAATGTTTTCTGCATCATCTGAATCATGTTAGTACCTCTGTTAGACCCTGCAGTGCCCTGACAAGGAAGGCAAGAGGATTTTTTATTTTTGTTTCGCTCTTCTTTCCCCTGCCCCTTGCGTGTTTATTATGAGACAGGGAAAGTGTGTTGAATTAATAGCATGGTTCAAGTCTCGTCTGTTTTATCTTTTTACACTGAAGTCTGGTGTCTTAGGAGATGTGTATGATTTCCTCAATCTATTTATAAAATAGTGTGAGTTGCTTTTAGTCAAGGTTACTAATCAAGCCCAAGCCTATAAATGGAATGTCTAACCCCTTTGCCAATAATATTAGTTTTCTAAGATGGAAGGTGTCACCTAAACTTCTCTTTTTGTCTAGGTGATAGACTGCACTCACCTGTGAGTTACTGAAGAACCTACGGTTCTGCTCCACAGCGACGTGCTGTTGAGTTGCCAGTCTCTTTAGTGTGGTGTCAGAAGTGTGAGATGTCCTCTATGGCTGGACCACGTCGTAGATTAATGTTTTAGTGGGAAACTTAGATGTCTGTATTGGGATGTGGAAGTCCAAGAGAACAGTAAGCGTGAAGTGTTGTACACAGTTGTCTGGTAGCATAAATTCAATGAGGGTGAGGCACGATTCCTTTTACAAACAAAACTTTTTCCTGTGTTGTGTATGATGTGCTCTCATGTACGCCAGTACACCTCCGTTCCAGGCATTTCACGTCTGGCAAGTGATTGAATTTTGCCTTTATGTACTCTTAAGTTACAAAACTTACACACCGGTTCACGTTAGTCTTTGTTGCACATAGCTTAATCTGTACTACTCCCTTTTGTAAACCAGGAGGCTTTCTGTAACTCTGTTTCCCGCAGCATTGCTGCTGAGTGGTTTGCAGGGCTTAAAATGGCAGGGAGGGGTGAGGCCAGAAGTACGCAGTGTGGTAGTGGTAGCCTTGGGAAGGTGGTGTCTCTGATCCTTTGGCAACCGAAAAGCTCCCCTGTGTTGTATTCTCTTGGTCTCCTGCGATGCAGAAAGCCGTACCTTTGCCTGTTCAGTATTGTGGTTTTTCCTCCAGTAAACTGGAACTGATGGTTAACTGAAATAACTCTCAGGCTTGCGCTCTTCCCTAAGCTGCCCTTAGTGAATGGTGTATCTGCGTATGGCTGTTTGCTTATCAAATTTCAGGAGCTCATCCCAAGATTATCAGCTTTAGTGAGAATTTAACGGTCAAGTTTCGTGGAGGTTAAAATGCTAATATTTGCTGTTGCAACACTGCTGAGAGAACTAAATTGTGCTTTCAGGAGTAAGTTCGCAATGTGAATACAAAGTATAAAGATAAGAGGGATCCTATATAAAAGGAATTAATCCTGTGTTTGTTGTTAAGGGCAGTAGTTCTTTTTTAAAGTTACAGCTAAGCACAAAATTTTGCATCTCTATTAATATTGTCCCTGCTCAATAAACCTTTTGAGTATGTGTTGGAATCTGAAGCATGTGCTTAACTGCTTTGCTGAATTGGGGCCTTCATTACCAAATTGCAGGTGTATGTTAGTTTAAGTATTTTAGGGGGGGGGGAAGTAAAACAATGCTTATTTTGTTCTGTTCAGTGTAGTTTGTTACATTAATGGAAAACATCAGAAATGCTGTGCGGTTGCTATGCTGTCTGAAACAGATTTAATATAGTTAATGGCTTGAGTGATCAGTATGAGATAGGGTCCAGCTAAGAATTCAGATGGAGCGATGAAATGAAAATTTAAAAAATGAGTGAAATTCTACTTTTTTGTGCATAATGTTATTGTAGAATGAGGCTTTTAAATGCTTTCCTCTTCAAAGGTGTGTTTCAATGATACTTAGTAAATTCTTATGTGGGTGTTAGAGCATTTATTATATGTGTGCAATAGCTGGGCCTCTGTAAACATCTCCATAATAAACTTCTCAGTATACTAGGACTTAATAATTTGCTCATAAAAACATGCTTTGGGCATAAAAGCGGTGTTCTGGTCTGCCAGAAAGCTTGTGCTTTAAAAATAAAGAAGATTATTTAAAGAGAGAGATTTAGAAGGAAGTTGAAGAAAACGTGCTGTACCTGTGTGCTTATTCTCAATAAATATTTAATCAATATGTTCTTTAATAAATCAAAAAAACAACGCTTAACTAGACAAACTAGTTTAGTGCTGAGCTAATCTTTCAAGTCTACTTGAAGTCTGAACTTACACTTTAAGTCTATTGCTACATGAAATGTTCATACATGTAATGTAGTTAAAGTGTTAGTGCTCTATTTTCAGATTTATCTTGTAGGTTTGAGAACTTCCCTGGCTTCTTTAGATTTCTTTCTGCTAAATTTAAGTGGACGGAGGGGTTTGACTGTTTCTTCATTGAATGTGTTTTCTCAGTCTCTGCTAATTTCAGTTATTTCCTTCTGGTAAGTCTGGAGTTAATCTACACATTTCTGAAAGAGTAGCATCCAAAAGTGGGCATATTGCTCTTAGGCCTCTGAAGAAAGCAGGGGGATTATCCTTCTGTGTATTCTGGATTGCTTCATTCTTTGATGGGAGTATCTATACAATGGCTACTGTATAGGGGTTATTAAACAGAGTGCTATTTAACAATTCCTTAATTGTTTCTGTTGCTAGCTCGCTTGGGGAGAATAAAGTGTTGAAATAAACAGAAGAAGAAAAGAAGTTTAGGAAGGAAATAATACTGATTTTTAGCGCACCAGCTAGATATAAATTCGTGTAACAGTGTCTTGTATCAGTTCTGGTATGCAGACCTGTAAAATATGTTTTTCTGTAAGATAAGATATCTAAAAAAGCCTGTGGTCTTTTAACAGTGAAATAATTCTTGAACTGTAAAGCCTGGCTGTGCTTCACTGGCATTTTACTGAAAACCAGGGTGACTGAAAGCTATTGATTCATACTTCAGTTTCATAGAATCATAGAATCATAGAATGGTAGGGGTTGGAAGGGACCTCTGTGGGTCTTCTAGTCCAACCCTCCTGCCAAAGCAGGGTCACCTACAGTAGGCTGTAGAGGACTTTGTCCAAGCAGGTCTTGAATATCTCCAGAGAATGAGACTCCACAACCTCCCTGAGCAGCCTGTTCCAGTGCTCCGTCACCCTCAGAGGGAAGAAATTCTTTCTTATGTTCAGACGGAACTTCCTGTGCTTCAGTTTGTGCCCATTGCCCCATGTCCTGTCTCTGGGCACTACTGAAAAGAGTCTGGCCCCATCCTCCTGACACCCACCTTTCAGATATTTGTAAGTATATATTAGGTCCCCTCTCAGCCTTCTCTTCTTCAGCCTGAACAAGCCCAGCTCGCTCAGCCTCTCCTCGTAGGAGAGATGTTCTAGTCCCCTCACCATCCTTGTAGCCCTCCGCTGGACTCTCTCCAGTAGCTCTTCATCTTTCTTGAACTGGGGAGCCCAGAACTGGACAGAGGACTCCAGATGGGGCCTCACTAGGGCAGAGTAGAGGGGAAGGAGAACCTCCCTCAGCCTGCTGGCCACACTCCTCCTAACGCACCCCAGAATGCCATTGGGCTTCTTGGCAGCCAGGGCACACTGCTAGCTCATGGTGAACCTGTCGTCCACCAGGACACCCAGGTCCCTCTCCGCAGAGCTGCTCTCCAGCAGGTCCACCCCAAGC
>Ga0065711_1004877_pt1 | contig 28170 bp, 32 predicted proteins | sample Hoacrofraction12_FD_59098 | JGI IMG/M metagenome (GOLD analysis project Ga0065711, IMG submission 59098) | Hoatzin crop microbial communities from Cojedes, Venezuela - Epithelial fraction 12 v2 (version 2) | ecosystem: Host-associated > Birds > Digestive system > Esophagus > Crop | place...
ATATCTCCAGAGAAGGAGACTCCACAGCCTCCCTGGGCAGCCTGGGCCAGGGCTCCATCACCCTCAGAGGGAAGAAGTTCTTCCTCGGGTTCAGCTGGAGCTTCCTGTGCTTCAGTTTGTGCCCGTTGCCCCTTGTCCTGTCGCTGAGCACCACTGGATCATGAAGGTTGGAAAAGACCTCCAAGATCATCAAGTCCAGCCGTCACCCCATCACCACTGTGCCTGCTAAACCCTGTCCTGAGATATCACAGCTACACGGTGTTTGAACCCCTAAGGAAGGGGCGACCACGACGAGGCTGGGGGAGCAGCTTTGCTGGTGACGCCGAAGCCCGAAGAGGAGCCCGCAAGGCCGGCGTGCCGCAGCGGCCGGGCCGGTTGGCTCTGCGCGACGGATGGCAGCGGCGTGCTCCGGCTTCCTGGTCACCGGTGCTGTCATCTGAGTCACTTCCAGGCGTCGCGGGGCCGACCCTGGCACGTTCTGCTTCGTCGCTTCCCTTTGCTGGGCTGCGATGGGGAAGACCACGCCGGGCTGAAGAAGGCGGCGGAGGGGAAGGGGAGCAGCGGGAGGAGGATGGCTTCTCGCTCACGCAAGCGCTGGCTGCACCGGGAGCCTTTCGGTACGTACGCCTGCGCCGGGGCAGCCGGGCAGTGCCGCTGGCCTCGGAGGAAAGGAGCAGCCGCTGAGCGGTTGCGGCAGATTAACAACACAGATAAGCAGGAGAACGGCCTTTTTCATTTTTTCTTTTCTTTTTTTGGTGCACGTGGTTTAGCCTGGAAGGGGATTGCTCGCCGTAGAGGGGGCGTTTCTTTAAGAAAAGATGACTTAACACAGTCCCTGGAGACAGAGGTTTAGGACTTGGGAGAGAAGCGAGCGCGGGCTGATGGTCTGCTGTGCCCTTTTTGTGCCGGCTGTGACCTGCGCTCCGCTGCGACGGGACGGCGGTGTGCTTGCCGGCGTGCTTTCGGGTTTTTCAAGCTGTAAATTCGAGTAAACTTGGGGATGGATTGAGGGGAGCAGGAGGTGACGTTGCTCTTGGCCAGGGGCTTGTGGCTGCCCGTGCTGGCAGTGCGGAGCTCCCCATCGCCGGGGTCCCAGGCCCGGCAGGGCGACCAGTTCAGGCTGTTCGTGCAGAGTGGGTATGTGAATACATATTTTAAACCTCCCCTCCCACATATATGGGTATACACACCCCACATATATACACCCAGAGTTTTATGGGCAGTTGCCTGTAAGAGCGTGTTACGCTGCAGACGTGCCTCCGACACACGAGCACAGAGTTTCTTCAGTTCTCTGCCGGGGTGGAAGGCGCCGGCCCTCCGTCCCGGGCTGGGAGCTGGTGTCAAATCGAATTACCTTGCTTGTTAGCTGGCAAATAACAGCTCCGAATTCCTCGGTTCCTGCGGCACTGCCGGAGCGCGGCAGCCCGTGCCGTCCCGGTGCTGTGGGAGCGGGCTGGAAGCGTTGCTGCTGGCAGGGCGCACGCCGCTCCCCAGCACCCAGTGCCCGGCACTGGCTTTACTGGTGTGTTCTGCGCCCTTTTAATGAGTAAGCAGGGCTGAAACGTGAAGTGACATCGTGTTCCGCAGAGTGAGGCGCAGCGTACAATGCCAGGACGGTTTCTGTGCGGTGTGGTGGCTTTTTCTCTGTGATAGGAAGTGCTTTCTGCAGAGTGTGTGGTTCGTGCTGTTTGCATGTGCTGGCTGGCTTTCTCCCTTCCTGAAATAAGGCTGAGCTGCATATTTGGTTCTTCTCTAACTCTCTGGAAAAACATGTACGTTTGCAAGAGAGAAGTGAGCACGGCCTGTCGTCTCGCTGCGGTGAAGAGATCCCACTCTCAGGCTGCAAGAGCTGCTGTTGAGGCCGAGACCTGATGGTTTTTTTCAGCTTAGTTTATTTAATGGCCTCAAGTTGCAACAGGGGGGGTTCAGATGGTTGTGGAGTCTCCTTCTCTGGAGATATTCCAGACCCGGCTGGACGCGGTGCTGTGCAGCCTGCTCTGGGTGACCCTGCTTGGGCAGGGGGTTGGACTGGGTGACCCACAGAGGTCCCTGCCAACCCCGACCATTCTGGGATTCTGTGACTAGGCAGGACACTGCGCTAGCACGGGGTCGGCGTATTCCCTCAGGAAGGCAGGAAAGAAAATTAAAAGCCTCTAATACCATTGCTTGGCTGCTTCCAGAAGCTGCCTGGAGAGCAACACTTAATAAGCGAACATCATTGCACTCTCACTAATTAAATCCACTTTCAGAGTCCACTCCAAAGGTCTGCGTCTGCTGCACGCCCCAGCAGAAACCCCAGCCCGCTGCATCCCTCCACTGCCGAGGACCGGGGCAGAGCCCCCACCTCCAGCCAGACACCAGCAGGAAGTGCCAGGGCACAGCGCGCTCCTCATCCCCTTTCCCCAGAGCAGATATGTCTGGGTACATCCAAACAAGCAAACCTGGGGAGAAACGCAGCAGCCTTCGGAGGTAAAGCAGTAGTGCAGGAGGACTCTGTCCCAGGTGGGTCTCTGCGGCTCCTCGCAGCCCAGCGAGGGTTTCGGCTGGAGGGCGGTCTTGCTTTCCTAGAGCCAGCAGCGTTCCTGTGGAAGGAGGAGCTGATTTATTGGTTTTCTTATCTACAGCAGATAGAGTTTGGCTTTGAAGAGTTGCTTTAAAAGCGAGCAGGGAAAGTCTGTTGCGAGATCTCATCAAAGTGAGATGCTGCTACTCAAAATGCTTCATTTCAGCGAGATGCCACAAGGAAGGATAAACTTTCTTAGACATTAGCAGCTGCATCAAGTAGCAGGCTTCTAGGCAGAAGTTGAATCTCTAGCCTCTTCCACCACCTTATCAGACATTTACTGCAGAGAGACAGCAAACATCCCCATTCCACATGCAGGAGCAAGACCTGCCTCAACCCTAGAAACCTCAGAGCTGCAGTACGAAACAGCCCAGCGCTGCCCATCAAACAAGAGCTTCCCCAAATGACCACACATGGCTGCTGCGAGGGCAACTCTTCCTAATGCAGTTTTCTTGGCAAGAAGCATTTAAATCCTCGCTCAGTGGCTTGTGCCAAGTGCTCGGAGGACCCTTCCCCTGGGCTGGGCGTGCTGGAATTGGCAGTATCCATCACGAGCAGCGACAGGGCTCGTCGAGAAGCATGCTGAGGTTGTATCAGCTATAGCATTACTCCTGAGGGGAGGGTGTCCCTGTTGAAAAATAGCCCCATCGTTAGATCTGGGGCATTAACTGAACACTAAGCCCCATGGATAATCCTTTTGGAGCTGATTGATCTCTCCAGAGCTTCTACACATTTGCTGGAAGAGAAATAGCGATATATCTTGCTTGGAGCAGGGCTCCCAGAGACCTCCCCAGACCACCTGCACCAGCACCATCATCCCACAAGCAGATTCAGAGCTCACCTGGATAGGACAGGGGAGTCTCAGAAACATGTCAGCCTGGACACGTGAGGGTCCAGCAAAGCCCTGCTCCATGCCGGCTGGGTGTGCAGCACTCAAACCTGAACAGAAAAGAGATGAACCAAGTACAGTCACACATTTATGAGTCGCCTGCATAACTCTTGTGCCTGGTCCTCAGCCATCCCCAAGGCATCGCTCAGTGCAGCATGGCTCTGGGATTGAGCAAGGGAGCTCTGCATGGGCATGGGGTCAGCAGACATCAAGGACTTCTTGGCAGACCACGTCTCTTGGGTTAAGAGATACATTTGACTTCTCTTTTAAAACGAGTAGCACTAACAGTCCTACCAAGACCAGCACCTTGCTTGAGCTGTGCTAATAGGGGAGACTTTGAAGATAAGCTCCCTCTCCACAGCACGATGGGGAAAGGGACTCCACACGCACCCCACCTCTAGAACCTTCTTTGAGCATGCAAAGCTCGCCTTCCCATCCCAGCCTAATCCTACTGCTTTAAGGCTATGCCAAGGCTATAGGAGGTTTTGCAAAACATCCTGAACTTTTCTTTGAAGCTCATTCGGTCTCATGGTCCTCCAGGGCTTTCCCATTCCTCCTCTAAGAAGATTCATGAGCTCTTCCATGGAGTGAAGGGCATAGCTGTCCTCACTGGATTATACCCACAGGGAGGGCAGACTGCAATTAATAACACTCATCAGCAAGGAAAAAAACAGGGGCTGGGGAAGGAACCAATTAGGCTGCATCTTAGCTGGATGGCATTTGGGGAGGACATGGACAGCTTTGAAATATGGGTGAGGAGCTGCTGGCAGCAGCTGGTTTCTGTTAACCCTTTCTGCATCAAGCTGCAATGGTGGAGGGTGGGGGCATCACCTGGAATAGCCCCCATTCCAAGTTTGGGAAGGTCAGTTTTGGAGCTGATGCACCCACATTCCTCAAATAGCTCAGGAGGTGCCAGCTCTTGCGTTTAGGGACAAGCAATGCAAAAACCGGACTGCGACAGGAACTGAAGGCGGGAGCAGCAGGAATAAGGTGGGCATCAGCCTGCAGTGGGACAGCCCAAAGCACCAGTATGGCTCCAGGCAGCCTTTTACTGCAGAAATGCTGACCCAGGGTGGTCTTTCTTCACAGAACACCAAGTTCCCACTTAGCAGCATGACCTCCAGAGCCACCAGGTGCTTCAGCAGGAAATATTCAGCTTGCAACACCACTGTGCAGGCACAGGCTCCCACACAGCGCTGGGTCCAGCTTGGGCGGTGTTTACCAGGGAGCAGCTCTTGCCAAGAGCCACACACAGCCCAGAGCTGCGCATGAAATGAGCTGTTTTACTTGCAGCAGGTGACTGCCTCCAGCAGAGGAACGAGAGCTGCTCAGCAGAGCAGCCCTGCTGCTACCCTGCCGAAGAGAATCACTGTGGGAATTCTCCGAGGACTTCGTGTTCAGTGTTACCAGGCACAATTAAATTAGATGAACACACACTTTGTGGAGGAAGTGAAGATCTCCAGCATTTCTAAAGCAGGAGGAATTTTTGGAGAAGGATGGGTTCGTGGACCTGGGTTCCCGGACCTGGGTTCCCAAGGGCCCTTTGGTCCTCCCACCCCAGGGAGACAAACCCCGCTCGCACCGCAGGGATCGCTGCGGTTCGGCTGTGCGTGTGTGGGAGCAGCGCCTGGCTCTGTGGGATGCGAAAACGCCGATCAAGTGCGGGGAGGTGAGCTGCATTAGTGTGGGAGTTCACCGGGGCAAGCAGCCTCAGCTAATGGCTTTCAACAACAGCGCGCTGAAATATTAAAGTAATATGGTCTTTATGTCAGAGTTTTTATTACATTTGCCAGGCTCAGAAAGACACAGTGAAAAACAAAAAAGACTGGCTGGGAGAAGCCTATTAGATCCATTAATCACCACCAAGTGCTAATATCTGCGTACTGCCTCCCCGGTGATACTCATTTCTGCAGCCATCGGGGCAGAGCAATCCAGCCCTGACCCCTGAGCAGTACGGAGCAGCACACCCAGCACTTGGCCCTTCCCCACGGGTGCTAGGGCTGCTTTAAGCTGTCCTTGACTGCCTAAAAAGCTTCAGTCACCAGCCATGGCCGCTTCCATCATCCCTCTGAACCTACACCTGGGTGGGCTCCGCATTTTCCTCCCCAGCATGGAGTTCCCTTCACCCAGCGCTCCTCTACAGCGGCTTGGCCTGCAGGAGCACACCATGACTGTAGCAAGCAAAAAGCAGACCTTGCAAACACTGGAGTAAAACATCATCTGCTTTGGACAGTTCACCAAGACCAGCACAGCAGGAGCATGCCCACCCCGGTGTCTCTCCTCACCTGGGTTTGTGTCTCTGGAGATAGCTCCAGTAGCTGGAGTAGATGCTGTGTGGCCCCAGGGACCTGCCCTGTCTCCTGCAGTAGGGTCAGGATCTCCTGCAAGAAGAAGCATCAGGCACTCAACCTGCTGCAGATCCCCAGGAGATCCACCCAAGGACACAACCAAGCAGGGCAGGGACCTGCTCCCACCATCTCCAGGCAGGGCATACGTGGAGCTGTCAGCTGAAGTCAGGAGAGCAGATGATCAGACAAGCTCATGGTGATGAGGCAGGTCCAAGGTTGAGCTGAGAAGTCACTCCATGGGTCAAGATCTGGATCAGGAGCATCAATAGCCAGGGACAGGCATGGCTGCAGGTGAACTNGAGACCAGCACCCCTACAGCACAGCCCAGAGAAGAAATGCTGGCCCCAAGCTGGGTTTATATGGGCTCCTGGGACCATGGGTGTGGGTGGAGGCCCCAGGTGAGGCTGCTCAGGGCCATTAAGGCCAATTAGCATCCTCAGGGCCCTGACAGCCAGCTGTGAGATCTGAGCAAGTTGCTTAAGGCTTGATCCAGCTGGGTCCTGGAAACATCCCAGGGAGGAGGTGGCACAGCCATCTGTGGGGACGTGCTCCACTGCCCAACAACACCTGCTGAGAAAAAGTCTTTCATATCCAGTGTTTCCCACTCTTGTTTCTTTTGTGTCTGTTGTCTTTCACCCTTCCGCTATGCGCTGCTGTGATAGCCTGGCTCCAATTTCTTGAGCTTCTCTCCTGGGGGATGGAAAGCTGCTGTCAGGTCGCTCAAAGCCATCTCCTCTCCAGCCTGGACAAGGGGGCCAGTCCTGCAGCCCCTTCACAGGGCAGAGGCTCCAGCCCCTGACTGTCTCTGTGGTCCTCTGCTGAAGTTGCTTCTGTTAATCAATGTCTTTCTCGGTATTGGAGGCCTACAACTTGACAAAATGTTCCAGATATGGTCAAACAAAAGGAGGATAATCTCATTCTTCAATGTTCATACTGCCCAGGATGCTACTTTTTCTGCGAAAGGGCCCTTTTTAGGGCTCTGTCTCCATCCATCCATCCATCCATCCATCCATCCATCCATCCATCCATCCATCCATCCATCCTTAATCCATCCATCCTTACAAAGCAGACCAGACCACCACATGTTTCAGAGCATGTCCCTGCTGTGTGGTCCCACTAAATCCAGCCTGGCAGGCTGCAGATTTGTGCAGAGAGGATGGAGTGAGGACAACCTGAGTTCAGCCAGAGGAGGCCAAAACAATGCTTTTCCCACTAGAAAGAACTCGCTAAAACTCTTCAAAGTGTTCAGTGCACTCTTACGAAGACATGTCGGTGTTTCTGTCTGAGATGCTTAGAGGCTGGCTTGAAATGTGGTAGATGTCAAAAATACTAAAAAGCCAAGTGTTTCACACGTCCTGAATGGATTTAGACTTTGGTTTTTAGTTTTTTTTTTGTGTAGAACTGCAGTGAGCAACACCCCCAGCCCAGGCAGCTGCTCCCACAGCGTAGCAACAGCCCCGTCCTGCTCCCGGGAGCTGGCAGAAGCCTGGGGACTTTTTCTAAGCCCCCTTTTAGCTGCAGGTCCCCAGGGAGTGGGGATGAACGGTCCCCGTGATGCTCCCGTTGTCCCTGCATCCCATGGCCACAACCAGTCCCTTGCAGCCTGTAGCTGCTGCTCCTGCGGGGGCTTAATGGGGTCCAACATAACGGGGGGTGTGTGGGACCCCCCTGGCACCAAGCGACCCTCACCGCAGGCAGCGGTGGATGGCCAAGCGACAGCAGAGACCTTTCCTATTGAAACCCGTGACTGCAAATGCGGCTTTGCAGCAGCGGTGCCGTTTGCTGCGTGTCCTCCGTGCTACTGAAATGTAAAAGAAATTTATTTTTTTCTTTTCTTTCCCGCTTCTGCCGGTGGAGGAATCATCAAGGTCGTATTTATATTTATTAGATTCATCTTAATGGCTCCTGGGGAGTGCTGTGCTGACACCCAGAATAAATCACGGTGCCAGGGAAGGACAGGGAGAGTTACTGGGGAGTCCTCCAGGAGAGCAGGCACAGTGAGCATGCTGCATTTGCCCTTGGAGAGCCTCCTGCTCCCCATGTCACGAGAAGGCAGACCAGCCTCCGTGCTCGACCATCAGCTCAACCCGGGACTGCTGGCAATGGAAACAAAAAAGCAGAATTTCCCACTTTGTCCCAGTTTAGTTTTCTCCACAGCATGAATCGCCGTGCTGGGAAATCTCATCCGCAGCAAAAATCTGGAGGCTGCAAGAAATGCGGCCAAAGTTTTGGGGTTCAGGCAAGGCAGCGGCTTGGAGACTCGTGAAGAAAGAGGGGAGCCAGAGGGGCTCTGGTTCCTCTTTTCAGAGGGGCTCCTGGCTATGGCCCCTGTCCCCGGACTTTATCGGACTGCTGGCTGTGGATGAGTAGAAGCCAAAATCACTTCTGAAAAATGGGGCTAAGCTACGGCCATCTTTTAGGACTGTCATGGGTAGAGGAGGGACACAATATCTGTATCTGCTGACTTGCTTCTGAGTCTGCAGCTCCTGCCATCCCCATCTGCCAATGGGTCTGTCTTTTGTGTCTGCTGCTAGCTGTTTGCTTTGATTTGGCAAATAGGCTCCTGGACCTCTTCTGTTGCACCCTCAGCATCCCGCTGCCTTTCTGCGGGGAGGCAGTGGCACAGGGCTGGGCAGCCACCCTGCCATCCCGCTGGGGCATCTACGCCAGCATCCCAGCTGCAAGGTCACCTTCTGGGAAGGAGGGCTGTGTAGGAGCCTGGTAGCTGACTGCAATTCCCCTATAAAAGCCTGGTGATATATTTAAGGCAGGTAGCGAATTCGTGTCTAAATGTCACAGAGCTTTGGCGTAAGGAGGACACTTAGTACAAGCTCATCAGAAGACCCTTTGCTATTTACAGAGGTGGCAATGGCCTTCTACGAAGGGAGCGAGACCCTTCCTTTGTCAGTGGAAAAGTGGCAGAAGGACTTTTAGATGCATTTTCCTGCTGCCCCTAACACTCTTCTTCTTGACCTTTCTGGAGGAGGTACCACCCAGGGTTTGTCATACCACTGCCTGGAGTCAGCTACATGCCAGGGATCTGTGCTCAAAGGATCACATCCCTGGGTCCCTGTCTGACCAGGCGAAGAGTAATGAGGAATGACAGTAGAGCCAATTCACTTTGCAAAGCCTTTTAGGGGCCAAGGGCAGACTTACCAGCCAGAAAGTGTTGTCCCATCAAACCCCAAATTGCAAATTCTTCTCCAAAGTCTCAGAAAAGTTCAGCTTTCAGTGAATGCTGCAAAATGCAAGGAGAACAGACGATGTCCTCACTTTGTCCTTTCCCTGGACTCCAGATCCGTCACAAGCCTTGCTGTAATGGGCCACGGCTCACGGGTGAGTTTATCTCTGGGGGCTTTCCCGGAGGAGCTGGGTGGGAAAGGGAGGTTTGGGAGCCCTTGGCATGCACCAAAGCAGCAAATGCTCCAGTTCCTTAGGTGGCCACAGCACCAGGAACAGGCGAGGGGATTTGGGGAAGGCCTGGGAACGATGTGGGCACCTCCCCATGATGGGGACAGTGCTGGGAGGACTGCAGGGAAGCCGATGGCAGCGTTGGGATGCTGCCATCTCCCACACACGGGTGCCCGCAGCAGCCCTTTCCCCTGGAGGGGTTCACATCCGATAGGAGACACTTGAGGTCTCAGCTTGCAGAGTTTAAAGATCAAAGCCTGCCTGCAAACCTTCATCCCAGCAGGCAGGAGGAAGAGGGGTGGGCAGACAAAGAGGCAACAGATGCGATGACCTTTGCATCCTGAGCAAAAGGAAGTTGGAAGTGAAATGGCAGCCCCATCACGCTGCTTTGCATCCAAATCCACTGCTTGCTCCTGCTGCTGCTGCTCTTCAGAGGTTCTGGGAGCCTGCGCTGGCCTTGATCTGCTCCCGCTATTTGTTTCAATTGGTTTATTTTTAGATTTGTGGAGAGGAAGAAAGCAATAAATAAATAAATAACCCCCCATCCCCACCCCCAGCATCTCAGATCCTGGCGAGCTCCTTGCAGGCTGCCAGTTTCTGCAGGGTGATGGAAATCATCTCCACCCTTCCTCCACCCCCTGCCCAGCAAGCCGTCCATCACTCACTGCGCCCAGCCTTGGGGACAGAAGGTCCGTGGGGTCAGTGGCCATCCCCCTGCCTCGTCTTGTCCTGCTAAACGCAGACACCCTTGGGTCTGGCAGCCGTGCTGGGTGGGGAGCCCCGTTTCACAGAGCTGTGCTGCTCTACGGCCGGTGCTTCAGAAAGCAGCTGGCATGGAGGACCTGCTGGTTGGGATGGAGAGGGGGAGGTGGGCAAGGTGTCCATGTGTTCCCCTGGCTGCCCCCGTCCTGCCCTCCCCTCTCCTACAGCCCCGAGAGCTTCCTGGCAGCACCGCAGCAGGGTGGAGGGATGGGCAGCTGATTGTGGTGGTCCTAGAAGGACTTGGGCTTTGTGTGAAGAAACATTTGCTTGGGATGACCGATGCAACCCAGCCTCACTGGCAAGAGGTATTTTTACCGTAAGCCTGTGAAAGACACCCTGCGAGGCAGGAGGAGGGTGGCTGGTCTCCTTGCAGTAGGTATATGCTGTTGGCATGACCTGGTGAAGGCACCACAAGGAGATGAAGCCAGGGGTGCCACCACAGCCCACCCTGTGATGAAGCTGGCTGGAGGGACGTGCTACGGTGGCGTTACTTCTGGCGTGCACGTGCCCGTGACCCAGCATCTGCTCACGTTTGTGCACACCTCAGTCCACACGCTGTCCCGATGCAGCCTGGCATCCTCCCGTTCAGACCTCTGCAAGAGTCCGGGGGGTTTAATGGTACGGGAAGCTTAGGTGGTCTCCTTCCTCAGCTAACTGGAGCAGGACCAAGGTGCAGGTGCTGCATTTAAAGGAGCTTTACCTTGGGCTAATTCACAGCTTTTCTTGTGAATTCTCCCCATGTGACGCGTCTCAGACCTGCCGTGCTGGTGGGCAAGACCGGGTCGTTTCTCTTCCCACGTGCCTGGGAAGGGAGCACCGCTTCTCCGGGTCAAACGGGGCTGCAGCCTCGGGAGCACGCTTTGCTGCTTCATCCTAATATTTCACCTGCACCAGCTCCGGCTCCCACTGCTGCCGGCACCAGAGTGGATCCCGTTTGCCGTGAGAGGCTGCTGGCATCGCGCTGGGACTCAGGCAGCTCCCTGCAGACCAGTTGTGTCCCCACAGTAGTTAGAAACCTTTGCTCTCTCCAAGTCAAATCATGGCCACTGTCACCTGCCTGGTATTTATCAAGACCTAACCTCTTGCAGACTGCAGATAAAAAAAAAAAAAGAAAAAAAAAGAAAAAAAAGTCCTCCTCTGCTTGCTGGCCTGTAGGAAATCAAGGGCAGAGTCCCCTGCACCAGCTCCCAGGTAGCTCTCTCTTATCTGCACTGCAGCTCGCCGTTGTGTTCCTCTGCACTCGCACAGACAACGCCGAGGCAGGACGGCGTTTGCCGAGCTCAGCCAGCCTTCCTGGTAGGGTTACTCAGCAAGAACAGCCCCGAAAGCAAGAAAAAGCCCGGGATGATCTCTATTACACAGGGTCAAATTAAATGCCCTGGGAGCTGATACCATTCAGCTTCATCGAATAAACATGCCCGAGAAGATTGCTATAGAAAGCAGAGCTTTGCGGTGCACTCTCCATCAGCTTTCAGTCCAGAACAGAGCTGCAAGGTGTTGCTCACGCATTTTAGGATGCTGCTGGTGTGATAAATAATAAATAAATAATAAATATGAGCAGTAATTAGGGCTCGCCCTCGCTGGGGGTGAGGAGGGGGGTGGTCAGCTGCACCGGTCGGTCTGGGTTCACACTGGAGCCTCTCTGCTTAGTTCCCAGGGCTGGACAATGCGTCTGGGACGCAGCGTGGAGCCAGACCTGCTGCTCGGGGACCCCAGCAGCAGCGAGGGGCAGGCAGGACCCAGCCGGGGGGATGCTTCGGGTGAGGGTCCCCCAAGCTGAGCCGGTGGGAGCGGTGGCACCCAGGCGCTGCCTTCCTGGGCGGCCGGCCGGCCGGCTGCTTTCGTGAGCGGAAAGGAAAGGTGTTTGGAAGACAGCAGGCGAGGTTCATAAATCAGGGACTGCGGATTGTACGAGTGGCATTTACGGCTCCCCCAGCACCGCCGTGCTGCCGGGGAATGATGCAGAGCCCTTGCCCAGCTCGGCTCTGCTCCCGGAGCATTTCGGCACCTCCCGTCCCCTACCTGCTGCTGTTATTCATCCAAAACCTCAATTTCTCAATTGGGAAATGCCACCTTGCTCTGTGCCCTTCACCTTGCTGTGCCCAGCTCCCTTTCCCTGGTCACCTGCACCACCACTTCTGGTGGAGCTGATGGAGGTAGCTCCTGCAGGTGAGTCTGTACATGGTTGCTTTAAGCTGAAGCAGAGGAAGCTCTCGAATTTATCAGCCTATAAGCGCTTGGCAGATCCATATCTCCCTGAGAGGGCAGAGCTCTAATCGCAACACGCCACCCCACAGGTATTTTTTCAGATTTAATAACTTCAAGGAATACTGGTTAACCCCAGGCCACACCTGCGGTGGCCGTATCTTTCTTCGATCTTTGACAGCATTGGACACATTGCAAGCCTTTCCCTCAGCCAATGTTTCTCTAACTTATCATGGTATCACCTGTCTTCTGCTAAAATAGCAGTGTTCTTCCCATCACGCAGACAGAGCTGGGTGAGGGACGGTGCCAGCTCCTTGGGGAACATCTGGCCACAGAAGAGAAATTTAGGACAAGAGATCTGGGCAAACTCTGAGTATCTCTGCAGATGTCCTGGAAATGGAAATGTTCAAGCAGAGAAGTTGGGATCCACAAGGTTAGGAAACCCCTCCTCTCCCAGTTTGATGCAGTTTTGCCGAGCTGGGAAGGGTAGGCATGTTCTCTGAGGACCAAGAGCATCCATGTAGCATGTCCTCAAGTGAGCTGGCTTTCTGTGATCTGTATCATCTAATTCAGGCAGGAGAAAAGGCTCTTCCCTGTCCTGGTCCCTTGGCATCATTCTAGTATATAAAATACTTCTCCCTGCTAGCATCTTCCATAGCATCACTGCTTGAAACCACTGCAGCGCCTTGAATGCGCTTTTTCCACGTGGATGCGTGTGGCCATGGGATGCACATGTGTCCTTTTCACTGCGGAGGGACCACGTGCCTGCCATGAGCCTCCAGCCCACTGCGTGCAAGCATGCGAGCTGCGTACCTGCTGGCATCGCCGAGGATGTGCTCGCCCGGTGCAGTCTCGCCTGTGAGACGCGGCAGCGTGCTCTGGACAGCTGTCTGACCACCAAGCCACGCGTGCATCGAGCGCAGCAATGCAGCTGCTCTGCGACTGCGTCACCCATCCTGTCCTGCGCTCCTTTTTACAAAGACACACTGAGAAATGGAGCTTTTTGCACAGACCCATCCAGGCTGGAAAGGGTAAATTCAGTTAATAAACCGTGTTTTTTGCAGCAGCACCTGCTGCATGATACCTCATCCACCCGTACCGTGGGAGCAGTGGGGCAGCCGTCCTGTTTGTAATTGAGCTCTACGGAGAGCAACCAAGACAGGGAAAGGTTTTGATTATCCGCTGTGCTGGTACCCTGCTGGCAAGGCCTCCTTGGAAAGCTGCTGGGGCTCCTGCTGCAATTAACCCTGCCGAAGGCACCCGCGGGCGGGAGCTCCCTGGGGAGCCCGGGTGCAGAGGCTGAGTCTGCTGGGGAGAGCAGGAGCAGCATCATTAACGCGGCGTTTCTCGAGGTCTCTGTGCACGGGGGAGGTGGGTCAGCATGCACCGGGGTGCTAACGAGGACATCGGGGACCCTGGCACCGAGCAGCCGCTGCAGACTGAAAGGCAGGACAGGGCTGTAGACGGGAGCAAGGAGGGCAAAGTGCTTCCAGGCACAAACTCCTGCACTTCCGAGAAGAAAGATTTGGGTCTAGATTTGATGGTCTGGTTCCAATTAAACAGGTAACAAGCAGAAAGGGAGAGCTGCCCATGGGGAGCAACCCAGCGCCCACGTGGGACTGCGGGAGGGGGATGTGTCCCTTCGGTGGGGTTTCACCTTTCCTGCTTGCACCTACTAATCCCAGGAGGATGATGTTAATTCCCTGGATACATCATCTGGGGTAGTTCCCCTTCTCCCTTTCTCCTTACTGTAACTACTGAGGTGGTTTGGGTCTTCTCCTGCCCCTACTTTCAGCCGGGAGGCTGGGATGATCCTGCCTCTCCAGAGCCCTACAGTTTGCATCCTCCTTCTCCTTCCCTCTCACTTTTTTCCTCCAGCTACATGCTTCGAGCAGGCAATACTCTGCCAGAGGAGACCTGCTGCACGCACCCCAACGGAGAGGAGCTGCCGGGTTAGGGACTCCTGGGCTTGTTCAGCCCCAGGGACCACGCAGTGATGAGCTGGTGGGACCAAACCAGCCTCCGGCTGTGCTTGGAGGCAGCACCGGGTTCAAAGTTAAATTCCCAGGCTTGGCAAGCCAGGGGAAGGGAAAGCTGCCTGGAAAGCCCCCGGCTGCGCTGCGATGGGAAGCAGGGCATCACTTCCAAGGAAAGGTGGTCCAGCTTCCCCACCACTGCCCACGCCCCTGGAAGCCTCAGTTCACAGTAGCATGACCCCTCAACCAAGACACAAGAAGAGAGAGAAGGTCTGAGCCCTATCAAGCAGAATTTTGGGGCTGGTGTTGTTTGGAAACAGTAGATAGAAGAAACCACTTTGTTGTCCAGAGCCCTTCACATGGCCTGAAGCGAAGCATCATGTTGAGGTTGTTGGAGTTCGGCACTTTATGAGGCCCTTTAAAATGAAAAATAAAGAGCAGATGTCATTTTGAAGGCAGAAAACCTTGCCCTGAACCCAGGAAATCCTGAAGTATCATAGGAGATGATCAAATGGAAACATTTAAAGAAATGTCAACAGAATACATCCTGACACTTTCACAAAGCTTCCGCTGAAGTTTTGGACTACAGCTCCTTGTCAGGTTTGGCCTCAGTTTGCAGTTACCAAGGTCTCCCTCCTTTCCTTCCTTTTTGGGCAAAATTCCCAGCAGCCAGTGACATCACCCAGACCTGAGGACCAGCAGAGCCAGCTGGGGAGCCAGCCGTGTGTCCCTGGCTCCTGGGGTAGGGACACGGCCCGGCTCCTGGCCCCCTTCACCAGGCTCCCATCACCAATGGAGCTGGCAGGGCTTGGGGAGGACTTCCAGCTCAGCCCTTTCTCCTACCACTCCAAAACATGCTGTAACCTCTCCCAAAGGCTTTTTCTTTCTGCCATTGACTCTGGCTCAGAAAAGATGCTTCCTTTGACAGACGAAGCAAGCGGAGAACGAATGCCGCAACCAAAACATTATTTGCCTCGCAGTGCAGTGGCGGAAATCCAGATTGGTCGACAAAGATATTATTTTGTTCTCTAAACCATTCCTTGTTCTGCTTTTGTCTGTGGAAATCGCTGAACACCTTGAAGCACACAGCAATGAGTGCTGCTGCGGATGGCCACCCCTCCCTGACAGCCTCCTGAGGCTGTGCTGGTTTTGTTCGCTCTCGGGCAGCGCAGAGCTGCGCGGCCTCTCTGGGGACTGTTTCCTGAAGGGATATCCCAACGGGATGCATTCCCAAAGGACAGCCCATATCCTGACAGGATGCGTTCCCAAAAGGCCACGCCGCTGAGGGTGCCCTGGCTGGGGGGAAGCCAGTGGAGGGGACATGAGTGCTGTCACAACCAGGGACCCCTGGGCTCAGGGATGATCCCTGAGTGATGTTACTTACCAGCAGAGGTACAGACTATGAGCCCACCCACCACCCTGAGTTCCATCCAGGAAGACTCTTTCTCTTGTGTCTTTCCCATCTCTGGGTGCAGGTCCTCCTGCCTCTGGCAGTTTCTTGTTCCCAGGTTCTTGGAGAATTCTGTAAAGAGGTGGTTGGAGCAGAGAGAGAGAGACCAAAAAGAGCAATCAGACAGCAATAACCTCACAGAAGAGGCCATCACATCTCCTACAGAGCAGAAGGAACATCGGTGAGAGCTGGTAGGCCATAGCACCCATGTACTGGTGCAGGGCTAAGCCCCAAGATAGGGAGAGATAAACTCGACACCCTCGGAATAACTCAATGCCAAGACCACTCAAGCAATCGTTAACCCTCCTTATCGCTGCTCTGCCACCAACCTGTGTCTCCAGGATGCTGCACCTTCACCCACAGCAAAAATGCAATTTCCTGAGCCATGGACACCCGGGGGCTTGGTCCCAGCTGAGGCAGGTGGAGGGGAAGAACATCATCTCATGCCACCTCCAGCCAGGTCCACTGGCATCTTCCCCAGAGTACTTGGCACTTCATCCTGACCCACAGTGAATTGCAACGCTGAGGGTTTTCAGGGAAACACCACCAGACCCCAGAGAGGTGGCTCCCTGCAGGGAATCGCTCCGTCAAAACAGGCACCGCAAGATCAACATTTTGGGAGCACTGGTTGCTTCTGCGCTTGGAGCACGTCAATGGCAGATAACTTACATCTGCTTCTGAAAGGAAGAGATTAGTCTAATTTAGTATGAGCTTAGATATCAGCAACAAAATCTAATTACAAGGATGTGTCAGGCCCATTGATCACTTCAAATGGCAATGCACAAAGTTTGGCCCATCGCACAGGAACTGCAGCATCTCGCCGCTCTGCGCTGTTTTATCGGGGGAAGTTGCTTCCCCAGTCAGCTTGTACTGATGGGAGTGCAGTGCTGTGCTCACGACAGTGCGTGGCTTGTGTTATATTAAAAATATAATCTGTGCTTACTGAAATTAAAAGACAATTCCAGAAATATGCGGTGGAAACACTAGACTCCAAGGGTTTTTCACAGTAAGTGGGATGTCTGCACCAGCCAGACCCCCAGCAATTCCAGTGTCTCTGGCTAAGGGAGGACATGAAGGACGTCACAGCCCTCTGTGCCCCTCTTCCCAGTGCTCCCTCTAGCAGGCAAAGCACCAGGAGCTCTTCTGCCACCAGCAAATCCATCGGCCAACTTCAACCCTTCTGTGCTCCACATGGCAGAGCATCCAGAGAGGTGATGCTCGTCTAAACAAAGCCACAGCCCTGCCCCTGCCGGGGCTCCAGACCAGCAGCAACACGCTGACAGCTTTCCTTGTGATGGTTTAATGCTTCTCCAGGCTTGGCAGCAAAAATGGGAGGAGTGCAGAAAGTGACAACTGAATGGAAGCTTTCTGGACCTCAGAAATTTTAAAATGTTTTCCTGTCTGCTTCTCTTTTTGCGGGGTGACAATTTATCCCTTGGAAGATGTTGCACTTGAAGCAAGGTGGTGGGAACTCTGAAATGATGGTTTGGAGGGGGAACTGTTCCTTGTGCAGAGGCATTGCATGAAACAGTAATAACCTCCCTGCCCTGGGGGAGCAAAAAGATGGACCATGAAGGTGATCAGAGGGCTGGAGTACCTCAGGAGTCCTGTAGCGTGAGGGAGACGATGAGGACGGAGCAGTTCAGTGATGGGTTTTAGCATGTATTGCCGCAGCTCCCGCAATGTCCAATGAAGCAGATGATTGCATCTGCAGCATCAATCATTTAGTGTCATTAGACAAGAAACTCTGTCACATGATGAGCATCTCCTGCTTGGAAAATGAGTGTCTCAGCTTTGCCTTGGTGCCGATGCATCAGCAGGGGACCCATTGTCCGGTGACAACAGGCTCTAGCTGGCATCATTCCCGCCTGGACAAAACCAGGAACACAAGAACCCCATTTGCTACCCAGATGTGCTTGTGGAGTGGGTATTTAGTCTTTGAATTTGAGATGTACAGCATGCCGCATGGCCCAACTGTTTATCACCAAACTGCAGGAAAAGCTGAACGTCTCCTGGGCTTGGAGTTTGTTCTCAAGGCTGCTGCAGTGAGCTGGTGTCTGGGCAAAGGGGATCTTCAGGGGACAAATCCGAGTCTAAAATGGACACAAGGGGACAGACAACAGCAGGACACCCCTGATCGCACCCGATATCCACAAGGCTTATCTTTGGGCAGGATGATTAAACTCCCTGCATTTGTGAACAGCAAAATAATACATGTTCCTTTATTCACCAACACTTGGTTGAGTCCCCAGAAAGAAACTTTTCTAGTTACATCAGTTGCTGAATGAGGTTGGTAATTATTCACAGCCCTGCGATAATACATACCCCTGATCAGGCAGTCACCATCCATAAAGGCATGGTCAAAGGCATGAGCTATTATCCGAACATTTGCTCTCCTTGGGAAGCTCATTTCCATACAGAACTGCACCTTGTGCAATATATCTCCGGGAGCGATCACTTAATGCCTCAGCTCCAGGGAACAGAACCAAAAAAGTGAGTGAGAACTATTGATCTGGCTTTAAGTAGAGCTGTATCTATTAATCTGGGAACACTAATCACTGAGGGTTTGACAAGAACATGAGGTTTCCAGTGCCTCATTAACAGTCTCCATCCCCTCGGGCAAAGCCTGAGGAAGACAGAGCTGCCTTCGCGGCTTGGCCTAATGGCACACAGAGCAGCCCTGGAGGCATTGACAGGCAGGAAAGCCTTGCAAGAGGCACCTCTCCCTGCACACACAAACACACATTACTCCTGGTGTCTGACAACTTCTCTGACCAGAAGGATAACATGGAAGAGATGTTCCTGGGAAGCCCCAAGGACAATCTTCATCTTAGTGTTATCCCCGTGAGCCTAGACTGGATGTGGCTTTATGAAGGTTGGGAGCATGGTGGCTTCTTGTCTCCTCGGGGGGATTTGTCACTTCATTATTTTCATCTTAAGCCAAAAGTGACATAAAGAAGCTCAAGACCAACCAATCTGGGGAGTTTTACAGAGATTAAAAAAAGCAGCAAAGAAACTCCTTGCTGGTTGAATTTCACGTTTTTAGATAGGGTGGGCTGTAAAACTCCTAACAAGCAGCAAGGGGGTACGAATGAGGACAGAGACTTAAATCTGAGCCCAAGGGAGCTGGAAGGAGAAGGGGGACCCATCCTCCTGCTGCTGCCAGAAAGGAAGAAGGAAGCAGAGTTTACTGGAGGGTGTTTTCAACTGCTCAGACTCAGCTGTGACTTTTCCGAGCCAGCCCTGCTGCCCACAGTGACAGCAGTGCCTGCATTGTTTGATTACAGCAGCACAGCTGAAATGTCAAGGCTTGTTTTTACCCTTTTTCCTCAGCTTTCTAAGGGACAGCTGCCTGAGCAGGGCAGCCCAGGGTGGGGAGCATCAATTCTAAGTGAAAAGAAAATCAAAATCAGCTCAAGCAGAAACAGAAGAGACTAACACAAGCTATCAAGTGACCCTCCAACAAAAACTCCAAGACATTTCACCACAGGAGAGCTGCTCCTCTACTAAGGAGGATCAGGGAGGATCCCCCAGCAAGAGGGTCAGGGTGGACCTCTGCATGGACTTCTGCAGATGGGTGAATCAGGCTTTGATTGTCCCATCACAGCTTGTGCTCAAACGCAGCCCCCTGTCCCCTTCAGGCCCCCCAGCTGCATCAGGCGCATCCTGCCACTGCTCTGTCACCCTCCTAGGTCAGGTTATCACAGAATCCAACCTCCCTCCAAAATTTCAGTTTTATTTCAGCCCTCAGAGCAGTCTGACCTGGCAGCTCCTGTCTTCCCAGTTTGCAGTTCCCATTAACCCCATCTGGGTCTCTGCCAACCCTTCATGGCAGGGGTAGCAACCTGCCCCTCTCAAAGCCAGCACTGGAGACCTCAACTTCGACAACTGCAGCAGGAAATGTTGAGTAAGATATGGTGGGCATCAGCAAGGTGCGCTCTCCCTGCTTTGGCTTCCTTGTCGGTTGTGGCTTCAAATGCCACAAGCTCTGGGACTGTCCTGTTGGCTTATATCACTAAGGGTTTATCAGAGGTGTCACTGGGCCTCACCAACAGCCTTTCCTCTGAAAGCTGTAACCTGCCAAAAATGGTGGTCAGAGAAGACTCTAGAATGAATCCTCAAGGCTTGTTCATGACAGTGCTGCATCTTCAGATGAATTCTTATGATCTCCAGGCTGATGTGCCCAATCTACTGGCCCAGGCTGTGCTCCTGGCACTTCTAGTGGTGCTTTCACAAATACCAAGTTAGGTCTTTGGCACATATGCTCATGCTCTGTAAAACCAGATCCCTGGCTATTGGTTACAAGGGTTCCATAACGAGTTGTTTAGCTCCATGTTTTATGGTGAAGGGTACTAGTAGAGACCACAGTCCCACCCACACCCAGCACTGTGGGTGGGAACAGTTGTCTCTTCTGCAGCAGTCTCCTAAGTGCCCTCTACTTTTACCCACACTCCAAGGGCTCGTGGAAGGGATGGGTTGCTCTGCCCTGACACTAAACATTAAATTATGGATGGAGGCTCTAGATGACTGGATGCGAGGTTTCTTAGAAACAAGAAGTCAACACCTCATCCCAAGGGTTCCTACTCACCTGTTCACTTTTTTCCTCCACATTTCCAGGGCTTTCTGGTTTCTCTTTGAACCATCTTTACACCCAGGAAGGTCTATCTCCTGTTTCTCTTTGACCAACCCAGGTCCATCAGCCACATCCCAGCACTTGTCATCCCAGCTCACATTCTTCTCCAGCCTCCCTGGGTGGTCAGGAACTGGGTGAGGACTTCCAGTGTTTTGACAATCTCATTCCACAGACTGTCTTGATTTGTAACTCTACACCCTGCAGAAGGGACAGTCATTTAATGCAGTGTTGAACAGCTAGTTAACATCCACCTCTTCCTCCAGAGCAGAACAAAACAAATTAAAGCTCCTGCAGATCTGGCCCTGGGTTACAGCTGCTTGGCAGAAGCTCCATCAATGGACTGTGAAACAAATTAGCACTCACGAACTCCCTTGCAGAGGATCATGCACAGAGGGGTCTGCTCCAGCCTGCCCTTTCCTCGCTCATTAATGGCAGTTTTTCCAGAACATCTTCAACTCCAGGCCCTCAGCCAGTCACATCACCAATAATCACGTTCAGCCAGCACATATGTCCACCAATTCCCACTCAAAATGAGCAAAATGTGGAATCCAAACTCCAGACATACACGTGTCCGTGGAGTACCAGGAGAGTTACATCACAGAACATCTGCTTTCGTGGAGATAGTAAAACACACATATTAAAGATATATGTATTTTGAAAAGGCCTTCTGGTTTTGTTCATCGGTCCTGCAGCTGGGGAAATGGGTCATGAGAGCGTATTGTGCCCCTGACTCCCAGGACACGTGGACTGAACATGCAAACAGGGATGCCAGCAGCAAGGTGGAGGCTCTGTGCAGGCAGGGCACTCCTTGGCTCACTGACATGGATGAAAGCTGCTGGGTTTTGCAGCCCTGGTGAACTATGAACACAATCAGAGGCTGAAAAGGTCGCTCTGCACTTCAGTGGGGGCCTTTTCAATGCTAATGCATGTCGCAGGTGGGGAGCAGACTCCTCAACTCGAATGAGGGGCTCTCAAAGGCCTGATCTCATAAAGTCACCTTCCAGTTTCTCTGCCAGAGGTGGCTGCTGACTTTAGTGATGCTGGTTTACAAATAGGTGGGAGCATCCAGACCTTTGAAGCCTGTTGATCTTTGTAGCCTAGCCCACAAAAATAGAGCTTTTTCTTTTCCCTTACTGTTTTGCTGCAGTCTTGCTCTATTTTCCTGCCCAATAGGAAAACCATCCCACTGAAGCTGACTTGTGACTCCCAGCTTTCAGTCTGGCCCTTCCCAACTGGCTCACACTCTGTCTAAAGACAAAGGTTGTTCTGGCAGGGTTCAAGGCAGGGTCCCTGGGTCCTATAACTATGTACAGAGCTGCTTGCCCCAGAAGGGTGGAGGCTGATTTGACTGCATCAGCAAGGAACAAGCCCTTAAACATCAACCAGCTTCTCCTACCAGGTTAGTAAAGCCAGCCTTCAAAATACTGCTTGGCTACACATTGAAAGATCTCCTGTCAAAAATTCTCCATATGTCATTCTGCTCTTCCCTTACAGTCCAACAGAAAAAAGAGGTGGGTTAGCTGGAGGATCCCCCTACTCCCAAATCATTGGTGTAGTCATTATGCACAGCAATCCCATTCATGATGTGTAAAGAGCTTGTTCCACACTTCCCTTGACTAAAATCTGCATCAGCCTGGAATTTAACATAATCCACCCTGAAGACTGAGGGATGAATGGATGGGTTAAAGTGTCAGCTGAGAGTTGTTCCTCAGCAGCCAGATCCTCTTGAGGGATTCCTCTGTTCAGCTCCACATCAGGGGTGAAGCCCCATCTCCTCACAGCCATGTAGGTTGATATCAACTGTGGGAATACCTAAACAATCTGCATAGAATAAGCTGCTCAAGGTCAGCCTTAAAATGACAAGTTATCAAGACCAAGTTCAGTAGTATGAAATTCTCCAGGGGTTAAGGCAGTAGGCAGCTCTTGGCACAGTCAAGCAAGCAATGCAATAGCTGTCAAGTGGAGGCACCAGACCTGCAAACAAAGACCTCAAAGTGCAAAAGTGTTCCTTTCCCTTGCTTCCCTCACTGCCAGCAGCAGTACCAATTGCACAGCTTTGGTATGTGCTCTCCAGAGAGCCAGGAAGGGAGGAATTGCAGTGCATTGATTTGTCCCTGCCTGCTTGGCTTTGTGATTCACCCCCAGTCACCAGCTTGGTCGATGAAGCAATCAGCCATTGACAAGCATATAATAGAGGAACTCAGAGTGATGTTTGCAGCCCTGGATATGCCCTTTCCCCAACATGTACTGCTGGCTTTGTTCAGCAGGTCCGTGACCAAACTCCCTCCTGCTCTCCTCCCTCAGCACTGCTATCTCTCCCAGAAATTCAGGATCCAGATACTTTCTGAACAGTTAGAAAAGAGGAAAAAATGCCTACTTGTGCACATCTTTGTGTGTACACAGGTGTTTATTATACAGCCTGTGGCTGCAGGATAGGCTTTCCTGATTATCTTAATTTCCATGCCTCAGGAACTTCCCAAGAAAGGAACAGATTGAGATATTCGGTCACCATAATGCTGCCCTCAAACATTTTGACTGCTCTCTGCTATTTGATGTCATCTGCAAACCCTGAGCAAATATTCCATCCCCTCCAGGTCCTTAAAGGCATTAAACAGGATGGGTCCCAGGACAGACCTTTGCAGTACTCCGCTTGCTGCTGGTGTCCAGGTAGACTCCAGTTTCTCAAGCTCACATCCAGGAGCCCATCTGAAGGGCATAGGCTCTGTCTCCAGAAGAGACAGTAAGATGCCAAAAGTGTGACTGCACCCTTGAATGGAAATGACTGCCTTTCCCACCATTGTGTTTATTATAGAAGGGCTCAGATGTACCCCTGACATTAGAGATGTTAGTGAGACAACACTACACTTTTTTACTTCTTGACTGTGTGAGCCAGGTGCAGCAAAGAGCACTCAAGCCCTTAACTGTGTGGGCAGAATAATTTCTCCACATTTACAGAGTCATTCAGGTGACCTTCCAGTACCTTCCTCAAGGCTCTGCTGCGTTTCCAGGTTTGAGAGAGATGTATGTCTCCTTTTCCGAGATAAGATGTACATTCATCATGCATTTTTCATAAAAACTATCTATATTCATTAATTGGTTGATACATTCTTGTTACTGAAGACAGCTCAAGGGATTTGGCAATGACCCTGAAGTCTTTGGTTCCTCCCCTGTCCCAGCAATGGCTGGGAGAGGAGAGCAGTAGATGGCATGAAATGCTTTCTCTGTGGTTACCTGTTCATAATAAATGTCCTTCCCATGAGAGATATGAGTCTAGATGGCCCATAAGAGGCCAAGCCTTACCTCTTATGACACAAGAAGACCCCACCATAGCACAGTCAATAAATACAAGCCATATCCTATCTATTCCACAAAAAAAGAGGACTTCAGCTGTCCAAAAATCAAAGCATTTTAGCACGTGGCTGAAAAACAGTGTTTATAATACCCCAAAATAGATTTCCTTGGGCAGTGGCTGCAAGTGGCTACTTCCACCCAGCTAATCAGACTAATGGACAAGCACCTAGCCAAGGAGGGAGACCTGTGATGCAGCTGGAAAATTAATGAGCAAGTAGGTGTGTCTGGTTGTATTTTTGCCCTACCTTACTCTGGACAAAAACCTCATTTCACTCAAACCCTTTTTTGTCTTTACAAGGGATGTGAAGCATTTTCAATGAAGAACATACTCTGTGCATAAACCTACCTCATTTTGTTGAGGCTTTCCTTCTTGTTTGACACTGCCAGCAGAGGACTTCTCTATGCAGTAACAGTCACAAGCAGTTGAGGCTTTGCAAACATCCATTTACTCCCACCCATCAGGGAGCAGCAAAAGCAGGGCTGCTGCCCTCAGGAAGATGAGCCAAGAGCCAACGTGGATCACACAGCCATCAAGGCAGGGGCCAGTGAGGACCCAGTCCCTCATTACCCAAGCAGGGCAGACACAGAGGTGGTGGCCAGGTCCAACCAAGAGTCCAGATCATAAGGCAATAATAGCATGGTGGTGAGGCAGGTCCAAGGTCAAGCTGGGAAGTCAGGGTCAGAAGCATCAGCAAGGTCCATAGCAACAAGGCAGAGACAAGGAGGTCAGTCTACACTCTGAGATCCAGATCAGGGGGGATCCATGGCTAGACACATACTGTGACTAAGCTAGAAGACCAGCACTCCTCCAGCACAGATCAAAGATGAAGCAAAAGCCTGGGGCCAAGCTTAAATAGCTCTCCTGGGCCCATGGGTGTGGATGGAGGCCGCAGGTGAGGCTGCTCAGAGCCATCAGGGCTTGTTGGTGTCCTGAGGGCTGTTACGTTTGACAGCAGTGTTTTCACTGTGGCTTTGCTGGCTGTTTCAGTTAGCCAGGCATGAACAAATCAGCGAGGATGAACAACCGGGATCATCTCCCAACATCTCCTTGTTTGTGTGTGCGTGTGTGTGTGTGTGAGGAAAACCCAAACCCCATCTTCCTTCTGACTTGGCAAATCCTTAATATAGTGGCAGCAAGAGAGAAAATCTAAATCAGTTAAGTGGTCAGGAAGCCACGAGGCTGTGAACGGTTGAGCCTCTCAACACCTGGGGGCGAGTCATCTTTGGGGGTTCTCCTGCAGCTCATGTCACAGGGCTGCTGCTTGGCCGCAGGCTCCTCGCTCGTGAGAAAATACTGGTTATTTACCTAATCATTGCTTTATGGTCCAGGAGCAAGGAGATCCCAACCACACGGGTGAGAGGAGTGGGGGCCCCGTGGGATGGATGTGCCGGTGATTTTGTGCCTTCCCACCCCAGAGCACCCCAGATGCAGTTTTGGCAGAGTCTGAAGGGACCCAGAGGCCAGAGCCAGACACATGTCCCTGTTCATCCCAGCAAACACGTCCAGCAGAGCCCGAGTAAGTCCTGTCTCTGCTCCTGGCATTTCCCTCTCTGGCTGGCACAGAAAGACCTGCAGAGGCAGGGGCTGGAACGAGAGGTTTCTGGCACCGGCTGGGGATAGCTGAGTTATTCATGAGCAAAGCCCAGAGCCGCAGTCCTGCTGACTCGAACGGGAATTTTGACTGTGGGGGCTGGTTCGCAGGCTGGGAGGTGAGTACAGATTGCTACATGATGTGGGACCATATCGAGACTTCATTACTAACTAATGCTTATTAATAAAAGGCAGAGTGTACAGGCTGCTTCTGCGAGTGTTATTTATTGACATGTGTTCAGAGATCCTCCCCTGAGATGGTGAAGGTGTTCACACACTGACCTTCTCCCCACGCCTCCCCATCCTTCGGCCACTGCCGCGGCACTTGGACCAGTCTCCGGACTGAGATGGAGCAGAGAGTGAGGGTTGCCCCTGTGATGCCCACCCTCCTGTCCTCTCTGGCCACCGCAGAGCAGAAGATGCTCCTCCGCAGCAGCGCGGGGACATGTGGTGCTTGCCCTCAGCCGCTGCTGGGGAGCCATTTGTCTCACGCTTTCGCAAGCGTGAAATCCAAGGTGGCAGTTTGACACGCAGCAGCAGGAGCGAACAACCTCCCTCCCTCCCTTCCTCCCTCCCTCTGCGCGTCTTCTCTTCCAGGATGCCTGAAGAGCCATCACAGCCGTGCCTCTGGTCCTTCTGCTCATGCCTGCAGGCACCCTAAGTAGATGACTTCTACTGGCCAAACCCAGCTACCAGCCTTCAGGACCCCCGCACCTCTCCCTGTAGCCCTTGCCATGGGATGTCAAAGGCCTGACCTCGGTCCAGTCCAAGGAGATGTGGCCATCCGTGGCTGGAGCTCTTTCAAAACACAATCAGCGCTTGATTTTCCAAGATGTTGTTTGCCTCAAAGAGTCCCGAGGCCTTGCTGTTATTTGGCAATAATTGCTTGTTCTCTCCAGAAATGGATTTTTCCGAGAAACGTCACTGAAATTCACACATCTCGGGGCACAACAGCAATGTCGCGGTCAGAGGTGACACCACACAGGAGCTGATCACGCTGTAGGTGTGAGGAGTGGCAGAACAGCTCCTAGACCAGCTTCCTGAGGGCCTCTGGAGCCGGGTGGTGTTGCCCACCTCAGCCACTGCTCAGACCAGACTTGCAGGGGAAAGCACAAGTTCGGCTGGGGCCAGCAGGCAGAAGACCCGGGATGGTTTTATTCCGACTGTGCAGGATGCCTCTGCCCGTGGGATCAGCTGCCATCCCTGCCGGGTGGGAGGGAGCGGAGGAGCACGCAGGTCCTATTTGTACCTTCAGGAGCGGCTGGATTAAACCGACAGAAGAAATGTGCTGTGAAAGCCTCTCTCTTCTTCATACACTATTTAGGAAGCTAGGACTGGAAAGCATCAGCCGTTCGGGTTTCCCCCCCCCTCAGCTGCTGGTGGCTTTGTTCCTGGGAGAAAACGCATGGGGAGCGGGAAGTCCATGGTGAGCACGCTCAAGCACCAGCGCACCATCCTGGGCAGCACAGTCCCTATTTGTTGGGGGTCCCAGGACCTTTTGCAGCTCCCATGGAGCCCCCACGGTAAAAGCCAGAAGGGTTTGTGTCTTAGCGAGTGCACTGGTTTCCGTGGGGTCCAGACGTTGTCCGGAGCCCGGGCACAGCAGCATCTGGATGAGACACAGTGGCTTTTACAAAGAGTCCTCACACAAGCGCTTTTTTTTCGTTCACCAGAAAGCAGGGTCTCTACATTTTCTGAAAATCAAGCGCCTCTAAGCACGCCAAGCCGGGATGCAGCTCTGGAAAACCCCCAGCCCATCGGCAAATCACGGCCCTGTGCTTTGCTCTCTTTGGGCCAGACCCTGCTCACATCTCCACCAAGCCCCGTCTTTCCCCGCTGAAGCTTGGCTGGAGGGTGGGGTGAGTCTGTCTGAGCGTGGTGTCTGACGGAGCCCGTTGTGTTGCTGCAACGTTGCTGCTCGTTCCTGTTTGCATATATTAATCAGGGGATGAGCTGCACTGCTCTTTTCCTACTTTTCCCTGCTGCTCCCTAGCTAAGGTAGGAAGCTGTCTCCTTTGATTATGTCTATTCTTTTTATTTGGGGCCGAGATCATGATTTAAGCAATCATTTGCTCGAAGTAATTTACGCCTCATTTTCCTTTCGCCCACGGGTTGTGGTCAGCGTCTAAAAGGCCAGAGAGGAGAGACTCTCCACCACCCTGTGCTCCGCGCTGCAGCTGCTCAGCAGGGCTTCAGCCAGCGTGAACCCTCGAGTTCAAAAACATAATAACACAATTTCCCAAGTCCTGCCTTTTCCGGAGGTTTTGATTTCAAAGGCATTCCGCTGCAGTCGGAAGAAAAGCCATAAAAACATGAGGCTCTTCTGGCTTGTGAATGCTCACGTCTCGTTTGCTAGCATTTCTCCGTTCCTCCCTTGTCGCCAGGTCTCCAGGGAGTCGGTGGAAACGCGAAAGAGAGCAGCAGCGGTCTCTGACGGACATGGCCCCAACAATGGTGTTATTTTTTTCAACATTTTTTTTTGAATGCTTCTCCTCATTAGTTTTGCTAGCTTTGCATGGGGCGTCTAGCCCTGTATTCTTTTGTGCTGCAACGCTGTGCTGAACATTGCCTGGGATTCGCTTGCTTGCTCGCGTACAGTCAGAGTTAAATCCTGTCTGAAATGTCGAGCTGACAGAGGAGCACACAAGCCTTACCTCTGGTTGCCTACATGATAAGCAGCAGGTCCCTTGCCCCAGATGTCTCTCTCACCAGCCCATCGTGCCCATCTCAGGAGTGCTGTCACCAGGGCTGTGTGCCCTGATGCTGCAGCAGCACCCTGTGTGCCAACAAGGGGCATATCAGGTGGTGTTTCATGTCCCAGCCCAAGAAAAGCTGCTGTGCGTGAGCTTGAGAGGATGCTAACTTGAAATTATCCTGCAGCATTCCCCCATCTCCACTTGAGCTTCTCTTTGCAGATATGGGTTTGGGAAGAGAGGAGAGGAGAGGAGAGGATAGGAGAAGAGAGGAGAGGAGAGGAGAGGAGAGGAGAGG
>Ga0065711_1032036_pt1 | contig 28169 bp, 24 predicted proteins | sample Hoacrofraction12_FD_59098 | JGI IMG/M metagenome (GOLD analysis project Ga0065711, IMG submission 59098) | Hoatzin crop microbial communities from Cojedes, Venezuela - Epithelial fraction 12 v2 (version 2) | ecosystem: Host-associated > Birds > Digestive system > Esophagus > Crop | place...
GGGGCGCGCGGTCCCCGCTTCACCCCCGCGGGACCGGAGCCCGGCGGGGTGGGAGAGCCGGCGCCGAGCGGGCCGGGCTGCGGAGACCCCGGCGGGGCTGAGGAGCTGGCTGCGGGCCCCGCCAAGCGGGTCGGGCCCGAGGACGCCTGGCCCCAGCGGGAGCCTTCCTGCAGGGTCTGCAGATGCCCGGTGGCTGGGCAGAGCTGGGTCCGGTCCGTCACCCACCGGCTTGCAGGTCCCAGGGCAGGGGCAGCACCGCGCCTGCGATGGCCAGTGCCACCCAGCCTGGTGGCTGTCCTCTGGGCACGAGCCCTCCGCGCGCCTCCTGGTCTGGCCGTGGCCTCCCATGGTGGGACAGAAGAACCTGGAGGTGTATTATCCAGGTGCCTCTCTGCACCGGGGGGAGATAGCTATCTGGAAGCCATTTGGATGCCCCAGTAGCTTGGAAATGGAAAGGGAAGGGTTGGAAGGGACTCCCTTCACATTGGGCAGGCGCTAACTGTGAGGCTGAACTGCTGGAGGAGAGCTAGGGCACTCTTTGGGAGCTGCTGTACCCTGCCGGTCTGTGCTGTAAGAACATGAGAGCCGTCTCTGACCAAGGCCCATCTCCCCAGGAACGCGCCTCCAAATCCAACCAACCACCCAGACACCCAACCGAACGTGAGCCGTAGCTGGTAGAGCAGAGCTTTGCTGCCTACGTGGCAATTCAGAGATCGCACTGGCTACACTTTTCACCCAAAATCTCGCAGAAGGTCTGGGCTCGGTTGGGAATATGTCTCCCACGCCTCCACATCTTCAGCCAAGCTCAAAAACATCTCTCTCCCTTCCCCGCTCCTCCCTGGCCACAATGTGGTGCACACTCTAGCTTCTGCATTTGCTAGGTACTGAGTGTGAAGTAAGAAACTAATTTGCTATAAAAGTGGCTGGAAGGGAGCGATAGTTCGACATCACAGGACAGACTGTCGGGGTCTTCCAGCCTCCTGCCACCTCTCTCCTTGCAACCTGTTGTAGATGCTTGGGGCACCTCCATTCTTTCATTCCAGTGGCCGGACCCTCTCATGGGGCGGCAGTTGGGCGGGGCTGCTCTCGGTGGCCTCCCTGGGGCTTACATCAGCTGCCACTGCATCGTCGCCCCCCGTGCAGAGAACAAGCCCTGCTATTGAGGCCGGGCTGGGGACAGGCAGCAGGTCCTGCCTGCAGCCTGGTACGTCTGGACACAATGGCAAGGAGAATAAGTGACTGTTTCATGCATGATGAGATGGAAGAAGAGAAAAAATATGCTAATGGAGAAATGTTTGGCTAATTATGATAACACAGTCTCTGCAGAGGGACCTGAAATAGGCACAAACACTTCTGTTCTCAGTACTCATGAGAACTTGGAGACTTTTTTGGGGTTTCTACACGCTGCAGGCAAACTAGGCAGAGCAGGGCTCCCCACCATGGGCAGGACCTGGACTGGCAAGACCCATGAACGGAAAGGATGGCTGTAGGCAGAGAGCGATCCAATATTTAGCCCTTTAGACAAACGCATGAAGGTTTGGGATCAGGCCCCGCCCCAGTCTTCCCAGGAGCATCAGCTGGTTAAACACACCAAGGATCTTCTCAGACTGAAACGCCCAGAAGCAGGAACATGGGGTCTGAACAGCACCGATGTCCCAAGCCCCGTGGGTCCCCACTTCCCCAGCTGCAGCCGTGGTGGAGCAGGCAGCTGGGCACCCAGCCCAGCTGCCCGCCTTGCTGCGAGCGTCCCCAGGGGGCTGGGGGAGTCACCTCGTGCCTGACATACGTGGGAGATGCAGGGCTGGGCTCTCTCGAGCGCTCTCAGAGAAGCTTTTGCTTCTTTGCCCGGAGTACTTCATTACTCACTGGGGCAAGGACTGGCACACACTGCCCCAGCCAAGCGCCCAGGGCACGGTGAGGTGGGCTTGCTCTTACCGTCTCCGGCCAAATGAATAATGGAGTGTCCGCTTCAGCGTGGAACAACAACGAGGGCAGAGTGACGCACGCGTGCGTGGGGAAATACACAGCGTAGAGTGAAACCCTGGGCAGATGGAGCTGGTGTCCCTCTGCCACCACGGTGCAGATGTGCTCAGAGGATGGCTCCCTCTGCTCCTTCCCCAGCTGTGTTTCGGGTCTGCAGACAGATGTCCGAAACCCTCACTCACCCTCAGCTCACCGACACCTATGTGGTTCAAAGCTGGCTCACCCCACAGCACTCCTCCCTGCATCCACGGTCGTCAGTTGGTCTATTCTTGGATCTTTCCACCCACTTTTGAAGACATCAAGCCTATACCTCCTGCCATGGTGTTTCCCTGTGATTCTTGCACTGCGCTGCTGATCCAGGCCGCTGGGTCCTATATTATCAGTATAATTTGCTTTCACTCCGCATCGAAGGAATTCTCCCTAACTACTAGTTCTCCCAACCGCTGCGCAGGGACAGCATCCAGCCCATATCCAGAGATCTGTGTACCCTGTTGTTAAAACAACCAGAGTGCTGGCTGTTATCCACAGTCGTCCTCACCGCTAAAAAGTTTTTCTTGGGTTCAATTTGAAAATCCCTTGCTCTAGCTCAATTTTTTCAGTTCCTAGTTATTTTTGCATCCACAAGTCTTTGGCTGTTGGTGAAGAAGCTGTTGTTTAGCCCTGGAACGGCTCCAAGTCTTTCCACTGGATGTATTAGTTATCCTAAATTCATAACCATCACTGGGGTATTTTTAGCTCCGTGCAGCAGTCGTCAAACAAACCCTGCCACAAGATCTGCAGGACTCCTTGAGGTCCCTCGCAGCCCTGCTCCTTCTGAAGGTCCAGGCTCAATCATGCAGAGGGGACCATGAAATCCCACCTGAGGAGCCAGATGGGACTGCGACCAAGCACCTCGTCCCATCCCCACGCAGTCCGTGTCCAGGCTGCAGCTGAGCGCGCAGACAGGCACAGCTTGTGTTTTTTTGTAGGAAAGCAGTCGGCTCTGCCTGGGCTCGGTGGTGCCTTTCAATCCTGAGCCCTCAGGGAGGTGGGGAGGTGCCTGCGACCCTTGCTCCGGCCATGCGATGCTTACTGCTACAGAAATATGCCAAAAAACTGGTAGGAACAAAAGCAGAGGAGTCCTTTGCTCCGGATTTGGCTGCTGCTTGCATTATGAACTTGGAGCTGTGTTGTCTACCAGCCGGGCTGATCCTCCAAGCAGCCCCACATCCACACTCAATCCCTTTGGAGACTCTGGAAACAGCCTCCCCTTTTTTATAAAAGCAGGAGTTGGTCCGTCCGGCCTCCCCCCGACTCCCCGGCAGTCCCTCCCGGCCCACACGCTTTGCCAAGCGCTCGCTGGTCTGGGTTTAATAAGCAGCGGCTCTAATCCAGTGATGGAAACTGGAGGTGGATGCCGCAACGGAGCACGGCGCGGGGCCGCAGGGAGGTGGTGGCAAGAGCTTCTGGATCATTCCTCTCCCTCCTCGTCCATATTTCTGCAGTGGCATGGCTGAGGCTTGGATTAGAAAACGCACCATGCCACAGCTGTGCCTGCTTCTGGAGCAGGGTACACTCTGGCCTCCCCCTTCTTCGACCCAGCTCCACGTGGGATTGGAAAATACTGCCTGAATATGAAATAGAAACCAGGACCTGCAGGACACCTCCACTTTGGTGGGCTGGCAGCCAGAGACCAGCAGGACATCCCAGTTCCTGGAGGGCACTAAATGCCTGTGTCTCAGCAGCTGGGCTTTGCTCTGGGTGTTTGTAAAATAACACTTTTCCAGGAGCACTCGAGGTGTTCACCACTTAGGTCCCTATTCCACTGTTTCTCCATCCCCTCAGCTCTGCTCTGTGAGATGCCCCAAAAGCTGATGGAGGAGCACTAGCTGGAGAGCCATGGAGGTGGAAGGCAGGAGCACCCCTCAGGAGGTCCATACAGCTCCCCAAAGCCTCTGTCATTCCCCAGCCAGTCATTCACTACTGTGCTTTAATCAGCAGGTAACCCTCAGCCCAGCCTGCCGCCCTGGTGGAAAAATGCGGTTGCAGTGCTGCCGAAGATGAGCATCGTGTTTTCTAGGACAGAGCTACCCCAGAGTCAAGGATGGGTTTTGGTGGAAGCCACATTCCTCAGGTGGCTCCCAGTTTGGGGATCTCTTGTGAGCTGGAGGAAAGTGCTGATATGGCACACATGAACTTTGGAGGTGAGGCCAGAGTAGTTGGCAGTAATGTCTTGCGACTTGCAAACCAAGTTTGCAACTAGACATGAATCCCAAGCCCTTTCCCTCCAAGACAGGAGTGACATCTGTGTAGGAGGAGAATTGCTCCTGGCCAGCTGGGGTGTCATGCGGGACCTGGGACGGCCACCTCTCTCCGAAGCTGGAGAAGGGGTGGTGTCTCATGAGCAGAGCAGGCAGAGGCTGAGGACAAGAAGAAATTTAGTAGTCCCAAGGGCAAGATCTAGTACTTGGAGACACGATGAAGCCCAGGGGAATCGCTGCACAGGGAAGGGCTGCGTTTCCCACTGGCCTCACCAAGAACATGACATTCTTGTGGCATGCTTTGTTCTCCCCTCCTGGCCACAACAGGGCTCCCGCTGTGCAACTCCATCTGAAATCTGGTGGCGGATTGCTCCGGGCTGTTTCAAGGCATAATGACACAGGCTTTGAAATGGGGCAAGGTCAAACATCCATGTGGTTCATCAGTTCCTCCATCCCTCATGGGGATGTTTTAAGCAGAACTTACCTCAACTTGTTCTGTCAGAGAATTTACTTGAACAGACTTATATCCACAGAGGGAGGGCTGTGAAGCTACCACCTTCCGTGGCTCAGACAGCAGTGAATGAATGGTGTTAAGCAGCTGATTTCGCACTCCCGGACACATCTTTTGGGGGCGAAGATTGACACCAGAGAGACATACCAACCAGTAACTTCAGATTCTCAGTTGCGTGCCCAACCAGACCCACTTTGCAAGCATCTCCTGCTCTCCATGACACTCAGGAGTCCCTAATCAATCACTCTGCGTGTGTCTGTTTTGTTGGCACTTGGAAAATATTTTCAATTCTACTCTTAATTTTCACCCAGAATTTTGCATTGTTTCAGTTCAGAACAATGCTGGGGGGGAGGAAAGCAGAAACAGGTGAGTGACTGGTAGAGGGTTGTGCTAGATGGGCTCAGACCCACCTAGCTAGGATGGCTTGAGATGCCAGACCCATGCACCTTAGCCTGTGGCAGAAGTTAATGTTCCCTCTGCTGTGATGGAGATGCACCTTTGTTCCAGCTGCTCCTACTCTCGGGCCAGCACGTGCCGTGGTCCCCCAAGCCTCACATCAAGGCTTGGGCTGCTTGAAAGTTTCCACACAGCTATCCCAGGTGTTGGAGAGCTGTAGAGCTGTAGAACCAGTTCTCTCTAGTCTCAGCACCATTCTGCACTCACTCAGGAAGGGCAGCTGGTAGACTGAGCATAGCTGGATCCACCCCGACGTTGTGCGCTGTGATGCTGCAGCTGGTGGAAAGCTGTATCACTGTGCCAGAGCAGGCTTGTAGCAGGAAAAGCCAGCCTAAGGGCAAAGCCAGGAACACAAGCTAATTTGGGAACACAATGGTTATGCTAATCAAAACACCTTCCAGAGGAGAAGGGAAGGAAATTACCTAATCCTTCACCATGCAACCAACACGGTGACCCAGTGCCCAGTCCACAGGATCAGGGCTGTATACAGCGTGAAAGAAAGGGAATTCCCGTCTGGGCAAGCAGAAAAGCATAGCGAGCTCTTTCGTCCAGACCCTCTTCATCCACATTGGATGCAGGAGTCCCTCTCTTCCCGTCCCCAAACTGGCTTTAGGCCCAGATGACTTTGTGTCTTTCTTGAAAATTTGGCTGGACACAAACTCAGGTGACTCCAGGAGCTGGGACTTAACAAGAAACTTCTTCAAGACTTACAAAACCTGGCGAGATGGGGTGCAGGTTGTCTTGCTTCACCGCCAACAGATTGTGATGGGGTAATTGCTGGTCATATCAAGGGAACTCTTCTCACTTTCCATGTATAACCTTAGCAGGGTTCATGCTCGTTACCTGACTCAACATCTGGAAATTGTAGTCCAACTGAAAAGAGCCCAGGAAGGACCTCCTAACATGCCAGGAACAAACACAGCTCCCACCTTTGAGAAATCCCAGGGCATGGCCCCAGATGGAGAATTTAAGGTATTTTGGGGTTGCTAGCATTACAGAGCACAAGAGGACATGAATGCACTTGCAGAATTAAATAAACAGCCACCAAGTACCTCTGGCTTAAAAGAAACACACCTCTGCTGGGGGGAAGCTTCTCTGGTTGAAGCTTTCCCATGTTCAAGAGCCTCCTCTGCCTATTGCCACCACACCTCAGACGTGAAACTGGTGCAACACCTCTCCTCCCCTGGTTGAAGCATCCTTTGGGGAGTGCAGAGGCATTTGCTTCACCAGGTACCTTTTGCCTGGTGCAACCCGCATAAAGCACAGGGGTAGGAAGAGACACCAGTCCATCCCTTCAGCTGTGCACGTGAGAGAGAGCGTGTCCCCCACCAGCTGGGGACAGAGTCAGAAGGGTGATCGACTGGCTGGTGACACCAAGAAATTGAAGGCATGTACGGTCTGCAGGGACAGACACGCTGCCAGACAGACAAAACTAGGCTCACGTAATCCGTGCGTCTACTTCTCATCAGCATCTGACCTCCAACCAATCTAGCGACGGGCCATAAGCTTCAAGGGCGCTGATGTGAACAGTAGAGGCACCCAGAGGGCCCACGCGTCCTTTGGCTGGGTGAAAGGCACAACGAGCAGTCGGGGGGGCTGCACACCGCATGGGAAGAGCAGCAGGGGGGACCTGGCTTCCCATCCAAAAAAAGAGCTGCACAGCGAAGCTCGAGGTCCACAAGACACTCACACCCCTGAAGGCCAAAGGGAAGAGGGAGCTCAAAACATGGCAGCCATCACCCTGCCCCACCAGCTCCTCTTCTCTCCGGGCTGGTTTCACCAGGAACCAGTGGGGGGAAAGTGTGAACCGTGTCCATGGTCAGAGGTTTGGATGTACCCAGAGGGACTGCAAAATCTTGGCACAAGAGCCAGGAAGGGAAAGCACAGACCTGAAGGGGTTTCTTCTGTTCCACAGTGCAATGAAAGCTGCAGAGAGAGATAACGCTTTCCACCCCGATGCTCGCCTCTGGACAGACAATTTGTTTTTATGTATTTATTTATAACTGTCACGTCGCCCCGTCACACAGCCTGAGTCTCTCTCACCTCAGGTTCTGCCCAGCGATGAGAAGCGGGAAAAGTAAATAGCACTGTTCTAAAGTCATCCTCCTGGGCTGCTCGGTGAGACTTCAGCACAACCCTGCAGAAAAAAAACACGTCCCCCTGGCTTTGTGTCCTGCCTCTATAGACATGCTACTAATGGCAGTTCGCAGTATGTCACGCCAAGCCGCCGCGAAGCACTTTGGGTGGAAAGGCAGTACCATCAACCCCACATTTCAGGAGGAGAAATGAGGGCGGAGGGAGGTCGCAGCGTCTCCTAGGTCTCTCCCGGGCCAGCAGTGGAGGCATCTCCCAGGTCCTCGTGAATGTGCTGACTCGCCAACGAGCACGGCATCATCCCACCATTCATGTCTGTCGATGCACAGTGGTTCCTCCCAAAGAGTCGTCGCATATTTTTACGGACTAAAAAAAAATAAGTCCTGTTTTCCCCACCACTCCCTCAAATTTTAAGGAGCTTTCTATGGAAAACAATTCGCTTGCAGATTTTTCCCCTGTGTAATTTCTCCTGTTTGAATGTTTCTCCAGCCGACAGACGCCAAAGGGACACCAGTGGAGCGTGGAACCGATCTGTGAGTCAGCAGTGGGGGGGAGATGGGAAGTCAGCAGACACCTGTGTTGGAGCAAAGACCAGGGGAGGCAGATCTGCCAGGATCCTCTCCTCCGACACAGGACATGAGTGCTCCATCAGCTCCCACAGATGCAGAAGGGGCCATGGCTGGACCCCTCTTGGTCCAGGGCAGCCTGGGCAGGACAGGCAGGTGTGCAGACGTGCTGTGGGTGCAGGAGTTGGGTTGTACCCGAAGCTGGGTGTGCCTGGGAGAGGTCCTCTGTGGGACTCAGCCACCCTTTCTTCCCCTGCCACCCCTCTGGTCTGCCTGGAGGGATAGAAACCTTCACCCTCTGAGCTCAACACCACCTGAGCTTACATAGCTCCCACACCACTGCTTATTCCTCTGCTCCTGTGCACTAGAAAACGCAGACAATCCCTCTACCTGCATTTTGTTAAATCTCTTTATTTCCCTGCCACCTGAAGCCCTCAGCCCTCCACTTGCTCCTTAGGACTAATTTCTTATGCTGGGCACAAGCATCCGACGCGTACTCGCTAGGGTGAGGGGAGCTTTGCAAAGGGCCACCAGCACATCTCTGTCTCTGCTGGAAAAATCTTGCTTTAGACGTCCTGGGATCTGCCACATCAGCCCTGAAACGTATCAGAAGTCTCGCAACCAGACACACCTAGGGATTGTTATTTACCCAGAGAAGCTGAACCAGTGTAAACGGAGCGCTCGGAATGTACTGACTCTGTTAGGGGACCGCTGAACCAGATCCTGAGTAGAAGAAGTAGAAGAAGGAGAAAAAGAAAGAAAAAGAGAAAAGAAAGTTAAAAAACCCACAAACAACTAAAAGAATTTTTTTAAGCAGCTCTCCTTCCAAAACATATAGCAGGAAACCTCAGGCTTGGGGAGAGGTTAAATCTGTGTGTGAGGTGGCACTGAATAATGCCAAGGTAAATCCTAACTCTGAATTCCTCTTCTTAGGGCAGAGCCATGTACCTGCACGCCTCCGTCTGAGAACACACTGTGCTTTCTGCCTGCAAAAAACACTTTGTACTTGGGAGTCTCTTAGCAAAGCAGGGATTTTTATACTAGCAAATAAAAAAAAAAAAGACTCAGGTGCCAGGCTTGTATTTCAGCCAGGTGAGGGGTTTGAACGTCAGCAAGCCCGGACCTTGCTGCAGCAGCACAGTACGATGGCTGATGTTGGGGTGTCAAAACATCAGGAGTCTGGGGCCTGGGGAAATTTTCAGGTCTGCGGAGGGGAGCTGGGAGTTGTGGGAGAAATTCAAAGTCCCGTTCCAGGTTTGCCAGAGGTATCTTGCTTGTCCCCCCCCCACCCCAAGACAACAGACTGGTATTGAATTAACACAGCAGGATGGCTGCTTGTGCCAGCGCTGTGAGAGCGGCGTTGAACTCTGGCAGGGGGAAGGCACCCTAAAATCCTAAAATTCCCCACTAGGCTTTGCCCTGTGTCTCCAAGGGGATCTCCAAGGGCTGCCTCCAAAACACCTCTTCCCTCGGACGCACCGTCGCTCATCCCCCTGCCCTGCGCCTGGCTCACCTGCTCACATTTGAAGTTCCCCAGATACTCACGCACCGCCTAACACCCGGCCTGGCACCTCGGTGCTATCGCCTTGCCTTTCAGGTGTGCTGAAACAAAAAAACACTCTGGAGGGGAAGGCACATTCCCAGCCACCCACACTTCGGGGCTGCTGGAGAGCCATCGCCCGTGATTCGAGTTGTAAGAGGACTTTTGGCCAGCAATCGCCTCAGCAAGGGGCAGCGCTATCCGGTGTTCGACAGGGGCCTTAAAAATAAAACCACAGGAGACAGAACAGGGGGAAGCTGTGGAGTAAGGTCACCGCGACACTGGCCGGTTTGAAGCGCTCTGACACAGCGGAGCCGTCCCGTGGGCAGCGACCTTCGGCGAGCTCGCGCCGCCCAGGGAGCCGAGCGGCCGAACCTGCCGAGCGTGCCGACGCCGCGACGATCCATCCCAGCTGGCAGCAGAGGCTCCCCTTTCCGCTGCCGTGGGCGGTGACTCTCCGAAAGTTAATTAATCTCTTCATACAGCATAATTAACCTGCGGGAATCACTTATAAAGAACAACATGTTGTAAACCCCGAGCGTTAAGATGTCACATAAATGGCAAGATTATCTCGAAAAAACCCCACTGAATCCCTTCAAATAATACTTTTTGGGGTCTTTCTGACTCAGCAGCACACGCTTAAAACTTAACAGAGGGCAGGGGGTCACGCTCTCTGGACCTTTCCCCAGCCATGCTGGTTAGAAATGAACCCACAGGCTTTCCGATAGCAGCTGGAATTTCACGTGTCCACGTGCTGCTGGAAGAGCAGACTTCAAGCACAGCTTCCCAGCGGCAGCCACCCATGCCAGGGCTGCAAGAGGTCCCAGCAGCACAGCAGAAGAGGACGGGGCTAGCCGTGTCCCGGAACAAAGCCGACACATTCACTGCCGGAAAGCTGCAGTTTGTCCCCAGCTTTATATATATGGCAAGCTGTACTTTGGCTCTGTGTACTCAGGGGAAATATTTACCTTGAGAGGCACAATGTAAAGCTTGTCTGCATAGCTACCTCTGCTCCTAATTGTATACTGCCCCGTCAACCTCTGAAATGCGCATCGCCACACTCACACACGCACACCTTCTCCAGGAAATAAAAGTCATATGCAAAAGGATTGTCCCTCACACAGGAGCTGGTTTAAAGGCTGGTATTTTTTCCCCATCTGGTTCCCAGAATTAAAGGACTATCTTGACTCCTAGGCGAGAGGTATTTTCCTAAAAGAGTCAGATTTCCATTAATACCTAAAAAACTGCCAAGAGATACCGGTCGACTTGCCCTAGTTCAAGTGGAACAGCAAGATACACACTTGTTTGCCAGTCTGTAGATATTACTGAGGGCACTTTGTTCCAAAGAGCAGACCAAAGGCTTTGGGAATAAATGCACTTTGGTAGCTATTCAGGAAGGATCATCAATGCCTTGCTCAACCATCAGCACCTGCGCTCCCAGGTGAGAGGTTGCCTCCTGGGAGATGCAGTGGGGTGGACTGTCTCCGCTGATGGCTCTCCATCATCTGCTGGGGCTCCAAGGAGGAGGACCCATGGGCAACGCAGCGGCTCAGCCCTGCTCCTCCGCAGCCTCTGTTCTCCAAACCACCCCCTCACTCTGGGTTCCTTTATCTTTGAATGTCAGGCCATATCATTTTTTAGAAGGTGCTAAAGATTTACGGCCAGGGCTTTGACTGGAAAATTTTCTGCATTTATTAGTATTATGTTGGTACAAGAAAAAGGAGGGAAGGACTTGCAATATAGACTGTGCAAACTCAGATCTGTGTTGCTCATAAAATGGCTTTTCACCCTTACTTCATTAGAAAGCTGTCAGTCCAAGCAGACAACAGACAGGTCTCCTTGCCTGCACAGCACCAAGCTGCACACTAGGTCACAGGAGGGCCCAACATGAACCCCCCCATCTCCCAGCCCAAAGGGCAGGTTTGTGACCGCAAGGCTACTCTTCCTCCCTGGTCACCTAGAAAAAATACAGTCACCCCAGAATTTACCTGCATCACCCTGCAGCAATTCAAATAAAACCTAGCTAAGCCAATCAGAGCGTTTGATTTATCCATGCTTGTTTATTAATTGAGTGGATTGATGAAGCTACATTCATTAATCCAGCTAATTAAACGTTCTGCCCTACTCATGCCACTGCTTGGGAACAAGAAGTTTTGCTCTCTGGCATTCTCATCTTCCAGGGAGAAACGCTGCCCGTTATGTGGGAAGGGGCAAGGCTCACGCGGAGATCAAGGGGCAATTACAGGCGCAGGCAGGGGTCAGGCACCGGCAGCGCTGGGGTGGATCCGGCTGGTCCTGTGCCTGACGGCGACCAAGCAAATAAACAGGTGATAAACTCTGAGCAAACACGTCTTCTGGGGAGCCTGTGCCTTTGCAAAAGAGTCTGAGGCTCAAACTAATAATAATAATAATAATAATAATGATCATAATAACAACATCAAAAAAAAAATAATGATAATAATGATGATGATGACACCTGACACTTCTGAATCTTCTTTAGCTGCTCTGAATGGTTTGCAAGAGGCAAGCTCGTAGTGGATCTTGTGATGTTTTAAGAGTTACACGGGGCCAGATGGAGAAGGGGACACCCAAGGGTGTGCATGGCCACTTTTGAGAGAGCGATGCCACTCCTGTAACCAGCAGCTGCCGGGAACTTTTTGCAATCAAACGGCGGGAGTTAAAGAAAAAAGCAGCCTGTCAGTAAATATACTTAGCAAATTCAAACAGTGAACGAGTTCCAGGAAATTGAGATAACCCTGTAGGCACAAAGATCCTGATCCAAAGCCCATGGAAGTCAGTGGAAAAGAAAACCATGTTAGCTTTTAGCAGGTTTTGGATGAAGCCCAAGGAAAGTCAAATAAGCGATCCAGTCCCAATGACTCTGTATTTCTTCCCAATTAAATAGCCACCCAAATCTCACACACCTTCCCTGGCAGCTCTTCACTCGCAGTTTGGCCCCGACACTGGAGTTTGTACCAAGGGCTACCTATACATACATTTTTTTACTCACTAACTTCTACTGGGTCCTGCCTTCCTGGCAGCTCTCTGGTGTCTGCAGCTTTGTCCCCAGACTGAGCATTTGGCATTTCTCCTTGAGCCTCCCATACTTACAAGGATATCTGAAGATTTTGAAAGGCAGCAAACAAAAAGTGAGCAGCCTCCAAACTGGCAAACTTCCACGTAACCTCACGGCACTCAAACCCAGGGTGTCACAGGTCACCAACATCCCCCAGCATGGAGAGGACACAGGACAGGAGAAGCCAGTCACTTGCCAGGCTGAAGAAGATGCAGTCCCATCATCCTGCACCCATCACGGGGTGGAAGCCCCCAGCCTCCCGCAGGCACATGTATCCCAAGCAAAGATGGGCCCAGAGGCATCGGTGAGAAGCAGTAAAAGTCAGCTCTTCGTAGATCCAGCTGAGCTCTGGTTATACGCTCTGCCAACCACTTTGCCTCGTGCTTGCTGGGAAGATCATTGCATGCAAGCTGGCCACCGTCCAGAGGTCCAGAATCCAGCAGGCAAAGGAGAAGACCCAACATCTCCCCCCTTCCAAAAACATTTAACCAATCTGCCAGTTTTTAAGCCCGTCAGCCCTGACTCGACCCCACTGAATGCCAATGGTTGATGAGGGTTAATCATTTCATGTCATCCACCCTCCAAGATAACAACGTGGCCGTTGAGTCAGATCCTGAGCTGAGGTGGGAGCCCGGTGCCCCATCCACATCTGCAGAGCTGCACCCTTCACCGTGCTGGATCTGTCCCTCTCTGCCTGGGCATCACCCCAGCTTCAGCCATCCCAAAATGCTGCATCTTTCATCTGACCTCGCCTGTTGCTAGCAGGCAGCTATCAGATCCTCCAAATAAGAGCTGCTCATCTTTAGGGGCGATCTTACTGTCAGATTTTCCCCAGCCACATAGCTAATGAGGTTCAGCTGGTGGCTTAACCACCCCCTCTCATCCACCTGCAAAGGAGGAATTTGGGCCTGTCAGTAGAAATGTCCTTCAGAGAGTTTCACTTATCCAACCTACGTTGCCCACAATTTTCTCCGCTGACCCCAGCCTCTGGTGGCATGCACCAGCCTATGTGCACTGTGCATGGTGCAGAAACCCCTCCGCTGGAGCACCTGCCTCTATGAATATTGAAATTACTAAAAAAAGTAGGAATAACTCATAACCGCTCCTCCTCCCAGGAGTGCTCCCAGCTGATGAACACAGCAATTTCTGTGAGCCCCTGCCCTCTCTTTGAGGTACAATCTCGGCTACTGCTCCCTGGTGTGGACAGTATGGCTTGCACTGTGCTCTCCTTCCAGGGACTCAGGCAATGCTGGCATGGCCAGACCCTACAGAGGTTCACAATCAGCTGGATGTGTTGCAGATTCTTGACACGCTCACCATAAGGTCATTGGGGTTTTCTTTTTCCTCCCTTCTCTTCACAAAGCCCTTCATTTGTTTAGAACACAAAATCCAAAGAAAGAAAGTAAAATCTCTCTTTTTAAAGAGGACAGCCTCGATTTGCCCAAGGGGTGAGCAATTTGGTCTCTCTCTCTGCGTTGGGGGTATCTGGTGCAATACCCTGGTTTAAGGAGGATCCTTGTTTCAGCTGCTCAGCAGCCAGCGGACCTAGCCTAAGCACTTTACCTTTAAAATAAAATGTGGGGGGGGTTTCTTCGCTCCCTTTAACTGCAATTTTCTGGATAAAAATACAGCAGTTACACAGTGCCTGCTCCAGAGACCACTGACATCAACAGCAAATTGCTCCTGCTTTCAGTGGGCTTTGAATCAGATCCTAAAAATGCAGCCCAGCCCTTCCACATCAGCAATACCGCAGTCAGAAACAAGCCCAAGCATCCCAGCAATCCAGAGAGGCAGGGGAAAAAAAAAACCCAAGGTGACATCTAGGAACAGAAGCATGCTGCAAGTCAGCAGCTGTGTTAGAGCTTGAGAGGGGATGACGGGGAGGGGGGCATCGCTTGGCACCGCCGACGTGGAGTTAGAGGGGTAATTGCCCTGTTAATACGAACGTTGTCCCACTCCAGCGGGGCCAGTCAGTTTCTTGCTCATGCTGACAAGTTTTGCTGTCCCCGGGCTGTCAGGGCAAAGTTAAGCAACCGTTTTCCAACAGAAAGACCCTTGTAAAAGAAGAAAGTGTCTTCCTAAGAACCATATGTTTATATGAGAAAATACAGACATTTTATTTCTAAGTGCTCCCTTCCCCCACTGAACTTATAACATTAAAACGGCGAAAAAATAAGACTGTTGGTTTTTCTAATTACAATATTTATCAAAGAGCGGCTTTCATGATGCTGGGAAGGAAATCAAGTCGAGACTTTTAAAACTCTTCCTGGAAATAACTCCTTTTTTATTTAATATGGTTTTAGTACGGTTTCTTAAGGCTGTAGAACTTGAGCAAGAGCTGCATCTTCTCATCATTCCCTCTGCTTTTAACATTTTAACCCACTGAGCCCTTGAAAAAAGATTTGATAGAGAGTGAGAGCTTCTAAAGACTGTAAGTTCTCATGAATTTTCTGAGGACAAGAGAGAGCTGGAGAAGAGCTCCTATGAAGCCCTCCCTCCTTTCTGGAGAGGCTGGAGCACGAGCTGAACCATCATTAGACATCAGAGAAGCCATCGCAAGGCACAGATCCATAGAGACCTGGCACATCGGACTGGCACAGCCATTTGGGATGGGTCCTTGTTGGGAGGGACGTGAGCCTGGAGGGGTGTAGTGGATTATTCCCTGGAGGCAACAGGGAGGCAGCTTGGCTGCAAGGGCACCCGGTGCTGTAGGGCTGTGCAGCTTTGCCATCCGCGAGACCCACAGCCAGCGTCTGCAAGGAAAAAAGCTAAGGCTGGATGACAAAGCCTGCTTCAAGGCAGAGATGCTTCAGGATTTCCGTGCCTTCCATCGGCTCCCTGGAGGTCACGCCCTCAGTGAATGAGGCAGGCAGTGGGTTGCGACCCACATGCTTCCCACCCACCACGCCAGCAACAGCATTGGTCCAGAACCTGACAAGGGATGGACCATGACCTGCTCTCTCCCTCCTGGAAGGGTTTGGGCTTAGGCCAGGTCTTTGTGCGACAGTGTGCAGCTCTAGGCTGGGCTCTGCTAATGATGCAGACTTAGCCCTTGACCCCAGAGGAATGTCCCTTCATTATGGTCCTCACAGGGTGCCACAGAGGAAAACCACACGGTGGTTCGGATGCACACGCCTTCACCTCACAGCAGAGCCTATCTCTTCCTGCTTGTCCACCTTTCCCCATCATGGAAACTATCATTTGGCTGGCAGCAGGGAAAGCCCCAACAGATGCATTGCGCTCGCTGCGGGTAGCAGCTCTTGACTGCTAACGTGGACAGGATGTGGGTTATAGCTGTTTCAAGGGGACATCCCCTGCTGCAAACTCACATGCCTCTTTTCCCAGTGTTTTCCCCACCCTGGTTTACAGCTCACCAAACCAAAGGCAGCAGATCAGATCTTCCTTATCCTGGCCAGGTCTGCTGTGCAGAAGATGGTGGTTATGTGCATAAAGTGAAACATCTCTTCTCCGTGCCATCCTTCACTCCAGCACTTCCCCATGCCAAACCCGACGGGTACAGTGCTCAGACTTTTTTCTCATTTCAGCTGAGTGACTCTGGGGGGGTTTCATTCTTCTTCCTCTACTGAGGTGCAGCACAATTTTCTGGCATTTGTCAAGGTTACAGCTGATCTTCCTGTTGAATTCTCCATTCACAAGTGGAGATCATGACTCTGCCAGGGAGGGTAGGGACACACATGCCCGAGCACCATCAGCTATACAAGGGTGTCCCCCATCCTGCCTATTCCCAGAGGTAGAGATGCCCAGATTTTGCTAGAGGAAGGGCTGGAAGAATTTATTTCCCAAGCTGTCCCTTGGGATTTTTGTCCAAGGACTAGAGGCACACTGGTCAAGGCACAGAACTAGCCTAATACTCTGGCCAAGGCAAAGCAAATTCTTCTGATGTTTGATACAAGCAAGTTAAGTCCCAAATACATTGGTGCAGACAGAACCAAGAAGAGAAGTGCAAGACGACTGCCTAGAACTAAAGAAAATGGCCCAGAAGAAATAGAGAGCCATCTATCTATTAGAGGACAGACAAACACCTGGTCAGAGCAGCCACCTCCCAGGCTTGGTTCAGTATTCCCTAGTCAAAGACTGCTCTCCATCAACACAGACAGGTGTCAGTAAGGCTGCTGTGAGTCTCCCATCTCAGCAGTGGCTCAGATCAGGTGCATGCCAGAGGCCAAGACTAAAGGACTCAATCCCTTTTCCCCTTGAAGGAGATTACTGCAACTGCTTGCCAGAAAAGCAGAGCATGGCATGTCCTCCAGCTTTTCAGGCTCATCTTTGCTATTGCAAGCAGCTCCAAATGCAGCTTAGATTTACAAGTTTTGAGCTTTGACTCTTCCTGTATCTGCATGGAAGAGTCTTGGGCTCCCTCTATATGAAGATGAGGACCTGTGCAGAGCGCTTCTCATTGAGTGAAAGCTTTAGTACTCTGCAGCACACGGTCCCAGTGGGTGCAAATGTCCTGCAAAGACATGAACGGAGTGCTGTCACCCCCAAAAAGTGAAAGAAACCATTGCTATGCCAAAGCAACCTGATCACAGAGGGTTAAAGCAACCCATACCTTGGGAAGTGAGTGGCAAGGATTCAAGTCTCCAGCCTGGCTCTACCAGGCCAGGCTTTTCAGCTTCTGCATTTATAAACAAGGGCCATAATCACCATGCTTTGAGCTCTGTAGTGGGCATGCACTCACTCTCTTTAGTCAGAATTCCCATCCTTCATCAAACTGGACTCTGCATTCCCAGGAAAAGTTTGGCTGCCAGTTAAAGCATCTGCACACAGAGTAAGGTTTTCCTCCAAAGCCTCTGCGTGCCTCCCCTTCCAGTGAGGGCTGGATGGCAGATCCAACAGGAGAGGGAAGGAACAGCACTGTGTCGTTTCTGAGGCTTGCTTTTTGAGCACATTCCTGCTTGAAGACAAAGGTTCCCAGCTCCTTGCAGAGTTTCAGAGAGCCACACCAGTAGCTGTTGAAAGGCCTTGGGCCAGACTGCCTGCAGCTACATCTTTGCCAGTCTGTAAGCTGATGTGCTTCTACTCATCCATCAGATCACTAGAAGAAGACCTGGTCTGCCCTATTTTCTTACAATTATTTCCTCTTTCCCGTAGCATTTGAAGTGTCAGGAGGCTATCTCTATATACAAAATAATGCTTTTTCCTCCACTCTTGGGCAGCTCAACACCTAAGAGTAATCCTTTTACAGAAGTCTAGTGGTTTAAATTACGTCACATTTGTTCTGTCATTAATAATATGGGATTAGCTGCCCTGCAGCCAGATCTGTAGCCAGGAGGAGGTCCCATCGTGCCTGGTGCTGCCCAGGCGTGTGGGCAGACACCAGACCACTCACGTTTCACTCCTTGGGAAGCTGATCTGAACCGCGGACCTGTTCCACAGCACCTGGAAACTGCTGTTCATAACCTCTGAAGCAGGAGAGGCTGCGTCCCCTCCAGCCCCAGCCGGGGAAGTTTATTTTGTCGAGCAGCTGAGTTATCAAAGCTGAAGCTGCCAACCTTGAAGAGAAAGCACAGGCTTCATTCACACCTCTGCTCCTTCCAGTGATGTCGGGAGAGAGTCGAGTAAATAATGCAAGATATCTCTCAGCGTTAACACCATGGGCAGAAGCTGCAGGGAAGAAGTGCCATGTAGGAGTGTGCTGGAGACCAAATCGTCACAGGAAGGTACACTCATTTATTTTTCCAGCACAGATCTCGTGATCTCTCCCTCTCCTGGGGCTTTCCCAGCCAGCCTGGAAGGTCTCCGTGCTGACATGCGTTAGCCAGCACACACTCTCAGGTTCAACACGGGGCAGCATGTCATTGGGACATATTAACAAGGGCCTGTCCCTCTGATGCTGCAGGCTTTGCTGGCTCCCATGGACATCCAGGGTATGCAACAGCAGCCACGCCGTCTCCAGGAGCTTCCACCGCCTGTGGAGCATCAGTCAGTATTTTTTCTGCTGATTTTCCAAAGACATTTTAGGGGCTTATGCCAGGGGGGACAGACACCACCTCCTTCCCGCATGGACAGCTTGGACCAGCTACTGCTGCCATAGCTGTGATGGACAGAGCAGGGCGGCTGCAACCATGATGGCCTCGGGATGCAGGAGAGAGTGCAATCACTCGTGGGCCCCAAATCTCGTCCACCTTCCCCAACCACAACAGCCAACTGGAGGGGTGTTATTGCCTCTCCCTGCCTGACTCTGGCAGTGCTTACGGTAGTGAACTTACCAGACGGTCCTGTGCTGCCTGGTTTCCCATAGCCATGGGCAGCACGCCCCTTCCCATCTCCCAGACACCAGCCACGGCTCACCCTGTCCCTGACCGGGGGGACAGCCTGATCAGGGAATAGATCCAGCTTAAAATAAAAAGTCAGTACTGGGGAGAGAGAGCGAGCAGGGATCACTTTCAGAGGTAGGACCTTCCCCAGCTCACAGTGCTGCGGTGGCATCACTCCCAATGCAGCCTGCAGCAACGGGAGCAGAGATGAGACAGTCTGGGTTGAGGCGAGGGGAAGGAATTTGGTGAAGCAGCCGAGCGATGCCAAGTGTGTGGTGAGTACATGCGTCTCCTATCCCAGCTGCCAGCTTTGCACCCCGCCAGCCACACGCTCCTTCAGAGATTCCCATTCCCTGGGGCTCTGCTTAACTCATGCGCTCACAATTTCCCATTGAAAAAAAAAAAAGAGAGGGAGATGTAAAGTAGGTCTGAGGGAAACACTCTCTCCTCCTCACCGGCTAGCCAAGAAGAGCTGGCAATAAAAGGCCAGTTCTGCCTGCTCCCCGGTGCTCTGTTTTATTTACCTTTCCAACACGTGGACACTTCTGGCTGGCACAGGGGTATTTTGAAAGGCTGAACTTACAGACTTTGCTAGCTTTCCAGAGGAGGGAATGCTCGACCTGTCCATGGCATCAGTGTGTGTGTGTGGACCCCCGTCTGTGTGGGGTCAGATTTGCACATCATCCTTCTTTGCAGCTAGAAGCACTTACACAAAAATCTTTCTAAACACCACCGAGTTCATTTTTGTCTTGGCTTTCAGCTCACAAGCTGACACAATACCAGAAACCACAATACTAGTCCTGAAAGTGAAGCCCCACATGGTACATCCTGAATGAAAATGACTTCAAAGCTGAATGAGAGCAGTGCTGACCAGCAGATGTGGCAGGAGACAACAGCGCAAGGCTCAGGCTTGGCACGGACTCCATCATGCTGGAGGACAGGTTCCTATTCCTGACACAGCTTGGCCATGCTGCTCAGCACGTACCACAAACGTCCACCCAGGAGGCCTGAAGGGAACGGCAACATGGTCATGAAGGTACAAGACCTCAGGATGTCGCAGACAGGGGCCAAATCCATCCTACTGCTACCTCTGCAGCCAATCTGCATTACACCAATCTCCATTACACCAACTGCCCAGCGGTTTTGAGGGCATGAGACAAAAAGCAACACCCTACTTCATGGAGAACAGGAAGATGAAGCAAGAGCTGATGGTGGATCACTGAGATGGTGAGTGGCCCTGCTCCTCACATCCTTACAGTCGGACTCAATGATCTCAAAGGACTTTTCCAACCTAGATGATTCTGTGATTCTAAATGCCATCTTCCAGCAGCTCTGAGTGATCAGCATATTGACATGGATATCTTTCAAAACACAGGTTAAACACCCATGAAGCAGATGCTGTTCAAAGTTTAAAACAAAAAAACATCAAGGGCCACACAGAATGTACAAAAGTTAGTGTAACCCCCATCAGAGGTGTTTCTGCACAGCTCTGTCTCCAAAGAGGTGCAAGTACAGATTAGAAGACACTTGCTCTTCTTAGGGATTTTTACCCACTTGAATAAAAGAGCGCAGTGTATAATCGTTTGAATTAGCAATCAGAATCAGCAACGATAACCTGTTCTGTCAGACACTACGAACAGGTGCAGCAGAGACAGCGACCAAGCTGAATGTGAAAACAGACAAAGGGAATGAAAGGATGTGCAGAGAAATGGAGGTGAAGCACCTCTAACCAAACCCAGTGGCACATCCAGATTCCCCAGGAGGGTGCATCCCGACCACTCCGGGCTGCAGAAGGACAGACCCACTGTTGGTGCCAGCTGTGTGGAAACCGCAATGCTAACCCCAATGCCGGGCTGTGGAGCATCCCCAGACCAGGCATTTCTACTATCCCAGTGCATCACACCCTCGAAGGCAGAGCCTGCTGGGGTCAGGCTGCTGGCCAGGTCATGCCAAAGAGCGCTGTGGACTGCTGCAGTGAGCAGTGCCAGACGCTGACCTGTTGAAACCAAGTCCACCGTCTCCCCGAGGGACGCACAATGCTCCTTTGGCAGCACAGCCGCTTCTGGAAGAAATTTGGGCAAGCTTGGAGGCTGTGGGCACAGGTCTGCAGCCCCTCACAGTGGGTCTGGGGAACCATGGCCCCAAGGCTGCCTCTTCTGAAGCTTAAAGCTTTCCAGGCGAGCAGGCTACTGAAGGAAGGGAAGCAGAGGGAAAAGACTCTGTTGCTTCACCACACCTCCACATCCCACAGGGTAAAGGGACTCAGCTCTCCCCATCCAGGCAGTCACCCTGATGGGCATCCTCACTCCAAGCTGGTGCTTGGGTGTCTACAGACGTTTGAGTATGAATTCACCCTTGGGCTCCTCTCTCCTGGCCTCGAAACCAACCCTGGTCTTCCCAATGGAGAACTAGGGAGGATTTCTATTTGACCTGCTTGATTCATGCCACCATGCTGTCCCCTGTGGTGGACCACCGTTACCCAGAATAAAGAACTGATGTTATTTTAGCAGCCACTGGAGTGTCTTCAGAAGCCGGTGCCTTTTGACCTCCTCGTGGTGACCATGCATTGGCTAGCCAGGCAGGGGTCTGCCAAACACCTGATATTTCAAGACAGTCACTGGCAGAGCTGAGATTTCTGGAGCTGGTTTTGGAGACAGTTGTTTCCCTGTCTGCCTTCCTCCTCCTGTCTTTCAGAGGCGCTCCTGCGAAACGCAGAGGGGCATAGAGGGACAGCCAGAAGGTCAGCTGATCCCTTCGCCCAACGTTGTCTGGAGGACCTGAAGTTCACATTATAGGATTAAAATTGTCATTAGTGACTCCTAACGGGGTGCAGTCTGTAACCCAGAGGAACCATCCAAATGTGCTAGCAAGACTAGGAAAGATGATTTTTGTATCCAATCCAGTTTTTGCATGTCTTCATGAAAACTGTCACTTAGTAGAGAGTTTCAGGTGTTTTTTGGTGGGAAAAGGAAATTCCCCAAACCTACTTTGGCCAGCGCTCCAAAGCTTGTGGATACAAAACATACTGCAATGGTGATTTACAAGATATGTAGCCTGATGCTCACTTATCCCTGTTCTCCACACAGCGACTTCATCTCCCAGGACGGACTCCTACGAACAACTTCATGGTAGTGGTTCACCTTCTCCAGAGATAAAAGGAAAGCACCTCATGGAGCATATGGTCATCCAGAGGAACTCAGCCACCTGGAAAGATGAGGAGCAGATGACACCTACCATGCAACCCCTGAAAGGCATGAAAAGTTTGTATCAAAACTATTTTTGTAAATCTTTTTGGTAAGACACTTGCACTAGCCAGGGAACTGCCTTCAATTGCTGGCAGCAGCTTGCCTTAGGGCAAGAGCCACTTTTCTCCTCCCTTGCCTGGGAGGGACTGACTGATGTCAAGCTGCAGCATGGAGCTTAGGAAGGGGAGTAGGAGAGGGAGAAGAGCTGCATTTTCAAATACGGAGAAATATTTGTCTGTGGACTGTACATTGCTCTGTCAAATTGCATCATTTAAACCACTGCCCAAAACAAATTACATCTGAAGGTCCTGTTGCAGGTTCTCCAGATTCAGATCTAGCCTGTGCCCAGCATGGACACTTATTCACGTGGGTATACCAGAAAACACCACAGCACATCACTGCCCATTTCTCTGCCCAGCTGCTGTATTAAACGTAAGTCCTGGGGGAAAGGTGCACCCTCCAGGCTTGGGAAAGGTATTTATATGAAAGCAGCATCTCAACAGCAGAGCACAAAACCAACTGAACTCTGGTCAACAGTGCCAAAAATCTTGACTACCAGAGATCTGTAGCACTGGTGCTGGTATTCCCATGAGGAACTGGCACACAGAGCAAGAGCTTTCATATAGCCACTCAGCCAGCCCAAATCCCGGCCTCTGCCCACAGAGACTGACAGCCCAGTTATAGCAGTTTGCCTTTCTGGAAAGAGGAAACAGGAGTTGAAACAAGAACCACATCGTTGCTGGTAGCCACAGCTCTTGAGCTCATTCCCCTTCTGTGCTACAAAGGAACAGGCAAACCCAGAGTAGCCATGAAAGATGTGACTGAGTGCAAATAAGCCTTCAGGCAAGCAGGTTACCAGATCAGGGGCAAGAGCAAGCCAGGCTGGGGAAGGGAATCCTGAGCTAGGAAGAAGAGAGGTCTAGGTTAAGGGGAAGCTGTCTCAGAAACACACAAAAAATATTTACAAGAAATAGTCTAGGTAGCAGCGCAGCATTTAGCTAGTGAAAAGTGCAGAAATGGTTCTGCCCAAATATGTATAAGCAGCAGGGAATATTGTTGTAATCAGTAAGAATTGCAGGTTACACTTGGTAAACACAGAACGAAGCAGGCACAGTCACACTGGGAATCAGTCAGCCTCTTAGTCAGTCAGCCACTGCTGAAAAAAGCCTGTCCTGTACCTAGCCCCTACCTGTGCACAGCGGGGCCGTATCCCTGAGGTGTGAAAGCCTGGAGCTCAGCTTCTAAAAGCACAAAAATCTGTGTGAAAGCAAGACACCTTTCAGAAGAAAGGATACCTTTTTCCTAGGTGTCAATGAGAGGAGCTTTAACGTAACAGCTCCGTCCCTCTTATCCCAAATTCTCCCCTGCTCCCTCAGGGCAAACAGGACAACCGAAGGGAGTAGAGGTGTTCATGTGCCCATCAAACATCATGAGAGGGTTTGTGCTTTTGTTGCACTGAACTCATAAAGAGGACTTTGGCTATCATGTTGCATCAGTAAGGAGAGTCTGCCCTCTGCTTGCTTGGAGAAAGAGGGGCTCCCGAGCAGGGGTGAATCACTGCTCCCCACTGATGTTCAGAGCGGCGGTGATTTCTGCCAGCTGGCAACAGGGATGGCCAAGACTGGATTGCGGAGGTTCCCCTGGCACCACCTTTGCTTAGGAAAAACTTTCTGAAGAAAAGAGTGCTGGTGAGAGCATTGCCCCTGGGGCAGGGGTGAGTTCTATCAGGGCCTGGCACCAGGTACAGCTGGAATTAAAGCTTGCGAGAGGGATGACCCAGTAAGGAGCTTGTCCATCCTGCCCTGCTCTCAGGCCCGTGCTGAAATTCAAAGTGGCTGCCAGCACACCTGCAGCTGGAATCAGCCCCATGATGGGAATGTCTGAAGGTCACAGATGCAAACAAATATTTGGTGAGTCGATACAAGGCAGCCTTGAACACTGCACCTCCAGCGTTGCGGAGGAACCCCCTCTGCCATGTCTGTGTGTGAACGCCCTTCAGCATACCACCCACGCTGTGTTTGAGCTGCCCTGCTGTGTGCACACCGCTTGCTTTGTTAATGTTTAGACTTCCCCTGAAAGGCCTGTCTAGGACCAGCAAGCGGGAATCAGCAACATAAATAAGCTGAAGACAAAGTGTTTACCTCAAATACTGCTATCATCTCTCTTTTCCGCAGGCAGAGGAGCCACGTTCCTCCTGGGCTTTTCTACATGACCTTTGCTCCCCAGCCCACCTCCTCCTGGGATTGTCTGACCCACATCTCATCCACTGTAGGGATGGCCACTAGAAATCCGCCTGGCCGCGTTCCTTCCAACCCTCCTTCTGAGCCCAGCCAGGCTCAGCCCAGCTCCTTAAAGCACCTGAAGGGCACCAAGGGGCAAATGCCTCTTCTGTCTAGCATTCTCGCAGCGCAGCAGGGGACCAGCTGAGTGAGAGACTCAGGAACAAGTCTCTGGGTGAAAGCCCACATTCATGTGGCAGCAAGACATGAGGTTGCTCATGGGACAACAGCCCTGCTTTGATGGACCCGCTCTGCTGATGCACGTGTGACTTTGCCCTCAGACTGTGCTCACTGGAGCATGAGGGACCAGAGCAGTCTCAGGGTTGTACTTAAACTGCTGTCGTTGATAAACTGTGGATACTGTCCCTGTAAAATCACTGGAGTTTTGTACAGCATGCCAGGAAACATGATTTTGACATGCTTGACATCTTGTTCAATATCTCTAACAGCCTCTCCTGGTACCCAGCTCTCTGTCTCTCTCCATCTTCTCTTTGTCTCTTTCCTCCCTGTCCTTCCAAGTCCTATGGGATTTCTTCCAGCCAAGCTCCAAGGAAAACCAGCAGCCTTGGATTCTGATGCAGGAATATCACCACTTTGGGTGTAGACCTTTTGTTCCATCAGGACCCGTGAAAAAGGCAGAATTTTCCTCCCCTCTAAATTTTGTTACAGGAGGCTTGCAAATTGCATGGCACGGTGCTCTCAGCTGAGGGGAATGTCCTTCATGACATGAAGAAGAAGAAAGCGCTTTACTGAAACCTGAGACTTGGTGGGATGGAGTTTATGTCTGGTCTCCTGACTCAGCAAACCTAGGTGGATGACCTGCATATGCACCAAATGACTGCTTGATCTGCTGGGAGTTTTGTGGAAAGCTGGGAGAGAGAAGAAGTTTTAGGGTTGTTTCCCCACCACCCATAAATTTTCATACAGAAAAATAAGCCTGTGCATCCCACAGGCCCTCCAGCCAAATTTACTGCCCGGTCACAGCGTGGCAGGAGAGCATGAGACCCACCAACCCTCCCAGCTCCCCACCCAGTATCTCAGCGCAGCTCATCCAACCAGCGCAGATTCAGGGCTCTGCTGTGGCTATCCTGAGGAAAGTCCGGTTTAAAAAGAATTAAGAGGATATTCTAGCATTTTTACAGGATTAGTTTAACTGAGATCTGTGCCACAGACAGCGACGAGCCCCAACCCTCCTCAGAAAGAGGAACCTGTAAGACAGACCTGCTCACAAATCTCTCTCTTAGCCAACTGTCAGTTCTTTCCCCCAGATAGCTTGGCAAAGGCAAGCCGTTTCACAGCACCAGATTAAAACTCCCCTCCTTTCTCAAGAGCTCAGCTTTCACCACCCAGACTCCGTGCACCATCTAAACTGAGAGTCAAAAGATGGTATTTGCCCTGGTGAGCTGTGACCCCCCTTGCTGCAGGAGTTGAGCATTGGTTCTGTCTAAATCTCCCCAAATCCTCTTCAACAGGGAGGTGCAAGAGCAGAAAAATGCTCCATTAACCATTGTTTCCCCGGCCCTGCCTCATCGTCTCGGTGAATGGGGTTTGCAACAGGTTTTGTTTCAATTCTCCAGCTATGTGGCTTTTTCTTTTTCAACGCCTGGCTGCCCAAGCACAGCCACAGGGCTTGGCGAAGCAGGTTTGACTTTCAGCCTTTGAGGTGGTTTCGGACCTAAACCCCCTGAAATCTTGGTGCTAAAAATATACCTTGGCACTTTCAAGATCTAAAAAAGTGGCTAGTAGCCGCATTAATTCACCTGTCGGCCTGGCTTTAGCATCCCCACATGACAGCTAGTGAGCTGTTTCCCACTTTAAAGAGGTGTGTTATCTCGTATCTTTTTTCATTTTAAGTCTTAGTTCACAATCCACGATGAATGGGCCATTTAAAAAATAGCATCGTGCTCTTCTGCAGCAGTTTCAGGTACTCCAGTTCCTCCCAGCCCTACAGCTGCATGAGTTTCTCAGCAGAGGCCCGCATATAAGAGCTATTTCTCTAAAAAGCCTCTCAGAAATGCCAAGGGGTGGCCCAGCACCAGGATTTCCAGGCCTGCAAATGGATGTGGTCCCATCCTGGTGGCCTCAAGCACTCCAGGGCTGGTGTCTCCCACCTGGGCTTGGGGCAAACCTTTTGGTTATAGACTCCGTCTGGTCCAGAAACATCAGGACTAACCTGAGACAAAAGGAAGTCCCAGGATCTCCCCTGGACATTATAACCTGTATATACTGGGTGGTCCAACCAAAGCTCAACATGCTTGATGCTCCTGGTGCAGCTCTGGGGAAGGTTACCCAGGTAAGCCCTAAAAAAGGGGTGAGCCCCATTCAATTTTGTTCCTGCACGGCTGAGCACTGCTCTGCCCATCCAGGCTTGCTTCTGAAAAGACTCAAGATGTGTAAATTTGGTAACACAGCCACTTGGGAACAGCGTGGGTGCCATATCCAGTCATGCAACCGCAAGTGTGCTTGTACATCACCCCCTGGATGGCTACCAGCTCCCACACTGCCATGAGGCCGGCAGCATGACAAGCTCGGCACCCACTTCTAGTGTAAGAGCTGGCCCTCGGAATCAGATATTGTGATTTGGGGCCTGAAAATGCCCCGAAAGCTGCTGGCACATGTACAGAGCCAGCACCAGTGTAATCAAGCCACTGCGCCAAGACCTGAGCAGCCACCTCTGCTGGCACCGTCTGCTGCAGGACTCCCCAAGCATCCCAATGCACGCGCGAATTAATCCTATCAGGGATGTAGTGGCATCTGAAAGACAGGGTGATATGACATGGCTGTTCACACGGCAGCTTGTTACCTCTCCATAAGCACTGCATATGGCTTTCTCTCTTAAGTCATATCAGGATTATCTTTATTATTCATACTTCCTCTGAGAAAAATGCTTGTCTTTAAGGAAGGGACTCATCGCCTGGGACACTACCTGGCTGGCTGGGAGCTGGAGGCGTACGTGAACATCCCAGCCAGCCCATGAGTGCAGACGTGAGCTCCAGTCCAAGCGTGCCATCGGGTTGGCAGGGTGATTTGTGCTTGAGGGTGGGGGCCTGGGATGCCACACAGCAGCTGGCTGAGAGCGTTGGTGCAGATCCATCCGCGGGTCCATGCCACCAGCACCATTGCACCCAGCTGCAGGGCACAGGGAGGATGTGAAACCCAGCTCGACCTCAGGATTTGTAAGCAGGAGTATTTCAATCTGCAGATCACCAGTGCTTCCCACTCCCACCCGGGCACCAGCAGACCTCAGCATGCCTGCTATAAGCGTTGCTATTATCACACAAGTATCGCCTTAGCATCTGGCAGCCCCGCCTTCTTGCTCGGTGGCTTACTTAGCAGGCAAATTACCCAATCCTCTCAGCTGTTTCTAAGCACGTTTAAGGCTGGGTTCACCTTGCGTCTCTCCAGGCTTCCTGCCATGCAAATATCCTGCATTTCCTGAGGTGACAAGGCAGAAGTGCTGGAGCACTAGAACTGGAGAAACGCAGCGAGGGGAGCAGGCTGGTTGCAAACAGCATTTAAAAATTCTTGTATTTTAGCTCCTTGCCTGGGAGTTGTTGTGGAGCTTGGCGGAATTCATGCAAAATTGGACAAAAGCTGCAGAAGGGACACTTCCAGCACCTGTGTTGCAACAAGCCCCATCAATAGGGAGGTATCAGCCCCACATGATGCTGTCCAGCCCTTGAGGAAGGACAGGAGTTGATCAGCGGTGATGTGGAGTCACTCCCCTCCTGGAGCCCCTCTGGCACTGCAAAACAGGTGCTGCACAGTGGGTCACTCTGAGGGTGATGGAGCACTGGAACAGGCTGCCCAGGGAGGTTGTGGAGTCTCCTTCTCTGGAGATATTCAAGACCCGCCTGGACAAGGTCCTCTGCAGCCTACTGTAGGTGACCCTGCTTTGACA
>Ga0065711_1032037_pt1 | contig 28167 bp, 29 predicted proteins | sample Hoacrofraction12_FD_59098 | JGI IMG/M metagenome (GOLD analysis project Ga0065711, IMG submission 59098) | Hoatzin crop microbial communities from Cojedes, Venezuela - Epithelial fraction 12 v2 (version 2) | ecosystem: Host-associated > Birds > Digestive system > Esophagus > Crop | place...
GCAGGAGCCGCGACAGCTCAGCCCCCTAACCGCTTCGCATTTTCAAGGTGCTTTCCTTAACCCATGGCTCGCTGCTGAGCTGTTCGGCAGCAGCCTGGGATGCCACATGTCGCTGCTCTACGGATCCAGAGCCCACAGAACTAAAAGCAAACCCGACAGGGAAATCCGAGCCACACACACACGGAAAAAATTAACTCCTTCCTCACAGCTGCAGTTTTCCACCAGCCTAAATGCAACTCGAATTACTCTGACTCCAGCAACTCCTGTTACACAACAAGCAACTTTCAGTGCGTTCCGATGCAAGGCTTCCTTGGCATCCACTAAAATGTTAAGCTGTCCCTAGAGTTTCCCGATCTAATATTAGCTGTACCGATGCCGCCTGACAGGACTGGGCTGCTTCCAAGCTCCCCGAATCCAGCCCTTCATCTGCCTGAAGCACGGCCGCCCCGTTCTGCAAACGCTTGACAGGCGCAGGATGTTGCTCGTGTGACTGTTATTAAGACTTCAAGCTTTCGCAGGAGAAGAGCCTTCAACTACAAGAAGAGGAAGCTTAAATTCCTCTTTTATTATTGGTGTGTTGTTGCAATTACACTGATCAGTAACTGAAACCTACTGGTGCTGGAACAGTCAAACAATGCTACCAAGGCAGAAGTGTGGGAAGAGGCTGTCAGCGGCAGCAAGGGGTGGGGCACAGAGGCTGTTTGATTCACAGATCACATTATTTCACATTAAAAAACCAACATTTATTAAACCTACATTGCAAGTATTTTCTAGGCTAATCAGAGTCAAGTTTGTAATGAAAACTGCTCAGACCCTTGCAATCCAGCTTGCAGCACCAGCACAAAGGTTAGTCTGACCCATGCTTCTGGAAGGACCTTTGCATTTTGGCACACCAGGTGGGGAACAGAGACTGCAAACATCAGATTTGTTAGGCATGTTTTAAACTTGAAAGGGAAGGAAAGAAAAAAAAAAAGCACATTTAGCCATGCTCGTGTCTTCTGGGTTTCATAAAGGAACAGAGACGCTCTAAACCAATTCCAATTTTGCAGAAAGGGCGAATTTATACAGAAATCCCATTCACTGATGTATGGGCTCCCAGTCCGAATGAGCTCAGCAAGCAGCAAAAGATGTGCGGAAACCCTTCTGCAGGCAGCTAGGGACTGGCTGGGCGCAGCTCTTAAAAACGAGCTAGAACAGGTCAGATATGGGTGGGGATTAGAAAGAATGCTCTCTCGGAAGCTGCTCTGAGCAGACTGAAATACAACCATCTTGTGGCTAAAGTGCCTGTTCCCGGGGAAGCAAGGGTCTGTTAACGCTGGCGCCTGAATACAGTGGGCCTGAATTTAACACACAGTTACGCCAAGACATACAAAGAGTGTGGTAACATTTGCCACTTCCCAGCCCTTACACCTTGAGAAACCCCGAAGAATCGAACAAACCAACCACTCACCCTCTCCCCCGTGTAGCTCCAGAGCACCCACGTGCACACACAGACACACAGGTACATGCCCGCCCCAAGCTGCTCTGTCCCCAAGATGAAGGGACATGTTAATGGAAGATAAGTCAAATGAATCCTACCAAACATTAAACTACAAATATCGAGACATTCAGATACACGTAACATGGTTAATATTTTTCTTTTACAGCTCTTATGGGGAAAAAAACAAACAGAAAACTCTGAAAAAATACTTGCGAATGTCCTGACGGAAACCAAGACCCCCTGCCCCACACCCTGTGGAAGGGCACACTCATCTGTTCAACACATGAGAGTGAGCCACAAGGAATATTCTGTGCTACGGCAACAACTGCCTTCCTGCAGAAGGACAGATTATCATCTCAGACCCTGGGACTAAGGCTCTTGTACTGGGGGGAGCCAAACAAATGAATACATTTTTAATACCGGCGGCCTCAATTCTGCAGCAGCACACGCTGCCCCCGTGACTTGTTTGCTGTGTGCTCAAGGAGAGCACTTAAGCATGTGCTTAACTTTGAGCATGCCAACAATCTCACTGGAAAGAAGAAAACCTGAAGGATGTACTTGAGTGCTTTGCTGAATCAGGGCCTAAATAAATGAATGTGCTCCACAGCTTTATCGGGGCTGGGAGGGCAGCAAGCACAGGCACCAGTCACTGCGTTTCGGCTTACGTGATCACAGCCCAGAGGAGCACGAGTTCAGCTTTTCTGCAAGTCAACAAATACAGTTCGGTCAATGTTTGGATTACTGCAAATTCCCCTCTCCTTGTGGCCACGGGGAAAGCCGAAAAAGCGTGCGCGCAGGGCTGACATCCCACCCAGCGCTGCACACTGCTGCAGCGAGGCTCCGCGCACGCCGCCACGGGGTAACACCTTGGACAGACACCCCCACCAACACCGCGAAGCCTCACTCCGTATCTCAACTCCTACCAGCAAACAATTGTAACTGCTCTCACCATGATGGATCCTTACAACTCCCTTGAATGATCCTTTTTTTTTTTTTTGAGGGGGGGAGGGCAGGAACTGGTATTTTATTCACGTTGTTCTCCCGCTTATTTCAAATGGAATAAAAGCATCCATGCCAAAACCAACGCACAAGGATAAAAAGTAGCTTCAGAAAACACAGGCTTTGTTAGACTGCAGGAAATACGACACAGGGCAGGCGCTGCCTTTTGAACCCTCCCCAGCAAGCCCCATCCGTCTGGCAGAGCTCATCTCCTCCGCTACCAGATGGGCCAATCTCGTTTCAACGGCAGCGGCATCAAAGCCAGAGAAAGCAGCAGAGCAGCGAGAAAAGCCCATGGCCTTTATCCCTGTAAGGAAGCTATAATACTCCTGAAGCCCCTGCTCCAGGGCCACTTGCTGGGCCAAGCTCTAATTGCTTGAGAAGCAGGAGGATGGGGCTTCCTCCAGATGTCAGACCCAGCCTGGCATCTGCCGAAGCGAAGGGAACAAGGACAGTCTGAGGAGTGCAGGTCATGCCGGGGCTCATCTCCGTCGGGACTGAGATGCCCTCGCTGCTTGAGGTAACGTGAGGACGAGCGTATTCACTTGACACTTGAATTCCTCCTGCTTTCCATGAAACCGATCCCCTTCCACTGACACCCCCCATGGATGTTAACTCGTGAGGACGCTTCCTGACAGCCGAGTTCAAAGATGGTAATTTATGTGACAGGGTGAATTCAAGCAGCTCCCAAATGTAAAGGATGCTATTTAAAAGAGATTTTTTTGTTTCTTGGAGGGGGGGGGAAGACTCAGAAGTTGCGAGGTGTGTTCCTTATTTATTGTTCCTCACAGATTTCCGGGTCACGACTGCTCAGATGCAAAGCAAAAGTGCTGTTGCCCCAGCTGACAGTCCTGGTGGGCGAGAATGATGGCTACTCCCCTTCGCCTGAATAGGGACAGTGCAGACAGCGAGGGGACACTGGAGCTTTCTCAAAGCCACGTTCCAGCTGTGACCCTTCTTCAGCATACGTGATGCTGCCCATGCTCCTCTCCTCAACACAAACCACCAGCACACAACAGAGGAACTGAGGACCCGCTCTCCTGAGTCCAAGCTCAACTCTGTACTGCCAGGCTGCAACATGCTTTACCCAGTTTCACGAGTTATGGTCAACGAAAGATCAGACCCAGCCAGCCTGGATGGATGGATGGACACCCTGGGGGCACAGCAAGAGAGAAACTCCACTCTTAAGCAAAATTCAGACCTCAAATATTTCACCAATTCTACTACAGCTTACATCCCACCCCTGAACTATTAATGTTCTCTGAGTGTCTAAATACTGTCAGAGCCAAAACTAGCTTTTTTTTTTTATGGCCTTTCCTCAAAGCACTCAGTTCGTCTGGCAGCACAAATAACACTCTCACTCATCAGTTCTTGCACCTTTGAAGAGATTCTATAACCTCGGCTTTTCACTGCACCTTAATGGGTGAAGAAGAGCTTGGTGCACCCATCACTGCCTCCTCGTTAAGCCAGAATACGGGAACTCCTCACTCAAACAGCAGTGAGATGTTTCCACTGTCAAAAAATCTTGAAAATGCTGTGTTCCTGGAAACACTGCATGGTGAAGAGAAATGGGAACAATGAAAATAGCACATCGAACTGTTTTCTTCTGAAAGAGAAACAGAAGTCTTTAGGAGAATACCACCACTCATCCAACAGCATTTTCACATTCCCATGGAAAACCAAGTCTATGCATCTTCCCCAGTCCTTTCTTTCTCTTCCACTTTCATAGCAGTAATAAAGAACACATGAAGCTGCATCCTTACTTTTCAAAGGAACCAAAAAGATGTAGTCAAGGGCAAGATTTTACTGGGGGCTGTTATACTGGTACCTTTATTGGCAGCAATGCACAACAAAAGGTAGCCTACATTTGTGGGGACCTTTCAGTCAGCGACGAGGGGAGAAAAACAACAAACAGTCGTCTAGGACTCACGGAGCCAGGAACACGATGACATTAGTTCAGTTGGCTGACATTAGAGAAGCTCATTTTGGGCCTCACAAAAGCCCACAGCAAGTTAGGTGCTGCCATAATCAAATCATAGAATCATAGAATGAGAGAATCACAGGGCAGTTCTGCTTCACTTGGGACTCGTTCGAAGTGGAATTACCAAGACTGTACAACAGCAAAAGAAACCACAAAAAAAACACCCATAAGGTCAAGGCATGGATCCTCCACTGCTGAAGTCCTGATTAGCAAGGCTCTTACCCTGCATCACAAACCCCAGCAGCGCTCAAGATTCCTACAAACTCCGATTCCTCTGCCATTGCAACGCCGACAGTTTGCACGCAGCGGGGTGGCCTCCGACGTGGGCCAGCTCCCACCCCCTGCGCTCACACGGGCTGTGCACTTGGGACAGGAGCCATCTCTGCAAACAGCGCCTTCTCCACAGCTTCGCATCGCCTGTGCAGTTAGTGGGCTGCAGTATCAAGCCCAAAGAAGGTCAATTTATTTTCTGCCTCCTGCAACGAGTATTTTTGCTTTCAAATTAGAAAATAATATTCTATTTTTCCACTCTGGCCTTCATACTTTAATGCAAACACTTTACGGACATGGTAGACATTTTGAATATTTCCTTTGTGAACATTCTGTACCTGGACATTTTCTCCCTCAGGGAACAGTTTACTTAATTTAAGGTAGACCTTTACAGATAGAAGAAAATAAACCTTCTTTTGTTCTACCAGTTACTCAGAAAAGGAGCAGGTTTCCTCTACCACAGCCATGCATGAAAAGTTTCTGTTCAAGGTCTAATCGCAGATGTTGGGGGCCGTGAATCATCAGGGATCACACTGCGTGCCAAAGAGTCAGCTCAGCCCTGAGTGCCGTCTGCTCAGAAGAGGACGGCAGAACCCAGAAGCCACACATGGAAATAAAACAACCCCCTGATGCTCATGCTACCAAGGAGAAGCCTCGCTGGCAGGACACAAACCCACTACAGAAGGGGCTGTGTGCACAAGGTGGATGCTTGGGGATGCAAATACTACATATCTCTGTGCTGAAGGAGCCACTAATGCTTGTCCTTCTTCCTCATGCCACTGGCTCAGAGCGACTTTGCAGAGCATGGGTTACCAGTTGTGACCTCCACGGAAAGAGCAGCACGAGACAAATCCTCCCACTCCTCACTGGGCAAGGCTGGAGTTGCCCATACTGCGTCCCACCTCTCAGGAAGCTCGCCGGCCTTGCTAGAGCTCCTGGATTTACGGCACCCCAGAAGACACCTGTGGTGCTCCGCGGGGACAGCCACACTGCCATCCCCGGGGAAATCCACCACTCGCCTCTGGGAGCTCCCCACTGCTCTTCGCTGCCCTGGCATGACCTAGGCACTGCTCTTACCTGGAGAGGTGGCAGCTGAGGCAGGGAAATAAAAGAAAAAAAAAAAAAGATAAAATAAAGCACTGTGAGGGAAGGAAGCCCCCCGATTGCAGGGAAAAAAAAAAAAAGAGAGTACAAATAAATTTGGGGAACTTCATCCTCCCTTGCATACATGCAGTTCTCCACATTTACGCCCTGCAGAAAACAATCACAGGAAAAATAAATGCCAAGTTTAAGGAAATATTTGAAAAAAGTCACTTTATTTCTGAACTCTACCACTCTTCACTGTGGACTACAGTGCTCCTATTCCCTCCGCCGCCTGAAATCTTCGCAATCTGTTTCCCTTCTTCATCAACCTCCACCACCTCCTGTCCACCAAAGTTCAAAGAACTCCTCTCCCCTTCGCTCCCGAGGGACTAGCTCTTCTCCAAAACGCTTCCACAGGCAAATGGCTGGGAACTATTTGCCACTATCTGTTGGGGATTTCTAAGCCAAAAATGCGTTACAAAAACCCTGCAGTTTAAGGAGCTTTTTTGTTTATTTGTTTGTCTTCGAACAAAGTCGCAGAAGCTGCTGTGCTGGACCCACACACATGCCTGGGCAGCACAAATACCTTTCCGCAGGGTGTTCCAGGGCAGCACGCGGTGTGGTGCTTCAAAGGGAACTTCCCTGTTCTGCTGAATAGATTTGTTGTTAGAATAACCACACACGCACATTTTTGCTCTTTTGGGCTTTTGATTTCCTGCCACCAGCTTATTCGGGACCAGCTGGAGGTCAAGACCCCTTTCCTATTCCTCTGCTAGGAGCGATGGCGACCCACTGTGACCCCACACCTGGGGCGTACGGCCATTCCTGGGGGATGCTCTGCTGATCAGGCAGCCAAGCGAGAGTTTTGCTTGAGCCAAGCTCCAGCGCAGCGCTCGCTGCTCCCCAGACACAGATACCTGGAGAAGGATGCTCCCTTCTTGTGGGACCCACCTGGCAAATCCCCTTCCCGGTGCCAAGGGCCAGAGAGCCGTGTTAGGGCTGGGCGGCTAACCCAAACCAAGCATCTCCTCTGCCGTGCAGAAGCAGCTACTGCACTGCTGTGAAGCGGTGCTAAAATCCCCTCCAGAGCCAGCACTGCTTGGGAGGGGTTAGGACCACAATTACACCAGCTGCAGACACAAAAGGGGGGGAAAAAAAAAGTTGGCAGAGATCTCTGGAGGTCAGCTAATCCAAACCCCGGCTCAAAGCACAGCCAGCTTCAGAGGTGGATGCTTCCATCTCCAAGCACAAAGAGAGCTGTCTCGCACAAAGAGAGCTCAATTGAGTCAAACAAATTTACAGAGGAGACAGGAAAGGCCAAGGCTCATTAAGGCTTGTTCCCCACCACGTAATCTAAGAAATAGGATCAAGCAGATGTATCCCACGATCTATCTGATTATCCTACTCAGTGTTCAAGAAACCCCCAAGGTCCTTGCCAATCAGATAAGTGTCCGCGCGTGTTTGGGCAGGCCGATGGGGATGGCTGAGGGGAGGGAATGCCTTCACCCAACCGCCCTTCGTGGGATCCTGCCGGCAGGAGTGACCTATGGGCCTCTCCTAAGCTCCAGGCATGGCCCTAGCCCTTGAGCCAGGCAATATACTCCGTTAAGTAGGAGAAATACTGGAACAGGAGCCCAGCTCAGCCATTCACCATGCTGCAGAGGAGGCCTGGGGTTTTGGGGAAGTAGCAGACTGGCTGCATACACAGAGGAGACCTGCCCAGGTCTGCAGCTTCGTAGCTGCCTCTGCCCATGCGCACATACTTGTGCCTGGAAAATTCTCAGACTTCTCAATCACAACGCCTGCTGCTCAAGGAGACACATCATCTCCAACAGGAAGGCATTTCCCATCCAAGTCCCATATTGCATCTCCTCAAAGCACATGTGTGCTCCTACACACACGCTACAGGTTCACGCACTCACGTATTAGCTGTCCTACCTGGTGACCACAGGCCTCCAGAAAGAGGAGGCGGCATCTGGGCAGTGGTTTGAATTCTTTCCCAGCTGGAAGAATTCACAGAAACCAAAAATAGTTTTTCTTTTAACATTCTTTGTACTGAGCGCTTGGATAAGCCATAAGTAACTTGGCAGCAAACCAGTTTGGTACAAACACACACCACCAGAACACAAAGCAGTCATCACAAAGCCACCGCTCTGGGCCAGACAGTAATTTTCCCCTTTGCGCAGGGCAGGCCTCCAAAGTCTTTATGCTACTACATTCAAGTCCATCTGAATTACACGATGTGTTAAAAATGAGGACTCATGCACGGTAACAAAAACACCTATCATTTCTGGGGTACGCAGAAGGGCGTACCACGTACAAAGGTACTAAACAAACATTTGTGAAATGATTCAGGACTCGGGAGAAGGGAAGCTTTGACTTATTCCTCAACTCAGACCTCTCACAGCATCCTCGGGTTGCAAATCAACTACGTGATGACAAAATGATCAGAAAGATCAGTAACAAAAACATCCAATGTATTCAGGTTAATTTCTTCCAGGATTAAAAAAGAAAAAATGGAACATGCAGGAAATCAGGAAAAGCAAACATAGCAACAGCTGAGAGCGTATTTTCCACTTCCACACGCCAGTAAAAAGCCAGAGCAGCCCAGCCCCAAACCCCAAAGGCATTACTGTTGCACAGCTCGTCACCGCAGTCACCACTCAGACAGGACAGATGCTTTAGTCTGTACGTGCCCGAGCGAGACCCTGGAGACAGGGGCTCAAACCCTGCGGCAGCCACGGCTGCCCCAGGTGACAGGTGGCTTAACCCCTCCGCAAGCGCGGGCTGTTACTCACCTATCTCTCAGTGATGTCAGGCAGATAAAACTCACGGATGGCAACTGGGCATTAAGAAAAAAAGTCAAAGCTGTACAAAGGCTAGATGAACAGATCTGTCTCAGACCCTGTGGTCACTACAGTATGAAATAGGTTACAGGTGGGGGAGCAGAAGGCACACACTCACACATCTGCCCCATTAATCCATCAGGCTGCAACAGGGCGAAAGGCATGTCCAGCAACGCCGACCTTGCTTGCGCAGCACCAAGCACCCTCCCAGCATGGACGGAAAGCACCGCTGTAGTACACGCGGGGAGCAGCCCAGCTGAGGGGCATCTGGAAGGTCCAAGGGCCAGTTTTGGGAGCACACTTCGACACCAAGTGCCACTTGCTCAGCTAGTGGCCAGGGGCTGTCTGCCTGGTGCTCCTGTGGGACACAGAGGGGTTGGGGATGCAGGTGGAGAGGAATCCAGACAGCCAAGCCCTGAAAAAGGCAAGGGAAAGTCAAAGCTGTGCTCGAGGCACTTCCCAAGCCATTCAGAGTTAGCGTGTTGCTCTCTCCTGCCTTCCACATGCCTCAAAAACTATTATTCATTGCTCTTCATCTCACTGCCAGGTGGATGAATCAACTTTTCAGGGACTGAACATCCTCTGTTCTCCATGAGATGCCCGAGTCATGGACGCCAGCTGAAGTTCTCAGATCTTCAATTCTCTCCTTACCTTCCCGCATCTGTAACATGACAGCCTCCAACTTCTCTCCCCCATGGAAGTCTTAGTGACCTGAATTACTTCCAGTTTCCCACTTAACACCCACGGCATGCTTTTCTTCCAGAAAGCATCTGACTCGGCATGAAAAATATTGAGTCAAAACCAAGAGCCGGAGAAGATGGGCTCTAGCTAGCCAGGGCAGATGTACACACACACGGTGCCTTCCATGTGTCCTGTCCTTCCTGCCACCACCCCACAGCCCCCAGCCACCCACCGCCAGCAACATGCAAACACACAGGCACCCACCCCTGCCCGGCTGGCTGTCTGTCTGAGCTGATTTTTAAAGCAGCATGCAAAAAAAAAAAACCAAATATGGATATACTCCCTCAAACCTTGAGCGTACACTCTGATCCACCATCCATCAGTGCACTGATTTCCATCCCCCTCCGCCCAAGGGAAGGAGCTTGGGTTGTGGCAGAGGGAAGAGGGGATAGATGGCAAGTGGAGTCTTTGTTTTAATTGGCTGCTGTTAAGAACATTAGAAGGATGTTTGAAGGAGAATGATTACGGGCAGAGTGCAGAGGAGGTAATCAAAGGTGTCCAACAAACTGAATTTACGATGTGGCTTAGCAATCCATCACCTGGCTATCATTCCTACCTACATGCACATACATAAGCCTCAAAATATATTTAGCTCAGGGGATCTGGAAAAAAGCAGCTGTTCTTGCAACCCAGCTAACAGCATTTTGCTCCTTATAACATTACAGAAGCAATTTATTTCAAATCAGGGAGGGAAATAGTTCAGATGTAAAGGACAAATTGTTTTAAATTCTTCTAAGCGTGAAGACAACTTTGTTTACTAAATGCATACAAGGGAACACACGCATACAGCACCAACTCAGCAGGGGAAATCTGGCTCCCTGCAATCCCCTGCAATACAGATGCATTGTTTCCAGAGGAAGCCCAATGGTCTTGTTTGTTTTCACCACCAATAGAGGAGTTCAATGAAATTTTCTATTGAGAAAGTCTAACGAGGTCAGAACAACAGAACAGAGTAACTAGGAAGGAATGTCCTTGCATTTTATTTTTAGAATAAGGATAAAGGTGGGGCCTTGCAAGAAGCAGGGGATGGGCCTGTTTTGACACACACGGCCAGGCTGGAAGGCTTGGTCCCGTGAGCTTGAGGGAGTTTTGAGCTTATTTTTGCAACAGCGAATCCCCTGCCGCAACCAGCAGCAAGAGAGTGGAAGGGTCCAGCTGGGAGCCGAGCAGAGCAATGCCTGGGGCGCTCGGACAGCGTGGGCGGCAGCAGCCCCGGGCACCGGCTGCAGCCGGGCAGCTCTTGGCCACACTCCCCTCCTCAACCTGTTGCCCCTTCTCTGCTGGGAAGGTGAGTAAGGACTCGGGGTGAGCGTTACGGAGGGAATCAAGAGCCAGAAGAGCCCGGTGCAGCGGCGCAGGGGGGCACGCAGCGCTGCCAGGGGAGCGGCCAGCAGCACGACAGGACCAGGATTTACGCTGTTGTTAAGGCGGGATGGCAAAACGCAGCCAGACAGCCTCAGGGAGAGACGAGACAGGCCAGAGTAAGGCTGTGAAAATGAAAAGGAAGGAACAAAGCTAAATAAAAGAACCGAGGCAGAGCGGGAAGTGGCTTGATTGGGATAAACAGGTAAGGAGGAAAAAGGGTGCATTCAAGAGCAAGCAGGCCGTGGTCTGTTTCCTGGCACCAGCTAATCTGATTGGCACAGAGATACAAGAAACAGAGGCTTAAATAGCTCATGGGAGCAGATCTTCAGCTGGGGAGAGCCATCATCACTCAGCAATTAACTGCCTCGCAGGCCCTGCCCTCAGCACAGAGCTGACCCTGCCGAGCACAGCCAACGCAGAACACGACGACGCGTCTTTGGAAGGGTTAACAGACAGCAGAGAACAAGCTGTTCCATGCATTCAGGTCAGGAAAAACAGGACTGGGACTTGACACAGGCACCATGCACACATTTGCTCTGCCAGGATCACCAGAGCTCAAGCAGAGGAGCAGCCAACTGTGCCTGCTAGGAATGAGATGGCAAGGAGCTTCACCTTAAAATCGGCACGGCCAGAGCAAACCCAGGGAGTATCTGGTGGAGGTAGGTGTAGTTTACGGAGCATCAAGGCATCCAAGAAGACCACCGACTAGCATCTCTGCTCTGCTCCTTGATAATCTCTCTAGGAAAGGAGGAAGGGAAGGCCACCTACGGGGGAAGCTAGGTGTGAAGCACCTTTTCACCCCTCCTGTGCTGCCCAGAGCTGCAGGTCTCCTACTTGTGCTGAAGGTATAGGTGGAAACAACCCAGCAGACTGGAACCAGAACCACAGGAATGGTTCAGGGAGAGGAAGAAAATGCTCCTTGACAGGCCGTCATGGGAGGCTGGGCTTGCCTTCCAGCATGCAAGTCCTCTAACACCATGTTTCAGAGTGGTGCATTGCCTGCAAGTCCTTCCTCTGCTCCATCTGCAGGCAGGCATGGGCAGAGAGGGCAAGCCCTCCAAGGAGCAGGAGAGCAGAGGAACAACCCTCCTTCCAGCCAGAGACAAGGAGCCAGCAGCACCCACGGATGCCCAAGAGTAACAGCAAGGCAGGCACGCATGCTCTCCCTTGACGCTCTCCAGCCTCCCACCACTCCCAGCTCCGAGGCCCTCCTGAGCCTGCTGTGGTTTGCCTGCTCACTATTCCCCAACCAGCGCCTCGCTTAGCACTTGCCCAGTCTTCCCAGCTTCACGTGCCCACAACACCCTTCGGCGAGGACCTCCACAGCTCCACCATGCCTCATGTGAAGGAAGAAGGTCTCCTTTGGAGTCCTGGGCCACAGTCACTCCGTTATCTCCCTGCCTTCCCCCTGGGTAGTTTCATGGTATGCTGCATACTGAGCATTGGTCTCTTCCCAGAGACACATCCTTTTAGGGACTTCTGGTGTCAGTGATGAACTTAATCTATGTACAGCAGTTTACAAAGCTTATTTTCCTCTTAGATAAAGGGGAAGGGTCAGGGTGACACAGAGTAATCGTGGGATGAAATGCCACAATTTCCAGCCCTTTCTGGGAGCTCGACACAGCAAGTCTCATTTGCAACCCCAGACTTGGGAGAAAGCTTGCAATTAAAAAAAATTAACAGTCACCTTGAATAAAAGGGCTATGATTTAACTAACCCTCATTCAAGCTTTGTTGATAAAGAACCTCTTCTGTAGGCTACAGCACAAAGGCGCTTTTCCAAAGATCAGGTTACCTCTGCCCAGCTATGCCATGGTGGAAATTCTAGAGACCTTCATATAAAAGCTCCAGGGGAGTGCTCCCCTGCGGACACCTCCCTGCCCGCTCTTCACCCTCTGCTCTGCAAGGAGCAAGGTAAGCTCCAGCCTGGCTGGGTAAGGCAGGGCTTGCAATTAAGCAATAACGATCACAATCACGAGGCATTTTCAAGGGACTGCTGACCAGCTGGGTGGGGTTACATTACAATCCATTAACCTAATCAGCATTTAAACCTCAGGAACTACACAGCAGAGGCTGCCAACGGGATTATAAAACAAAATGAGAACATACTCTTAAAACATGCGTCTTTCAAGGCTCTGGAGAGCCTTACAGCTGCGTCTTCACAGATAATCACATCACAGGTACAGGACAAGGTTAGCAAGCAAGTGCCCAGAGCTAATGAGCCAGTTTATTCATCTTATCTAGCAGAGAAGTGTTTTTTACCCTCCATCCCATGGTAATGTTACCTTGACAGGTGTAGTGCCCACAGTAAATACTATGTCTGTCCCATATTCTGAATTATCCCTTTAGGGATGAGAGCAAAGATACATATTCGGGGAATGGATGCTTCCTACAGCCCCCTGCACAGCTCACAGCATCAGAAAATTAAGCTGACTGGAAAAGCAAAGCCTGATGGCTGCCCCTAAAGCAGAACTTGTTTGGTGTCATTACTCATAGGCCAGTTAAACTAGGGAGTTGCTCCTCCGGAGCCTTTTCTGCTTGTTTCTTTATGGATTATAGGGCAAGAGAAAAACAAGAACTTCAAAGAAATGTCCTGGAAATGCTACGTGCCCTAGGACCCCCCACATATTCCACTGGCAGTAGCGCTGAGCCTAACTTCACCCCTTTCCTTCATTGCTACTCCTTAACAAAATATCAGTTGCATACCTTTGCTCTTATTGACTAGCTGGGATATCACTGAAACATGGTGGCAGTTCTAATTAGTATTTTTAACACTTGGGAAATCTTTTGTATGGCAGCACTTCCTGCTGGGGTGGGTTTTAACATGCTGTTCTCACTCCTCTGGAAGGCTGACTCGCCAGCAAGAGGACCTCAGGCTCACATGTCTGTGCACATGGATGGACCAAGGTCTTAGAAGCGCTATCAGACCACACCTCTCAGGTCCAAATGGTCTCACCTCCACCCAGGCAGACGTTCCACACTGCAGCATGAATTCTGCAGTTTTCCCACCCTTCTCCTCTTTTTGTGGTTTTAGTCGCTAGCCCCAAGCTCCACACTGTGTCTGCCCAGCCAGGGGCTTTGCCTGCAGACAGCAGGGCTCCTTTTGTCTGGATCTTTGTTCTTTCAACATCATCTAAATATCACTCCTTTAACACCCAATTTAATATTTCAACCCCTTTAATTACACACAGTGGAGATTTTATCGGAAATCTGATTATTGTTTGAAAGTCTGAGCATTTCATCCCAGCCTCAGAATTGATCTATTGACTGTTTTTAAATCTCCCGTTTTAACTTAACATTTAGCACTTTATACCTGCATTAATTACATTTCCCATGATCAATCTCAACAAACACGGTCTCTGGCCCTCTCCCGATGGAGAGACCTCAGAGACCTTGCTCTGCCAAAACTCTTAAGACAGCTTTGGTCTTGAACATGGGCATCTACAGGGCTGACCTCTCCAGTGGGAGCAGAAGAGAAAGAAAAAGCCCATGAAAAACAGCGGTACTAAGTAAGTAGCAAGGTTTAGTACGCAGCATACTGGCAGCGATGCACAGGCACAGACCCGGCCCCAGCAGTGGCACGGGGACTGGCCTGGCCCCAGGACATGGGGAGCAGAGCCTCCAGCCAGCTTGCCGTCCATCTGTCCCACCTCCACCTCGGCTGGAGGGGGACTGGGCTCTGACACGGGGAGCCACGTGTACCAGCTCCATCCTCCTGCCCACGCTGAGCAGCGGGCCAGCTGGGCTTGGCCTGCCCAAGAGCTGCACGCAAGTTACTGGGGCACAGGAGATGCCAACGGATCTCTCAGGGAAAGCAAAGCTTCACCCGCTCAGCATCTCCCAGCATTTCACCAGCCTGCAGGTCTAGGTCCCTCTGCTTGCCTCACCGCGGCACAACATGGAGAGCAAAGCACGTCTCTGGTCCCCGAGTCTAGCAGCTCTCTTATTTGCAGACACAAACTGCACAGACTAATTAAGGAAGACACCCATCACACTGCCTTTATGTCCAGCCGCTGGCAGCTCTCAAAGGTGGCTGCTATGAGGTCCTGGAAGGGTCCAGCTTTGGCAGGAGGACAGTACCAGATTCCTTCTCCAGACCACAGGAAGCACATGTGGAAGTGCTTGAGGGGGGTCAGGTGCTCCTCTTACCCTGTCTGCAGTGCATGTGTGTTTGTGTGGCAACTGGAGATGGAAGAAGACGATAGCGTCCCCAGCGCCACAGAAAACAGGAATATTTGTCCCTGAATAATTTCTCTAGTATATTAAGCACAAGTCATTCTTATGCAAAGGCTGCCCTGTACAGCTACGAAGGTCAGTAAGACCTTGCTTTATTTGCTGCATAAGGGCTGGCTGCGCAAGTTCTACCTCGTACATATTTTTTCCATGCACTCTCTTGTCTTAGATTTCCCTGCTGCTAGTGCCCATGCATCTCGCTGTCTGTTCAGTAGGTCGTGCTACCTTCTCCGGCTGTTCATAATGACTACCCAATATTCAACCCTCCAGAACAGTCAAAATTCCAGCAAACTGATTCTTACGGTATGTTTAATTCAAAAGGCACCAAGGACAATATTGAATAACAATTTTCAAGGAAAACATGCTCCACAGCTTTTGCTAACGACATCAATATGTTTCTATTTTCAGGGGGTCTTGACCCGCTATCCACTCACACAGCCATCACTGTTCACATTCTAGTATCTACATACAGATGATTTTTTGTGCAAGGATTGCATTCAACCAAATGGCACTGCCTGCACACACAAGCCCTGGACTACAATACCAGCAAGTGCACATTTCAGGAAGCAGCCAAGTGCTGAACAGCCTGGATCTAAATAGATGCCAGGGTCTGAAAATAAGGCCTTATGCTTTTTAAACTGCAGCCACATTTTTACAGACCACAGCCAATGGTTATGCCCAGATTGAGGGCTGTCCCTCTCCCCAGTTTACTAAATCCTGTGACATTGCAGGGGCAACAGTCAAATTTAGATGTTTGCACAAGGAAGAAAAACAGTATTTTGTAACTGTACAGCATCACGATACTGCAAAGGACTCATTTAATGTCAAGGAACTTTAACCCAAGCAGTGCCTTTGCAGACGAACAGAGTTAGTGCCCTACCCGAGCTCAGTGGCCAGGCAGGGAAACTTCACAAGGGTCTGCCCTGCTCAGGAAGCGTGCTGCCCTGCCCCAGCCTCTAAACCCAAATCAACGGGGAGATGGCAAGCAGAGAAGTCCAACACCTCCCCGATCTGCCAGGAGCAGTGCAGCAGAGTCCCCCAGTGACAGCAGTTCCTCTTTCTTGCTGGTTTATTTCAAGCTACACCTCACCTGATTGACCACAGCAGCATTCAGTGACGAGCACTTGCTTATCGGTGTCTGATGCAAACAACCTTCCAGCCAGCACGGAGATGTGGTCTGGTGGAAACAGCAAGCCAGGACTCCTGACGAGGGCTCCCACGTCCTTCTTCTAGCCCAGAAACCAAGCAGTTTTGGCCATCTCACTTTGCCCCTCTGACATTGCTTGAACCCAGTGCACAAGTTACAGTTGGTAACACAAATGTCACATCGCTCTAAGGCCTCCTCAGGGTAGAGACTCTCTCCCTCTATTCTGCAGCTGACTCTGACCTTGGTAGCACCCCACAGCCACTGCCGTGACACAAACCATCATTCAAGCTTAAAACACACACTGGTGCCAGAAGTCTCTCAACTGGCGACGGGCAGCACGACAACGGGGCTAGCAGAGGGGTGAAGAAACACTGCTGAGGAGGGATGCAAACACAGACTTCAGGCTCGGAGCAAGCACGCTCTGCCACACACGCAGCTCTAAAGGTTAGCATCACTTGTGAGCAACAACTGCCTGGCTGAACATACTGCCTTTGTTAATGAGAACAGCTACATGACGGAGTGCGCTAATTAACTGCATTTTACTTTTGGGGACCCAGGTTTAAATCCTGGCTCATCACAGCTGAAAATGAATTTAGGGACTACAATGAGAGCCGAGATAATTTATTTCCCACAAAATCATCAAATAATTGCCAGTCTCCTCACAGAGCGGCCCAGAACTCTATGCAAGGGCACCAGTGCTTATGCTGTTATTTCCCCAAGTATAAGAGTTATTAGCGGATTGATGCGAGCAGTCTTCATCGCTATCAGCGCTGCTTAACTGGAATAAGCACCTGAATGAAGAACCTCACTAAGCAACATGGTGTGCACTTCATGATGTAGTGCCACGCAGACCACATGTCCTACAGGGAAGGAAGACATGCCTGGCAGGATTTAAATCTAAATTTTCATACAGATTCATATATTCTTTAAACTTAGAGGGTCAAAACGCAGCCCTGGTGTAACTCCAGTTACTTCGGTGGAAACCCAGTAGGGCTGGTTGTGGTCCAAGGGAGCTGAGGGTAACTTCCCCACTTCCTCACGGCTGAAGGCCACCCAGCAGAGCCAGCAGGGAAGTACGTACTTTCCCCATAAAGTAATCCTCTATTTTTATCTTGCTAAGAAAGTGTTTCATTTAGAAACCAAAACTCCTGTTTCAGGGAGAAGTCAAGCACCCTTTTCTTTTCAGATTTTTACCACATAAGTTTTCATCTAATCAAATAAGCCATTTTTCCACTGAAAGGAAACATTGTGGAAAAACCAGAGCAGCAGACCAGCCCCTGAAGGTCTCCAAGCAAGAAGTACAGACAAGCTGCGTCCTTGAGGCTGGTGAGCATGCTCCCTCATACTACTGTTTGCAGTGTCACCTCACCCCTCTGTGCCTCCAGTCACCCATCCCAAACAATGGTGTCAAAGCACTCTGAGAGCAACATGCTCAATGTTTACGCAGCAGCTAGCGATCACTGGACACGATACGCTGCTCCACTAAAGCACAGCGGCTATTGCTTCTTAAATGCCATCATGCTCCTTTTTCCTCCTCTCTCAGCAAAGAGAGAGTCTCCAGTACCCTCAGCTACCAGCACAACTGAAGGTGGGCAGGAAGACACAACGGAGGTCAGAAGGAACAGAGAAATGGCACATCACACTCAGCAACACAGCACATTTCATCTGTAGCAAGCAAGAGACCCGGACACTTAACCCTGCAACACAACAAAGTGAGGGGTGGGTCTTGCCTTCATGGTAGGGTTTTACAGCAAGCTAAAGGTTTGTGTGGAAGGCTTCCCTTGAACAGCAGAAGAGGAAAGCTTAAGTCAGACTTCTATCCAGAAAGTCACACTTGAGGGGAAAGGATCAGCCAGAAGACATCCATGAACTGGGGAAGAAGAGAGCAGCAGCCACAGCGCTGTCGGGGCTGACGAAGAACCTGGGGACCAGGAGGTCTCTGCTCCCAGGCAGGGCAAGATTCCCAAGGCCAAACCAAATTCTGCAACCAAGGGCCATGCATCTCCCCCCACCACTATCTTTAAATCCTCTTTACTCCATGGGGCTATTCTCCACCCTCCTTCCCTTTTAATCAGGCCTGACCTACAGATGTCTGCCTCATTTTGGCTAAGTCAACACAACTTCCACATCTAGGATGCTGTCACAGGAAAAAACTTACTTAGACTCTTGGCTGGATTCCAGAGTCTACTTCTGGGTCTAGACCTGACCTTGTTCCTCTTCTGCAAGCTTAATCCTTTACCTTAGGCACAGCAAACACCCAGGGACTCCAACGTGGGCCTGTCTACACTCAGTCTCCCCTTCAGCCTGCAGAGCCAGGAGACTCTCTTGATCATGCTGCACAAACACTAACGATTACTGACAGGAGGCTCCCTCAGAACTGCATGTTCTTCAAAAACACACATAGGTTCAAGAGCCAAAAAGCAAATGTAAAACACACACGTTATGCTCTGCAAGGTAAACCTCCACCCTAGAGCTCACCCAACAGGACACAAACCTTTAACCAACAGTCCCTGAAGTTTCCTCAGATGCAGCCTTGGCCTCACACCGAAGCCACAGCCGTGTCTGACACATCCAGCTTTATCTAAAGGCTAGAACAGAATAGAATAGTTTGGGTTGGAAGGGACCTTAAAGATCATCTAGTTCCAACCCCACTGCCATGGGCAGTGACACCTTCCACTAGACCAGGTTGCTCAAAGCCCCATCCAACCTGGCCTTGAGTACTTATTTATCCTTCAGCAGGAACACAACACATCCATACAAGACACTAATTGAGGACAAAGGACTTCAACCAGCTACCACATCATCCTCCAAGAGTACCTTACCAGGCACAGCATGACTTGCTGCAATGGTATGGTCAAAATAAAAGCTAGCTTATGGCTCTTCTAGTATGTGACACTTGGCCCATTCCTTGTGTGACCAACATGCAGGAGTCACAGGCTGGAGGTGGATGGACAACATCTTGTCCTGTCTTGCCCAAAAGCATCATATAAACAGGGTATTGAGACTGAGCGGGATCTGGCTCATGCACTCCACCTCGTGACCTGAAAAACCTTGACCCCAGTCACATATCAACAGCAGCAGTGGAAACATCAACCCACGAGACGTTAGAAACTAATCTGTTATCACCTGATTCCAAGAAGGCAGCTAGCTGTGGATTCAACCTCCAGGCAATGACACAGGTGTTTCTTGGCTCCCAAAGATATTTGCACAGTGTTTTCTTAAAATGTTTGTGGAGGATGTTCAAAACCCCAACTATTCATATCTGACACGATGCTGAACCAATACCCTCCTGGTTCACAGGAGCTGTAAAAACAAAACCCCACCAAGGCTAGGAGGAGCCTCCGGATCAAATTCTCTGAGGTCTGAAACAGACCTTGAATGCGTGCTGCAAGAAATCCTCCACACAGACACACCTTTCACATCGCGGGAGAAGAGGGGAGGGAGAGGAAGAGACATTAAAAACAAGACAAAAGGCAGATCCCTCAGGTAACAGAAAAAGCAGAGGTGCTCCCTCAGTTTACTCTACCACAGATTTGAGCCAAAGGTGCTTTTAAAGTCCTTTTAGGAAATATTTTAATCTGCCTTTCTATCTGCTACATGTGCAAGATAGGCAGTGCTTTTCAGAGAAATTATTTATTCAGTTTTACAGTGACTAACCTGAATTTCCAGACTGCTTCAAAAGCAAAACTGAAGCTCTTTACAAAAGGCAAGGAGCATTAGGCTTCCTTCCCCCTTGTTTTTCTTCTTTTTTCTTCCACCTCTCAGCTGAAACATCTCTACCTCTCATCTAATAAACAAACTATGTAACCTTCCTCCAAAAAAATGCTCCTCCCTTCACCTCCATGCCAAAAATGTGCTGACAATTTTTTCACGTTTTTTCTTTGCTGAAGCCACCCAAAGTGGAATAAATTCCTTTTCTTTTTTTTTTTTTTCTTTTTAAATTGATTTTTCAGCTAGCCTTACATCGCTGGCTGCAGTCTTACAACCTGGAATAAAATGAACACGATGCTGAAAGCGTGGGACTACCATCAGCTTGACGCTAGTGGGGCACCCTATGAAAAACACCCACCAAAAGCAAATTACAGAGACAGTGAAAGTGGCCACACTGTTGCATGAACCGGCTCAACGTTCCTTCCCAGATTAAAGAACAGAGAGTAGCAGCACAAAGCTTAAATTAAACACAACTAAGGCTTTAATCCAAGCCCATCAAATTAAGGACTAGTTCCAGAAGACATGGACTCACCGGGATGCGCTTCTTGCACCCAGAGGAGGTGTCCTGGGGACGGGGAGCTCAGGTAGCACACACCTATCTTCACCCAGGCGCCTGCTACGTGTCTGCCGCAGGGCAAGCAACGTCACACACAGCGTGCTCCGTCTAAGGAAAGGTTTAAGGCCCTTACAAGTATATTTCATCACAAGTAAGCTCTAATTCAGGGAGGCGGAGGGAGGATGTACATTTTCTTGTGGGGAGATGCCCTCTACTCAACCCAGCCTAAGACCTTCACTTACGCGAGGCTGTGATTAGGGGATTCGGGTCACGAGCAAGCAGATCTCGTGCTTTAATTCTCTCTCCCTCATTTCAGTTGCCCAATTCGCCAGGATGAGCAACAGCATATTCTTGCAGAAACCTAAGCAAAGACCCATGCACCAGCTTGCTCCCTCAGAACAGGGTCACTCGTGATAACCTCCCACCCAGAGGTGCTGGATATTGCTGCTGTGCCACAGCACCCTCTCCTCACATTCAAGGCTCAAAACAATCCTACGGCCAGTCTCACCTCGGTCTCCACAATCCAGCCAACAACACTGCATGAAGTACATCAATACTGCTGCATTTTTATCTCCTCTCCAGTACATCCCCCAGAAAGACGTACATTCAAAAATACAGCAGCCCGATACAGCAGCCCACACCCTCTCTTGCTCTCCCAACTCCGTGAGCTTCCTCCCGAGGTCACTCTGCTGAGAGCCACCTTGGCAACGTACAGGTTTAAGACCCCCCTAAAAATGGCCACGCACCCAGTGTCAGGCTGCAGCCCTAGTTCCATCCTCCGGTAAGCATCACGCAGGATCAGACCCTTGCTAAGTGATGTGGGACTGCTGTAATACACTCCTAGCATTGCTATTTATTTGTGGCAGCTTTCACTACCTGCAGATGCCGTCTAAAAATACAGAAGAAAAATTTGTGCTCTTGGGAGCTCGCAGTCTAAAGGCTCAGGAGAAACATTCTGTTCTTACTATTGCAGTTCTATGGAGAGGAAAAAAAAAAACCCAAACCAGTCAAGCCTGTGTGCTTCTCAGAAGCAGATTACGGCTAATAATACAAAGATTACTGACATGAAATGAATTCAAATCCATTCTCCTATCATTCATAAGTTTTTTACCTTCCTCCCAGTGTCGTGCCCATTTGTAGTTGAGCTTCACTTTCCGCCTATCACAAAGATGTTATATTTGGACTATAATCACCGTCATGGACTTCTCCCCCTCAGCAGTTTTGTTGTACTAGTCATCTTAAAAAAAAAAAAAAGCATTTGTAGCATTAACAAGCATCTTTTTTTTTTTTTTGAGGTAATTGCTGCATAACTCTGTGAACGAGTTCTGCAGCCCTAATGGCTTTTTTCACCTACCAACAGGCAAGGGGAAAGCCTCACCCCGCAGCAGCGGTGTCACCCCTGCTCAGCCCAGGGCTCTGCCGGCGACAGGGAGCCGACAGCGCTCACCAGCCCGGCCACGTTGCAGGCACAGGGGACAAACAAAAAGTGTCTGTCACTGGTGACCAAGACTCAATTTTGATTTCAGGTTGCTCCTCGTGAACATTCGGACTCCAACTAAAGACACCGCTCTGCACTACCCCTCTGGGAACGCAGCAGTTTTAAAGCCAGCACCAGCGAACTGAAGGTGGAGCACAGTAACAGGAGCGAAGCCAGCCACAGGTTGACCCTCAGGAGGAAAAACTCCTTCTGACACTTAGAAGTTCCAGTTCAGCTGTAGGATACCTCTCCCCAAAGATCCGATTGACAAACAAGTATCTAAGAACGCTTAGAAGAAAGCCATCAGCCAAGCAAATCACCAGCCACATGTTTGCTATTGAACATCACGAAATTTCATGCTAAAAGTTTCTCCCACATTTGCATCTATGTTTTACTGAAAGAAAGGGAACTCCAAGGGAAACAAACTGCAAATCCCTGCCTGTTGGCCCCCGATTTGGAGTGCTCGGCTGGGCTGCAGCCCCGAGCTCCAGCCTTCCCCGTTTGCTCTCCCGGTCGCCACATGGGGAGCGCAAGCCAACACACCGCAAGCCTACAGAGCAGGAACCTGAAATGAGAGGCAGTTCTCCGAAATGCAGTTGGTGGTGAATTACCACTGCACAGGATCAATCCAACTCAACTGTCCGGTCCTTTTGCTTCCAAAAGGGAGTTACTGCTAGTAAGAGGCACCTGCCCCAGCTCACGGCCTTATGCAATGGCTGCATTAAGCATTACTCTTGGTAATCAGTACGTAACTACAATAGTTAGCCTTTTATTGAATTAAAAAAACCCAACACCTTGCAAGAGGCAGTCCGTGACCAGCTCAGCCCCACCTGTGCAGACGCTCTCCTGCAGGCCTGGGCACCCTCCAGCTCTGACCTGACAACTATTTCCAGCTGACCCCAGCACAGGGGGCATCGGCCAGCGCAGCTCTGCCCTCCCGTGGGGCCCAGGCCTTGCTCCTGCCCTCTCCCTCAGCCAGGACAACGTTCATGAGACCAAGCACAAGGCAGAGGAATGAGGACAGCAGCAGGGAGCAAAGAGAGTGCACCTCTCAGCAGGAAAACCCATCTGAAGGACATGAAATGGCAGGCTCAGCTCCTCATGGTGCCTTTAGAGGCCAAGGGCATTGGGCAGAGCCTAGGAGCTTCAGCAGCCAACGGCTCTGCCCGCTCTCAAGAGGCTTCCACAGTTCCTCCACATTCCCCACAAGTGTGTTTCTCTCCTTGCGTGCACTGAAAGTCATACACATTAGAGACACAATGGGACGAACCAGGTGCAGACCTACAACAAGGATGAATCCCACAGCACTGTGCAACCAAATGCTCTTCCCATCCAGAAGCTGCCAGGTACTGCATCCCCCAGGCTGGCTGAGCAAGTGGAGATGCTCCAAGACCTGGGGGAGAAACTGTTTCTCATGTAAGCTGGCATGCAAAATGGTGTAACTGCTCAACTAAGAGCTTCTAGGACACACTCTGCAGCTGGGCTGAATTTACAGATCCTGGTATCTCTAGAGGAATAAAATGGTGGCACTATGCAGAAAATAAATAAAACTGCTAGACACATCAGAAACGTCCCTATACCTTATGAATGGATCTCAGGGTCTTGTCAGAAGGATAATCTTCCACCTAACACAGGACACAGAATGAAATTGCCTTTCAGCAGCAGCACCCTCATTCCAACCTTTGTATCTGAGCATCAGCTGCCAAATGCATCACATTACAACACAGTCACCAGAGCTGGAAAGCCCCCAACGCAGCAGGTCTCTCCCTTCAGCAAAGCTGATATAACCTCATGCAGAATCTGCCCCACACGCCCGACTCCTCTCCTCAGTCTCAGAAGAAACACGGATCACAGCTACTCAACAGACTGCTCTGGAGACCCCAAAAATCACAGTGAAGGTGGTCAGTTCAGGGTGAAAGCCACCCAGGCCAGCTGCCCTGGGCAGGCTGGTCCAAGGGGCTGCGCAGAGCGGGCCGGGGAAGAGTGGGGACAACCTGCCTGCACATGTGAGCGAGGTGGAGGAGGTTGGTGGCACCCAACTGCAGCAGCGGAGGTGTCCGCTCGCTCCGGATATGCAGGAGGGAAGAGGCTCGCTGCTCCTCCAGCCTCTTCTGCATGACCTGCAGCGTAGCCTCCTCAAACACCACCTGCAAGGTGCTGCTGTATTAGCCAGACCACGCCTGGGGCACAGCCGGCCTTAGCTCATCACCAAGGCTGTGCTCAAAGAAGAGCACCACGGATGTTGCTCTGAGCATTTCACAGAGTAATTAGTCAAGCTGAGTAGTGGACTCGGTCTGAGAAATGAGCCGAGCACCTAGAACGGAGGTGTTCGGTTGTGGATCCAGGAGTCAAGTGCAAAGGCAAGGTGGAGACACCAGGGCCAAATGCTGGGCAGTCTGTCCAAGGGCACGGGCGTACATCACGAGATACCTCTGTCCTCTGACTTCCTCGGTCAGATGCATCGCCAACATCTGCAGGCTTCAGAGAAAGGACAGACCACTTGTAACCCTACTGACGGCTCCATGCTACTGTTTCCTTTTTGTACCTCAAAGATAACTTCAGCGAGATAGCTTCAGATACAACACAAGCCCCCTGGGCCAGCACCGCTCATCACCATTTATTTAACAACATTCAGACTGTATTTAAACGGATCCCACTGATACCTGGTATGGCTATAAAAAGATCTATCCATCCTGACTCGCTGGCTGCAGACAGGGTAGGAGATCCTACAACCAAGAGGTTTGATTAAGGAGACTGGACAGCACTGATGAAGAGCATTGCCCAGACTTTGGGGAGAGAAACCCAACGCCCTTTTGCGGCCCAGCCCAGGCGGGGAAGAGCCCGATCCCCTCTTCGCTATCAGTTTCCATCTCGCGGCCTGCGGTAACGCTCTGCATGCTGCGGACTAACCCAGTGCTCTGCAGAACAACTCCCAGCAGCCAGCCGCAGCACAGAGCGGGCGATGCTCTTTTGCAGGAGCCGATTTTCCTTTACAGGGCAGGTTTCCCCACCAGTGAGCCAGTGACATTTGGCAGCTCGCCATTCCAGCCTTCGGGACCGCTTTAACGACCGGTCTGTCAACCCACAACCACCACACCCCGTCACAGTCCCAGGACCTCCCACCAAAAGAACACCAAACACTTCACAAAACATTAATGAATTACGTCCCAGCACCCCAATTAACTCCGGCAGCATTACCCCCTCGTGACCAAGGAGTGCAGAAGCGGGCTGAGGTGTCCCCGTCCCCCCGAGAGCCTGCCGAGGAGCCGGCCATAGCACCCAGACCTGCCAGCTCCCTCCCTCTGCTACAGCCCTGAGAGCTATTTCAAAGGCTCTTTCCAAAACAGAAAGAAGAAGAAGAAAAAAAAAGTTCTCTGTTTTACTTGAAAAGCAGGTCTATGCAACAAAAAGGTACTAATAAAGGTTTCACCATCCAAATTAAAAGTCAAAGGCAGCAATAAGGAGTCTCTGAAATATAAGAAACGCGTTGTGCACGGTGTGAAATTTATTGCTGCCTTGCAGAACGAAGCCAAACGTCTTCATGTGGAAAAACACCGCTACTTCTGACCCAAACAGACTGGGAACAGGAAGCAAAACCAGATCGCCCAGCTGCGGCCTCCCCGCGCTCCCTGCCCACGCTGGCCCGGGTCTGCACGCCGCCTGCCCTCGGCAATCCCACCCAAACCAGCCGGAGCTCGGCACCAACGCTCTGGCAGGCAAGACGAGGCCTCATCCGAAGGGGGATCCGCCCGGGAGAGCCAGGGAAAGCGGGGCCGCAGGCGTCACCCCGGACGCGGCACCCGTTTGCCAGGCTCCCCTGCGAGGGATTCCCCTTCTTTCCGTGGCTCTCTCGATTTTCACCACCCAAACTCCTGACTCAGGACAGGCATATTTCAGGAGTTAGTTTTGGTTTTACTCCATCACCACCAGCAAACCCTGAGAAATTAAGTCAAGCCTCAATTGGCTCAAAATATAATTGCATTTCTTTTAAATAATAGCTTTGTGTGATTTTGTTTTTTTGACTTTTTTTTTTTAGCTTGTGCACATTACATCCTAATTATATTTTCAAGCTTTCATTTGCAGCTACAGGAATAGCCCAGAAAGACATGCAGATGAGCTAATTTTCAAATCATCACTTGAGTAAGTAGCTGGAGCTTTAAAAAAAGTGACAGATAGAACAAGGGACCTGAAAAAAACCCCAACCCCGCAACACGCAAAACTGACAGTCCGGGATCTCTTTTGTTAAAACTGGTAACTCGGTGCCAGAGAGAACGGCTTTCAGACCTTAGCAGAGCAAACACTGAATATCACATATGTAATGTAACAGAAAATTCCATTTACACAAACGCTATAAAGAGCAGCTCAGAACCAGATATTCTGATTAAAACTCTGCCTTCAGGAAATCTCATAAGCATCATTTTTACCAGCTCCAGCAGATTTTTCCTACAAGATTTTAAAAGATTACATGCCAGGTGTAGAACACTTCATAAATCAGAATAAGATTTTTGACTTGCGTGAATTTTTTTTTTTTTAAATAATAGCAACCAGCAAATTACAGCCATTAGCACAACACTGCCTTAACAGCAGATTTATGCCAGCACTACCGAAAGCAGAATTTCACCCACCAGCGCTTCTGGTTAACACAGACATCTGCAGAACCGAGGGAAAAACAGCACCCGCAGACACCCAGCCACGCATTCTGTGCGTTGCCACCCAAGGCCAACAAGGAGGGGTGTTTGTGCCACCGGTTTGCAAGCAAGCACCCTCGCCAGTACGCTCTCCCACACACGCTGACCTCCAGTCCTACCTCAAATTCTTTTAAATCCATCACCTTCGCGTTCCCAAATGCTGCTTTGGTGGAGGGGTTGCACTGTGAGGATGGAAACTTCCCCCCCGCAGCCCCGTTATCGTGCTGCATGAAATCCTCCCTCTGCCCCAGCAAAAAAAAAAAAAAAACCCACCGCAAAAAACCCCCACCAAGTTTATCACGCCAAGGAAAGAACAGTAAGTGGGAGGCCGAAAAGGCAGTCAGAAGTGCCGCCAAAAAACCGGAGCCCTTTCTCCAGAAAAGGGCCCTCCCTTCGGAAGCCTGCCAGTCCCGCGCGGTCACGCGGCAGTTTTCCGAGGGAGAATAGAGTTCTTATTGACACAGCTTATGTCTGCGGCATGCAGCCCTCCGCCAGGCTTTCAAGAGCAGATCGGATTACACAGACGCATTCTCTCTGATTTTCTGCATTCAGAAGCCCTCAGACATAAAATACCCAGCTCCGAAGGCCACCGGTTTTTCAGCTCGCTGTCGGCCTACATGCTTCTACCAAAAAAAATCCCCCGCAAAAAAAACAAAAAAGGAAGCAGACAGATCCTGGCACCTTTACTCGGGCTCCAGAGGACCTCACCCTCGCTGATCAGTGCCATATAATTCGGAGGCCAAGCCACAGATTTGCTCCACGTGAGTAATCCAAGACGACTCATTCCCATGGTGGGTACTTAGCATCGGGACGGGAGAAGGGAAAAAATAAGTATCTGCTGACACCACTGAAAACGGGGGAAGATAACATCGCTCTGGGTAGACAATCCTTCCTGGAAGGTAGCATGGAAAAAGGGGAGGATACACACCTAGTAAAAGAACATCAGGCACTGCCACAGCTTAGCAGGCAAGAGGTGCCCAACTGCAAAAGCATGGCCAGCACAGATTCAGGCAAATCATCTATCCAGAAGCAGCAATCTGCACACACAGAGGAACCTACAGAAAACAAGCTAAAAGGATCCATTGATACCACTTCTATATTTAGAGAGCACAGGCAGGAACTCCATTCCAGGGGCAGACACACATACAAAGTTTGGGATATCTGTGACGGTGCATTAAAGGTGAACAGAGAATTATAAAATGTTTGGTTATTATAAATGCTCCAGCTTACAGACTGCGCTTTAGCAAGAGAAACAAGTCTGTGCTTAAACCATACGACAAATTAGGACCTGAGCGTTGCCCTAGAGAAGGATGAACGCACTGCCCAGAGGTCTGGAATACACTGATCAAAAAGAAACCCACAGAACAGTCTAACAAGCAAACCAGTGCATTACACATGAGTAACTGGTTCCCCGTCACCTAAAAGGGAACAACTCCAGCATCAACTCATCCACACTGAATCGAAACTTCTCACTGAAATATTACATATGGCAAACACAGCAAATCAAGCAAGCTTGAGCTTCAGAGCTTTTAAGGGATTTTAAGAGCAAACACACACTGTTCAATAAGAACATCCTCTCCCCCCCCCCCCC
>Ga0065711_1032039_pt1 | contig 28167 bp, 23 predicted proteins | sample Hoacrofraction12_FD_59098 | JGI IMG/M metagenome (GOLD analysis project Ga0065711, IMG submission 59098) | Hoatzin crop microbial communities from Cojedes, Venezuela - Epithelial fraction 12 v2 (version 2) | ecosystem: Host-associated > Birds > Digestive system > Esophagus > Crop | place...
CCCCGGCTGTCTCCTCATACCTTCTGAGCCCCTACCACTTCTACTTCACCTCTGCCTGCCATGTGGGCTCCCTCCTCCTCCCCATCCTCTGTTTCCCACAACTAGTTCCAGCACTCACAAGCCCACAGGATTATGCTTTGCTATACTTCATGCTTCAACTTTGCGTTGGTACACAGAAGAGTGAAAGAGGCAGCACTGATGGATAAGCACAAAACACTTTCCTGACCTGAAGGGAAGAAGCCATCCACAAGGCTTTCGGCAATGAAGCTCCAGCAATGATGATCTCCAGAGTCCTCCTCCTACCCACAACAGAATTTTGTTTCATCCACTGTGGCCTGTCACATTCCTGAAGGGAAGAAATCACAGTGGCACTGAAGGAGATACCTGGTTTGGGTGTCAATTTTTAGGGTCTTCGTATTTATTAAGAAAAGAAAAGCAAATACCAGCTGTACTATCACGTGAAAAATCATTCTATTTTTAATAGTCACTTTGAAACACTCTCTGTTCAGATGGCTCACAGCACACAAAACTGGCTTTAGCACAGATTAATGTAACAGCTACACTTCTTCCAGGGTAGGTGCTCAGAACCTTACACGCACTCATTTTTTTCCCTTGGTTTCCTAGCACTTACTATAATACACAGCAAGCAACCTCTACTTTTTCCAGAAATGTGTATTTTTGGTATCAAAGCTTAAGAACCTCTACTTCCCTTTTCACCTTCAAACACCTATATGCCGATTTTGAGCATGCTTAAATACCTGGGTACAAGGCAGCCAATCTGAACTGAAAACTGAGGGTTAGCAGATTGTTTAAATTGTATGAAATCCCTGTGTTAGATGCTGTACAAACATTGGGCTCTAGTGTAGTTCAAACTAATCCCCTCTCCAAATTCATCATGAGTAAAATGAGAAAAAGTAAGATTATAGCTAATCCTGAAAAGGTGCCATGTTCTTTGGCTGGAGAAAGCTTCACTGTAAAGTTAGTTGGTTTTTAAGTATTATTTGTATCACACATGGCCATTCTGTAAAATCTACTTGGTTCTTTCTTTGCCAACCACAAATGATTAAAAATTATGAATTAAGATCTCCAATAATCAGCAGCTTTTCTAAAAAATGAGTAACATATTGGAATATTTATTTGTCTTTTACTTTCAGGGTATGTTCAGTGGCTTAGAGTGAAGCCACTTCAGAAAACATCTTTCAGAAGAAATTGTCCTGCTTCACTGACGTGGTCAAAGTAACATTTTCTGGTGAAACACACTTTCAAGGAATGCATCTAAAACCACAAAGTTTAAAATAAACTGCTGGGTGAAAAACTTCTCCGATATGCATTGTTTCATCTGTTAAACTCAGAACAGTTATTGCACAGACCTACTTTAAGCTTGGCAGAGGAAAAATACCCTTAGTGGGCCGTAGCATTAGGATAAGCCTCACTTCCTAAACCCAACACACCTCTTGCCAAATCCACACAGAAGCTGCTGTAGAGTTAAACATCTTCTGCATCGCACAGCATTACCACCTCCCAGCTCTGTTCAACATCAGCAAATGTTACTCTCCCCTCACAGGTACCCCACTCACCTTGCGTCACCCTGCTGACAAACTGTCACAACACCTCACATGCTGTGGAGCACATGGCTTGTCAGGCAAACTCATCTCTGCTTACTGCTGAAAGCTCTTCACAGACATGCTCAAGGAGACAAAAAAAGCCAACAGGTGAGACCATTATCTCCCTATGAAGCCCTCAGCCAGAGAGGCAGTCAGAGGAACAGGGGCTACCCGTAAAAATATGATTGACTCTGCTCTACAAAAAACCAGAAGCTGCTCCACCAAAGCAACAGTTCTCTCCAAAACACCACAGCTTTGTAGAGAGCTATGGGGTCACCGGGCTTGGCAGCGCCTAGGACGTGCGTCCTTCCCCTCATCCCAGGGCACGGGATGCTGTTTAGGAGCCTCTGCTCTTTGCTTTGGTGTTCCCCAGTCACATCCCTCCTGGCAAGCTGTTTCATTCTTGGGAGGCTGACAGGGAAAAGAATCTTTTTCAACAGGAACAACCACATTTGCTAGCACAGAGCAGAAATAACCTGTCTCTTTTTCAACTGAAAGTAAAGGTCAGATGACTTTAGGCTCCATCTATGGCTAGCAGTGCCTGCAAACATTTCTGGGTATAGCAGCTCAGTTGTCTATGCTATTAAGTGGTTCTCACAGCGTGTTGCATGATGTTGGCCTATAGCTTTTTTCCAGACTTTTCTGGATATGGTTAGGGAGTGGTGCAGATAAGAGACCATTCCCAAGAGTTAGGTTGGATGCAGGCATCCTGCTCTGGAGGCTAACACCGATGTGAGGCATTCTGGGTCACAGGAGTAAGTGACAAATGATTAGGACTTTTTACATTTTAGTACAAAAGGGTTAGGTTCTCTGCCTCCTTACATCTTTTATTACTTTTATTTCTACTTCTTCTAAGATTGAAAAGACAAGCCTGAAGTCCTTCTGCAATTGTCAGTGGAACTTTGCATGGGAATTTACAATTTAGTACAGGAATAATTTTTTAAATTACTTAAGTGAATCCAAGTCTCAGAAAAATGTGGATCTCAATGCAAGCTTTGTTGGTTGAGTCCATGTCTAATTTTATTATAGCAAGTTATGCAATGGGATAACCTGCTTACTGTGTTAGTTGTGTCACCTTCATCAAAGGCTTTCATAGGAAGTGATACAACATCCTAGTAGGCTCATAGAATTAATGACTGTGCATTGACTGCGTGACAGGAACAATGTCAGACTGGAAGATAGAGAAGATATTTTCTAAGCTCTGGGTAAGTATGTGACTTCTATGCTTTCATATTGCAAAGGCCTGAGGCATAGGGAAAACAAGCATAAAAGGATGTGCAAGAAACACTACACATCATTGAATTCCCCAAAATAATGCAGGAATCATTTTTTTCGAGCACATATTACACAGCTAGTAACATCTGAAACAAGCTGCCTAAAATGACTGTCATTGCTCTTTGTTTTTCCCCTCCCTGATTCAGATTTTCTTGAAACATCTTGGGACTGCAACAGTTCAGTGACTTGCCTGTGCCCTGCAGGAGCAACAAGGTTTGATACCACTCATCCATTTGCATGGAATCTGTAATCGCAAAAGCTGGGTCTTTTTCTGGGTTATGTAGGATTCAGGCTAACCAGAGGGCAGAGGGAGCACTGGCCAGTAGAAATACCCGGTAGAGGTGGTGAGAGCATGACTTAGTCTTTGTGAGCAACAGAATCCCCATAAACTGTCATTTAGATGGTTTGCTGCATTTAGCTATTGCAGGTTTTTTGTTTGATGTTTAATTTCGTACTGAACCTTGAGCGACCTGGTAGAACATATGACATTAACCACGAGTAATGATTTGTTCGTAGTTACTATTAACACTACAAGGTAGCTTAGTCAATAATAGCAAAAAAGGCAAAAGCACTCAATAAATACTCTTTATCTGTATCTAAAGGGTCTCCCTTTTTGTGTCTCTGATGACTGAGGAAATTAATAAGCAGTGTGGAAAAGGCTGACATTACTGTGGAGCAGAGCTACAAATACATAAATAAATTACTATATATGGGTTTCTATCATGACATGTTTTGTATTGACTACTCATCTTGCTACTAAAATGCCCCTGTTTCATCAGACTTACTCCAGAATGGCCCTGCTGCAATTTTATACTCTGATCTCTCCTTCTTTCTCTTTCCTTCTCCTTCTTTTTTTAAAACACATATCTGAATGCCCCCTTTGTTACGGTGGGTCCTGAGGTACAGAATTACCTTCTGCCAACATCCAGCTCGTCTTTCCAATCCCAGTTTCCAAACCACGCTGACATCATCTATCTACCTACTCAAACCTATAGTTACTGTGACTAATGTTAACTCCAATTCCTTTCTCAGTTGTGTCTCCAGCTTACCTCCCTTTATTCTCCAGCTCTTTCAAATAAGTACCCTACTTTAGCTAGAGGTTACGGGCATACTGTAGGCCTGAATGTATTAATAAACCCAAACAGGTAATCCTAACTGTCTTTTCTGGTCCTTTGCTCTTGTGAATTTCTTCAGGGTTTGTCAGTACAATATAAAGTATCTGCATGTCACTATTGAATTGCTTTATCTATTTTCACGGAAAGTTTTTGTGAAACCATCATTTTGGTGTTTAGTTGTATAGCACCTGGAACATTGAAAGCCTGCTCCAGGCTTATGGCTCCCACGACAGCTAACTGTTACTAAAATGCAAAGTGTAATCATTGGTAAATGGCAATCTCTGTACTACACCGGCAAAGCGCAGTCAGTGCTTTGGTCATGGACACCAAAATAAAAAGAAGAGGTAACTGTGGTTTTAGAGGGTGGCATGGCATACATATACAAATATCATGGTTTACTAGATTATATCACTTGTGCAGCATGTCTGCACATCCCCTGGAAGCCAAATTCAGTACTGTTGCCAGTACTAGCTGCCTTATTCTGAATTACTAGGCTGGAACTACACTGGGTCTGTTTAATGAATAGATTTTGCTCCAGAAATTGTTTTGTCAAACCAGACACATTTGTTTGAACTATCAGTTTCAATGTTTTTGACTAGATTTTGCAAGTCCAGTGTACGTAAGAGAGAAAAACTTAAATACAGAGACTGACCTTTTCACTCTGCAAGCAGAGGTTTCGACAAAGTCATGTCTGATTAGAGATTTCATCAGATTTCAAAAGTTTTGAAAGCCTTGGAGGTATTTGTGAACAGAACCTGTTTTTTTACGGCTTGTTCCAATGTTGACATGCACTGAGAGGCGGAGCAGGACCTGGCACTCCAGCTAATCCAGCATGTTGTGCTGACTCAGAAGCATAGCTGAAGACTAATAGGACCTCTGGCTTACACAGACCAACGGTTGGCAGAGTCTTCTGGCCAACCTCCTTACTTGGTCATCTTCTATTTTCTTGACAAACGTGAAGTGAGACTTCCTAGCTAACCTTATTACTGCTGTGTTACTATCTATTCCTGCATTACTTATTTCCAATACAATTTGCAATAGCAGTGTAAATCTCATGGCTAGAATCTTTCCCCTATGCTTATATCAGAGAACAGTACATAAGCTGTTGTCTTCTACAGAATTTTGCAGATGATGCAGTACAGGAGATATGCATGAATCAAAGATGGCACCAAGGGGGTCTCACTTGCAATGAACTATGTTCCACTTAGAGGTTTCCTAAGAAGCAAACAAAATAGATTGAAGCTAGTCCCTCAAAGACCTGCTTTCTGGCATACAGCAAATAAGAAGGAAACATGCAATAGTTTAACCAAAAGGATGTTCCAATGGATTAAGACTGTATCAGGAAGCGAGCTTTATCATTTCTATACTCAGTTTTACCTGAGTGTAAACTGCTGGAACAACACTGATTCAGCCCGAGAGACCACGAAATAGTTATTCAAAGTGAAGCATTTCCAAAATGTTCATGCAGGTTCCAGAGCCTCTCCTGCTGCCAGAGCAATTTAAATTTAATGCATTAACTTTATTTAAAAATATCTCTGTGCTTTGGTTTGGAGTTTGGAGCCAGCTGCCTCCTTCTCAGCATATGTAAGTGATAACGGCAGGTGAATATGTGCTATAGAGTAGCTTCATATTTCTCCCATTAGGATCCATGTCACTTTCTATTTTTGAGAGCTGACTGAGGGTTTACTAGGCTACGCTTCATCTCCCTCCTTCCCCTGTACCATAACCTTGTAACCCAAGATGCTGGTAGCAGTATCGGGTTTGCAGTGCTCTGACCTTTTGCCCCTCTACTTGAAATCGACTGGTTTTATCCCGTGATGGCTGCCAGTTGGGTTACACCGATAACCTTTCATGATACGCCTGGTGAACTTCCCAACAGAAACAGGAAAGGACCATGGCTTAGCTCAATTCAAAAAGCAGAAATCCAAAGCTGGGTCCCCGTTAGGCTGGCATGGTGTTAGATCTTTCAGAAAATTGCCCTGAATGCACATGGGGGCATGAAGGGACTTACCATTTGAGCCTTCAGGTGACTCATCCACAGGTGACCCAGGGACTGAATTCACATTTTCGGCCCCTTTCTCCAGTCCTTATCCAGGCAAAATACTTTGTGAACTTCTTAGGTGTTTTGCCTAGCAAAGACAGAAGAATCAAGCTACTTGTAGAATCCGTCGCATACATTTAACAAGAAAAAGCAATTCCTCACCCACTGTACAGCACCCCATACACGCTTCACCCCAAAAAGATACCCAGAGAAGCAATTACATGACAAATGGGAAGACATTTTAGTTACTTTGTCTTTCCCATCTGAAGGGTTTCCACCTAAATGCCGTAGGAGTTTTATCTGTGTGCCAACTGTGAGATCAAACTGGAACCAAAGCACTAACTTCCAGTGTTTGGTGGCCTGGTTCAGAGAATAAAAAGACCTGGTGGAAGCTGGACAACTGCTGCCATTTGTTAATAAGGCTCTGGGCTTTTGTATTTATTTATTTGAAATCTTTCAGCTTATCTGAAAATAAAACAATAGATTTGCGCCCTTTCTTCTGATTTCTGATGTGTGGCTGAATTCATGTTTGCATATCCCACTCCTTCCACTTCCTAAAGGTTTTATTTTCTATTTCAATTTTTTGTGACTATCCCAATGTGGAATATTAACCTTTGTGTTCTTTTTTATATGCAACAGCACATGGGGGTGAACAGAGTTCTCAGCAAAAGATCAAGAAAGTTCCTAACATCTAGCTAAAAAAAAGCATTATTTTGAATCTCCTCTTTGCATAGGGTTTGAGTTAATTTCGGCTTTAACATACTGTAAAACTGTGCCTTATTGAATAGCTAGTTGCTGCTCAGACGGATGGTCCCACCTCCTCTGACCCCTGGCTGCGTCTTCCCACTCTTCCCCTTAGCCAGCACGGACAATCATCTGATGCTGTGGAGAACCAGGTGAGGGAGCCTAGCCTACAGAAAATTAGTTCATGGTTTAGCTTTTTGCTATTTTGGTTTGAACAAACTCACTGAGGGTTCACAAAAATGCAGTTAAACTAGAATAAGCAGCACATTGTCAGATTCGCTCAAACATTTTTTGAAACTTTACTTTTGCCGGTTGCCAGAAATAAGAGTTTTGTCTGGTATGACTAGAAATTCTTCCATCTTGCCGCTTTTTCAGATTCTGGTGTCTTACGTTACCCCCAGATTTTGACAGTTCTGGAAAGCTCCATGGACAAGACTTGGATTCTGTCTAGAACGCATCTCTATGCTTTGCTTTCCCTCCACCTCCAAAACACGTTCAATTATACTCAAGGCAACACAAATTTTGAAAGCTTTTACACGTCATTTACTAAGAAGCAAAACAGACTTATTTTGCCTTTCAGGTGTTTTAGTGAGTTGCTAATACTCTTCCCAAGCAACACTCCTTACTTTTAACCATTATAGCCTTCTTTTTTATTCAGCCCTTCTTTGAGGAATTAAAGTCCTTTTCCATAAAGCCATAGCCTATCACAGAATCACAGAATCACAGAATGGTAGGGCTTGGAAGGGACCTCTGTGGGTCATCTAGTCCAACCCTCCTGCCGAAGCAGGGTCACCTACAGTAGGTTGTAGAGGACCTTGGACACTTGAAAGCCAACCAACTGCTATTTTGCCTACATGTTGTAGTCATATTTCGTAGCACGTAACTTTTTTAATGTGGATGCACAGACAGGGAGTTTACACCTGTTCATAGAGAATACTCATTTGCTTTGATTAAGTATTCATAAGAGTAACTGCTCACCATTCTAGAATCTCCAGAGACCAAAATACAGTCTTTCACAAACCACTAGAAAAGAGACAGTAGCAGGGGATGCACACTGACAAGACCTTGCTGATTTATGCTAGCTTCCCAGTTGAGCTGTCATACCTAGGGTTGCTGTAAGAGGTAACAGACCTTTACATTGAATCCTTGGTTTGTCTTCCTGACCTGCCAGTTAACTGGTGGTTAACAGTTAATGCATTTCCCAACAGTGTCCTGTGATAAAGGAACATGCTCGTGGTTTCATAACGCACATTTCATTGCAGGTCTGTGTCCATCAGTTAAACGACTGTCTTTCCCTATTTACAACCAGGTTATAAAGCTCCACTGATTTTGATGCTTTGGAAAACAATAGCTAATATATTGTACAAATTGCAAGCCTTCTACCCACATATGTGACTTCTTTAGAGCTCAAAGTATCATCCTTGATAACGATGAGAAATGCTGGCCTGGCTCTTACGTGTCTGATAAGTGTGCACAAAACAGCTGAGTGAATTAACAAACCAAGGGCAAAAGGCAAAGATCATGCATGGGATTAAGGTAGACAGTGATCCTCCCTGAAACATGCTATTTGATCATTTCATTTTGAAAAGGCAATGTGACTTTGAATCCCTAACAGTATTTTCCATAGAGCTGAAAAGTAAGGATGACAGATGTCCCACTAGCTCACTAACTACTGTCACAGCAAATACAGTTTTCTTGTCACCACCTACAAATCCCAGGATACGACTGCCTTTTCTCCCTCTCTCTCTCCCTCCCTCCCTCCATGTCTAACTCCACATTTCCTCACCCCACCTGCTCTGCCAGAGCTCGCATCAGCTTCCATCACAATCACTGCCGCTGAGTCCCCTATGAGCAGCAAGTTTCCTGAGCTCATCTGCAAAGTCCCTAATCCTTCTGTTAATGGCTTATTACTGTCATGCTACCAACTGCAAGCAACTAAATGTGTCTCATCTTATTTATAAAATACAAGAAGGAAAGAATGAGTATCTTGGGTAAATCCCGAGCTGAATGATGTTGCAGGGAAAACTCAAATTTGGTCAGGATTTTGCTGACATGCACTGCTGATTTTTATTGGTATCAACGGGAATCTGCATAAGGATATAACTTGTCTGGAAAAGCTTACAACAGGGCAAGGAGATAACAACAACAAAATGAAGCTCATAAAAAATTAGAAGAAAATTATTACAACACTGACAGAGGTCATTCTGTGAACAGTCAGCATATTTTGGTATTGGACCTCAATTTTGCTTCCTGCTGCTCCAGCCGGGAGAACTTCTCATACAGGGGCCCTACATCTGTCCTGAAAACTTTCTCCAGACTCCAGAAATGATGTTCTCTCTTTCCTCTTGTCAAGATCCTCAAGACATTAAGGCACAACTTTCCAAGACTCCCGACAGTCCATACACGCTCTTGCCAGGACTCCACCTTCCTATTTCCTTACACTCAATTTGTCAAAAGAAAATTGTCAACCTTAGTAGCTTTACTCACAAACGAAATGAAAGACGCAGGCTATGTCTACACAGCACAATGAAGATCTAGGTATTACCAAGTGACTTATTTTCAGGCCTTGAAGCAGCACAGTACAGTGGACATTAGCACCTAAACTAATACCAAACAAATTTTTGTATCTCTATGGCACCAAGCTACTGCAGCTGTGCTGCTTCCAGTACTCCAGCTAGCATCTCTGCATGGTCCTGTCCTGTGGTCTAATTCATGTCAGCATCCACCTGGTAGCTCTGCACCATGTGAGACATACCTACCATTGCCACTCCATGCATCTGAAACACGAGCGCAGGACTCCATCTCAGTTGCTCTTGAGAGACTTCTGCGATTTCCACAACATATAGGGTGCACCTCTCTTCATGCATTGTCTCTAGTTATTGACTCTCCTTGCTGAAAAGAACTTTCTTTTTAAGAAGCAGAAGGTAAATATCTTTGTCTCCTCCTGCCCTTCCCCTGGGGTTTTATCATTCTTCTGTTTTCTCTGTTAGTTACAGCAGATAAGACTGATTCAGCCAGTCAGCAGACTTCTTTGCACGTGAAGCTATAGTTCTGCTTCTGCCCTATATTGGATGTTCTCTTTTGGACTCAGGAGAAAAATATGTTTTAGTGCCTGAACTGGCTGACTAAATATTTCAGTAACTAGGTTAAGTATCGTCTGCCTTCCTACAGATGTGTAATCCTTTTAGGACTAGATTAACCCTTTGCACCTACAATATCAACAGTCACAGAGACAAATGGCATATACAGAAGCTATTCAAAATAACCCACATCTCTGCTATCCTGGTGGTTACTCTTGGGTTTCACTAAGGGTGAATTGTAATCACATGAAAGACGTTGGACCAAGTCAGTACGCTTCCCATGTCTTTCCTTTCATCAGCAAATAAAGTACTGCATTAATAAGAAAAGTCAAAACCATGTATCCTTATAGTCATCAAATAAGCGTAATGCAATTACATTTCTCAGACTGCCTGGCTTTAAAAGAAGTCTGTGTTCACAGGGCACAAATCATCCAACTTTCACAGACATAAATACAAACAGTCCACCCAGAAGCAATTCCCAAAAGGGAATTTTTCCACAGGTCCTTAGAGGGCAATGCATATAAGTAAAATGTGGAGCAATGAGGCTCCAGGAGAAAATTAGAAAGGGACAGATCCTCCCAAACTGCAAAAACAGGTAAGAAATAAACTTGGCATGTATATCTCAAGGTGGTAAGAAAATACACCAAATGTACACGGCAAGCAACGCCCTGAAATGCGTCAGAAACAACCTTCTGGCAGCAACCAGCAAGTTTCAATCCCACTGTGTGTGCCAGCCCACCTGAGACTTCAGGTTGGGTGGTGGAGGGGGCAGTACCTCCAGGGGAAGGGTGCTCTCATCACCAGACTCCTCTTCCCTCCCTGCCCAACCTACTGCGAGCTTTTCCAGCCGAGCAATGCCATCCATGGGTTTGCATCACCAGCGCAGTGAAACCCAGTGTGAGTTTGCTGCTCTAAGCATTACCACAGAACGAGCAATGACCATATATTTTTAATAACAGTAACTTCAAAAAGTACACTCTTTAGTTAACAAGAAAATACAAATCTGAAACGGGAATCATCAAAGCCCAGAGTCATGTGTCAGAGGTCATGGGGAGGGCAATTAGCATGGAGCTGCCTTAAAGATCGTATGTGAACCCACAGCGTGCTCCTTAGGACCAAAGGATGTTTCCTTCAGTGCAGACATAGCACAAAGCTCCCTATAATCAGTCTCTTCCAAGCCCCCAGTACGAGACACATAAACATGTATATGGCAAGGGAATCTCAGCCTTTAATACAATGTTTTACAACCGTGTTCATTATGGCTAAGCAGGCATGAGTTACAGAAACCTCCTTTCGTCCATTAATACTTAATGTGCAATTCAATTTCTTAAAGGAACACAAGAGAATGCAGGAAACTTTTCAGGCAGATATAATTTGTTCTGAATTTATTCAGGCAGCACAGCAACTCATAGATCACCACCTGAATTTCAGAGCGGTTCCTGTAGGTGCACTAGGGAAGTCTATAAACACTCCCCACACAACAGGAAAACCTTAACTGCCATCTCCAAAGCTTGGGCAAATGTGCTATATTTCTGGATGCCACTCACAGCTGGGCCATGGTTGTCTGTACAGCGGGCAGGACCAAAACGCTGGACACAAGTGCGTTCACACCATAAAGAAGTTTGTAGCTCGGTCAGGAACAAAGCTTTGGACTGTGCTCCAAACGAATGCTTAATGAACGACTGGTCTTTCTAACTCTGTGGGGCATTCTTTCTTTAGGGATATTTTCCTCAGAGCAGGAAGTTAAAGAATCGTCAACAATAACTGAACATCCTGCCTCCCCTGCAGTTAGGTAATAAATCATTAAATTCCTGCAATTTTTCCTTGTCCTCACCATTTCTGATGGGACAGGGCCTCAGAAAGGATGAGCATATGTGTCCGACTGCACTGGAGATGCTGTAACTTTATCACCATGTGGCCGTTTGCTTTGCTCTCTGCAGAACTTGCCTCTGCCTGTGGTGTCAGCACAAAGTGCAATGAAAAGTAACATGCTTTGTCTCCCAGATTATGTGCCCATGGTCTGTGTGTTATTACAGCAGTCTGCCCAGCCAAGACCGTCCAGCTGAGGAGAAAACTCTCTTCCAGAGGGAGATGATGTGACCGTGCAGGGACAGTGAGTGAGGTTATCTCAGGACAAGCAGCAGACCGAAAAACAGATTGCGTCAGCATGGGAAAGGATTGGGCAGGAGCAGAGGGTGTGTCAGGACACGCTCCCAGGCAGAGAAAAGCTCTGAATAAACAGGGTGAAAGTCTCTGGCTGGGGGTTTGAATAAAGGCCTCAGAAATGCAAAGAACTGGGCCACGCTAATGAGGGCACCAGCACTTCCCTGCCAGCAGCAAGCTGGGGAGGAGGGTGGAGGGAAAGGAACGGAAAGACGGACGTGGAAAACTGTGGAAGAGTTGCAAAGAGAGCTTTAGAACAAAAGTAATCTGAAACTTCAATCTGATGGAGATAAACAGTACAGTTGGTCAGGAATTTGGTGATAGGGTTTCTCGTGATAAAAGTTAATTAATGCAAAATCTACTATGGGTGTAACCGAAGCTCCGAGGAGTCCTTTATGTGGATGAGGTGTGGCAGAAACAGAGGCTGCCCTTGCCCCAAGGAGCTCACAGATTACGCTTGGGCAAGACGCAGCAAATGGCTGCAAGGAGATGGGCAGCAGGAGGAGATGGAGACACACCGTCTGGCGGGTCTTCGTGCCAGAGCTGAACTCAGGTCCTCTAACTTTGGAGGCACCACGGTATCAGAGGCAGTTTTAAAGGAGGGTGTGCTTGGAAAAGAATAATGTGATATTTCAGCATAAGTTTATGGGGCACAAGCAAAAGGGCTAACAGAAGTGGAAATATGACAGGGCTTCTTTGAAAATTCATCAAGGGAGAAAGTTTAGCACAATGAACTAATTGGAGAGAGCTGGAAGTAACCATTTCAATAATATATGAGATGTAAAGGAGGGTGAAGGAGACACCAGAAATGGTCTTACAGTGAAACAGTCTGCATCTCAGGAAATGGAAGAGACAGAGCTTGCCAAGAAACTAGTAAGCAGGAGGGGAAGTACTGTGCTTGAAGTTTCAATAAAATGCTGCTGCAATTTTTTTTTTCCTATAGAAAGTGCCTTTTGACAAAAGCATTTAAAAAGTCGTTGTTCCCCTGAAAACATCTAGAATAAAAAAAAAGTAAAAACTCTAGTGAGTGCTTGCTGCTGAACTGACAGTGCCTAACGCTGCTGGTGGGGTGCAGAACTGACAATTAGATCTGAATTTTATTCCTAGCTCTGCTATTAAGCTGCTACATAACTTTAAGGTAGCCACTCTACTGTTTCAACATCCCATCTGTAAACGGGGCATAAAAACAGCCATCTGTGTGACAGACATTAATGCTTTGAAATGCTCAGATGCAGGCATCTGAAAAGTGTGTTGAAAGGGGTCTTTTCTACAGGCACTGATGCACACATTCTTCCTCTTGTTTTCATTTATCTCCCTTTCACTGTTGAAGAGACATCTACAGGACTTATTTGTAATAAGCTGTCATTTAAATTTCTGTCCAAGTGAAACATGAGACTCTCATTGCCTTAAAATACACTAGGGTGAAATCCCTGCTAACTTAAGTAAATGCATCTTAGAGAAGGCAGTGTTTTATTGGGGGTGGGGTGGGGTGGGGAGTTGCATCAACACTTTTTCACATTATCCCTCAATGCAAATGCCAGCAGGGAGAGCTCCAGGTTTTGGTGGGAACTTTTCTAAAACCTTGTGGTAGTAAACTCACCCTACTTTAGAACCACACACAGAGAAATCCTGGTGAAGTCCATATGGCTTTCTCTACCTCTGCAGTCTATGTTCCAAGTTTTAATTCTCATCTATGGACATCAGTCATAATTTCAACACTCAATAGTTCTTATCCCTGCACTTACAGCATTTTAACCATTTAAATAGCCTGTTCCTTTTAGCCATTTAATTCCTTCCCCACCATCAGACATATAGCAGGTGTTCAATCAAAAGACTGAGGCTTTATTTTTTTACCTCTCTACATAAACACTGCAATTTTCAGTAATTCATACAACTTCGTAATACTCCAGATTTTTTTCCCTTTTACGAGCTGTATATAAAGTCAGCATATATTTTATACACACACACACTTCTTAATTGACCTAGCCTGTGTAAAGTGCTTGAAAACTTTTGGCTGGGTGGTGCCACAGAAGTTCATGTTGTTCTCCTCTTGTATGCTTTTAAGCCCTGGAGTTTCAACTGGAAAATGAATGTAAGCAGAAGAAATCTACAGAAAAGCCTTTCACATACTTTAGCAACAAGAAAAATGGATCCAAATATACTCACCACTGTAATATTTCATGTACGAAGCAGGATGTGGTTTCAGTACTCTTAAAGCCAGTCTGTCCTTCCCGGAGTGAATAGCGTTGCAGGGGCTGCCATCCAGTGGTGAACCAAGGGCTTAACAGATGACTCAGACTGCAGATACGTGAAACTAAAAGGTGTCAAGGCTGAAAAAGATCAAGAGTGGTAGCTAATAACGATGCTGGAACTACTACTGGTAGAAAGAATTTCTTTAGTCAGCTTCAGCTATTATTCACAATGTTTAAGTAAGAGACATTCATTTTCCAAACACAGATGCACGCAGGCAATACTTCGTACTGACCATCCAAAGCAGGTAAAAGGAGGCTTGCTCAGTCACAGACTAGCAAACAAGCTGCAGTTAAACACAACGCTTAGACACAACCGAAATATTACAAGCCTGATTTCCCTCTTTGCACCGGTCTGTCTCCATTGGTGTCAGTGAAATATAGCCTGGGTTTATCCAGGTGTTACATGAGACACGAAAGTATTTAAGGTCGCTATGTGTTTCTACTGCCTTTTAAAACATTAGGGGTAAAAAACTTCCTCAGACATCTGAAATTATTCCTGCTTAGGCTATGAAATTCAATTATGATTTAAATCTATAGTTTGTTAATCACTTTGTTAAGTAGCAGTGGTTTTAAGCATTGTGTGCCTTGTGTAACTTTTAAAAAGACTCTGACAGAACATTCCGTTTCCCTGGTTGTATGAGCTTTCATATTTACTGCGTTGTCTACTGTGTATATGAATCCTGGTATTTGTGACAGCTTTTTCTTAGTTTGTTCCATTGTGTACGGACCATATGTTGTCTATGCTCATAAAACACTCAGTAATTGCATGTGCAGAAAACAAATAGTTACTTGTGAGGAAACTTAAGAACTTTCAGGTTATCCCTGCAGAGGTGTTTTTAAATCCAGCCCCAGGAAACAATTGCCTCCTTTTCTTAGAGCTGTGATGAAACTTTGGCAGGATTCTGAGATGTATTTGGCAGTTTAACTTCTATTGATTTAAACAAAAATTATGTACCTGAATTCCATAAGGATCTTGGCTTGACTGCTGTGGATGTACCTTTTGGATAGAGGACAGCCTTCGTTGGCTCCCTAGTGTATTGGCTGAGGATGAAGTAGGATTTTTATTTTTTCAGGATTAATCATTCAGGCAGCAGCACAACAGATGGTGTGGAGTGTAGAACAATAAAGACAAAGATATGAGACAGCTAAGAGAAAACTGGAACAGTCAAAGGAACAACCAGAGGATGAGAGAGGCTGAAAGGATGAGAGAAGCCAGGAGGTTGAGCTTTGCCATGGATAGCAAGAGCTTATGAAGTGTGGAGTCAGTGCAGGGTGAAGTATCTCAGACAGTGGTCAGCAGGGAAAATTAGAGGACTTGCAGTCAGAGTAGAAGGAACAGATGTAGGAAAGCCAAGAGGAGCAAGGCTGATGGATCGCCAAGTGGCTGGTAGGGTTAAGTGATGGATTTTGGTGAGATAAAAGAGAAGGTACCAGAGGAGGAGGAGTAAGGAAGTGCAAGCACTGAGGAGACTGATAAAGAATACTCTTTGAAGGCAGAAATACCACAGCGGCTAGAAAGAGAGCAATCAAAACCAGCAGCAGTGTCCTGAAACTCTGAACTCTAGAATGACAGCAAAGAAACAAGAGATGGCAGCTGCTGAAAGACAATAGTATAAATCCCCCCAAAAGAGCTCAGGACAGCAGCAGGCCAGCAAAAGGAGATGAAACACAGTAGTTCAGAGCTGGTGTAACAACCAACTGCAGCAGAGACAAGCAGACACACTTGGGTAAAACACAGAAGTTGTTAAATTCCCAAGGTCAGTGAAGCACAGTTTCTGAAAGCAGGCATCTGGAGAAGCCTATGTAATGAAAAGCGTATTAGTGTCTTGCTGCTGCTCCAGCTCACAGAAGGCAGAAACGGAGAGAAAGCTCCATCAGCAAAATACTTCCTAGATACATCACAGGCTCCCTCCACCCACTCATCATCCTGTTCTAACACAGCAGCCATACTGACAGCCACCTAATTGTAACACATTTTAGGTGAAAGACTAATATAAAAATTAGGAAAGAAAAAGGCCTTAAACATTCATCGATACATTTTTATTTTCCTTACTCCAACAGCTAATTCATTTTCTGTTCTGGCACTAGGCAGTTAATGGAGCTACTTTCTGCTGTCTTGTCTAGGTCATATAACTACTTAGCTTTTTCAGACTGAACTGAGGCCAGCAGGATTTTGTCCTACAACGGCACCACGGGGATATTTTTAAAGGACAGATTTAGTTATTTACAAAGACCTTTCCATAACTGTTTTTAAAGGCAGAGAGCGTCACTGTTTGGAAGGTCAAAAGTTCTATACTCATCCATGCAATTATAAAGATGGGCAGCTGCTGGAAGGCACCTCAAGCCGATTATTCACCCCAAAACAAGGCCAGATGTATCTTCAGATTTTAACAGGCATTTGCCTAGCCTGTTCTTAAAGCTACGCACAGCAGAAATTCCATCACCGCCACAGACTGTCTAGTCCAGTCGTCAACTATTTTACCTGCAAGAATATTTTTCTGGTATTATCCCAACTCTTTCTTGCTGCTATTTAAGCTCTGTCTACTACTGACACAGAAACAAAATTACTCTTTTCCTTTTCAAACTTCCTTCTATGTCTCGTATACTTTTAAAACTTTTGCAAATATCTCAGTGTAATGTTGTTTTCCTGCACAAAAGGCCAACGCTCTTCTTCAGCTTGTGGTCCAGCAGAACCCAAGGACTTCGCCTGAGGAATCCTGCATTTCATGAGCTATTTTGCTTGAGCAGTATTGGTATTTTGCATTTGATCCTACAAAGAATAAACCAACCTACTTTTTTTAGGACACTCTTTTTGATTTATTAAGATCACTATGCATCCTAATTCTGCCCTCCCAGCAGTCTTTGAGTTTTTTAATTTCTGCTAGTCTAGCAAGTACTTCCTACTCTATCCAGGTCACTGGCTGTTGAACAAAACTAGCCACGGGACAGACCTCAAAAATAAAACATCTTTCTGCTTAGATAAAGGGACATCAACTTATCAGTAAACACTCTCTGAAAAAAAAGTACTTTGGCATCCAGCTTATAGTTGTTTCAGCTAAGCCAAGTTTCCATAACATGCAAGACAGTATCAAAAGCTACAGCCTCAACATCTGCTTTTCTTCTATCCACGGGGCCCATAACTCTCATGTATGGCTTTTTCTTCACATGACTTATTCTTTAAAAATCCAGGTTGGCTACTCATCCTTTTGCCATTTTTTTCCAGGTGCTTAAAATGCTTCCCTCACCCCCCAAAAACGTTTTCTTCAGACTGAAGTTAAGCTTATTTTTTTATTATTCCCCATCCCTCACAGTCTCCATCCACATTTAAAGACAGATGAGGTACTGGAAGGCTGAATATAGTGAACGTATTACCTATCATCCAGGAGCTGTCAGGAATAGCTAAAAGTTGTGAAATTGTTTCAGCCTGTCTACTAAGTAACACAGAAAAAGTTTAACTTTCACGGTTTACTCTAGAATAACCCAACCAGCCTGAGATCTTTCAAAATTTTTCTTTCCCTGTTTCCAGCTAAGAGCATACAATTACCGCCGACAACAAAGGGATGCTAGTCCCCACCTCAACATTGACCTTTGTAGCAAAAACTGATACAAAAAAAGGAAGGAAATAATTACAAATGTCAGTCTTTTGCACGCATAAGGCAGCAGATGATACCATATTGATCTGATTTGCTCACAGCTAAATACTATTTCTTGCAGCCTGCAGGTAGAACACTCTAACAACTTTGACATTTACAGAACCCATATGGGATAGTTACAGGGTGAAGTGAAATTCCATCTTATACCCAAAAAACATTAGCAACTAAACTGATATCATTAAACAGGAGCTCGGCAAGTGGCCTTATAGATTGAAGATACTCGATATCGGAATGCAGTGCCTCGCATCTCTATCGCCAGTTAAAACGTGGTGCAAGTCAGACATGCTTGACTCCCATTATAGTGCCACAGCTGTCGCTCTAAAACAAGCTCATGGTCTCAGTCCAGTTCTTAGCTGGCGCGTATCCATGTCAAACAAAAAGGACACCAGCATAATTAGTTCTTACCAAAGAAACCTAGAAATTCTCATATTCCTAGTAGCCACTTCCCATGAAACACTACCCTTGAAAAAGAGTTCGATGCATTAGTTGTATTTTTTCCTGTTACTGAAATCCAGATTTCTCCAATCATCAGTATAGCTGAAAGGCCTCAGTGTGACTGCAGAGTGTTACAAAATGTTCTCCTTCTGAGATTCTTACAATTGTTCCAATTCCTTTCTTGTAATGGTTTGAACCCTCTTTAACCATATTCTGGAAGAAAAACATGCTAAAGTAACTGCAAAGCTGAGAAGTGGCAATTAGAAATTCTAAAAATAGGCCAGAGCTATTGCTGCAGCCCTTTTTGTGAGGAAAACTGTAACACCAAAGGAAAAATACAATCATCACATTCACAAACGTGCAATACCAATGACATTGTCACAGACATTGCTATGCTGTAGGAAAATAGTTTCCACTGTATGCAGCATTTCCATGCGTGTCAGGAAAATAAATGAGAATTTCTGGCTTCCCCATACCCATGTTGGCTCCCTGTATTGGGAGCAGCAGAAGAAATTGAGGATTGTCTCAGGTCCTAAGACTGTAACTCTTTAAGAAGTCTAATATCTAGTGCTTCCTACTCTATATATTAAGAACATATATTTATGCATGTAAAATACACAGCTGGAACTGGAAATAGGTAGATTACAGCAACCATATCAAGCAGTATTTTGTGAACAAGTATCCAGCTTTGCAAGTAGTTAACTGAAGCACTTTCAGCCTCCTAAGAAAAATTCCATTAAGCACAATATATTTAGAATTAGAATGCTGTAAATTAATAAGAAAGTGTAATGGCAGTGCTTAAAAATATTCTGCATCGGTCTAAGAAAGATATCAATTTTATTTCAGGCACCAGTGTGGACTACTTCATACCAGTAAATAAACTTATCTGTAAAAAATATTATGGGTTTTAGTTAACAATTACACCTATTTTAAAAGTTGATATTTGGACCTACAAAAAATACTATGCTTATCTTTACTAGCAAGAGTATTTGTAAGTAGCTCCTCAAAACAGCTGAAATGTCCTCCTCCCTCCAAACATTGTTCCAGTGGCACGGATCTTACAAACATGTCTCGAGTCTCAGAGAAGCGAGAGGGGTTAGCAGAACCGCCATCTTGGGCTTCTGGAGGGCAGACGTTGGCCTCTTTAGGGGCCTGGTTGACAGAGTCCCTTGGGAGGCAGTCCTGAAGGGTGAAGGAGTCCAGGAATGTATTCTTCAAAAAAGAAGTATTAAAGGTGCAGCAGCAGGCCGTCCGCACATGCTGAAAGACGAGCTGGCGGGGGAGAAGACCAGCCTGCTGAACAGGGAGCTTTGGCTAGAACTTGGGGAAAAAAAAAACGAGAGTTTATGACCTTTGGAAGAAGGAGCAGGCCACTCAGGAAGACTACAAGGATGCCGTGAGGTTATGCAGGGAGAAAATTAGGAGGGTCAAAGCCCAACTATAGCTTAATCTGGCTGCTGCTGTGAAAGATAATAAAAAATGTTTCTATAAATACATTATCAACAAAAGGACAGCTAAGGAGAATCTCCATCCTTTATTGGATGGCGGTGGAAACATAGTGACAAAGGCTGAGGTACTTAATGCCTTCTTTGCCTTGGTCTTTAATAGCAAGACCAGTTGTTCTCTGGACACCCAGCCCCCTGATCTGGAAGACAGGGAACAGAATGAAGCCCTCATTATCCAAGGGGAAATGGCTAGCAACCTGCTACACCACTTAGACACACACAAACCTATGGGAACGCATGGGATCCACCCAAGGGTACTGAGGGAGCTGGCGGAGGTGCTCACCAAGCCACTTTCCATCATTTATCAGCAGTCCTGGCTAACTGGGGAGATCGCAGTTGACCGGAGGTTAGCAAACGTGACGCCCATCTACAAGAAGGGCTGTAAGGAGGATCCCAGGAACTACAGGCCTGTCAGTTCCTTGGTGCCAGGGAAGGTTATGGAGCAGATCGTCTTGAATGCCATCACACGGCACATACAGGACAAGCAGGTGCTCAGGTCCAGTCAACACGGGCTCATGAAAGCCAGGTCCTGCTTGACTAAGCTGATCTTCTATGACAAGGTGACCTGCTTGGTGGATGAGGGAAAGGCTGTGGATGTTGCTTACCTGGACTGTAGTAAAGCCTTGGACACTGTTTCCCACACCATTCTCTTGGAGAAACTGGCTGCTCGTAGCTTAGACAGGCATACTGTTCGCTGGATAAAAAAAACTGGCTGGATGGCTGGGCCCAAAGAGTTGTGGTGAACGGAGTTAAATCCAGTTGGTGGCCGGTCATGAGTCCTGTTCCCCAGGGCTCAGCACTGGGGCCAGTTCTGTTTAATATCTTTATCAATGACCTGGACAAGAGGATTGAGTGCACCCTCAGCAAGTTTGCAGATGACACCACGTTGGGCAGGAGTGTCTATCTGCTTGAGGGTAGGAAGGCTTTGCAGAGGGATCTGGACAGGCTGGATCAATGGGCCGAGGCCAACTGTATGAAGTACAACAAGACCAAGTGCTGGGTCCTGCACTTGCGTCACAACAACCCCATGCAATGCTACAGGCTTGGAGAGGAGTGGCTGGAAAGCTGCCCGGTGGAAAAGGATCTTGGGGTGTTGGTCGACAGCCGGCTGAACATGAGCCAGCAGTGTGCCCAGGTGGCCAAGAAGGCCGTCAGCATCCTGGCTTATATCAGGAATAGTGTGGACAGCAGTAGGGCAGCGATCATCCCCCTGTTCTTGGCACTGGTGAGGCCGCACCTCGAGTACTGTGTTCAGTTTTGAGCCTCTCACTACAAGAAAGACATTGCGGTGCTGGAGCGTGTCCAGAGAAGGGCAACTAGGCTGATGAGGGGTCTAGAGAACAAGTCTTATGAGGAGCAGCTGAGGGAGCTGGGGCTGTTTAGTCTGGAAAAGAGGAGGCTGAGGGGGAACCTTATCGCTCTCTACAACTACCTGAAAGGAGGTTGTAGCGAGGTGGGTGTTGGTCTCTTCTTCCAAGTAACTAGCAATACAAGGAGAGGAAATGGCCTCACGTTGCACCAAGGCAGGATAAGGTTGGATTTTAGGAAAAATTTCTTCACCGAAAGGGTTATCAAGCACTGGAACAGGCTGCCCAGGGAAGTGGTGGAGTCACCACCCCTGAAGGTATTTACAAGACATGTAGATGTCTTGGGGACATGGGGGACATGGTTTAGTGCTGGACAGGGTAGTGTTAGGTTAACGGTTGGACTTGATGATCTTAAGGGTCTTTTCCCATTTAAATGATTCTATGATTCTATGTTACTGTTCCACAATTTGCAGAAGTCTGGAAAAAGTATTAGGGGGAAAAAAGGAAACCAGAATGTCTGGTCTTTTTTTATCTGCAGGTATTTTTCAGCTTAACTCAATTAAGTATAAGATCACTTGGATTGTTAAGGGTTCATATATGTATATACTAACTTTCAAAAGTTATGCAGGTTATATTTCTCTTCTATTGATTAGGTATCATTACTCAGAGATTATACTGAAGCCTACAGAGGAGCCATGGATTCAGTATTTTCTCCAGCAAGAGAGCCAGAAAATCAAGACCTCTATACTTCAGCCTGACTCTTTGTTGCATTTGGAAGTAGGCCAAACTTCTGTTTTTAATCATGGAAAGATGGGTTCCTATAAGCTCTGCTTTACCTTTATCACAGTGTTTCAATTTTGTTTTTAATTTCCCACCCCACAATCTCATTCAATTAACCCTAGAAGATATAAGCACCAAACACAGATGTACATTGTCACCAGTTACAGGAAGTTTTCTTTCAGTCACTGAAATATTCCTGTTACTATCCTAAACCCCTACAGTAGAGGCCACCTGCTGTTACCTATAAAGAACATCAGACATTTACAGAAAATACCAGCCTTTCTTCAACTGAAAATGGGATTCCTGTAATGCATAGCAATACCTCTTCTTTGCAGCTTATTTGACAGTGCTCAGTAGAAATTTTTCCTCGGGTAACCAAGCCGCCTCCAACACACATCCAAAATGAACCAACCTCCAACCAACCTTGTGCATTCCGACATCTTCCTACCTAGCACCCTGCCAATTTCTGGGTGGTCTGTCTTCTGCTCTGCATTCATTTTCCTTGTTCTCTCTATGCCTCATACTTTGGCAGAGGATCATACAAGACCTAGTTCATAGCCTGTGACCAGAGAAACATAAGGGATCATTTAACCTTGTTTGCTGCAGACAGAGTTATCATCTTAGTCTTACCCTCCCAAAACTATCTTCTACCTTGCAATTATAAGCCCGCTTTATTTGTTCCAACTTCTGTCACCTAGCATGCAACTATAACAAAATGCATTTCATAGACCACAAGCATTCAACTATGCCATTAAAACCACCGTTTAAGCGTACGCTCATTTAGAATCAGCTGCAAACTTGGAGGCTGAAGCTGAACTGCAGGGGGATGCTGGAGGCATCTCAATTATACTCAGTGAAGTGACTTTCTGGTTTGACTTCCCTCACAGATGTATTAAAAAGTTGACTTACGTATCCAGTTACTTACTTACCTAATACCAATACCCCCCCTTGAAGGTAAGCATACGTCTCACGAAAACCAGGGTGATCAAAAGATAACCGCTTTGAAAAGACTGGAAACTTTGCAGGTATGAGCTTCATAAAATGGCTAACGCTACCTTAAATCTTAATGACAAACACGCAAGATGAGCAAATGCAGAAGTCACATTGTACGTAAGAATGAGGGAGTGGTAGTGACATATTCTGAGGGCACACTAACAGCTAGCTCAGAAATTTGATTAAGTATGCAAACAGTAATACTTACTTCACAATTACAGGAATAAAAAAAATTCTCACAACTATTACACAGATTTAAAAAGTGCTTCAAATACACAGCTTGCTAAAAAGACATTTATGGAGATTTAGAGGGATCTTTCCTTCCCCCAGAATGCAATACATTACTTCAATGAAACACGACAGTAACATTCAATCTTATAAAATGAAGACAACGTAAGTTGGAGCCTCGCCTCTCACACAAAAAAAGCAGCAGCTTCAGAAGTAAGTTTTCTTAGCTACTAATAATGGTAAGTACAGGCTCCTGGAAAATATGAGGTTTCTTGTCCCCAGCATTAAAAAAACCCTCATTATTCAATAGTGAAAAATAAAGTTGAAATTTTGTGGTCACGGTATTGCATCTCAAGCCTGGATGTACAACAAGCCATGCACACACGAAAAAGCTTCAGAAACTGCACAGAATTCAAGTAATTTTGTAGAAAATAAGTTTTATTTGGCTCCTTTCATACACTTTTTCAAAAAGGAATGCACACTCACACAGTTTGCCTTTCCCAGTGCATGTCTGGATTTGCTTACGTAGAGACATTAATGTCAAGGCAAAAGGTGCCTTTGACGTCATTTCAGACACATCGTATTTTGACTGTAAACCATCCAAAGTTACTGAATTTCTAATTATAACTTGGAAAGAAATGTTTCAGGTGTTTCTTCTCTGACTCACACATCTAATTGTCCCACAGAGGGAAGAGGAGACAGACCTGCAACAATGAACTCTCAAGGCAATGGCTAATACTCATTTCAGGTAGAGCTAAATGTAGGTTCTCTATTTCTTACTGAGTTGGGACATCAAAGACAAACCCAGCTTGGTAAGTTGCTTTTTAGAAAAGCTCTAAAACCGAAATGATAAAACATTGCTTCAGAACTACAAATCAGCCACTGGTAGTGAGAGTTTGTTTGCAGAGAAAGCACTCTTTCCCTAGTTGTTTCTCATGGCCAGGTCTCTTTCCTGTTGATGGTGGCTACGGAATTTGTTTCTTGCTGCTTCTTAAAACACTTCATGAAGAGGAGTAAATTCAGCTTGGGCTTTCGCACATCACAAGAGGTACTAACCCATCAAGTAGCCCCTACAAAAAAAAAAATCAAAGTTAGAAAAAAAGTTAGCAAACACAGGCAGCATTCCTCAAAAATCAAGAGAGATATGGTCTTAAAGCAAAAACTCCAGACTAGCAAAAACTCTGCTAATCAAGGCTATTTAAAACAATAAACCCTGTTCAAGGTACAGACTGGCCAGCTTAACTACATGCTCCTTCCTCAGTTGATTTTCTTCAATGAACACTGAAAATGGATTAGTCTGTTCTCAATCCAACTTTGGTAATTGTTTGCAATTTTTGATGCCCAGGTTACACCCGATAAAAGGTTCTTTATTTGTACCCTTTACATCAACTACCAGTGTTAAGATATGCAGTATAACCCAACATTTTCTGGCACTCAACACAACTCTGGTCTCTTTTTCTCTCCCATTTCTCTGAAGCCCTATTTCTTTAACAAATTTGAGAAAGAGAGCTATCAAGACGTGTACTCAATGAAACAAGAAAAAAATATAGCATCGATGAAGCAAGAAAATATAAAGCAGGTCCCTATCCAGCTACCTGCTGCCAGGGAACCCATCACTTCTGTGTTACAAAACAAAATTTTTAACTACACTGCAGAGGTTAAAAAATATATTTAAGAAAGGAGGAATGACTGTCATTGTTAAGTCAACACCTCACGGAGCTACTCCAGAAATTAACCACCAGTACCTCCAAACATCAGGTTTCAGCTATTCTAAATGAAATACACGGACCGAGAAATAAAGAGGGGGGAAAAATAGAAAATCCTGCATGTAGATTTCACATAGCCTGAAAACTCCAGGTCTTTCCTACTTTTTGATCTGTGAATACAGATGTATTAAAATGTCACAAATATTGTATGCTTCAGTGCTACACTCAACTTTCCAGCAACAACAAAAAAATCTGAGACAATCTTTACTTTAGGACTACACTGGGTGTTTCTGAACACTGGTTATTGCTGCCATCAGTTCTTCTTGTTATGATCTCTTATGTACGCTGTCACTATAAAAAACTGATTTACCCCTCTTCAAGTTCTTCGACACTTGCTTTTTCCTCAAAGCCTTACTTTGTAATTACTTTTACCTGGCCAGTACATACTCAGTCTACCTTAAAATTCACTGCAAATCAGACTCGCTATTCAGATCTTCTGACGCACCAGGAACTGTCGTCTTTTTAACTACAGCACAATCCTACAGGAGCTGGCCCCAAAAGCATCTCACCTCATTCAAGGTAGCCTGTTCCAAAAAAGCAAGTTATGGCCAAGCTGCAGATCTTTAGCATACCTCATTGTATCTTCTGTTACTCTTAAATTTTATTTTCTGTTACTCTTAAATTTAACATAGGCACACATGAGCCACAGAAGAGAACAAAAGCTGAGAGAGTATTAAATCACTTACGGTAATTTCATCCTCATGAAAACTCTGGCCATGAAGAAGCTCAAAAGCACACTGACAAATCCAATAAAGAGCAAAAGAAACCTGTTCAGTTTGGGGATATTTGGTGCATTGGATCGATCCAGAATTATGAATCCTAGCCCGCCCATTGTGAAGAGGAAGCTGGATGCAAGTCCTTCCATAATATATTGCCCATTTACTCTAAAGAAAAAAAAAGGGGGTGGGAAGGGAAGAAAAGAGTCAGAAGAAAGATTAGTTTTAAAGAAACTATTTACATTTTAAACCCCATCTACTCAACCTGCTTTAGCTGTACGAACACACAGGATGACTAATTTTGATGGCTGACTTTCTAACAAAAAATAGGTATAGAAATGACGTTATGCAGTTACCTCAAGGCGTTAATATGCAATTTATCTCCAGGACTGACAGGTAACTAGTCATGCATACTTGTGGTTTTATACATAATACTGTATGCTAATGGCTACCATGTGAGCTCATCAATTTTCAGAAGTACCCAGTCCAAAGTAGCACCTGGTTTCACCCTGACTTGAGGCACGGAACCATGACCCCTGGGCCGCTGAGCTTTCCAGGTCTTATTTCCACCCCGATGTTTAGGCAGCAGCGCCTGAATCCTCACCTCAGAGCACCACATCAGTGCACAAAGCGCGTCTACTGGTTCCAGCACACAGGAGAAGTGGTTCTTGCCTGCTGTATGTTTTGCTACCAGCTCACTGAGCCTGCACGGACCCGGCCTGAACGCACCCCTCCCGGGGGCTCTCTGTCAGTCCGTACTGCTGGGTTTCCTTCTTACAAAGCTCGGACTGAGAGAGGGGAAGCCAAGACGTACAAAGAATATTGCACCTGGATCACAAGTCTCCTGCTTCCCACAGTCACTGAACCTTTTTCCTACCCTTGTAATCAGCCATACTAGCAACTTCGTAGAAGTGGCACGGATGAAGCTTATATGGATGCTAATACAGAAATGAAGACTACTGTTATCGTCTCATATTCTGAAAACAATTTCATCTTCTTTCATGTTGTTTTCACTGAATTGTACTGAAGCGCTACCAACTCCCTGCAGTAGCCCAGTTAATCCACATTGCAGCAATTCAAGCCAGTCTGAGACATATACTACACCTAGTACAGGCAAAATCCGTACATGAGGCATGTCACAGACCTCACAGATCCAAAGAACTTCTTTGGTATTTAACAAAAAAACATTATTTGTTTCCACGCCAAAACAAACAAAAACAAACCCAACAAAAAGTCACGAATGCAGATGTAAGACTCTTCAGATCAATTTGTGACTAAGCAATCTCTAGCTTATTTTCAATAACAGAAGCAAAAGACTCCAAGAAGCCACTGCTGTTACACACTTGTAACTAATTTCCCCACCCTCAGACATAAGTATCCCAATTACATTACAGCTTAAAAGGCCAGAACTGAAAGTTTCACAAACGTTATGTATGCTGCGATGAAATATGACCAAATGAGTCCGCACCCACTATAAAACTCAACTCTAACAGCAAGGGTTTGGAGGAGAGATAAGTACTGCCAGCTCCAAACTTGTTTCTTACCAGACTTTTCATTTTCAAAAGCTCTGGAAGGACTGAGTTTTTCTATTTCCATTGATTTCAATGTTTCTTTGGGTTATTTTTTTTTTTAAATACTTGTACACCGAGGGCAGCCATGGAACAGAGCCAGCCTCGCAGAGGGAGCCCACAGCTGCAGAGGGGACGCACAGCCCTGACAGACAGACAGGTCCGTTGGCAGCCCCGCTCCCACCTGTAGGCCAAGAAGGCCACCGGCCTCTGATGCCCGTGCTCGTCTGTCATCGACCCCACGCTGGGCGGCTCCACAATGACGTCGTAGATGATCCCTGCGGGGAGCAAAGCAACCGTCACCCTCGGCCCGCAGCAGCGAACGCCGACAACAGCCTGAACGAGGGCCGTGCGCGACGGCCGGTCCGCAGCCGGGCAGCGGCTCTGCTCCCCGGGGCTCCCCGCTCCCACCGGCCAGGCCTCACCTCCGGTGATGAGGAAGTAGGACACCACCACCAGCGCGTAAACCGTCATGGCCGAGGGCATGTGCACCCAGCTCGGCCGCTTCAGCTTGATGTTGGGGCACTCGAGCACAGCGAAGGGCAGGCGGTACAGCGTCTCCATGGCGGCGGCGCGGCCCAGCGGACAGCCGCCCGCTCCCCGCCCCGCCGCGGCCGCCCTCCGCCGCCGGACACGAAGGCGGAAACGGAACTGGCTGCCGCGTCCTGACAGGGGTATATCAACAAATTGTTAAAAAGCCAGCCTAAACGAAACCACCCAAACGTAACGCCCAGGCGGAAACGACAGGAGTAAATCAGAGACTTTTTTGTGTACAAAAACACCTGGAAAAACAGACCGCCCGCCGCTGGGGGTCAACGCGTCTTACTGACCTGCCAGGACCCAGCAGCCCTGACGTGTCGGTGCCGGGTGCCAGCGAGGAGCTTGGGGCGTGGCCGGGGGCGGCGCAAGGGGCGCGGGCCCCGCCCCCGCGCCGGGCAGCCG